>Ga0070727_10002366_pt1 | contig 18261 bp, 14 predicted proteins | sample tdAd472_FD_66722 | JGI IMG/M metagenome (GOLD analysis project Ga0070727, IMG submission 66722) | Marine sediment microbial communities from the Atlantic coast under amendment with organic carbon and nitrate - tdAd47.2 | ecosystem: Environmental > Aquatic > Marine > Coastal > Sediment | place...
ATTGCTGCGCGGTATCGCCGATGACCTGCACCTGATGGACTGGCTGCAGCATCATATCTGGCCGGCAGAACAAAAATGGGTCAGCGAACAGTTTGTGCACGATGGTACCCAGCTTGCAATTGCGGAAATGCTGCGCAGCGCTACCACCTGCTTTAACGATATGTATTTCTTCCCGGAAGTCACCGCCCGGGTCGCGGCAAACGCCGGTATTCGTGCCTGTGTTGGAATGATCCTGCTTGACTTCCCGACCGCCTACGCCGAAAACCCCGAACAATACTTTGCCAAAGGCCTGGCGCTACACGATGAATACAGACACCATCCGCTCATTCGTTGTGCTTTTGCGCCGCACGCACCTTACACAGTGTCCGACCCACCGTTGGAAAAGGTACAGATACTCGCTGATGAAATGGACCTCCCGGTGCATATCCATCTCCACGAAACCGCCAGCGAAATCGACAACAGCCTGAAAACCTGCGGGCAGCGGCCACTGCAGCGTCTGCAACGGCTGGGACTGCTGTCCCCCGCGCTGCTGGGGGTGCACATGACCCAGCTGGAAAACGATGAAATCCGACAACTCAGCGAAAACGGTGCCAGTGTCGTTCATTGCCCGGAATCCAATCTGAAACTGGCCAGCGGCTTCTGTCCGGTACAGCGACTGATAGACGCAGGTGTTAACGTGGCGCTGGGAACCGATGGCGCAGCCAGCAACAATGATCTGGACATGCTGGGCGAAATGCGCACTGCAGCGCTATTAGCCAAAGCGGTACACGGGGATGCCAGTGCCTTACCCGCCCATAGTGCTCTGCGCATGGCCACCCTGAATGGTGCCCGCGCGCTGGGTCTGGCCGATGTAACAGGCTCTCTCGAAGTCGGAAAATGGGCGGATATCGCCGCCGTTGATCTCGACACCCTGGAAACCCGTCCGCTTTACAATCCGGTCTCGCAACTGGTCTATGCGGCCGGCCGGGAGCAGGTGACGGATGTCTGGGTCGCCGGGCAACATGTACTCAAGGACCGCGAACTGACTCATCTCGAAACGCGGAAACTGATCCATCGAGTACTCGACTGGCAGGAGCGCATCGCCGCGGGTGAAACCAATCCCTAAATCCGGTATCTTGTGCAGCATGAGCGAAGCCGCACACAACATCGACCCTGCTGAAGTCAACAAATTCGAGGAACTGGCGTCGCGCTGGTGGGACCCCAACAGTGAATTCAAGCCGCTGCACGATATCAACCCCTTGCGCGTTGATTACATCAACGAACGTGCTCAACTGAAGGATCGGAAAGTCATCGATGTCGGTTGTGGCGGCGGCCTGTTGTCGGAAGGCATGGCGCAACTGGGAGCGCAGGTGACCGGTATAGACATGGGTGAAGCACCACTCACCGTGGCGCGCCTGCACCAGCACGAAACCGGGGTTCAGGTCGACTACCAACGCAGCACCGCGGAACAGATGGCCGAACAATATCCGCAGACCTTCGACGTCTGCACCTGCCTGGAAATGCTCGAGCATGTTCCTGACCCTGCCTCCGTGATCGAAGCCTGTGCAAAACTGGCCAGGCCCGGTGGTCAGCTGTTCTTTTCGACCATTAACAGAAATCCTAAATCCTACCTGTTTGCCATTATCGGAGCGGAATACGTGCTGCGCATGCTGCCGAAAGGCACTCATGATTTCCGCAAATTCATCCGGCCTTCGGAACTGGAACGCTGGGCACGCTCTGCCGGGCTTGTACTGAAGGAACTGACCGGATTGAGTTTCAATCCGCTCACACAGCAATATAAACTCGGTACCGACGTTGATGTGAACTACCTGGCCTGGTTCGAAAAACCCGCGTAGGAGCGCCGCCCTTCGGCGCGATATGGCTGCCCGGCTGGCTGCCAGGTCAAAAACAAAGAAACATCGGCAAATTCATATCAGCTCAATGAATCAAAAAATCCAGACCGTACTGTTCGACCTCGACGGCACCCTGCTCGATACCGCGCCCGATCTGGCCAATGCCTTAAACGCGGTACTGCGGCTTAACAGGCAGCCGGCTTTGCCGTTTGAGCGGATTCGTCCCGCGGTTTCCCACGGCGGCCAGGCCTTGATTGAACTGGGATTCAAGCTCGGCCCCGATCACCCCGGGTTTGCCCCTTTAAAAAAACAGTTGCTCGACTACTACCAGTCACACATCGCCGAGCAAACCACCTTGTTTCCCGGTATGAGCGAAGTTCTCGACAGTATCGAACAACGGGACGTTAACTGGGGTGTGGTTACCAACAAACCGGCCTGGCTCACGGAACCACTGATGGATGCTCTGGATCTTACCCGACGTGCAGCCACCATTGTCTCCGGCGACACCCTTGACGAACGCAAGCCTCACCCCGCACAGCTGTTGCATGCCTGTAAAGTCGTCGGCAGTAATCCCGACAGCTGCCTCTATATCGGCGACGCGCAACGCGATATAGAAGCCGGGCACAACGCGGGCATGTCTACCCTGGTCGCCATGTTCGGCTATTTATTGACAGAAGACGAACCTGAAACCTGGGGGGCCACCGCCTTGATCCAGCACCCATCCGACATCCTCAACTGGATTGGATAGGACAAGGTCTTATTTCCCGACGCCTGACAGGAACCGCCACCGGTTTGCCGATAGCCGGTCCCAGCCGGCATGTATTCGTTTTCACCTGAGCGTAACACGCGGATTTTCGGTATGATCCCCGACTATGGAGATATCGCAATGGCTGGCTTCTCTGATTACCGGCACGCAGGCCCTTTTGGTAAGCGTCAATACTGCCGAATCGCTGACCGGGCTGATGGGGTTTTCACTGGCCGGCCTGCTTGGCTGGCTGATCGGGCACAGCCGCGGACAACGTGATATCACACGCTTGCGTGAGGCCAATGTACGTCTGAATACCCTGCTGGGGTATGAGCGTACCGCCTGCGAAGAAAAAGCGCGCACTCTGGACGAAGTCAGGGCCCAGTTTGAAGCCACCTTCAAGTCTCTGGCCGGCGATGTACTCAAATCCAACAGCAGCGAATTCCTGAAACTTGCCGAGACCAGTTTCAAAGTCCTGCACACCCAGGCCAGCGGTGACCTCGAACAACGCGAGAAAGCGGTCGAAAATCTGGTGAAACCGATTCGTGAATCACTGGAAAAAACCGATCAGCACATCCGCAGCATAGAAAAAGAACGCCAGGAAGCCTTTGGCTCTCTTAGCCAGCACCTCGAGCTCATGGCCAATACACAGCAGCAGTTACAGGGCGAAACACGCAACCTGGTAAAGGCACTGAGTCGCCCCGAGATACGGGGTCAGTGGGGAGAATTGACACTGAAACGATTGGCTGAACTCGCAGGCATGGTCGAGCATTGCGACTTTGATCAGCAGCAAAGCGTGGATAGCGACGAGGGTAAACAGCGGCCGGATATGGTGGTACGCATGCCCGGTGGCCGGGAGATCATTGTCGATGCCAAGGCACCGATGGATGGCTACCTGGCCGCGGTCGAGGCCAGCGAAGATGGTGAGCGTGTGCAGGAAATTCGACGCCATGCCCGCAACGTCAGGGACCGTGTACGCGAACTGTCAGGCAAGCGCTACTGGAAGCAGTTTCCCAAGTCGCCGGATTTTGTCGTACTGTTTATTCCCGGCGACCAGTTCCTGAGTGCGGCGCTGGAGATCGATCCCCGACTCCTGGAAGACGCCATGGCCGACAGGATTGTACTGGCGACACCCTCCAGCCTGGTGGCCCTGCTGCGCGCCGTGGCTTACGGCTGGCGTCAGGAATCCCTGGCCGAAAATGCCGAACAGATTCGCATCGTCGGCGAGGAACTGTACGAACGCCTGAGCACCTTCGCCGACCATCTTGGCAAACTGGGCATCAGCCTCAACCGCAGTGTGGAAAGCTATAACAAAGCAGTAGGTTCCTTCGACAGCCGGGTACTCCCAGGCGCCCGCAAGTTCAAGGATATGGGTATTCAGGAGACAAAAGATCTGCCGGAGCCCGATCAGATAGAGCGCTTGCCACGCTCGGTTCAGGGAGATGTCGACACATCCTCTGATGTCCATTGAGCCTTCCAGCGCCGCCCGGCAGGGTTATCAGTGGTGTCGCAGGCTGGCACAGTCCCATTATGAGAACTTCCCGGTTGCCTCCCGCCTCCTGCCAGGCCGCCTGCGCGACCCGGTCGCAGCAATTTACGCCTTTGCACGTACGGCGGATGATATCGCCGACGAAGGTGACGCTTCCAGCGAGCTGCGTTTTCATAGACTGAAAGAAATGGAAATGGCACTGGATGCTGTCGAAACCGGCGGAGCAATCGACTCCCCGCTGCTCCAGGCGCTGGCCGATACCATCAGCCGCTATCGACTACCGGTCAATCTGTTTCGTGATCTGCTCGGCGCATTTCGCCAGGATGTGAGCAAGACACGCTACACCGACTTCGAAGAAATCATGGATTACTGCAGCCGCTCGGCCAACCCTGTCGGAAGACTGATGCTGTACCTGACAGGACAGGTGTCGGAAGGCAAGCTGCTCATGTCGGACGCTGTTTGCAGCGCACTACAGCTGATCAACTTTGTGCAGGATATCGATCGGGATTACCGGGAGAACCATCGTATCTACATCCCGATGGATGAAATGCAGCGCTTTGCTGTAAGCGAAGAAGACATTGACCAGCGGCGCAACAGCCCCCGGCTCAGACAGTTGATTCACTTCCAGATCCAGCGTGCCGAAGAACTGCTAGGTTCCGGTAGCCTGCTCGGCAGGCAGACCCGGGGCCGATTCGGCCTGGAACTGCGAGCGGTTATCCTCGGTGGCTCACGGATACTGGAAAAACTCCGTCAACAGGACGATCCGTTCGACCGGCCCAGGCTCAATTCCACCGACCGGGTGCGGATTATCTGGGGCGCTTTCAAACAGGGCATCGGATTAATATAATCGCTTCCTCCCCCGATCGAGTGGACCATGTCCCCTGACCAATACTGCCAGCAGAAAGCAGCCAGAAGCGGCTCCAGCTTCTATTACAGCTTCCTGTTCCTGCCGCTGGAACAGCGGCGTGCTATCACCGCGCTGTACGCCTTTTGCCGTGAGGTCGATGATGTCGTCGACGAATGCAGCGATAAGGATGTTGCACACAGCAAACTGGACTGGTGGCAGAAAGAGATTGAACAGTGCTTTTCGGGACAGCCCCGGCACCCGGTAAGCCGGGCATTACAACAACCCGTCCAGACCTATAATCTGCCAGCCGAGTATTTTCAGGAAATCATCGACGGGATGAAAATGGACCTGAAACAGAACCGCTATGAAACCTTCAGCGAACTGGCCCTCTATTGTCATCGCGTGGCGGGAATTGTGGGATTGCTGTCTGCCGAGATCTTCGGCTACCGACACCGCGATACCCTGAAGTATGCCGAAGAACTGGGCACCGCTCTCCAGCTTACCAATATTATCAGAGACGTACGCGAAGATGCTGAACGCGACCGGATCTACCTGCCACTGGATGAACTGCTGGAATATCGCATCAATCCCCACGACCTGCTGAACGCCAGGAACACAGACAAACTGCATGAAATGCTGGAATTTCAGGCCCAACGTGCACGCCGCTATTACCAGCGCGCCCTGTCACACCTGCCTCCGACAGACCGTTATGCGCAGCGTAGCGGACTGATTATGGCCGAGATATACCGGACCCTGCTGGATGAGATGGAAACGGATGAGTTCCGTGTGCTGCAGCAACGTTTAAGCCTTACGCCGCTGCGTAAATTATGGATCGCCTGGAAAACCACAGCTAACGAGCGCCGCAGGCACCGTAAACATCTGAAAAATTCAGCTCATGCCTGAACGGCACCCTGTTGTTATCGTCGGTGGCGGATGGGCCGGCCTGGCAGCCGCCGTTGAACTTTGCGCTCATGATATACCCGTCATTGTGCTGGAGTCGGCACGGCAGTTAGGTGGCCGGGCACGCAGTATCCACGCCGGTGATATGATCATTGATAATGGACAGCACCTTTTCATCGGAGCATACCGTTCCGTGTTGAGCCTGATGGACAGAATAGGGGTCGACCGTCAACACGCATTTCTGCGCCAGCCCCTGACACTCAGGCTGATCAAGGGAAACAGAACCAGTCTGCACTTCAAGGTTGCACACCTTCCTGCCCCCCTGCACCTGCTGAGCGCCATTTTGACCGCGCGTGGCTTATCCGTGACCGATCGTATTCAGGCACTACGCTTCGGGCGAAGACTGCCGGAGCTGAGTATTCCGGACCAGGAGGACGTCAGTGTACAGGCACTGTTACACAGCGAAGCACAAACCCCTGCTCTTATCCGAAAATTATGGGGACCCTTGTGTATCGCCACCCTCAACACACCGCTCGCTGAAGCCTCCGCACGCCTCTTTGTGCACACACTGCTGGAGTCCTTTATGGGTCTGCGCAGACACTCTGACTTACTCATTCCCAGGCTGGCACTCGGTGAAGTACTGCCACTCCCCTGTGCCGATTATCTCCGGCAGCGGGGTGTCAGGATTGAACTGGGGCAACGTGTCACCAATCTGGAGATTGAAGAGTCGGGTATTCAGGCTGTTAAAATCCGCGGACGCCGAATTGACGCCAGTCATGTCGTCCTGGCTGCACCACACGTCATAAGCCGCCGCCTGATGTCCCGCCACCAATCCCTGCAGGCGCTTTGTGCCCAACTGTCTGGGCTCGGTAATGAACCCGTTATCACTCTCTACCTGCAGTACCCAGCGCAGATATGCCTGCCCCAGCCGGTGCTTGGCCTTGAGGATACACTGGCTCAGTGGGTCTTCGACCGCAGAGTATGCGGCCAACCCGGTATGATGGCTGTTGTCATAAGCGCCAGGGGCTGGCACAACCAGATGAATACCGATGAGCTTACACAAAGAGTTGCAGCCGAGCTGGCGGCCAGCTTTCCGGATTGGCCGGCCCACGAGCAGAGTCTGTTGATCCGTGAAAAACGGGCGACTTTCAGCAGCCGGGTCGGTATTGATGAAATCCGGCCAGCCAACAGAACGCCGGTATCCGGCCTTTGGCTCGCCGGTGACTATACGGCCACTGGCTTACCGGCCACATTGGAAGGTGCAGTTCGCAGCGGGATTGGATGTGCGCAGGCAATTCTGGACAGCCATTAGTGACCTCTATGCTTAGAAATGCAGTGTGGCCGTGCTAAACTTCACCGATGCAGATACCTGACGACTGGCAACCCCGGAAAGATCTTCTCAAGGAACGCATCATCCTGGTAACGGGGGCCGGCAACGGTATCGGGGCTGCCGTGGCGAAAAGTTATGCCCGGTACGGCGCTACTGTCATTCTTCTCGATAAGATTGTCCACAACCTGGAACAGGTTTACGACGCCATAGAGTCGGAGTCTGGTGTGCAGCCGGCGATCTACCCCATGAACCTCGAAGGCGCCTCGGAAAAGGACTACTTTGATCTGGCAGCCACGATAGAAAAAGAATTCGGGCGCATGGACGGCCTGCTCCACAATGCCGCCATGCTCGGCGCGCTGATTCCAATCGCACACTTCGAATCAGAGCTCTGGTATAAAATTCTGCAGGTGAACCTGAGTGCCCCCTTCCTGATGACCCGCTGCTGTCTGAACCTTCTGCAACAGAGCAAAGATGCATCGATCCTGTTCAGTTCTGACAGCGCGGGAAGACGGGGCAAGGCGTACTGGGGGGCCTACGGTATCAGCAAGGCCGCCAGTGAAAATTTCATGCAGGTGCTGGCAGACGAAATGGAGGCCAATACCTGTGTCCGGGTGAACAGCTTCGATCCAGGACCGGTAGCCACTGCATTCAGGAGCCTCGCCTACCCCGGCGAGAACCCGCAACGGATTGCCAGACCGGAAGATGTCGTTGCTCCCCACCTTTATTTAATGGGGCCGGACAGCAAAGGCGTCACCGGCAAACAGTTCAATCTGTAACAGCACCATCCCGAAAAGCGGTGTCCCTATCCTGTTTGCAGCCTGACCGGTTTCTCCTTTACTCCATCAGGTCAACATGAATCCCCTTTGCCTCGAGTTCGGCGACGCGTCCCTGCAGATAGCGCTGAAAACTCGGTTGTGTCTTGTACGCACCGGAAAGTACATAAGCCATGGAACCCTGGGTATGAAACGCCTTGAGGTAGGCATCCCTGCGGAACACTTCCCGGCCCGATTCATCAAACAACACCATGCTCGGCGCATACTGGATGTTCAGTTGTTTCGACCATTCAGCCGCCGTGCTATCCAACCCGTCGGGTGTCTGCAGCGGCGTTTTTGACCACATGTCCAGCAATACCACATCAAAGTGATTTAACAATTCCGCACTTTCCCTGCGCTTGAGAATGTCCAGGTGCAACTCATCGCAGGGTACACAATCCTTTTGCTCAAACAAAACCAGCAGAGGTTTTCTACTGCCGCGTTCCGCTAAACGGTACGGCGGTTGCAGGTAGGCCGCATCGTTGTGCAGTTTTCCTGTCGAGGCGGGTGGTGAAACCCGCGCCCAGTAATCACGGAAACCGACCTCCTTTTCCTTGTGCTGACCGACATAATCCACCACGGTACCGAACTTTTGTGGCGGGTAATAACCATTCAGCCGCATGATGACCTTGCCCTGCTCATCCAGAAACAACAGGGTCGGTGTAAACATGACCTTCAGATCCGTCGCAAACTGTTTCTCGGTGGTGGGCTCTCCCTTGAGGTCGATGACTTCCCGGTCTCCCCACATATTGATGGCGATGACATCCAGTCTGTTACGGGTCTTTTCGACGATAGCTTGTTGACTGAAGTTGATTTCCAGCAGCTTTTTACAATAGGGACAGCCATCCTGGTAAAAATACAGCACAAGCCGTTTACCCTGTTCGCCGGCTTCCTTGATATCCTCGCGTATATCCAGAAAAGACTGCCTGAACCACGCCGGCTGATCATGGTACCCGGGATTCACCATGCCTTGCTCCAGGCTGGAGCCCTGGTCAGACGCCCCTGTGCCAAACGCAGGCTGAAGTATCAACAACAATATGGTCAGAATTCGAGACATCATTCCCATGGCCCGGCAGAAGTGCCCGCTGACAGAGCATCCTTATGGTGTCCAGTCTGTAGTGACAGTGCAAGTGTACCGACCGGAATCCGGCGCCTGCCGGCGGCAACCAGGCGGCAATCAGCTCGCCATTATTCTGACACATTTTTGACGCCCTGGCACAAGACGGCCTGTATCTCGTTGTTTTATTGTCACTTCAAAAGTATCGCCGTGAGTGGCACAAAATTCGCAACAGGCTTGACATGCCAGCGACAGACCCGGAAACCGCCATGAATAAACCACTGCACTATATCGCCGACAGACCAATTTCCCCCAAACCCTCGGGGGATCGCTCTGTATTGCGCGAACTGACGGCTAGCAAGGCCGCGGAAATCACCCAGATCTTGCAGACCAGCCTGGACCCCGGCCGTCTGGTTGAAATGTTAAGCATGGAAGTTGCCACCCTGATCGTTCATCAGGGCGTTCATTACCGCAACGACAATCTTGATCTGGACCTCGAACTGGGTCACCAGGCACGCCATAGCTGTTCCTATAGACTGAAACTTGATGATGAAGAACTGGGCCAGCTGACTTTCCGCCGCAACCAGAAGTTCAGCGACGCTGAATTCAAGGCGCTGGAGCAGCTTCTGTGCAGCCTGCTGTATCCGCTGCGTAACGCCTTGCTTTACCAGGACGCACTACAGCTGGCGCAGAAAGACCCGCTGACAGGTATCTGTAATCGCGCTGCACTGGATGAAATGATGCAGCGCGAACTCAGCCATGCACATCGACAAGACTCAAGCTATGCCCTGATTATTCTCGATATTGATCATTTCAAAGCCGTCAATGACAAGTACGGACATATCGTTGGAGACTGCGCATTAAAGGCTGTCGCTAACATGATGGCCAACTGTAAACGCGATGGTGATCTCCTGTTCCGCTATGGTGGCGAAGAGTTTGTTATTTTGATGCGCGATACCGAAGTAGAAGGCGCAGGTCTGCTCGCCGAACGCATACGCAGCCACATCGAGACCCATCCCTGTCGCTGCTCAGGTGCTGATCTGAATATCCGCGTCAGCATCGGGGTGAGTGTTTTACGAAAGAACGACAGCCCGGTATCCCTGTTTGCCCGCGCTGACCAGGCCTTGTACAACGCCAAGCGACACGGCCGCAATCAGGTTTGTGTCGCCGGAGCCGCAGAGCAATAGATCGCTGTCCCGCCCCGATCGAACTGCGTTGACTTTAGCCACGGAAATCACGGAAATAAACGATAAAACTTTTTTCCTGCCTTCCGTGGCTGTTGATTCAGACGCCCGCTTGTGCGGAACGGCTACATCCCGTTCTTGAATTTTCCCAGCTCGGTGGCGCCACTTGCGCGAACCTGTGCCAGCGCCGGGGCATACGCTGCGAGGATATTCAGGGCATAGCCGATCCGCTCCCTGAAATAGGCATCAGCCTCCTGATTATTCTGTTGCGGATCTTCGTTCAGAACAGATTCGACGTTTCGCACAATAATCTGCTCCGGTATATAGCAGATACGATTGTTTTTGTAACTGCTCATACGCAGCTCGGCGACCGGATAGGCACCACCGTCGCCGGAAGAAACGGTAACAATCAGTGCCGGTTTATGGGTCAGTTCACCCTTGCCCCACATCAGGAAAAAGTTCTTCAAGCCCGAAGGTACCTGGCCATGCCATTCAGGGGAAATCACCACGAAACCGTCGCTGGAGGCCAGCTCGCTGGAGATGGGATCCAGCTTCTGTTTCCAGTCCGGCGTGCCTTCCCAGATACTTTCGTCCCACAAAGGCAGTGGATTTTCCGCCAGTCTGAATAACCAGGTTTTATCGCAAATATTCTGGTCTTCGAGTGTCTGCTGAATAAAACGTGCAACTTTTTCACTTTGCGATGCTTTGCGGTGGCTACCGCTGATAATGCTGATCTTCATTTATACCGTCCCAGGTTATAATTTAATGACTGGCTGGTTTGAGTGTACCCAGCTTTGCTGCAGGGGTTCATATTTTCGGAATTGTAACCGATTTGCAGTGAAAGGGGCTTCATTGCTGTCCCGTTGACTCCCACTACCAGAGGGAGTTCGCCCTGTCCCGCGTTGCCCAAAGCGCCCGCTTTTGGTCCATTACCAACGTAGTCAACTTTGTAACTATGACGTTACCGGATCGCTGCTGTCCCGTTAACTCCCTCTCCCTCCGGAGGGTGTCGCAAAAGTCCCCTCTCCCCCCGGGAGAGGGTTAGGGAGAGGGAATCAAAGAGGATAACTGCTTGATTTTATATCCCCTCATCCTGGCCTTCTCCCTCCGGGAGAAGGCCAGGATGAGGATAGGTGAAGCTGGAAAATCTATTAAAATCCTTTTAACAACCAGAACCCGGAATCATCCTGCTCTGCCAGTAGCTTGGCGATTTCCTCGTGCCCCGCCGTTGTGGCCAATGTCGCGGCTTGCTCTCGCTTACGGTTTCTCAAGCCGGGGTCCGCCTGGCTTGCCAGCAATTGTTCAACAATAGCCTTGCGCCCCCACTGTGCCGCAAGCATCAACGCGGTATTACCTTCATGATTTTTTATGTCTATTTTCACCCCCGATGCCAACAAATGACCCACCACCATACGCTTACCGGCAATAGCCGCGAGCATCAGCGGGGTATTACCACTAGCGGTGACCGCATCGCTATCCGCTGCGTATTCAAGCAAACTACTGACAACCGTCTCATGACCGTGGACTGCTGCACGATGCAGGGCGGTAAATCCATCTTTATCCGCCTGATTTACCGCCGCCTTTGACACAAGCAGTAACTTTAGCAATCCAGCATGACCCTGATCGGCCGCGTACCACAGCGCCGAACGGCCATGCTTGTCGACACAATCAATACAGGCATCACTGCCGAGCAGGCGTTTGACCATGGCAAGGTCATTGTTACGGGCCGACCATATTAATGCGTTCCGGCTTTCAGCTTTGCTCTTTCCAATATCTGCGCCACGTTTAAGCAGGATATTAACAACGCCGGAGTGTCCCTGTTTAATCGCGGCATCCAGGGCAGTCAGGCCTGCTTCACTACGCTGATTGACATTGGCACCCGCAAGCAATAACAAATAAACCACGCGATCATGTCCCGACGAAGACGCAAGCATAAGGGGCGTCTTTCCCTCATGGTCAGCCGTGTTCACCCTGGCACCAGCAGTAATTAAATCCTGGACAATTTCTTCATAACCACGCCAGGCCGCACGACTCAGCGCAGTATGGCGTTCGCTGTCACGAACATTGACATCGACTTTCTGTTCCAACAAGGCCTTTATAGCCTCTTTTTGCTCACGCCAGGCGGCTTCTACCAGCACTGGCATCGCCTGACTCTGGTTCGCAGCGCGCTGCTTGAGGCGTGCATCAAGATCAACTTTATCAGGCCTGGAGACCGAACTTGCAACAGCACCACGACTGACAAGCAATTGCTCGATCTTTGTATGCCCTCCACTGCTGGCGAAATTCAGCGCTGTCCAGCCTTTAGTGTTTTTCAGATTCAGCTTTGCGCGATTGGATAGCAGTATCCTTGTGGCGCTCAAATCACCCGAGCGTGCCGCTATCATCAGCGGTGTATTGCCGTTTGCATCGGCATAATTCAGTCTCGCATTCGCATTCACCAGCAACTTCAGGATATCCGAGTGCCCGGAGTTAGCCGCCCTTAGCAGCGCGGTATCGCCATAGTTGTCCATAAGATTACTGTCAGCGTGCTCCTGCAGGAGCAAACGAACCAGATCCGTGTGTCCTTGCTCAGAAGCCTTGATAAGCGCTGTGGCACCGTAGCCATCCCGCGCATCGACTGTAACACCCTTTTCCAGCAGCGCCTTGGCCAGTTCATAATCTCCTTTCAAGGCTGCCCGATGCAATCTGTCCTGTATAGAGATTTCTTCATTTGCATCATCTGCGAGGATCTCGTCTTTTTTCCTGTCCTCTTTATCCGTCAATTTTTCCTGCGCCAACGAGTGGCCCTGCTGGCCCGCTTTTTCATACCAGTTCCGCGCTACACCCGTATTCTTGTCAACACCCCATCCGTGTTCATATAAAACACCCAGGTTGTACTGGGCTTTGACGTGCCCCTGTTGTGCTGCCTTCAGGTACCAGTGAGCTGCCTTGCTGTGATCCTGGGCTACGCCCTGACCAGCGCGGTACATCGCAGCCAACTGGTACTGAGCATCTTTGTGCCCCTGGGAAGCAAGGTCCTCCAGCAGGTGAGTCGCCCGCTTGAAATCCTTATTGCGTATGGCGTAGCGTGCATCTTCATAACTGTCTGCCTTGCACAATACAGGGTAAGCAAATAGAAAAAACACCATCACGGCCACAAAAACATGCATCGCCCTACCCGGATATAAACTACGCTGTACCATGTTTCGTTTCCACTTCAATGCCGGTATCTTTTAAAAAAGGTGTTGGCAGAACACCTCCCGCCGAAACAATCACCCCATCGTTGGGAATCTCAATCAGCTCACCGTCGTGATCAAGCTGCACGCTGTGCTCACGAATTTCCTTCACAGTCGACTTGTACAGGACAGTCAGACGTCCATCGGCTTGCGCCTGCTCGACCTTGTTTCGGTTTTTCAGTTTGGCACGGGAAAACGCTTCAGAACGGTACGACAAGGAAACCTGTGTATCGAGCTGTTCGGCAATACTTGTTGCAGCCTCCAGTGCACTGTCACCGCCACCTACCACCAGCACGCGCTGACCGCGGTACTGCTCGGGGTCAATCAGGCGGTAAACCACTTTTGACTGTTCCTCGCCCGGAGCCCCCAGTTTTCTCGGCGTGCCACGACGTCCTATGGCAAGCAGCACCGTTCGCGTGAGATAGCTGTTTTTATTCGTTTTCACCCTGTAGCCGTCACCCTCTGCGCTTATCTGCTCTAAACGTTCCTGATAATGAATAGACAGGCCGGATTGTTTTTCCACCTTTTGCCAGAATTCGAGCAGTTCTTCTTTGGTCGTCTCGGTAAATTTGACCATGCCAACTATCGGCAATTGAACGGGTGCCGTCATGACCAGTTTACCGCGTGGAAAATGAGACACGGTTCCGCCCAGCGTTTCCTGCTCCACGGTCACATACTTCAGTTTGTTTTCTAACGCGCCAAGCGATGCAGAGAAACCCGCCGGACCGGCTCCGACAATCACAAGGTCAAGCCAGTCTCCTGAAGAGTTTCCGACACCTTTCACTTTAGAAATATTCTCGAGCGCCTGCCTGCCCTGTTCAACAGCGTTGCGGATCAAACCCATCCCACCAAGCTCACCCGCTATAAAAATACCCGGCATATTGGTTTCAAAATTCTGATTGACATGAGGAATATCGACGCCCCGGCTCTCGGAGCCGAAGACCAGAGTAATAGCCCCCATGGGACAGGCGTCCTTACAGGCACCATGACCGATACAGTGAGTGGCGTGTATCAACTGCGCCTTACCATGTATGAGACCCAGTATCTCTCCTTCCGGACAAGCCTTGACACAGGATGCGCAACCTAGACACTTGACCGGATCAATCAGCGGGTGGAGAGAAGCCGGCTCTGCTAATCCGGACTTTTTGTTCTCTTCGAAAGAGGCCATATTTTCCGAATGCACACGCCTTTTATTACCAACCGTCCAGACGATAAGCAGCACAAAAGGAAGAAAATAAAACAGCAATTTGGCATCGATAGGCATAGTGAGGAAAAAAGTCTTTATAAGAAACCTGATCTACCTGCCTTATACGGCCTGAGGGGGCGAATCCCTGAATTTATCGCGATAATTTATGTATAGACTGTGACAGGTTTCAATTATTGAATAATTAAAGAAACAATCTTGCGACCGGCCGGAAGTATCTAAAGCCGTTCTTGCCTGTTTTTATTCATCTATCTGCCCGGGGGACAAATCAAACTGTCGCCAATGCGTAACGGTCTACATCGCTTATTTATATGAAGATAGCCTACGCAATTTTGTCGGGATATTCCTTACTGTCTCTATTGCCCGACACCTCGATGAACACCTGAAATATTTTTCTGCTTCCCCCCTATCCCCTCATTAAGTTTACCCGTGTTTTTACCGATACCGGGAATGACCTGGACAGGGTAATTCTGAAAATCCCGGTTGATGAATACGCTCCGATTATTGGTTTTTTATTCCCAATTATTGTGATCCAGTGCACGGCAAGCAAGCAATCAAACATTATAGATTACAGACATCAGAATCGTCACCGGACTAACTTATATGGCAATTTCGACACAATTGAGCGCTGATTTTGCTCAACAGGTCACCGACAGGGAACGCTCTTCGCGTAACGACCCTGACAAGCGCATCCTGACCGGGCTGATCTCACTGTACCGACCCCGATTCGGGGGTTTTGTGGTGCTGCTTGCCTATATAGTGGTGATGTTCCTGATTTATGCAGGCTGGCAGCAGCGCCCGGAATGGCCAATGACGGCTGAATCCGGCCCCGGCTACGCCTTGGGAATCATCGGTGGCAGCCTGATGCTGCTGCTGATGTTATACCCCTTGAGTAAACACCTGCGGGTTTTGCGCAAACTCGTGCCCACTAGATTCTGGTTCCGCATCCACATGCTGTTCGGTGTACTGGGCCCGCTATGCATCCTGTTTCACAGCGGCTTTCAATTAGGCTCTTTGAACAGCAATGTTGCCCTGTTCTGCATGCTTACTGTCGCCAGTAGTGGTCTGGTCGGTCGCTATTTCTATACCAAGATCCACCACGGCCTCTACGGACGTAAGGCCTCGCTACAGGAATTGCAGCGACACTCCCGTTTAATCGGGGATGCGCTGGTCGAAAAACTGAAGACGACCCCCTGGGTACTGGGACGCGTACAGCGTTTTGAAGAGCGTGTCGCCAAACAGTCCGTAAGCTTGATCGGTAGTCTGTGGACACTACTGTCACTTGGAATACGCACCTGGTTGCTGTACCTGCTTTTCCGACTGGCATCAGACACGAAAAAGTATTCTATCAGTGACGAATACACCTTGAACCGCCGGTATAAAGCGCATTTGAACCGCCATATCGGTGCGCACCTGTCCAGTATCAGGAAAGTCGCTGAATTTCACTTTTACGAGAGGTTTTTCGCAATCTGGCATGTGCTGCACTACCCGCTTTTTCTGATGATGCTCGTATCGGGGGTGGTCCATGTTATCGCCGTTCACATGTACTAAGCCGTCGGGAATGAATCATGATTCAGCGGATGAATGTCACCCTAGTAGTGTTTGCCACAATGGGCCTTTGCTTTATGAACATCGCAAGCGCTGCTAATATCGAAACGCTGCTGATGCCTGGCAAAGTGATCCAGGGACACGCAGAGTATGAGAGCGAGTGTTCACGTTGTCATGTGCGCTTCAAAAAGAGCACGCAATCCCGGCTCTGCCGTGACTGCCACGAAGACATCGATGCTGATCTTCTCGCTGCTGAGGGCTTCCATGGCCTGAAGCCTGAAATCGCAAAGAGCCCCTGCAAGTCATGTCATACCGAACATATTGGCAGGGATGCAAAGGTCGCAATTTTGAATCGTGCGACCTTCAACCATGATGATACGGATTTCCATCTCGAAGGCAGCCACGAGAGCGTATCCTGCACGGCGTGCCACGAATCGGGCAAAAAATTCTCTGAAGCCCCATCTGTCTGTTTTGACTGTCATGGCAAACAGGACCCTCACAAAGGCAATCTCGGTGAGCAATGTGGGGAATGCCATAACGCCAAAGACTGGAAGAAATTTGATTTTGATCATGACATAACGGAGTTTCCGCTAACCGGTGAGCATAAAGAGGTTGCCTGCAACAGTTGCCACCTGAATACGAAATATGAGGAAACCCCTAAAAGCTGTAATGCCTGCCACTCCCTGAACGATGTCCACAATGGGCGCAATGGCGCACAATGCCAGGACTGCCATAGCCCACGGAATTGGATTGAACCCAAATTCGAGCACGATCGTGATACCGACTTTCCGTTAAGAGAAAAACACCAAGAGGTTGTCTGTGAGGCCTGTCACAAAGACCCTGTAGACGAGGTAAAACCCGAAAAGGACTGTTTCAGCTGCCATAAAAACGATGACCAGCACAGCGGGCGTTACGGCGAGAAGTGTGACTCCTGCCACACAGAAAAGGGTTGGAAAGAGGCACGCTTCGATCATGACAAAAACACCAAGTTCCCACTCAAAGGCAAGCATTCCAAACTGAACTGCGCTGCGTGCCACCGCGGCGAATTGGACAAAGAAGAACTGGCCACGGAATGCCACAGCTGTCATCTGAGTGACGACGTACACCGGGGGCAGGAAGGCAAGCAGTGCCAGCGTTGTCATCAGGAAAGCAGTTGGTCTGAGCGCGTCTTGTTTGATCATGATCTGACCCATTTCCCACTGCTGGGAATGCACGCTTCCGCCCCCTGCGAGGAATGCCATCTTTCGGCCGCCTTCCAGGATACCGAGTCAGAATGCAATGCCTGTCACAAGGACGATGATGAGCACAAAGCCGCGCTGGGCCCAGATTGCCGGCAATGCCATAACCCGAACGACTGGGGCATATGGCTGTTTGAGCATGATCAGCAGACAGATTTCAAGCTGGAGGGTGCACACGAGGACCTCGGCTGCGGGAAGTGCCACTACAAACCCGTGAAATCGAAAGTCGATCAATCGTCGAATTGCCACGCCTGTCATGAACACGATGATACGCACAGCGGACGCTTCGGGCGTCAGTGCGATCGATGCCATAACACTGAAAATTTCGCTGACGTCAACCTTCGCTAATCAGGACAATCAAGATGCACGCAATAATCGAAAAGACAAGCATACTGACGATCCTGGTTCTATTAGCTGCTTTATCACCTTTTGCTAACGCTGCGTCATTCGATCATTTCTCTACGGGGTTTCCACTCACGGGGGCACATGACGGTATCGACTGCGAATCGTGCCATACAAGAGGCGTCTTCAAGGGCACACCGACGCGCTGTGCGTCGTGCCATTCGGGAACATCAAGATTGGGCGGTGAACGCAAGCCCCCCAACCATATGCCTACCAGCAACACCTGCGAAGATTGCCATATAACTTCGAACTGGAAACAGATAGCCAGATTTGAACACGGAGATGTTACCGGCGCCTGCAGTTTCTGCCATAACGGTCAAACCGCCGTTGGTAAATCACCTAATCACGTGAACAGCAGCAGCAACTGCGACGACTGCCATACCACCAACAGCTTTAGTGGCGCCCGGTTTGATCACGCCGGTGTTACCGGCAGCTGCTTCTCCTGCCATAACGGCAGC
>Ga0070727_10002368_pt1 | contig 18248 bp, 11 predicted proteins | sample tdAd472_FD_66722 | JGI IMG/M metagenome (GOLD analysis project Ga0070727, IMG submission 66722) | Marine sediment microbial communities from the Atlantic coast under amendment with organic carbon and nitrate - tdAd47.2 | ecosystem: Environmental > Aquatic > Marine > Coastal > Sediment | place...
ACCGACTTCCGGTCGGTAGACGCGGCCATGCGTGATCAGTTCGGGGACGACTCGACCGACCAGGTCGACGGGAATCGCGAAGCCGACGCCCGCGCTCTGGCCGGTGCGGCTGGCGATGGCCGTGTTGATGCCGATCAGTCGCCCATGCAGGTCGAGCAGCGGGCCGCCCGAGTTGCCGGGGTTGATTGACGCGTCGATCTGAATGATGGACTTGATCGTCCAGTTTTCCTGGACTTCCAGCGAGCGGTTGAGGCTGGAGATGATTCCCGTCGTCAGCGTCCGCTCCAGCTCGAACGGATTGCCGATTGCCAGAACACGCATCCCGACCTTCAGCTTGCTGGAATCGCCAAGTGTGATTGGGAACAGGACGTCCGGCGGAGCGTCGACGCGGATGATCGCGATGTCGTTCGGAGGGTCGTAGCCGACAACTTTGGCTTCGTAGGTTTCGCCGTTGAACATCGTGACGCCAATGTTGCGTGCATCGGCGATGACGTGCCAGTTCGTCAGGATGTGGCCGGTCTTATCGATCACCGATCCCGATCCGGTGCCCTCGGCCGTTGACTCGGTAAGGAAGAACGAATCGACGCGGATGCTGCGCGTCGTGATGTTGACGACGCTGCGGTGCAGACGTTCGTAAACGGCCACATTCACCGCCTCTTCCGCCGTCAGTCCGTCGGCATTGAAGAGTCCGTCCAGGCCTTCGGCTGCGGGCTGGGGAACGGTCAGAGGAAAGCCGGGGCCTCGGCGACCGGCGCGGTCCTGAGCAACGGCCGTCGAGGAAACTCCGACGGCGGCTGAGTCCCGGCTGTCGATCAGCCAGGCAGTGAACAGGCTGGCCAGAACGGCGGAAAAGACACATCCAGTGAAGAATCGCATGGTCGAATCTCCGATGATTTCGAGCTTCTTCGACGGTGGTTGCGTGGAGGTTTGCCGCAGTTTGACGGCGTAATCCCGCAGCAGACCGGAGGTCGATCTGCTATCACTCACAAGCCTGACACGGCACTCGGCGGCGCGGGTGAGCTGTGGTGTTGAGCCGTGTTCTATGAGCGCGTGGATCGCGGCTCAAGATGACTCAGCTGATGCCGCAGTACGCGATCGCGCGGCATTTTGTCAGGACGATTTCGAGGGCAGTTGTTTTTGAGGTGATTGGAATGAAGCGGATTGCGATCCTCACAGCGGGAGGCGACACGCCGGCGCTCAATGCGACGCTCTTTGGAGCCGTGCAGCGGGCGAATGAACTTGGCGTCGAAGCATATGGCCTTGTGAAGGGCTTCGACGGGATGCTCAGCGAACGTCTGCCGCACGTTCGTCTGAACCCGCTGTTCACGACGATCCCGGAACTCGACCCGTGCATTGGCGGCACAATCATCGGAGCCTCGCGGCGGTACATCGATCGGGACGATACGGAAACGCTGAAGGCCGTCAGCGGTCGTCTGGAGCGGATCGGTATTGAGGGGCTGATGTGCATTGGCGGGGATGGAACGATCAACGGGATGCAGCCGCTGTGTGACCTGTTTCCCTGCACGCTGGCCCCGAAGACGATCGACAACGACCTCGGGTTGAACCACATCGACGAGCCGAACGAGTGGATTCGTGAGACGGACGACAAGGGGGCGGTCGAGTACCGGCACACGATGTCGCGTGACGACGTGTCACTCAGCGAGATCGTCAATTACGTCACGCCAGGTTATGCGACCGCGGTTTTCGTCGTCGCCCAGAGCATCGATCGCATCCGAACGACTGCCGAAAGTCATCGCCGCATCGCCATCATTGAAGTGATGGGCCGCGATTCCGGATACATTGCGCTGGGGGCGGCGTACGGGCAGCCGGACATGATTCTGATTCCGGAGGTCGAACTCGATTATCCGAAGATCGTTGAACGGGTGCGGCATCTGTACGACCTGCAGAAGAGCGCGGTCATCGTGATTGGCGAAGGGGTTCGTGATGCCGATGGCCAGCTCGGCGCGAAGTCGCGCAGTGTCGATCCGGCAGGCAATGTCATCTTCAGCGGAGCGGCCGAGCGGCTGGCGGATATCCTCTCGCAGGAACTTGGCGACGGGTATTTTCAGAAGAACAAGCGGCATGACACCGCATCGGCGGCGATCTTCACGCGAAAACTTGGACACACGCAGCGGGGCGGACGCCCGATCCTGTTCGACCGGTTTCACGCCGCGCAGCTCGGCGGCAAGGCGCTTGAACTGCTGATCGGCGAGCGCAACAACTACCTGTCGACGCTGAAGTGGAAGGAAGACGCCGGCTTTACGCTCAGCGAACTGTCGGCCAACCAGCTGCGTGACCGCTGGGGCATCATCCACGCGCGCGAGGTTCATCCGTCACTGTACGACGAAAGCCGGTTTCAGCCGTCGAAGCTGGGACGGGCTTACCTGGAACCGATCTTCACGCGAGCAATCGGGCATGAAGACCTCGAAGTGCTGCACGACACGCTGTTTTCACCAGGAAACCTTGTCACCCGCCATCAGAGTGTGAATGTCGCCATGCAGAAGCGGATTCAGTATCTGGATTGAGCTTTGTTGAAGGTGCTGAGCGTCGGGCCGGTTTTCGCGTCCGGATGACTCGCGGTTGCACCATTTGTTCTTCAGCGTTTCGATCGCGGAGCGATCAACGACTTTATCTCCGGGCAGTGTTTGATGACCGACTGTCTTCATCGAATGAATCTCAACGGGCCGTGGTTTTATGAGTGGCTGGATGGTCCGGAACCCGCGACGGCGTTTCTTGATCGCTGCGCGGATCGCGAATCGCCGCAGATGAGCACGTCGCGCGTGCGGATGCCGGCGAGCTGGCTCGACGCTTTCGGGTCCGTAGCAGGAACCGTCCTGTTACGTCGCCGTTTCGGTCGCCCGTCGAATCTTGATGCGCACGAGCGGGTTCACATAACGCTCGACCGTGTTGTCGGAGACGCGGAGATCGTTGTGAACGGTGAGGAGGTTGCTGCTGTTGCGGCTTCTGACGAGACGCAGTCGTTCGACGTGACGGATCGGCTGCAAGCGTCGAACGAACTGTCGATCAGACTGACGTTCGATGGTCGCCGTGCAGCGGACAACGGCCAGTCACTCGCGAGCGTGGCGATCGAGATTCACGTCGCCGACTGACGGGATCAGTTCGCGTCTGAACCGAGCTGGATTTCCCGGATGCGTCGTTCGAGCGGTTTCAGGATGTCAATGTCGGCCCGGTATTTCGATTCGAACGCCGGTCGCAGATAGATCGGCACATCGTCCATGCGGTAGACCGTGCCGGGCGTGTTGATACCGTAGGTGGCCGTGGTGAAGGCGACGGTGGCCACCTTCGCGGTGTCGCTGAGTTTCGGGTCGAAGACGACTGACGGGATGCTCGCCAGATGGTCGCGGGCGGCCTGGTTGAAATTGCTCATTGGGTCCGAGGCGATGATGAGCGCGGCGTCGGCTTCCTTGCGGGCGAGCAGGTCGGACGTGGTGAACTCGCCGGGATTGAAACGCGGATAGCCGCGGCTGAGATTGACGCCAAAGGGGTAGCCGGTCTGCCAGGTGACAACGTTGTCGGCACCTGTCACGTTGCCGTGGCCACGCATGGGTTTGGCGGCCCAGCGCGTGTACTTGTTGAGATCGCGGGCGAGCGACAGAACGGCTTCCGTATTCAGATGCTTGCCGCGAGTCATCGTGAGGCCCATCCCGAAGAGGATGACGCCGAACTTCGCGGCCTTCATCTTCTCAACGATGTCGGCCAGTGTTTCGAGCGGGATGCCGGTTTTCTCTTCGATGACAGGATCGACTTCGACACCTTTGGCGAGGGCGCGCATCGCCCACGCGAGTTCAAAATCCGAACGTGGTTTGATCTGCAGAAACGTGTCGACGGCTTTGGCGCTCTTCGTCTTGCGAACGTCGATCAGTACGGCGGTGCGGTCCTTGCGACCGTTCGGCAGAAACTGCCCCTTGGGCATCAGGCTGTAACGCGTGAAATGGCGCGGGTGGCTCTCGGCGGGATTGCCTCCCCAGTAGAGCACGAAGTCCGCGCGGTTCTTGATTTCGCCGAGCGTGCAGGTGACCTCGCCGACGTCCTGAAACGCCATGCCCGAAGGTCCGTGGCAGACGGACGTTGTTGTGTCGACGTTGCTGCCGATCCAGTCGGCAATGGCGACCGCGACGCGCTGAGCTTCGCAGGTCGTATCCGAGAGCCCATACAGAACCGGGTACTGAGCGCTGGCCAGAATCTGAGCCGCCCGTTCGATCGCTTCTTCGTACGTTGCCGGCTGGCCCTCGATTGTTGCTTCGGGCCGGTCCTCAATGTGGTGATTGAGGAACCAGGCTTTGCCGAGCACGCAGGCGTTCTTCGCCTTCGTGATGTGATTGTTCTCGACCGTCAGCTCCATGTCGTCGCAGACACACCCGCAGAACGTGCAGGCGGCGTCTTTGACGACTTTCAGTTCTGTTTCCGCAGCTGGTTCTGTCGCATTGCTCATGAAGCTCATTCCGGGATTCAGCAGTAGGCAGTCGAGTTCCGTCGAGATTCTGTAGCGTGTGATAAGCGGGGCAAACGGTCAATATGGTGTGCCGGCACGGAAGTCTTTCAGGCTGGTCTGACGACTCTTTCGTGAAATCAGTCCGCGCCGGCATACCATTTCGCTGTTGAGTCTCCGTCAGGACTGATGCTTTGCCAGCAGTTCGGCGATCTGGACGGCGTTGGTGGCCGCGCCTTTTCGCAGGTTGTCGCTGACGCACCAGAAGCTCAGGCCGTTGGGGTGCGAGATGTCGCGGCGAATGCGACCGATGAAGACCTCGTCGCGACCGTTACTGTTATTCGGCATCGGATAGACGCCGGCATCAAGATCGTCCACGACTTCAATGCCGGGGAAGTTCGAGAACAGTTCGCGGGCCTCTTCCGGTGTCACCGGGCGTTCGGTTTCGACGGTGATCGACTCGCTGTGGCAGTTCGAGACGGGAATGCGGACGCAGGTCGGGTTCACCTGGATCGATTCGTCGCCGAGGATCTTTCGTGTCTCGTACACCATCTTCAGCTCTTCGCTGGTGTAGCCGTCTTCTTTCTGGCTGCCAATCTGAGGAATCGCGTTGAAGGCGATCGGATGTGCGAATGCCTGGTAGTCGTATTCTTCGCCCGCGAGTGCCGCCTTCGAACCGGCTTCCAGATCGGCGCTGCCCTGCAGGCCGGCACCGCTCGTTGCCTGGTAGGTCGACACGATGACTCGTTTGACCTTTGCGGCGTCGTGCAGCGGTTTGAGGGCGACGACCATCTGCGTGGTCGAGCAGTTCGGGCTGGCGATGATGCCCTGCGCGTCGAGAGCTGCCTGCGGGTTGATTTCCGGCACGACGAGCGCGACTTCCGGTTTCATGCGCCAGTAGCCGGATTCGTCGATGACCTTGCAGCCGGCTTCAACGGCGTACGGCAGAAAATCCCGAGCGGTGTCGTCGGGGGTGCTGGCAATGACAAGGTCGACTCCGGCGAACGATTCCGGCGTCAGCTCCTCGACGGTGATTTCCTGGCCTTTCAGTGTGACCTTCGTGCCGGCGGACCGTTTCGACGAGAGCAGTTTGAACTGTTTGGCCGGGAAGTCGCGTGCCTCCAGCAGCTCAAGAATGATGCGTCCTACGGCGCCGGTTGCGCCGACCACGGCGACTGTCTCAAACACGGTTGGTCCCTTTTGGTTGTCTGACCAGGAAATGGATTTCCGCACGGATGCCCGTTGCGGAGTGAATTCTCGATTGACGATTTCGGCACGGATCGACCCGCTGCGAAACGCTGTGGTTCGTCGCGGTGTCCGTTTCCGGACCTTCGACCTGGTGGCTGGTGAGCGGCGCAGTCCGGCGTCCACTCAACCTGTTTCGCAAGGAGCCTCGGTCTCGCGTCCTGCAGCGACGGCCTCATCCGGAGCCGATTTCCGAGGCGAAAAAGCAATCCAGCCGACTCCGATTCGCGGGCCAGACTATATCCGCGCGGGGTGCGGTTGGAAACCGGCGGGTGCTCGGCGAGATCGACCGCACGCTGCCGACCGATCACCGGAGCCGAATTGGTCATTGGTCATTGGTCATTGGTCATTGGTGCCTGCGCCTGCGGAGATTCGCGGCGTGGCGGCCTCGGGCCCAGGAACTGAAAGTAGGTTGCTGCAATTTTTCCGTTGTAGAGTTTCCGGCGGCGGCTGGCGTCGCGTCCGAAGAGGGCCTCGAATTTCGGATGCGCCGTCAGAACGAAGAACGACCAGGTGTCGAGTGGCTGCAGAACGTGGAACATGCTGCGGTAGAGCTGCTCGACCTCGCGCTGCTCGCCGAGCCGTTCGCCCCAGGGCGGGTTGGTGATCAGGCAGCCGTATGGCTTGTGCGACTTCAGAGCGCTGAAGGGCTGCTGCTGAAAATGGATCAGGTCGTCGACTCCCGACTGCGTCGCGTGATAGCGGGCGAGGCTGAGCACTTCGTTGTCGATATCGTTGCCGATCAGGACGTGCTGCGGACCAGGTTTCTCAAGCGAACGGGCTTCGTCCCGTGCGTCGGCCCAGAGTTTCGCATCGAGCTGCGGCCATGCTTCGGCGGCGAAAGTGCGTTTGAGTCCCGGTGCCTGGTTGAGGGCGAGCATTGCCGCTTCGATGAGAATCGTGCCGCTGCCGCAGAACGGATCGACAAGCGGACGTTCGGCGTTCCACACGCTGAGCTGTACCAGTGCCGCCGCGACGGTTTCCTTCAGCGGCGCTTTGGCAGTCAGTTTGCGGTAGCCGCGCTTGTGCAGGCCGTCGCCGGAAGTGTCGATGGTCAGCGTGGCCAGGTCGCTCTGCAGCGAGACATCGACCGCGTACTTCGGTCCGGATTCGTCGAGCCAGTCGCCGCCGTACACCGACTTCAGCCGCTCGACGATCGCCTTCTTCACGATCCGCTGGCAGTCCGGCACGCTGTGCAGTTGCGATTTCACCGAGCGACCGGTCACCGGGAAATTCGCATTCTTCGGCAGCCAGCGTTCCCAGGGAAGTTCGCGCGTCTGGTCGAACAGGACGCCAAAGTCGCGGGCTTCAAACGAGCCCATCTCCAGCAGCACCCGCTCGGCGGACCGCAACCACAGATTGCAGCGGCAGATCGCGTCGAGGTCGGCGGAGAAGCGAATCTGCCCGTCGCGGCCAGGCTGCTTCTCGTAGCCGAGATCTTTGACTTCACGAGCGACGACGGCTTCCAGTCCAAACGCCGTGGTCGCGATCAGAGAAACACGGTCATCGGACACGGCAGGAATGCTTCTGTCAGTTGGAGTGGGCTCGGGCGATTAAGTGAACTGTGTAGCTGGATTCGCAGGAATTCAGTGTTTCTCCGCTGACTGAATTCCTGCGAATCCAGCTACCTGCGAACGGCCATCGCAGAGAGGAATTCGTTCAATGCTCAGTTCCGAGTCGGGCGTCAGGAGTTGCTCGACACGGTCTGCTGCGCTGAGGTGACCTTTGATGCGGAGTCGTCACCGGCGGTGCCGTCTGCCGGCGACGAGCCGCCCGCCGAATCGTCATCGTCGACGTGGAACTTCTTCACGAACCGGTACATCAGCGGGTAGGTGGCGAGCGACGTGACTGTGGCGACGACCAGCGAGCCGACGATCAGCGGGGCGCCGATTTTGACAAACAGTCCGCAGACGGCCTCCCACCAGGTCACCAGCGAGTTGTACTCGAAGACCGCGACGAATGCCTCGTAAGTCATCTGGCCGTCGACGAACAGCCGGCCAACTTCGTAATTGAACCAGTAGATCGGCAACGTCGTGACGGGGTTGGTGATGTAGACGGTGAGCAGGGCCGCTAGGCGGTTGAACACGAACAGCCGCCGCGTCAGAAATGCCAGCGTGATGACGCAGATCATCTGCACGCCGACAGTCGGGGTCAGGCCGATGAACATGCCAATGGCTGTCCCCAGCGCGACATGATGTGGCGAATCCTCAAGTTTGATGATGGTGCGCAGCAGGGCCCGAGGACTCGGCAGCAGCGTTTTCGGCGTACCGGGGGGCTGGGACATGCTCACGGACCTGCTGGTTTCGCTGGCCGCCAGGTTTCGCTGGCCGCCAGGTCTGAACGGCAACCGGGATGCGCTGGCAACACAGTGCCGTTTCGACAATACAGTGCAACTTCGGCGACACGGTTCAACTTTGTGGGGAAGACCGCTTCCCGCATCGGCAATTGGCGCGAAGTTCCCCATCCGAGTCAATGTGAGCCGGAAACTCAGTTGCGAATTGGCGAGGTTGCAGCGCAATGGCGGATTGACGCATTTCATCCGGCACGACGCGCACAACCGCGACGGCCACTCGACCTGCCGTGCGAGATATCCCGCTATTCGTAGGAATCGACGGTCGCGATGTCGACGCCGTACTCGCCCATGAACGTCGCGAACCAGCGCTGTCCCGCGCTGACACTGTCACCGCTGGCCAGCCGCGAATAGACCGGCGAGAACGGAGCGTCCTCCTGGATGAACTGCTGCCGCAGAACGCCCAGCTGCGGGTCGTCACTGCCCGACGGGCTGCGCGATTTCAGATGCACAACGTAATAAGTTGTCCGGTCGGCGTTGGGGATGACCTGAACATCGCCCACCTGCATCTCGGAAACCGTTCGCATGAAGTTCTCGTCAGCTCCGTCGATGCCGGGAATGACTCCGAATTCGACGGTCGGCTGCGGACCCATGAACGGGTTCATCTGCATTCCCTGGAACGATTGCCGCAACCAGGTAAACGGAATGCTGCTGATGACGGACAGCTGAGAGCCTTCTTCGTCGCCGGTCACGGTCTGATCGGACAGGGCCTCGGCCATCGGCTTTTCGCCGATCGCGGTCGAGACAATCTCGGAAACCGCTTTCGCCCGCTCTTCGGCTTTCGGGGCCGCCTGACGAGCCCGCCAGGCGGCTTCGACCTGCTCGCGAACACCGGGCTCGTCGAACGTCGGTTCGTGAGCGGCGACCTTTTCGGTCAGCCAGTAAACGTAGCGGCTGTCGTCGAACTGGCCTTCGGCTTCGTCCGGGAAGAACTCACGCTGCGAGCCGCGGTAGGCCAGCGTCGCGACGGTGTCGGGTTCGGTGAACTGTGAGGTGGGCGAGATATTCTCGATCGGTTCGCGGGCGGAGCCAATTTCGTGCTTGTCGCTGTCGATCAGTTCCTGCTGCGACAGCAGGTCGGTTTCGACAAAAGTGAGTCCCTGCTTCTCGGCGTACTGAGTGGCCTGTTTGGAGATCTTCGTCGCAGCGGCATCCAGCTTCTTCTGCAGTTCCGCCACCGACGCTTCGACATCGGCCTGAGTCGCTTCCGGATTCTTCTGGCGAAACGCTGACGACGCTGATTCGATCTCGGCACGGATGGCGTCGTAGTCGCTGCGCCAGCCGCGGACTGCTTCGATGGCGGCGTCCATTTTCTCACGCTGGAGTTCGAGCGTTCGTTCGCGGAGAAGCAGGTCGCGGATCTCATCACGGACGTCTTCGAACGGGCGGTATTTGACGCCGTCGTTTTCAGTCGTCGCGGATTCGTCGGTCTTCTCTGTCGCGGGAGTCTCCCCGGCGGCAGGCTTCTCTGACGCGCCATTCTCGGCCGTGTTCTTCTCGGCTGTCTCATTCTCGGGAGCAGCTGCGGCGGAGTCTGTTTTGTCTGCCGGCTGAGCCTCGTCAGCTGGTGCTTTGTTGTTGTCTGTTTTTTTGTCGTCGGCTGGTGGAGCGTCGTCGTTCTTCTCTTCAGCCGCTTCGCTGCCGGATGTGTCGTCGCCGGACGGAGCTTCGAGAGTCGGATCGCCAACGCTCTTGTTGTCGGACGCTGGCTTCTCAGCAGCGGAGTCTTCGGACGCCGGCTGCTCGTCTTCCGGGGGCGCTTCTCCCGGTTTCCTGTCGCTGGCGGGATTGTCTGTGGGAGCCGCGTTGTCGACCTCTTCGTCTTCACCCTTCGCAGCGTCAGTGGCCGGCTTCTCGCCGTCCGCTGGAGTTGCGGGGGCGGCGGGATTCTGAGAACTGGAATCGGTCGGAGTCTCAGAGCTGCCGGGAGCATCTTCGGTATCGAGGTCCGGCAGTGTTTCGATCTTGTAGAACGATTCCTTGCGTTCTTCGTACCGGGCTTTCAGGTCGTCCTCGGAGATCTCGCCGACTTCCTGCTCGATCTTTTCAAAGTCGGCCTGCAGCCATGCCAGGCGAACGCGTTCAGGCTGGTAGAAGCCGGGGTCGCCGCCAGCGGGGAACCGGTTCTTGAATTCTTCGAACAGGCTCCGCAGCTCTTCATCCGACGGCTTGTCGACTTTCGCCGCAAATGGATCAACGGGGACGCCCGTTGCCTCAATCGTGTACCGCACGTTGAGTTTCTTGAAGTCTTCCCAGTACTGCTCGGGCATGCGGGCCGAGACCGGGCTGACGATCTGATAGGCGAGGTTGGCTTCCAGCTCGTCGCGGATCAGGTCGAAGACTTCTGTTTCGCCGACCTGCAGCGACTTCCGCAGCTCGGTGAACGTCTCGCGATTCAGTTTGCCGTCGGAGACTTCGTCGAGAAAGCTGCGGACGCGTTCGTTGCTGACGGCAATGCCGTGTTCTTCGGCGACGTGGTTCAGGACGTACTTGAGGACGACTTCGCGAGCCGTGCTGCCTCCAAACTGGTACTGCTGCAGCATGAAGGGAAACGCGTTCTCGCGCTGCTGGAAGGCGCGCATGACGATCTCGTTGGCCATGCTGCGTTCACGTCGCAGTTCAAACAGATCGCGTTCCGAGATAGTGCCAGCCGCCGTCGCGATGCCGCTCTGACGCGAGGCCATGAAAATCGGGATCAGTCCGATCAGCAGTCCGACGAGCGCTCCGGTAATCGCATCCTGAGGTCCCTTGCCGTCCTGCAGTCCCCAGATCCAGAAGGCTCCTGCGAAGAGAGCTGCCGCCAGCAGTGGGATCAGAATCGTGCTGGCACCACCGCTCGGAGACGCACTGGGGTCCAGGGCGCCGAAAATGATGAAGGCAAACATTGCCAGGCCGGTCAGAATGACGGTCATCGCCTTCTGGTGGCGGCGGAATACGGCAAAGGGGGATGACATGAGTGAGCCTCGAAAACGCAGCACCGGGCGAGCTGTAGAGCAGTCGCGTAACGGCCAGTGTCTTGACAGCGTGCAAAAGGGTGAACTATCGATCGCGGCTCGCTGGCGGTCCGCGTCCGAAAGCGGCGCGGATTCTAGCTGGGGTCGATAGCGACACAAGGCCAGCGTCTGTCAGGGGGTTGCGTCGAGTCGACGAGGAAAACCAGTCGCCGCGACACCCTCCAACTGGCCGCTGTCGAAACTGCTGTTCGCTCCAGAGTTTCGTCTGTTGAACCGATTTTCGTGGCTTCCGCCACACTCACCGGGACTACCAGTTTGCGATCTGGTCCCGGCCTGAGAACTCAACTCCACAAATCGAACATCAGCGTTTGATTCTGTCCACAGTTCCGGAGCTGATCCGGAAGGAAATTTCGAGTGGCTAAGGCAAAGTACAAAGCTCTGGTGGTTGTGGAATCTCCGGCCAAGGCCCGCAAGATCAGCGGGTTTCTGGGCTCGGATTACTGTGTCCGCGCCAGCATGGGGCATGTTCGCGATCTGCCGTCGAGTGCGTCAGAGATTCCCAAGTCCGTCAAGAAAGAGCCGTGGGCGACGCTGGGCGTCAACGTCGAGCAGGATTTTCAGCCGCTCTACATCATCGCCAAAGGCAAGAAGAAGACGGTCGACGAGCTGAAGTCGCTGATGAAAGAGTCTGAAGAACTCATTCTCGCGACGGACGAAGACCGCGAAGGGGAGAGCATCGGCTGGCACCTCGTGCAGCTGCTCAAGCCGAAGATTCCCGTCAGCCGCATGGTTTTCGGCGAGATCACGAAGACGGCCATTCTGGAAGCGCTCGAAAACACGCGCGACATCGACGAGCACCTGGTCGAAGCGCAGGAGACGCGCCGCACGGTTGACCGCCTGTTCGGCTACACGCTCAGCCCGCTGCTGTGGAAAAAGGTCGCACCTCGGCTGTCCGCCGGTCGTGTACAGTCCGTCGCGGTGCGGATGCTTGTCGAGCGGGAACGCGAACGGGCCCGGTTCGTCAAAGCCAGTTACTGGGACCTGAAGGCTCAACTGGAAACGAATGACGGGGCAGGCTTCGAGGCGATGCTGGCGACGGTTGACGGCAAACGCGTCGCTGCCGGCCGGGACTTTGATGAGAACACCGGCAAGCTGAAGCCCGAAGCCGATGTCGTGCTGCTCGGCGAGGAGCAGGCCAACGAACTGCGCAGCCGCATCGAAGGCACCGACTGGTCGGTCGCGTCCGTCGAGTCGCGCGAGCAGACTCGCCGGCCTTACCCGCCGTTCACAACGAGCACGCTGCAGCAGGAAGCGAACCGCAAGCTCGGGATGTCCGCCCGGCAAACGATGCAGACTGCTCAGCGGCTCTACGAAGACGGGCACATTACTTATATGCGTACCGACAGTGTCGCCTTGTCGGGTGAGGCGATCGGGGCGTCGCGAAAGGCTGTCGAGTCGCGCTACGGCGACAATTTCCTCAGTGAAAAGCCGCGCAACTTCACGACGAAGTCCAAGGGCGCGCAGGAAGCTCACGAGGCGATCCGGCCGGCCGGAACCGCAATGAAGACCGCCGATGAACTCGGTCTGTCCGGTCCCGAGTACAAGCTGTACAGCCTGATCTGGAAGCGGACGATGGCCACTCAGATGGCCGACGCGAAGCTGCTGTTCCAGACGGTGACGATTCAGGCCGAGAATGCCGAGTTCAAAGCGACTGGCCGGCACGTCGTCTTTCCCGGCTTCTTCCGCGCCTATGTCGAAGGCGTTGACGATCCGGAAGCGGCCCTCGACGACACCGAAGCCGCGCTGCCGCCGCTCGCCGAGAAAGACGCACTGAAGCTCGACGAACTCGAATCGCTGGGGCACGAAACCAAGCCGCCAGCCCGATTCACGGAAGCGACGCTGGTCCGCCGGCTGGAAGGCGAAGGCATTGGCCGGCCGAGTACTTACGCGAGCATCATTGGCACGATTCAGGATCGCGGTTACGTCCAGAAGCAGGGCAACCAGCTCGTGCCGACGTTTACGGCGATGGCTGTCACGCAGTTGCTGGAGCGGCATTTCACAAAGCTGGTCGACTACCGCTTCACCGCGGATATGGAAGAGCAGCTCGACCAGGTGGCTTCCGGCGAAGCCGAACGGCTGCCGTATCTCGAACGCTTCTATCGCGGCGATGAGGGGCTCGACAATCAGGTCAAGACGAACGAAGAGAAGATTGACCCGCGCGAAGCCTGCACGCTGAAATTGGAAAACGTCGGCACGGATATCCGCGTCGGACGGTATGGCCCGTTCATTCAGGAAGAGAGCGACGGCGAGAAGATTTCCGTTTCGCTGCCCAACGACATTGCACCGGCGGATGTGACGACCGAGCTGACTGAGGAGCTGATCGAGCGCAAGAAGATGGGCCCGCAGTCGCTGGGGATGCATCCCGAAGAAGGCCTGCCGGTGTTCGTGCTGATCGGCCCGTTTGGTCCGTACCTGCAGCTTGGCGAGGTCGTCGAGGACGGCCCGAAACCGAAGCGGGTCAGCATTCCGAAGAACGTCGACCCGAAAGAAATCGATCTCGATCTGGCGTTGAAGTATCTCGCGCTGCCGCGGCGGCTGGGCCATCACCCGAAGACAAATCTCGTCGTCAACGCGGGCATCGGCCGGTTCGGGCCGTACGTGACCAGCAACAAGGTTTTCAAGTCGCTCGGCAAAGATCACGACGTGCTGACGGTCGACCTGGACACGGCGGTCGAGCTGCTGGCGACGGCGAAACCGCGAGGCCCGGCGCCACCGCTGAAGGAACTCGGCAAGCATCCGGATGACGGCGAGCCGGTCGGCATCTACGAAGGCCGGTACGGAATGTACGTCAAGCATGGAAAGGTCAATGCGACGATTCCGAAGGAACGCGAGATCGATTCGGTGACGCTGGAAGAAGCGCTCGACTGGATCGCCGCCCGCGCCGGCAAAGTTGCTGCGAAGAAGAAGGCGACTCGCAAGAAGGCCACAAAGAAAAAGGCGGCGACGAAGAAAGCCTCGAAGAAGAAAGCTGCCGGGAAGAAGGCGTCAAAGAAGAAGACCGCCCGAAAGAAAACGGCAGAGGAAGCCACCGAATGATTTCTGCGGGATCCGACGCGCAAATCGTTCGAATGTCACAGGAGCTTGAGCACACGTCCCTTCGCGCGAATGCCGAGTGAAGCATGACCGACGGCGGAACCGGCAGCGCTGACGCACTCGCGGACCGAGTCAGTCTCTGGGCCAGAAATCCGGCGACCGAACCGTCCGTGCATCGACTCGAAATCGGGACTCCGGCCAGGCTGGGCCGCAGCTCGCAGAATGATGTGACCGTGCTCGGCGACCGGGCGCTGTCGCGACGGCATGTGACCCTCCGCTGGGATGGCAGCCAGCTGCGGATCGACTGTTTCGAAACGGCCCGGAATCCGATCGTCATCGGGCAGCAGGCCGTCCGTTCGGCGCGAGTCCGGCTCGGAGACGTCTTCGCGATTGGCGGGACGATCTTTCAGCTGGTTGCGTGCGACGCCGAACCGGACGATGCGTTCTGGAGCGCGACGCCGCCTCAGGGCAGCAGCGTCACCGTTCCAAGCGAGCTGGCCGACCTGGGAACGGAAGGTCTCGAGACGATTAACGATCTCGGGGGGAGGGGCGGCAGCGAGGAGCCGTCTGTCGAGCGGTTGTTCGCTCTGGATGAAGTTCGGCAGCTGCGGTTCGGTGCCGTCGATCATCAGCTCGAGCTGCTCTCGGCACTGCCGCAGCGGATTGAGTCGTCACGTAGCGAGGAAGACCTTGCCGTGCAGATCGCCGAGTTGCTGCTCGAAGCGCTCCCTCGGGCGGAAGCGGCTGCCGTGGTGAGCGTCGATCCCGACTCACTGGCCGATGACGCTCCGGGCCGACAGTCGCGGCTCATTCCGCGGATGATGCGTGTCGACAGTCGCGGAACCTCCGAGGGGACGTTTCGACCGAGTCGCCGGTTGATTGCCCGCACGCTGCTCGAACAGAAGAGCGTGCTGCATATCTGGGCCGGCGCCGATGGCGGCAGCGACGAAGGCTTCACCCAGACGATGGGGCTCGACTGGGCGTTCGCCGTGCCGTTGCTCAGCGAGGCATCGCGTGGCTGGTGCCTGTACGTTTCGGGACGCGGCGGCCCGCGCGGCGCGTTCAATATCACCCCGGACGACTTTCAGGGCGAGCTGCGGTTTACCGAGCTGGTGTCGCAGTTTCTCGGTTCGGTTCGTCAGGTCCGCACGCTGCAGGATCAGAAGACGCAGTTGAGTTCGTTCTTCTCGCCGAAGGTCATCGACAGCCTGATGGATTCCGGCGGCGTGCCGTCGCTTGAAGCCGACGCGCGCGACGTCACCGTGATGTTCTGCGATGTGCGTGGCTTTTCGCTGAAGGCCGAAGTCGACGATGACGAACTGCCCAACGTCCTGCGTAGTGGTCGCGAGGCACTCGGCGTGATGGCCAGCGCGATTCTCGATTACGACGGAGCGATCGCCGACTTTCAGGGTGACGCCGCGCTCGGTTTCTGGGGCTGGCCCGTGCCGCTCGACGAAGGTCCGTTGCCGGCATGCCGGGCGGCGTTGACGATTGTCCGCGAGTTTCGTCGCGCGTCGCAGATCGAAGACGGACCGCTGCACGGCTTCGGGGTCGGGATCGGTATCGCCCACGGTCGCGCCCTGGCCGGTCAGATCGGCACCGAGAATCAGGCGAAGATCGGCGTGTTTGGCCGGATCGTGAATCTCGGTTCGCGGCTTGAAGGCATGACCCGGTTTTTCGGCGTCGATGTCTGCGTCGACGAGGCGACCGCGAAATGGATCGAAGGACTGGCGGAGAAGCTCAACGTGCGAGTTCGACCGCTGGCTCGCGTCACGCCCAAAGGGATGGCGTCGCCCGAAACCGTCTACGGACTCGTTCCGTCCGTGAAGGAAGCTCCGCATCTGACCGACGCGATGATCGCTGCTCACGGACACGCTGTGGCGGCAGTGATCGAAGGCCGCTGGAAAGATGCCGTGCAACTGCTGCAGGAGTTTCCGGAACACGACGTGCCGTCGCGCTTCCTGCTGAGGTTCCTGGACAGCGGTCGCCGCAAGTGCCCTCCCGACTGGAACGGCGCGATCCCGCTGCGGAAAAAGTGACCGGCGATTGATAACAACGCAAAGGCGGCCCGCAGGGAAGTGGTTCCCCGTGGGCCGCCTCAGATTGCTGGACGCTGAAATGTCCGAACGCTGAAATGTCTGAACGCTGGGCTCGCGGAATTCTGAGAGCCCTGAACGCTGAGATTTCCTCGCGTTCACGCTTACCCACGGTGCCCATCGCCGTGATGTCCCGGATGGCCGCCGATCCGGCCGCCGTCTTCGTCGCGCGGCGCGGTCGGAACGACATCCCACTGGCTGTCGCACAGGTCGGAGTGGTCACGGAAGCCGCTGCCGACCATGGTGGCTTTGTCACGGGTTCCGAGACCGCGATAGACGTAGCTTTGCTGCATTGCTCCAAATGCCGAGCCGACGTCTTCGAGTTCCTGATTGATGCCGTGCGAGACTTCGCCAAGTCCGACGACCAGTGACAGCACGGCGACTGTCGCAATCAGAATCAGTTCGGCCGAAACCACAAATCCGGCCTCGTCGTTGTACAGTGCGGTGAAAATCTGGCTCATGGTGGTCCCCTTCTCGTTCTCTCTGGCTGGTTGGAAACGCTCTCTCTGAAAACAGAAACGGCGACGGATCGGCTTCCCGGACCTGACACAAACTGCTGAACCTTCAGCAGCGGCCTGAGTCGCTGATGTCCGCCGCGACTGGCCTGTGTGTAAAGCACGGTGAATGCCAGACATCGCCACAGAGCCTCGGCAAACCGTCCCGGCAGCGAGCTAACGTCTTGCTCAGCAACGGTTAGCGACATGTCAGAAATTCTGAACACGACCTTTCGCCGACTGTGACTCTGCCTGAGCATGATGCCGGGACGCAACGCGCTGCCGTTGCCGATGAGGCGTTGACGCCACGTTGCTCGGACGAAACGAGTCTTCGGAACTGCGTGGAGCCACCGCTTCGTCCTGGCTGCCGGAGGGCTCACACGAAGACACAAAGGCACGAAGAGATCGGAGTCAGGTTGTCTGTCTGCATCGCCGGCCCCTTCTTTGTGCCTTCGTGCCTTTGTGTGAGATTCCAGACGCCCTGGTCATCCACGATCTCGCGGATCGGTCCCGTTGCCGGGGGGAAGAAAAGAAAGGGGATGGACGCAGCTCATTCTTTCCGCGGCCGTCCACGTGGCCGCATACTGTGTTCGAGTTGCAGGCGGGCGGCTGACTGGGTGACGAAACCGCTGCTTCCGTACGGAGCACCTTTCCGGACGCAGTGCCGCAGTGCGGCGAGTTCTGCTTCGGACTGAGCGCGGTTGACGCGGGCGAGCCACTGGCGGGGACGGGCGATCGGCCATTCGCTCAGGATGCTCTGCTGTTCCGGCGTGCCGTGCCTGCGTCGCCACAGACTGCCGAACTGCCAGTCCTCGGCCCGCTCGCACAAACCGGCTCGCAGAGGGTTCCGCTCGACGTACCGCAGCACCGTCAGCAGGTGCTCGTCGGCCTGGATGGGAAACGTCTTGAACCGTCCCTGGTACAGATGCCCCGTGCCTTCGGTGTGGTAGTGAGCGTGCCACCGCATCGTGTGGGTGTGCGTAAGCCACCGGAAGAAATCCGACAACTGCGAATCGGTCTGGGGCCGCACCACAAAGTGCCAGTGGTTGGGCATGACCGCATACGCAAAGATCGGCAGCCGCTCACGAGCGACCGCTTCGCCCAGGACACGCTCGAACGCAGCGTAGTCCTCGTCCTTCTCAAACAGCGTGAGCCGCGCGACGGCGCGGTTCAGCACATGAAAACACATTCCAGCAGGGCAGACACGGGGGCGGCGAGGCATCACGGCAACGTATCAAAGCCACGCCTGCCAAACAATGAGCTGCGTCCCCTTTACTCTTCCCGGGGTCTTCCGCGTGGCCGTAATGTGTGTTCGAGCTGCAGGCGGGCGGCGGACTGGGTGACGAAACCTTTGCTCCCGTACGGAGCCCCTTTCCGGACGCAGTTGCGCAGCGCGGCCAGTTCTGCCTCGGACTGAGCGCGGTTGACGTGGGCGAGCCACTGGCGGGGACGGGCGATCGGCCATTCGCTCAGGATGCTCTTCTTCTCCGGCGTGCCGTGCCTGCGTCGCCACAGACTGCCGAACTGCCAGTCCTCGGCCCGCTCGCACAAACCGGCTCGCAGAGG
>Ga0070727_10002371_pt1 | contig 18247 bp, 16 predicted proteins | sample tdAd472_FD_66722 | JGI IMG/M metagenome (GOLD analysis project Ga0070727, IMG submission 66722) | Marine sediment microbial communities from the Atlantic coast under amendment with organic carbon and nitrate - tdAd47.2 | ecosystem: Environmental > Aquatic > Marine > Coastal > Sediment | place...
GATGGTTTGCCGCGTGGGCAATTCTCGGTTTTTCAGTATCAGCGTTCGCTCTCGAAGCTGGCTCGATATCTCTTTCTCATCACGAAGGCTTGCAGCGGCTGAGTATTCATGGCTACGCGACTGAGGGCAGCCAGAAGCCTGGCGTTGCCGGTCCCGTGAACCTGAGTTTCGACGCATTGGGCCGTAGTTTCGACCTGCAGCTGTCGCCAAACAGCAATCTGCTGTCCGCTGCGCGTGATTTAGTGGCCAATGGTGTCATACCGTATCGCGGCCAACTGGCTGGCAATGACAATTCCTGGGCACGCATCGTCATCGCGAACGGCGCACCCACTGGTCTGATCTGGGACGGCACTGAGTTGTTTGCCATCGAAGGTCCCGGCGATAACCTCGCCGGCTCGGACACCACGATTATCTATCGCCTCGCGGACGCGGTTATCGCGCCGGGATCCATGACCTGTGGTTCCAGTGATGTTTTCGGCAACGCCGGCACCGTGTACAAGGCACTCGTTTCCGAACTCAATGCGGCATCTGCGCAGGCTCCAGGCGCCGTGTCCGTGATCAACGTCGGCGCGGTCGGTGACGCCGAATTTTTTGGCCTACATGGCGCGAACTCGCGGCAGGCGATTCTGGAGCGGCTCAACTATGTCGACGGCATTTTCAGCGCCGAGATCGAGATACAGATCGAGGTGCCGCTGGTGCAGGTTTTCAGTGATTCCGCAGCCCCGGCGTATCCTTTTTCAATCACGGTCGTGGCCGATGAGTTGCTTGTCGAACTCGCTGCGTACCGCAACGGTGAGCCGAATCAGAACGTGCACGGCCTGACCCATCTGTGGACGGGCAAGGATGTCGAAGGGCCCATGAATAACACCTCAACCGTGGGCATCGCCTACACTGGTGCGCTTTGCCGGCAGCAATTCGGCGCCGGCCTTAGCGAAGGCAGCAATAATCTGATGTTGGACAGCCTCATCGCCGCCCATGAGATCGGCCATAACTTCGGTGCGCCTCATGACGGCGTGGCCGGCTCACCGTGCGAGTCGGAGACTGGCAATTTCCTGATGGCCACCAGCATCAATAACAGCGAACAGTTCTCTCAATGCAGCAAGGACGAGATGGCCGATGACATAGCCGCAGCATCCTGCATCACGCCGCTGCCCAGCATCGATATGCGCGTTGGCCTTAACGGTCAGGATCCGACAATTCTGCTCGGCAATTCGGCGACGGTAACGTTCGACGTAGCAAACGCGGGCACCTTGCCGGCCACGAACGTCTTTGCTGACATTACGTTGCCAATCAACGTCTCGCTGATCTCCGCGGCGGCGTCGATGGGTACCTGCACGGACGGCGGTGGCGTCGTGAACTGTGCCATCGGAGACGTCGCGGGCATCAGTACGGTAACCGTTACCCTGACATCGGATACGACATCGGTCGGTATCGACACTTTCGATGCAAGCGTTACGGCGGACGCGGACGATAATATGACGAACAACCTTGGCAGCGCGACACTGACGGTACAGCCCGCGGTGAATCTTGTCATCACGCCACCAAGCGGGCGGCAGATCAGCGTCGATCAAAGCGCGACACTCACGGCCTCACTGCAAAATACGTCGATACTGGAAGCCACCGGCGTCACACTGAGCGTCTCCCTGTCGCCCGGGCTGCGTGCCGACAGCGCGAGCTGGCCGCTCGGTACATGCACCGTTACGAGCAGCCAGATCGATTGCCTGTCGACTACTTTCGGCGCGCAGTCGAGTTCGACATTCACGGTTACCGTGACCGGAACGACTGAAGGCGCGAAGGCGGTCGATGTATCGATGTCGTCGGTCGAAGCCGACGCCGATCCGTCGAACAACAGCGGCAGTGCAACAGTGAATGTCGGCAATGTTGAAGAAGACAGTGGCGGTGGCGCTATGGGCCATCTGTTCCTGTTGATGTTGGGACTGCTTGCCGGAATAAGGCGTAGGAGCGGCTTAAGCCGCTAAATAAAGCTCGTCCCGTAGTCCATCGGCGGCAGGCCGAAGTACGTCGCGAGACTCTGGCCGATATCGGCAAATGTCTCACGCTTGCCCAGGGAACCGGGGCTGACTCCACCGCCATACGCCAATACGGGAATGTGCTCACGCGTATGATCCGTACCTTCCCAGGACGGGTCGCAGCCGTGATCGGCGGTGATGATCAGCAGGTCATCGTCGTGCATCAGATCCAGTAGTTCGGGCAGGCGACCGTCGAAATATTCGAGCGCAGCAGCGTAGCCGGCGACGTCACGACGGTGCCCGTAAAGCATGTCGAAATCGACGAAATTCGTGAAGACGATCGACTGATCCGAAGCATCCCCGAGCACGTCCAGCGTTGCGTCGAACAATGCGGCATTGCCACTCGCCTTGACCTTCCTGGTTATGCCCTGGTGCGCATAAATGTCGGCGATCTTACCAATACTGATAACTTCGCCACCGGCTTCGACGAGCCTGTCCAGCACAGTTGGCGAATGCGGCGGCGTCGTGAGGTCACGGCGGTTACCGGTACGAACGTAGTTCTCCGGGCTGTCGCCGACAAAGGGCCTCGCGATAACGCGGCCGATGTTGTAGTCGTCAACCAGCTCGCGGGCTATGTCACAGAGATCGTAAAGTCGTTGCAGTCCGAAGGCTTCTTCATGCGCGGCGATCTGGAAGACACTGTCGGCTGATGTGTAGACGATCGGCTTGCCGCTTTGTACGTGCTCATCACCGAGCTCAGCGATAATTGTCGTTCCCGATGAATGGCAGTTGCCGAGAACCCCTGGGAGTTCCGCACGCTCGATTAGCTTGTCGAGCAACGCCTCTGGAAACGTATTGGTTTTGCCGCCGAAGTACCCCCAGTCGAACAACACCGGCACTCCGGCGATCTCCCAGTGCCCACTGGGCGTGTCCTTGCCGCTTGATAACTCGGCAGCGCAGCCATAAGCACCGATGATCTCGGCTTCCGTTTCGGCACCGGCCGGGTATTCTCCGGCACTCACCCGCCCTGCCTCAAAAAGACCGAGCCTCGCGAGGTTGGGCAGCCTCAGCGGGCCCTTGTCCGACGCAGCTCGGATCCTGGCGATACTTCCCAGCGTGTTGGAACCCACGTCACCGAACTTGTCGGCATCGGCCGTCGCACCGATTCCGAACGAGTCCATTACAAGAATAATGGCCCTACCCATTGCCCAACTCTACCACCGCCATTGCATCGAATTGATGTAAATTGTGCGCTTAGTACAAACAGGGGGACCACGAGAATGAGAGTTTTCGCAGCGTTATTACTCGCCCCAATGCTGGCGTCGGCTGCCGATCCCGCACAACACGATCTTGACTGGCTCGCTGGCTGTTGGATTACCGCCGACGAGAGTAGCCAGGAAGTATGGGTTGTCGACGGTGACAATTCGTTAATCGGATTCAGCGTAGCTTTAGGTGCCGACAAAGTGCAGTTTTACGAGGTAATGAGTATCAAACTAAATGACGATGGCCTATGGATTTATACCGCCCACCCATCCGGACAGGCGTCTGCATCATTCATCGCAGTTGAAACCAACGAAAATAGCGTTGTATTTACCAATCCCGATCACGACTATCCGCAGCAGATCAACTACCGGCGGGAAGGTAGTCTGCTTTATGCATCAGTTTCGTTGCTCGGTGGCGACAACTCAAACTCGTTCGACAAAGTCGCTTGTGAGTAGCTGTGGCCCCAGGATTCCACATTTTTTTGTCATTTTGAAGCCGCCCAATTTTGGTCGCACGTGGTTAATCAAAGTTAGGAGCGCACTGAATCCGGCAAGTACTGCCGCACGGGCCGCAACGTTCGGGCGTCGAAATCAGGATGAACTGATTACTGCCTGGGCCGCCTCTGCCTCGGCGTATCGGTACTTCACCGAAATGCTGATATCCGAACCCAGGCAGCCCATGATCGGGCACAGGCCTGCCGATCTTTCCAGCTTGTCGCGGTCCGTTTGTGAGAATTTCCTCGGGATATCAAAGGTCACTGTAATCGTATCGACATGCGGGAAGGTCTTATCCATGCCCGTAAACTTGACGTCGACTACGCTACCCGTGATATCGAGGTGATCACGCCGGGCGATGGCGCCCATCGAGAGGAGCATGCAACTGGCGAGGCTGACGCCGAGAAGACTCGCGGGCGAGAATTCGTCACCTTTGCCCGTAAAGGGGCAGTCAATCTCCACCACGTTGTGCTCTGGCATCTTCAGAGCGGTGACATGCTGATCACTGTCGTACGTCAGTCTGAGCGAACCCACGGCGCTCTCCTTCGCCCCGCCGCAATGTTCGCGTTGGGGGTTTTAGTCACTACCGAAGGTTATGCATCTGGTCGTCAGGCCGCGCAATTCGGAATTACCCCTACCAGCAGGCACCGGAAGGAACACTCGTGGCAACAGGAATTCTGCTACTCAGCTACCAGGACTGCCTGATAGGCGAAATGGAATAGTTTCCATCTGTTCGAAAGCATGTATTCGATTACAAGCTTTCCTTTGCCCCCACCGGGGAGATTACAGTCATCAATAAGAACCACGGTGCCTCCGTGCAGCCTGTCCTCGATCGCCTGAAACTCTTTCAAATGGTGCTGCTGGCTCCGTTCCTGAATTTCGGTGTCCTTTCTGCTGTAGTCGTAACTGTCGAGGTACAGAAAATCCACCTGGTTCTTGAATTCACTCAGGTACTGAACGGAATCTCCCACGTGTACGCTTACGTAATTGCGCAGGTCGAGATCATCAATTGCTCGCGATGCTTCTGCTACCGCACTTGCATCGATATCAACGGAATCCAGGTGCGCTGAATTCTCTTTTGCCCATAAGCCGAACACGACAGTCGATCCGCCATCGCCCCTCGTATTCTCCAATCCCTGTCGGGCGATGCCTGTTTCGACGAGGGTACGCGCGCCGCGCTCTTCGAGCAGGGCCAGTACGATTCGAAAGGTGTCGCGGCGACGTCCAAAATCGTATTTTCTGGGCAATAGCGGGGTGAGGGGCTTGTGCCGCTGAATCTTGTAAATGACATATGCGGCGATTACGAACGCAATAATGCCGACAAATATTTGCACTAGTGATGCGCCGGCGCCTGGGGTTCGAAAGTGCTTTCGCCGTAGTACTCGACCCGGGTGTCCTCGGTGTAGAAGCCTTCGAATGACATTAGCCAAATCAGCACGAGAATCGCAGCGGGAGGCCCGAGGATGGCGAGTTTCAGCGCCATTCTTTCCCACTGCATATGCATGAAGATGAAAATAATGAACCCGGCCTTCACGAACATAAAGCTCAGGATCAGCGTCGGGCGCAACGGGCCGTGAATATTCAGGTAGTCCACCATGTAGGAGAAGAAGCTGACCACGAACAGTAGCAGCCAGATCCACAGGTAGATCTTGATGGGGTGTTGTTGTCCTTCTACGTGTGCCATTGGACGTCCCTTACCAGAGATAGAAAAACGCGAAGATGAATACCCAGACGAGATCGACGAAGTGCCAGTACAGTCCGGCGATCTCAACTATCTCGTAGTTGTTGCCACGCCGTTCGTACACGCCCTTCTTGACGCGAATTGCGACCCACAACAGGTAGATGACCCCGGCCGACACGTGCATGCCGTGGAAGCCCGTGATCATAAAGAAACTGGAGCCAAACTGCGCCGCGCCCATCGGATTGGCCCAGGGACGCACGCCCTCGTCGACGATGAGCTTGGTCCACTCGAAGGCCTGCATGCCTACGAACGAGGCGCCGAGTAATGCTGTTGCAACCATGAGCCAGAAGGTCTTGTTCTTGTCCCTTCGATAACCCATGTTGACGGCCATCGCCATCGTGCCTGACGACGTGATCAGGATGAAAGTCATTATGGCAATGAGAACCAGCGGTATCGGGTCGCCGCCGAAAGACAGCGCGAATACTTCACTCGGCACCGGCCACGGGTCGGTCGTCGTAATGCGTACCGACATGTAAGCGACGAGGAAGCAGCTGAAGATGAATGTGTCACTCAGGAGGAAGATCCACATCATGGCCTTGCCCCACGGCACGCCGAATACCTGCTTGTCCCGCGAGAAGTCGCCGGCAACGCCTTTCAGGCCGGGCGCTTCTGCGACGCTATCCATCACTGCTTCAGACATAGATCGGAGTCCTTGTGGTTCAGGTCGATAACAACAAACCAAACATCACCAGCCACACGAGCAGCAGGAAATGCCAGTAAACGGTACAAAGCACGACGCTCTCGCAGACCGAGTCCGGGTGCGCGCCGTTGAAGACGCGCAATGTTGCGCGCGCCCACACATACAGACCGCCGAGGATGTGCACTGCGTGTGCCACCGTCAGCAGATAAAAGAACGCGTTTGCCGGGTTACTGGAGATGTATTGCCCGGAAGCCGACAGCATGCGCCATGCGACGAACTGACCACCGAGAAAGCCGATCGTCAGTAGCCCGGTCACAACAAGGCCGGGCTTCAGGCGCGATGCGGAGCCGCTGACCGCGCCATTCCGGGTCCACTGAAACGCAAGGCTCGCGAGCAGCAGCATGCCCGTGTTGATCCACAGCAGCTCCGGTTCCGTGAGTGGCACCCAGTCGCCGAAATCCATGCGCAGCCCGTAGGCGCTCATGATCAGCGCGAAGAACGACGTTACGACCGCTAGCAGGGTCGTCAGCGCGACGGTCTTGGCGTTGGCCCCAAGCGGCGCCTGGTTGGCCGTCTCGTCCACCGCTTCCGCAATCCATGGCTGTACGTTGAACGTCTGCTTGAGCAACCACCCAAGCAAGGCCGCCATAATTACCGCGAGGACGAGGAGGATGAATTCCACTAGTGCGACTCCACTCCATGGTCACGTCCGGCGGGTGCCTCGCTCGAAGGCACCGTCTGCGGGATAAAATCATCGACATAGCCGGGCACGCTGTAGTCGTAGGCCCAGCGATGCACCTCTGGCAGATCATGGCCCCAGTTGCCGTGCTTCGGTGGCGTGTCCGGTGTCTGCCACTCGAGTGTCGTCGCACCCCACGGATTCGGATCCGCCTTCTTGCCACTCTTCACACTCCAGATCATGTTAATGAAAAACAATATCTGGGTCGCTGCCACGAATAGCGCCGACATGGTTATCCAGGCATTCAGGTCCTGCGCCGATGCGGGCATGAACTCGGTATTGCCCATTGCGAAGTAGCGCCGCGGCAACCCCTGGAAGCCCAGGTAATGCATCGGCAAATAGATCGAGTAGGTGCCGAGGAAGGTCATCCAGAAATGCCACTTGCCGAGCGTCTCGTTGTACATCTTGCCCGCGATTTTCGGGAACCAGTGATAAATCGCGCCGAATACTACGAGAATCGGCGACACGCCCATCACCATGTGGAAGTGGGCAACAACGAAGTAAGTATCAGACAGCGGCAGGTCGATCGTAACGTTACCGAGGAAAAGGCCCGTCAATCCGCCGTGGATGAATGTGAACACGAAGCCGATCGCGAACAGCATCGGCACCCTGAGATGGATGTTGCCCTCCCAGAGCGTCAGTACCCAGTTGTATACCTTGAGCGCCGTCGGCACCGCGATGATCAGCGTCGTCGTTGCGAAGAAGAAGCCGAAGTACGGGTTCATGCCGCTGACGTACATGTGATGCGCCCAGACGATGAAGCTCAGGCCGCCGATCGCGACGAGGGCCCAGACCATCATGCGATAGCCGAATATGTTCTTGCGCGCGTGTGTGCTCAGCAGGTCCGACACGATGCCGAATGCCGGCAAGGCCACGATGTAGACCTCGGGATGGCCAAAAAACCAGAACAGGTGCTGGAACAGGATCGGGCTGCCGCCGGTATGTCCGGAATCAACGCCCATCGAGCTGACGGCCGGAATGAAGAAGCTCGTCATGATGGTCTTGTCGAGAATCATCATGATCGCACTCACGAGCAATGCCGGAAATGCGAGCAGGCCCAGGACCGTCGCCATGAAGATGCCCCAAACCGATAACGGCATGCGCATGAGCGTCATGCCACGGCAACGTGCCTGAAGGACGGTCGTCACGTAGTTCAGGCCGCCCATCGTGAACGCGACGATGAAAACGCCGAGAGAACCGAGCATCAACAGGATGCCGAGGTCAATGCCAGGGGTGCCGGGCATGATTGCTTGCGGCGGATACAGCGTCCATCCCGCGCCGGTCGAGCCGCCCTCCACGAAGAAGCTGATGAGGAGGATGATGACCGATAAAAGGTATACCCAGTAGCTGAGCATGTTCATGTACGGGAACACCATGTCGCGTGAGCCACACATCAGGGGGATCAGGTAATTCCCGAAGCCGCCCAGGAACAACGCCGTCAGCAGGTAGATCACCATGATCATGCCGTGCATGGTCACGAACTGGTAGTAATTCTCGGGGTTGATGAAGGAGAACGAGTTCGGGAAGCCGAGCTGCAGTCGCATCATCGCGGACAGGATCAGCGCAATGACGCCGACGAAGATCGCCGTTATCCCATACTGCACCGCAATGACCTTGTGGTCCTGGCTCCAGATGTACTTGGTAATGAACGTTTGCGGATCGTGATGTTCGATTTCGTGATCGCGATCGGCGATTGAAACGTATGCCATCCGGTTTAGCTCCTAGAGAGTATTGATGTAGGCGACGAGATCGCTGATCGCCTGATCATTCTGCAGGGTGCGGCCCATGAAGCCCATCTGCATGCCGTAAAAATCATTCACGTGCGAGCCGCGAACGCCGTCCCGGAAATTCTGTAATTGCCGGGCAAGGTACCAATCCGTCATGCCCGCGGCACGCGGTGCATTCAGTGCCTGCACGCCCATGCCGTCCGCACCGTGACAGTAGGCACACACCCGGTACAGTCGCGCACCGTTTTCGACGTTGCCCTCGATCGTCTTCGGCGCCGGTTCGTCCGGCAGCGAGCGGATATGCGCTACTACATCGGCGATGGCTACGTCGTCGGCGAGCGCATTGGCCATCGGCGCCATGGTCCGGCCATAGAGATCGTCCTGGTGTGTACCGCGTAACCCCGACTTGTAGTTCTCGAGCTGGCGCCGCAGGTACCACTCGCTCTGGCCCGACAGTTTGGGCGCATTCATCGCAACGACGCCCTCTCCATTCTGCCCGTGGCAACTGGCACAAACCACGTACCGGGCAGCGCCGGCCGCCGCATTTCCGGCTTGCCGTTGCAGCGTATCGGCGTAGGTCGGTTGCCCCGCAAGCCAGGAGTCGAAATCCGCCTGCTCGGCAACGACGACGGCGCCGCGCATCGTGTGGTGCGCGATACCGCAGAGTTCTTCACAGAGCACCTCGAAGCGGTCGACTTTCGTCGGCGTCAGCCAAAGGAAGGTCTGCATACCCGGTATCAGGTCCATCTTCACGCGGAACTGCGCAACGGCAAAATCGTGCAACACGTCCTTCGAGCGCAACAGGAATTTCACCGGGCGATTGACCGGAATGTGCACTTCGGGATTGAAGACGAGAATGTCGTCCTGACCGCGCGGATCTTCGGGCACCATACCGTACGGATTGTCCATCGTGATCAGTTCGGCCCGGACCTCGCCAAATTTGCCGTCGTTACCCGGAAACCGGTACGTCCAGTGCCACTGCTGGCCGACGGCTTCGACCTCGTGGGCATCCTCGGGCACATTGACGAACTTCGCCCACACGAGGAGCCCGGGCGTCAGCATCGCGGCGACGCCGACGGTCGTCAGCAGCGTGAGCCACGTCTCGAGCTTCTTGTTTTCGGGTTCGTATTTGGCACGCGACTCTTTCTTGTGCCGGAACTTTATGATGCAGGCCGCCATGAACAGGTTCACCGCAACGAACACGACCCCCGTTACCCACAGCGTGATATCCACCGTGAAGTCGACCATCCCCCAGTTCGAGGCTAGTGGCGTAAAAGTCCAGGGGCTAAGCAGGTGAAAAAGTAAGGAACCGACAACGAGCAGAATCAGGGCGACAGCTAGAGGCATACTTCATGCATCCTTCAGAGATCTTCGCGATGTGTTGCCGACAGTGACGGGAGTCCGTCGGATCTTTTTAGTTTTCAGTTCGCTCGCAATGAGCCGCACCCCCCGTGATGCGCTTTTGCAGCCCCAATGGGCGAACTGACCCCAGCACCGAGGATAGAGGAATCAGTAGTGGATTTCCACAATTGACAGGTGTTGCAAGGGCCTCAGAAATCGATTCTGACGTCGTTCCGCACCGCCTCTTCGGCCCGCTTGAGATCCGCCTGCAACCTGGCGAGTTCTTCCGCCAGCGGGCTTGTCAGCATCGCGGCTTCAACATCGAGATCGAATTCGGGGACCACAATGTGAGCGACGGGTTCCTGTACCTGCAGCTGCGGTGACGGGCCCGGCTGGTCCAGGTTGATGATCGCGATCACGCCGAGCGCGGCCGCAACACCCGTCAGGCTACTGGCCCACCAGAACCACGGCGGCCGGGCTGCAGGCGGTCGCGATGACTCCGGTTTGACGTTTTGCAGGGACGCGCGGATACGGCTGTCGAGCTCCGCGGAGATCTCCGCATCGATGTTGGCTGCGTCTTCGCGCAGCTGTTTGGCGAGTTTATCCATAAGCTTCACTTCCCGGGTTCTGTGTCTCGTCATTCAGTTCCGATTCGAGCGCGCGGCGACCACGCAGCAAATTGACCTTCGTCCATGACGATGAGCGCTCCAGCACGGCGGCGATGTCCCTGATCGACATATCCTCGACATAGCGCAACCACATGGCTGCGAAGACTTCGTCCGACAACAGGCGTTTGGCGTTCCGCCACAGATTGTGCCGGTCCGACTCGGCGATGCAATGCGCAAGGGGGTCGCTGCTGTCGTCACTCACGTCGCCGAGTTCCGCCACGTTGTCCTTTCGGAGCCGGCCGGCGTTGCGTATCGCGATGCGGTATAGCCAGGTGCTGAAGCGCCATTGCGGGTCATAGGTCGCGATGTAGCGGTACGCACTGATGAACGTATCCTGCAATACGTCCTCGGCGTCGGCATGGCTTGCGCAGCGAGTCAGCAGAAACCGGAACAGACCCTCGCGGTAGCGGTAAACAAGCTCGGTGAACGCGTCCACGGAACCGCCTTTGGCGGAATTGATCAGTTTCAGTTCGTCACTCACGTCGTGAGCCTGCCCACCTGTCCGGCTTGCTAGTCTTCGAGTGCCGCAATCAGCATCTCAGGGTCGACTGACACGCTGATCTTCAGCTTCGAGCCGTCAACACCGACGCTCGTCCCCCGCAAGAACTCCGAAATCTCCGGGTCCATGTCGTCGCTGAACATCGTCAGGCTGATCAGCCCGCGCACGATGCTGGCCAGCGACTCCGCCATTTCCGGCTGCTTGGCAATCAGTTGGGTCTCGACTGCTATCTTGCCGGCAACATCGGCCACGAGCACCGCGACCTGCTCAGTATTGCGGAGTATGTTCGATTGCCAGCCGCCGTCGCCGTCATTCTCAATCTGGTCGGCTTTCATGCCGGCCTGGATCAGGCTCTTCTCGGCCGACAGCACCATCAGCGTGCCATTGGCTGTCTTGCGAGCCGGCACCTTGCCGTTGCTTGCCAGCAAGGACTCTATTTTTTCGCGCGTGGACGTCGCCAGAATCCGGTTCTTCAGGGCGAATGTAAAATAGACACCATTCTCGAACGAGTTGATATTGATACTGCCGCCGTGGTCACCATGGCCATGATCGTCCCCCTGGACGAAGTAAAACGTCTTGCCCTTGTGCTCGAAAGTCTCCAGTGACTCGGCACCGGCCGCAATCGCGAGTAATTTGTCTTTGGAGTCCTGGCTAAATTTGCCGTCGATCAGCACGACGGCGCCGCTTTCCTCGTCGGAGAATGCCGTGACGGTATCCGCCTCCTTGTCGAGGTCGATGCCGGCGTCTTCGTGAACGTCCTCGAAGACCTCCCGCTGCAACCAGCTGTAAAGGTGCTTGCCGCCGTCCGACGTACGCATCTGGTCGAAGTCGGCGTGGAAGTACCACGTCGATGTCTCGGGAACACCGTCTGGTGCTACTCCTGCCAGGGCGAGGCCGGGGAAGGCCAGCAATACGCCGATGATCAACAGTTTCGAAATCTGCATAGGTGGGTTCCTTGATGAGTCGGGTTCTACAGGCTTATAGCGCCGCCGAACGCAAAAGGTTACACGCCTCGGTACCCCCTCGGTACCTGGCACCACTTTTCGAACATATCGAACGTTTGAACAATCAAAACGTTCGATATGTTCGAAAAGTGGTGCCAGGTACCGTTAATCGGTCAGGCGACTGACGATCACCGTGGCAAGTGCGCCGACAATGAAACCCGGAATGGCTTCATAGAGGCCGTAGGCGTCTTCCTTGATGAACTGCACCCAGATGACGCTGGTCAGGAAGCCGCCCAGCATGCCGGCCGCAACACCCGCACCTGTCGTGCGCTTGTCGTACAACAAGGCGAGTACCACGGGGCCGAAGGCGGCACCCAGCCCGGACCACGAGAACAGCACGAACCAGAAAATCAGTTTGTTCTCGGCCATGAAAATGGCCACGACGACGGCGATGATTCCGATGATGATCGTCACCACCTTGCCGTAACCGGTGAGCGTTGCGTCGCTCCTGGTGCTGCCCATCATTTTTTGCATCGTGTCGCGGACGATCGACGACGATGCCAGCAGCAGCAATGAGTCAACCGTCGACATGATCGCCGACAACACAATCACAAGGAGCACGCCGGTCAGCAATGGCGGAAATAACTCGCTGGCAAGCGTCGGGAAGATTTGTTCACTGTCCTCGAGTCCCGGAAACAGCGCACGACCCACGATACCCGCGGTCACGGCGCCAAACAGGAAAATGAACAGCACCGTTACCGATACGATGCGGGCTTTCTTGAGCTCCGTGTCATCGCGCGCGGACATGTATCGGATCAGCAACTGCGGCACACCGAGAAATGGCAGGCCGATGGCTGCGAAACTGACTACGGCCACGAGGCCGGCGGTACTACCGTCGAGTACGGCGAACATGTCGATAAAAGCCGGATCGTACTCATTGAGGATCGCAGTGACAGAACCCCAGCCGCCCGCTGCATTGATCGCAACAACGGGGACGGCAATCAATCCGCCCAGCATCAGCACGCCCTGCACGACGTCCGTGTAGGAAACGGCCTTGTACCCGCCAACGAAGGTGTAACCGATGATAATGATCGCGCCGATAACGACCCCGGCGCGATAGTCGAGGTCGATGAAGCCACTGAACGCCTTGCCGGTCGCGACCATCTGTGCAGAGACATAGGTCGTCACCATGACAATGATAATGGCAACCGCGATTCCGCGGATGGCGTTCCAGCGATCGTCGAATCCCGCCGCCAGCACGTCGGGCACCGTGATCGAATCGGTGTCGTCGCCGAGGCGCTTCAGGCGCCGCGAGATCAGCCCCCAGGAAGCGCCGATGCCGATCATCTCGCCAACGATGACCCAGTAGGCCTGCGCGCCGACCGCGTAACCCATGCCCGTCAGGCCGAGCAGCAGCCAGCCGCTCTCTCCCGTGGCGTTGGTGCTGAACGCAACCACCCAGTAAGGCAGTTTCTTGCCGGCAAGATAGAAGCCCTTGAGCGAGTGGGTTTCCTTGCGGCTCCAGATCGCGAGCGCCGCCAGTGTCGCCAGGTAACCGACGAGTACGGCGATCGTAACCGTCATTCTGCGGTAGGGGTCGCGACCGGTTTGGAGATGCGCCCGGCGATGGTCCCTGCGACCAGCAGGAAGACACCGATACCGAACAGGTATTCGGGCCAGGAGCGCGTGACGCCGCAATAAAAAATGAGCGCGATGTTGACGAACTGGAAGGTGTTGATGAACTTGTTTTCCCGAATCACGGCTTTCGGGAAGCGTATCCGCGACACCATCAGGATTGCGAGCACGAATAGCAACACCGGCAGGTACAGCTGCAACGGCAGGCTTGCCGCGATTTGATCCTGATGCAGCAGCACGAGTACGAGCGAGGACAACATGCCGCCGCCCGCCGCCGTAATCGGTATGCCGACGAACCAGCCACGCTCCGGCTTCGTCGTCTGCAAATTGAAGCGCGCCAACCGCATCGCGCCGGCCAGCGCGAACACGCCCGAAGCGGTGGCCAGCACCCAGAATTGCAGGGTGCCGTATTCGATTCCCGCGATCTGCATGCCGGCGTTGAGCACCAGGATCGCCGGCGCCACGCCGAACGCGACCAGGTCCGCCATCGAATCGAACTCCGCGCCGAAACTGGAGGTTGCCTTGAGGATGCGCGCGGACACGCCGTCCATCGTGTCCAGCAGGCCACACCAGACGATCATCCAGGCCGCGAGCTCGAGGTGCTCGAGTCCGCCAAGCTGGGTGGTGGCAATGGACGCCATGCCCAGCAGCAAACTCAGTGCCGTGAAACTGTTGGGAATGGTATAGCGGAGTACGTTATTCAAGAGCGGCGCATACGACCTCTGTTTCGTACATTCTGCATTTCGGCGCCGACTATAGCCAGCGCAGTCGAGGACTCAGCCGCCGAATGGATAACGGTAATTCATGCGCGCACCGTTGCCGGTGATGCCGATCGGCCCGCGCGGTAACACCAGCTGCATGCGCTGCCCGTCACGCTCGATGTCCACGACGACGTCTTCGCCAGGGTTGCCTTCGAATGCTTTCGACTTCAGTTCGACCATGCTGAAGACTCGACTGCCGTCATAGCTTACGATCTGGTCACCGGGCATCAGGCCGGCCCTCTTGCCCGGCGATGAGCCGATGACCTCGCGGACCGTGATCGTCGATTCTCCGCCGTTCGCCAGCACGTAATTTTCGTAATCCGCGTCGCCGAGCTTCTCGCGCAACGATGCCTGGGCATCGTAGGCCAGGTCCCAGAGGTCGAGGCCGGTGCTGTCGCGCTGCGCTTCGTACTCCGCCTGCAATACCTCCATGCGCACCTGGTCTTCGAGAGCCACAATCTGGTTCGCGCGCGCTTCGGTGAACCCGCCACTGACGAGCTGGGTCGTACGCATCTGTGAATAGTCACGCATAGCGCGCCTCGAATCCCTCCTGTCGTCCCGCTGAGTACGTGCCTCCTCCATCTGGGCTCGGTTCTCGGCTGCCATCCGCAGGAGCTCCTGCAGGTCCGACGTGTCGATGCGATCGAAGTCTGCGAGCAGCGCATGCAATTGCTTTTCGAGCACTAGCCGCGCATCGCGCTCCTCGGCGACGATACGCTCGAGCGCCGCGAGCCGGTCCGACGCCGGTGCGTCAGCATCGAAGTAAGTCGCTGGATCGGTGGCCTGCCCGCTTTCGGGCTCTGAGGCCGACATGCTCCAGGCGCCGGCCGCGAAACCTGCGACGAGACTGAGAATTACAAAAAGTGCTGTCTTGTTCATCGGAACGTCCTCTCTTGCAACGCGGACCTCAATACTTGGAACAGCGCCGCCACACGATGTTCCCGCCTGGCCAGAACTCCGATTATCGCAAACACTGTCTTCCCTGGTCGATGTATGGTCTCATCTCCGGTCTGTTCAGGAAACGGTGCTGTTCGTGAGATATAACACCCTGATTTTCATTTGTTTTGTCGGTTTTCTTGGCGGTTGCGGGGGCGACACGCCGGACGCTCCAGCGGCACGCGTCAACGCCATAGCGAGCGAATTTCTTGCCGCGTACTACGCCCAGTTCCCGGAAGAAGTCTACGAAATCGGCTACCCGAATGCGCCCAATGACCGCTTCGGCGATCACAGCGCCAAAGCGCTTGCCGCCTGGGATACCAGCATCGACGGCTGGGCCGCAGCGCTCGATGCCATCGATCCCGCGACGCTTGCCGGCATGCCGGCCGCCGTCACCTTCGTTTTCACGCGTGAACGTCTGCAAGCGCTCGTCGATCGGCGCGTCTGCAACATGCACCTGTGGAACGTCAGCCCGACCTGGACCGGTTGGCCCTATATGATCGTATCGACGCTCGCGATTCAGGCCGTCGTTACCGCCGAGCAACGTGACGAGGCGCTCGACCGCGCGGCGGACATTGAGCGCTTTGTACAGACTGATATCGACAACCTGCGCGCGGGCCAGGACAAAGGCTACCTGGCGCCGGCGAGCAACGTTGCGGCAGTCGTTGAACAGGTCAGTGCCCTGATTGATACCGCTGTCGAAGACTCACCGTTCATGAGTCCCGCAAACCGCTCCGGCGACGAGGCATTCCGGAACGCCTACCGCAACATCTACGAGTCCCGAATCCTGCCGTCGCTGATTGCTTATCGCGACTTCCTTGCGACGAACTACGAAGGCCGCGAGGACCTCGGCGTCGCAGCGAATCCTGATGGCAAGGAATGTTACTCGGCATCCGTGCGCTACTGGTCGTCGATCGACATGGGCACCATGGACATACACCGGCGCGGACTATCCGAGATGTCGCGGATCCGCAGTGAAATGCTGGCAATCGCTCGTGAGTCATTCGGTACTGAGGACCTCAGCGCGCTGTTCGAGGAATTGCGCACGAATCCCGAATACACATTCGAGTCGGAACAGCACTTGCTCGACTACGTCAACGCGGCCGTCGAGCGCGGCAAGCTCGCGGTCCCCGAGTGGTTCGGCACCGTGCCCGACGACGAGCTGCTCGTGAAGCCTTCGCCAGCCTACGAGAAGGATTCGGGCGGCGGATTTTATTCGTCCGGCACAGCCGATGGCAGCCGTCCCGGCATCTACCAGGTCGGTACCTACAATCCGCAGGGCATCAGCAAGGCGGGCCAGGAGGCGACCGTGTTCCACGAGAGCTGGCCGGGGCACCACATGCAGGGGTCCGTCGCATTCCTGAATGACGATTTGCACCCGATCATGAGCTACATGTTCATCTCGGGTTCGGGCGAAGGCTGGGCACTGTACACCGAGCGCCTGGCCGGCGAGATGGGGCTCTACTCGAGCGATGTTGCCCGCCTGGGCATGCTGTCGAACGAGGCGTATCGCGCGGCTCGTCTGGTCGTGGATCCGGGCATTCACGTTCTTGGCTGGACGCGTCAGCAGGCCATGGACTACATGCTGGAGAATACGGCGGAAGGCTACGATTCCGTATCGTCCGAGGTCGATCGTTACGCCGCGGTTCCGGGTCAGGCCACGTCTTACCTGCTCGGCAGCCTCGAGATCCAGCGCTTGCGCGCGAACGCGGAAAAGATTCTCGGCGATCGCTTCGATATACGCGAATTCCACGACCGCATTCTGGTCAATGGCAGCGTGTCGTTGCCGATGCTGGGTGCCGAAATCGACGCCTGGATCACCGAGAAGACAAGTACCGACTAAACACCGGTTATTAGTCGGCCAGTTCCGCCGCCAGGATCGTTACCGGACACGTGCTGCCCGTGTACGGGCCGAGGCCTGTAGCTACACTTCTGATCTCGCTGGCCGGGATGCGCCCGGGCACGAGCTTCCTTAGTTGCCGCTGGATACCCGCGTTGTCCGTGTAAGTGACAACGAACTGCACGTCCCGAATATCTACGGAAGTTTCGTTCTTAACCAAGACGACGAGGTTGCCGCCCGAGTCCGAGTCGCACCGATACGGAATATAGGCAGCGGGATTGCGTGGCAGATCCAGCACGACCAGTTTCCCGGAAGCCGCCTTGCCGTAATCGCCGCCGGCCTGGGCCACAATCTTGTAGTGATCGATCGCGGTATCGGCATTACCCCTGTCGGCCTCGATGTTGCCGAGCGTGTAGTGCGCCGGTGCAGTCGGTAGCAGCGCGATACTTCGCTCGAGGTCTGACACCGCGCTGTCGGTTTTGCCCATTTCGTGCTTCGAAATGCCGCGCTGCAGGTAGTAATAGAAATAGTCATCGCGACGGCGTATGGCACTATCGTAGTTAGTTACTGCCTTGTCGTACTCGTCGTTCGCCTGGCGCACGTCTCCGCGCAAGGCGTAAAAATTGGCCTCGTCGGGAAACAACTTGATCGCCTTGTTGGCGAGCGCCAGCCCCTCATCGGTCTTTTTGTCGGCAAGTGCTTTGCGCCCCTCGTCGTGGGCGTCGTAGGCAGGCTTGGCCTCCATGGTCTTGTGCATTGCCGCCGCGAAGCTGTCGACACCGAGTATGCCGCCGGCAGGCAATCCGGCAGCCGTTCGCACGTTGGCATCGACACGACTCTGTGACGGCGGATGGCTCGCGAACAGCCCGCTTAGCCAGTCGCTCTCCTGCCCTTCGCTCAGGCGTACGAACGTTTCCTGGAGCGTAATCGCACCCGATGGGTCGTAACCCGCACGCGACATGTAAGTCATACCGTACTGGTCTGACTCGAGTTCGGCGCTGCGGCCATAGGTTGAATTCAGGAGTTGCGCGCCGGCGGCCGCGCCGCCG
>Ga0070727_10002374_pt1 | contig 18236 bp, 16 predicted proteins | sample tdAd472_FD_66722 | JGI IMG/M metagenome (GOLD analysis project Ga0070727, IMG submission 66722) | Marine sediment microbial communities from the Atlantic coast under amendment with organic carbon and nitrate - tdAd47.2 | ecosystem: Environmental > Aquatic > Marine > Coastal > Sediment | place...
CGATGAAAAGTGGCTGACTTCCCGGAGGTTCTGACAGATTTCCGCGAGGGGGTTTGGATCACAGGTCATGAAACTGGACAACAGCCTGCTTCGGGGATACTTTTTATACGTCCTATACACGACAATCCCCTGGTTCGGATATACCTTTTGTTCTACTTATAAGCCGACACGCCAAGTATTGGCGCGCACAACAGTAGCTTGTTCTTGCATTACCGAGTAAAGGTAAACCACAAGCGACACGATCTCGACAGTGATGAGCGTGTTGATTTCCAGCGAAACTTGACCCAGTAGTTGCATTTCAGTTTGACTGCTGAATTAGAACTTAGGCGCTGAGAATTAGCAGTACATAGTGGGTTAACTATTCAACAGCGAAAATACCAAAAAGCGGGTCAATCGAGCATGCAATTCAACAGTTCTGATTTATTTTGAGTGTGGGTTGAGTACAAGTTTTGTTCGAATATCGGCAATAACTTACACATAAAACTTACACACTATTCACAATAGTGGGAAATAATATTAATTAAAACAGATGGTTATATATGGATTCGCGGGGCTTAAAATCCCTCGGAGGAAACTCCGTGCCGGTTCGATTCCAGCCCCGGGCACCATCCCATACAATCACTCCCGAACTATGCTCGCGGTTTCAGAACATGTAGAACAGGCCAATCCGAAAGGTTGTCTCGCTTTCTTTCATGTCAATCGTGCCGGAGCCAGGGGCCAGCGGGTCCAACTCGTAATCGTAGTTGAAATACTCGGCAGACACATTGTAGCCCCAATTGCTGTCAAAGAAATCTTGCCATACCACGCCCAGCTTGGCGCCTGAGCCGTCGCCGCTGTTTTTGCCGAGATCAAGTCCGACGAAGGTCTCGTCCAGTTCTGCATCCAGCCAGGCATAACCCAATGAGAAGGTGAGGCCACCGGTTTCTGTGAGCCCCAGTCGGTAACTGCTACTGAGAAACCAACCATCGTGAATGAAGGAATAACGTGAATTAAAGGAACCACCGCCGGAGATTTCCGAGTCCCGGTAGCCGCCGGAAATAGCGAAAGCATCGCTTAGGTTGTAGCCGGCGGCCAGGCTCATAGAATCGCGGTTGCCGTCCCATTTTACTGTGGGTAGACCAGGGATCGGTGAAACCTGTACATCGGAGTCCTCGCTGGTAGTTTGGTAGTATCCGTTGAGGGAAAAACTGTCGAAGGAGACGGCAAGCCCCAACTTAACCGTTGCAAGATTGAAGTAAAACTTGTTAGTGGTATTGATAAGTGAGCCATCAGGGGAGGGCACATTGCCATCGAATTCCAGCGCGTAGTCGGCCATGCCGGTCTCTACATAGGGAATGATTGCTGTGTCTGCCTGTGCCGTAGTGGCCAGCGATATGCAGCCACAGAGGCCGCTTGCGACTAATGTTTTCTGTGAAATTACCATGTGAATCCCCAAGTTGTATCGACAATTATTTGCCAGGTTATGAGCCTGTTTGTTGGCTGCCCAGGCGCAGCGCTGAATTGGCAGCATAGCCCGCATAGGGTGAAATGCAAGGCTTTAATGACACACTGACAGTTACAGATGATTTTCAACTCGCTGAGAAAGTAGTGATTGCCTTGAAGGTGTGTGCTCTTGATCGAGCGGTGCCGAAATCAAAAACCTTCCTTCTTCCAGAATTTCATTGGATACGTAAAAAGCATCATTGCTGTTGGTGCCTTTCGGAGGATACGCCGGACAATTTTTCCTAAGTTACGACTTGGAATCTTGCTTTTTCTTCTTTTGATTATCGAAAATAAAAAGTCTCTCTTGGGCACTAATGCCTAATCGTCCAATCACGGCTTATGGAGTGAACCAGCTATTCAACTGTCAGTTGAAATGGTAGCGGAGTGTAAATCAGCTCCCCACCTTCAATTTGGTATGCCAGAAAGATCTGAGCATCGGTAGGCGCGTCTACATATCCATCAAATATCGAAAGCTCATAGGATTCGTTGAAGAAGCTGCTGGAATACACAGCCATGGATTCAGGAAAAGAACCTATTAGAATGAACTGCCATCCGAGAGTGATCGCAAAGGTCTGCGCATCAAGAATTACTGCAATGAATAAATTGAATATTTCGGGACCGGCGGCTGAATCGTTATTCTGTGTAGTTAAGATCGATAGGTACTGGCACTACCTGGATTACCCGCAGATAGAGTCAATTCCCGAAGTCGTCATTGTGTAGCAAAAATATGACAATTCGGCGCCACCAGCCAATTGATCTACATCCGGACGATTTAGTACAGGAATGTTCGATTGCAGATGCAAGACCAGGATCTGGATCAGAACAAAGGACGAATTCCTGCGGCACGTCGAGTTTGCGTGCACTGATGGCATGTTAGTCTGCGTTGTCAAATGCTGTTATACAGCCTCAAATGGGGGATCGTTATCGATAAATCTCTTGATCAAAACCATGAGTCCTACTAGGATTGGCCTAATATATTTTAAAAACAATGGGTTAGATTGCTCTCTTAACACTGAATCGTTGCTGAAGCAGGATCAGAAACTGAGTAGGCCGTGCCACGTGAGTAAGCTGTGTGAGTTACTAACCCTTTTGCCCGAGATCTGGGGGAAACCTGGTATCTTAAATCCGATTTCCTCGCCTGGTGTAGGTGCTATCGTGTTCAATAGTAATCAAAGAATCAAAAAAGATGTATCAACACTCTCAATGTTGGTTCGGGCTTTCTGCTTAAGTCTGGTTGTCGGAGTTTCAGCCGGCCATGTCAGGGCGGACTCCGAAGTATACAGCCCAGCCGCCTATGCAGCCGCAGAAGATGTTGTTCAAGCGATTCTCGATGGCGGAGGCGGCCTCCCATCGAGCTTTGACCTGGAAATGATTGCTGAGACGGGTGGTTACATAGAAGTTATCGAGGGTACCCGATTTGATTACTATTCCGGGGAATCATCTTCCTATAGTTACTCTCCATTTTCACAATTCGACGGCCCTGGTTTGACCAGTGTTCCTTTCGAAACGTTTCAGATCCTGGCCGTTCGGGCCGTTCCATTAAGCGGTTTCGAATTTGACGGCTGGGACGGTGCCTGTGCAGGAATCGCTAATGAGACTGAGTGCATTTTTATCTTCGATACTGTTCCACCAGCTCCAGAGGCTTTCCTGCGAGCCAACTTTAGACTTGATCCGGACGCAATCAACGATGTGTTTAACGTGCAGTTTACGCCGGCCTCACCAGCAGGGTTGGAGGGGGGGTGAGTTTGTATCGGTAACCAGTGGGTGATGGGTCGCTCAGTCGATACTTCACCTACATGAATACCGTCTCGGTAACTGAAGTGCAGATACTCATGCAGAAATACCTTTATGCCGATGATCTGGAAGAGGATATAGTGCTGTTCAGCGAATTTTACGACGTCGATTACGATTATCAGGAACGACAGGATCCAACTATATCGATCGATTCGTCGCCGATCAATGTTGCCGAGAATATTGGAAGTATTGTGGTACAAGTGGCACGTCGGGGAGATACTGACAACACAGCAAGTGTGGATTTCAGCTTGGTCAGCCAGACGGCCCTGGCCGGCGAGGATTTTGTCTTTAATTCGGGTACCCTGACCTTCGATCCTGAAGAGGATTTAAAGGAGATAGTGATTGATATTATCGACGATGACCTGGACGAACCTATTCCGAACGAGACGTTTCTTGTAGTCCTGAGTAACCCGCTGGGCGCAGTGATTAGTGCGGATACGAAGACTGTTTCAATCATCGATGACGAAATCAATGTTATTCCTGCGGTGTTTGCTGGCTTCAGTATCTCTGGATTAAACCAGACTGTTACTGAGGATGTTGGAACAATCGATCTTGCTGTTGAGTTAACGGAGCCAGCGCCTGAGGATGTGACGTTGACGTTTACGCTTCAGCCGGGAACAGCGCTGCCTCATGAAGACTTCGCGTCCTGTGAATGCGCGCAGCAGCTGCTGATTCCAGCCGGCGAGAACTCTGCCACGATAACTGTCGACGTAGCCAATGACGAAGTTTACGAGCCACAGGAAACTTTCACGATAAACCTGGAGCGCGTGGATAGTCCTCAGGGAGTAGGGCTGGGGCAGCGCGTTCAATCGCGGATACTGATTCTTGATGACGACGAGCCAATCGCAGCGGGACAATCAAAAATTTACATGGATTCGAGTACCCAGTCGCTGCCGGAGGAAAACGGAGCGGTATTTTTGCGCGTAATCCGCGAAGGGGATTTGACCGAAGCCGCTTCCGTCGATTACCTGGTGTCGGGCGTGACTGCATCGCCAGGAATCGACTACGAAGTACCCGCCGGGAATATGGGTACAATTAGATTCGAATCTGGGAGTAAGTTTGCCTCACTGTATATACGAATAGTCAACGATGGACTGGCGGAACCGGACGAAGTTCTCAGTTTGTCGCTGCAGAACCCTGTTGGCGCAGAACTTGGGGCAAGTTATACGCAATTGGCAATCATTGATAATGATGCTGATTCCTTCCCACCCTATTTAAGAATATTGCGAACCGATGGGCAGCAGCCGCTTGCAGAAATATATGGGGGCGCATCAACTAACGGTGGATTGGCTTACGCCGAATCGGTGGTGGTAGGACAGAGTATTGGAATTCATGTGTCGCTTGTACCGCGAATCGAAGATATAGGAAAAGAAGCTCAGGTAGTAGTTGTTGTCAGATCACAAGGCAACCATGTACAGGTTATACCAGAAGGAATCCTGCCTCTTGAGATCACCACTATCGAAGACGCTGTGAAAAAGCTGGTCCCTTTTATGCAGTTGACCCTTTCCAACCGTGTCGACCTCAATTTATTACAGTTCCTGGGGGAGGTTTTGACGTTAACGTCGGAAGAACTCGGCTCCTACGAGCTGTTCGTTGGCTATACGACGGAGAATCTGAATTCTGGCAACTGGGTGTTTACCTATAATGACGCGGCCATAAATCTGCGAATTGAGGAACCCTGAATGGATCGCACTGCTCTGGTTTCGCGTGCAGACTAATTTATGTAAGTACGACTGCAAAACGAGTCCCGAGATTTTGCTTAAAACCACCCTATCAGCGAGTTACATTGTCAAATGGCATTCCGACAGCTGTTCGTATTCGATAACCCTGGGTAAGACAATGGCGGTTTGGCTGCAATTTCTATTTTATCCGGCCCATTCCTGTGATAGAAAGTCCGACAACAAATACACGACTTTTTAAAGAAATAACAAGCATCTATCTGGACAATGAGTAGATTTGACGGGTCAATAACAAAGTTTCTTAACAATGAGGCAACGAAAGACGAACTCTTTTCCTCTTTGGAGTCGCTGGCTCCACTGAGTGAGCATGGATTGAATTCTGTGCTCGCCACGTTGGAGAATCTGTCTCATTCGGGCGAACTTGACGAGAAAATACATCGAGACTTGCGTGCCGCCGCAATCAGGCTTCTGGCACAGGACAGCAATCAGGATGGCGATGCGTCAAAAAATGAGGATCCGGATGCGAAGGAATTTGACGATAAAACTGTGTTTAGAGAGGGACCACAGACCGGTGCTGCTCTTTCTCCTCCAATCGATTCCCCGGTAAATTCAGAGTCTGCTGGAGCGTCACCAAGTCCGAGTGATTCTGAAGTAAGGTCTGCAACGCAGAACACTGATTCCAGTTTGAATGCCGACTCTTTCTCCGCGCAAGCCGGTGGGAAAGTATCCAGGACAACGGCCTGGCCTACCGGCGGCTTCTCCAACGAGCTTTCCGTGGTTCCAACCGAAGGTGCAGTGATTAAGAATCGTTTTGTATTGGAAAAGCTCATCGCAAGCGGCGGAATGGGCATGGTCTTTAAGGCGCGAGATCTTATCAAGGAGGAAGCGCAGGAAAGAAATCCCTATGTTGCTCTAAAGGTTCTTAACGACAGTTTTAAGCAGCACCCGGAAGCCTATCTTGCGCTTTCAAGAGAAGCACGAAAGACTCAGGAACTGGCGCATCCAAACATAGTCAATGTCTTCGATTTTGACCGGGACAACGAAACTGTCTTTATGACCATGGAATTGCTGGATGGTCAGGGCCTCGATCAAGCATTGAAAGCGAAAAAGAAGCGGGGCTTTCCTGTAGAGCAGGCATTGGATTTCATCTCCCAGATGAGTGCTGCACTAATTCATGCGCATTCCAAAGGTGTACTGCATTGCGATTTTAAGCCTAATAATGTGTTTCTGGTTGGGGGCGACAGTATTAAGGTGTTGGACTTCGGTATTGCCCAGGCCAATAGAACGTCGAGTGATGAGCCCGTTGAGCAAACACGATTTGATGCTAAAAGTCTGGGTGCACTGACTGTCGGATACGCCAGCCGTGAAGTTCATGAAGGATTGGACCCGGAACCCAGTGACGATGTCTTTGCGCTGGCCTGTGTGGCCTACCAATTGTTTGTCGGCGAGCATCCCTATAAGAATAAACCAGCCAATACACTTCTGGACGGACCAGAAAAGCTTCCCACTCCTGATGGGCTGACCCGAAAACAGTGGAAGGCATTACAGAAAGGCCTGGCGATAAGAAGGGAAGACCGCACTCAATCTGTAGAGGAATTTATAGAAGGGTTGAATCCCGAAAGCACGCCTCAGATCAATCTGAAATTTGCTGCTGCAATAGTTACCGGGATAGCTGTAGTGGGGCTTGCATATGCTGTTCCCGTTTGGATGAATCAGAATCGGATAAACAATCTTGCAGCTGAATTTCTATCCGAAGATCTGGAGCGAATGAGCGCAGCGGTAGTGACGCTAAGTTCGTTTAGTGAGAGCAGTAGATTACAGTTACTGGATCGGATAGAAAGCGAATTCATTTCCTTGTTTAATGATATGTCTCGCCAGATAGACGACACTGCTGAGGCCGAAAGGTTTTTACCCTATCTCGGTCAGGCTCGCACTCTTTACCCAGAGAGTTTAACGCTTTCGGAATCAGAAAATTACTTGTCGAGTTTGCGGGATCTGGAGATTTCCAACTTTATTGCGGATTTCAGCTATGCACTTGAGAACAACTTGCTAATTTCTGCATCGGGTCCAGGCAATATTGAAGAATTGTTAGTCGAAGTAGAGCGTCTGGATCCCCAGAGTCCGTTGCTGAGTGACCGGCGATTATTGCTCAATGTCCAGCAACAAGCCCTGTTAAATGCTGAGGGTGGCGATTTTGACACTGCCAGACGCCTGGTGAATTTCGGACTGCAAAGATTTCCGGACAATGTAAGTCTGATTGACACAAGCGACCTGGTCGAAATGCTGGCCACAAATACCTCAATAAGACTGGTCAACAATGCAGAAGCTTCGTCTGCAACTGCACAGGGGCAGGAGCAGGCCTCTCTGGATGCTCTGCTTGAGACACCCGAGTTCACATCTGCCTGGGACAGTCAGGTCGTAGAGCTCAGAAACTCAATGCTCGAGAATAGAACTCTTAGTTCAGCTGAGTTTGAAGCATTGAATACGAGAGTTGGAAACCTTTATGTGGATCAGGTGTCGGCAGCAATCGAGACTTCACGTTTTAATGAGGCATCCAGGTTAATCATCTCCGGTCGGACATTTGCTCCGGAGCTGAATTGGCAGCAACAGGAAAGTCTGCTGGCTGACGCCAGGGAGGAATCTATTCGTGTTGCGGAAATTGACGGACTGAGATATACCGTGGAAGCTCAGCTCAATGCCATGCAGCTCTCCGAAGCTGCGGAGTCATTGCGGTTGCTTCAGGACCGCCAAGTAGATCCTGATGATCCGTTTTTGAACGTTTCTTATATCGATCTGGTAGAGCGATCTAGGTTGTTAGGTGATAATCAAGCCGCCCGGAATTACCTCAATGCTGGCCTGGCGTATCTGCCAAGCTCAGAAGGCCTTCTTGATTTACAACGTGATCTACGATTGTTGGAAGTCAGGCAGCTGATTACCGCGTATTTTGTGGATCAGACAGGTGATGAAAACGATACTGCTCAATTATTGTTGGAAGCCAGATCTCTGTCTCCCGACGACCATAGCGATTTCATTGCCGAGCTGGGCACCAGCATTTCCGAAACTTTAACAAGACTAGACGGCACCATGGCTACGGATTGGCTGGAACGAACAAAGGTTTTACTGCCGGAGCTGGGGGATTCACTTGACCAGTTTGTACAGTCTGACGAGAATCTAAGGATCGAGACCCTGGTGGCTACAGCCAGAGAGTATCTGATAGACGGGAGTATTGAATCCAGCATCGAAAACTATCAACTGGTGTTGGCAATAAACCCTGAGCATGTCATGGTGCGCGAGCTGCTAATTGAAGTTTCAGACGCAATTCTGGAACTTGCATCAGATTTATACGATGATGCGCAATACCGGGAGGCAATCGAAGTGATTGATGACGGTATTGCTATGCAACCACCAAATCAGAGAACACTAGAACGTATTAGGCAGGACAGTCAGGAAAGACTGGAATCGCCCAGACGCCGGCAAAGGGTAATTCCCACTTTTTAAAGTCGTCGAGCGCGCTGGTCAGTCTGGGTTCGATTTGGCAGGTGGTGATTACCAACCCGATCCTGCTGGGATTTGCCTTCGGGATGGCGATCGCCAATCTGCCACGACAGTTTTTGAAACGATGGTCCAGAATATTGCTGATGATCGCCGGTAGCGGATTTATCTGGGCCAGCGGGATGGAACAGATTCCCATGGCGGTCCGCTGGTGGCTGCTGGGCATCCCCGCTGCCGCTCTGGTAGCGGGATTGGTCGGTGCGGAAAAACAACTTCCGGATAGCCGCCTGTTACACTTCCTCGGATCCGTGAGTTATTCCATCTATCTCATCCACATGTTGCCGATGGTCTGGTTCCAGCAGTGGCTTGGCATGGCAGTTGGAGCAGGAGCCGGGTGTCTTCTTTATGTGGCCGTGGAGCGACCGCTGCTGGTGGGATTGCGTGGTCTTCAGGCAGGCCTGTATCTGCCCTGGCATCACCATCGGGCCTAGCAGCAACCGCGGTACTGACAAGTTAACTGGGCTTCTGTCATGATTGTCGCATGAAACCTAATAAAATGTACAAAGGGCACCGCTACCCAGCCGATAATATTCAGCATGCTGCCTGGTCATATTTCCGATTTAATCTGAGTTACCGTGACATCGAGGATCTGCTCGCCAAGCGCGGAATCTGCGTGAGCTACGAAGCCATTCGGCTCTGGTGCAATAAATTCGGCAAGTTGTACGCAAGCCGTTTGAAATGGAGACGTCAAGGTGCATTCTCGTCCAAGCTGAACACCCATTCCTGCTCGACGTGAGCACCTGTTCCTGCCCCACGTGAACACCCTTTGACCTGCTAGCGAAAATGTCGTTAAGCTGGAAACTCAGCGACGGAATGAAGGTGCGAAAAAAGCCGATTTTGAGAATTGGCTGCCCATCGTGGGCGCATATCGAACTCTCTGCATTGCCCCGTCTCAAAAAATAAGGTCCGCATTTCAAGCAGGTGGTGATTTCACTTTGTAGCCTCACTTATTAGGCAGCCTGGCTGATACAGCACTAGACTGGCAATAACACCGAGTCGATAAGGATTTCGACGTGCCACTTCCAGCCACCTCGCCCGGGCTGAAAAACCCAAGCGAACTGACAGTCAAATTTAGTGTTTCAAACGCGCAGGCTCGCTTGTTTCAGTGTACAGGTGAACATTTGGTCAGACACTCATCGGGCGGTACTGCAACAAGAACGAATATAGTTGCTGCTTGCAAATTTTGTAACCAACGTCGCCATAGAAGGAGGGCCGAATTGAATCCAGTAGAATACAAACACTTTGTGTTGTCACGCAAAGCGGCTGGTCGTTGGAATTCAAAAATGCTCATTTAGAAATTTGTAAAAGTGAGAGTGTGTAAATCGCATAGTTCTCTTGAGATATATCTGGTCCCGTGATGGGAGAAGTTTGGCTGCCCTGAGGGGTTGATTCTACCAGTGGGCTATTGAACGGGTTTGGTAAATCGGCATTTTGGGAAGTTCACGCATCCCCAGAACTGATTGCCGGCGTTGCTTCCTTTGCTTGCTGTCCGCAATGACATTTTAGTGCCGCACTTGGGGCAAATAGGTTCCTTAGCATTCTTTTTTAAACGTTGGACATGCCTCTTTCCGATGCCAAACTTCAACAGTCCTGATCCTGCGAAGTTAAGTTTACGGCTGATTTGACGCCGTTCTCCCTCAGATAAGACCACTTCTTTTTTTGATTTGATGTAGGGTAGAAAGCTACCGAGGTCCGTGACATTCTGCGGCAAAAGAGTCTTAAATTTGCTATTGCCAGTAAAAACAACTACCGAATGAATTACCTTGGGGTCCACCCCGAGAACAGATTCAACGGCTTTTACATGTTTGTAATTTTGCCTTAGAGGGTTTTGAAAAGAGTACTTTTTCCCAAACAAGGATTGCGTCCAGTTTCTACTGCGTGAATCGCCAAATATCCAACCTTTGTAGTTCTTCGTTTCAATGACAAAGACTCCGAATGGCGAAACCAGAATGTGGTCAATCTGTGTGGTGCCGTCCGGTGTCTTAAGCACCACGTTGTGTAGTGGATAGTAGTCCTTGCCTGGTAGGTAAAAATCCGTTATCACGCGTACTTTGAATTCACCCAATAGACCTTTAAACCAAGCACTGCCTAGGATGAGACCAAAAAGGCCAATACCCCCAAAGACCCAGAGAATAGGGTAGTCTTGTAATGTTCGAAGAAAGATTTCGATAAATGCCATTCCAATATACGTACCTGGCGCATGAAATGTTGGCTAGGTCAGTCTGCGTTCGAATACCTGTTCTCGATGGTGTGCCATGAACTCTTGGTGAGGACCAGTCAAATCGATTTTCAAATGTAGGTGAATTCCTAGAATATCTGGAGATTCAACGAAATCTGAGATTTTGATAACACCTTTGTCGTTGAAGGTGATGTAGCCCAGATCGAAGGCTTTATCTAAATTGGGAAGCAAGAGTATTCCATTAAAAACGCTTAGCCTTTCTTCATTGGACGAAATCCGCCAAGGCTTGATATGAGATGCCACCAAAAACTGCACGGATGGATACCCAGTTCAACCATTCTTCCACCAATTCTTCTGCCAGAAGAGCCATTTTTCGCTCCTCTCTGTTTTTACGGGAGATTCTCAGCAGTTCTCAAGCCTTCGGGCCGGCCAGACTTTGCTAACAATTCCACTTGCGCTCATTCACCGTTCTTTATAATCTGTCCTAGTGCTTTAACCTTGGGCAGTAATTCTTTGGCTATATCAATTAGTTCCTGCAACAACTGCGACGTGATTTCCAAGTGTCCTTCATACTCGGCAATATTGCGTTGATGATGACACTTATCCAACACACGCCATTTTTCTTTCTCTAAGCCAACGGTATGTTCCAAGCACTGGAATACCAGATAGCGATTATCAGACCGGTAGCCATGCCAACGCAGCGCTGCGTTGGCCAATGAGTGTGCTGCGCCATAGGCCAGAGAGAATTGACCTTCGTCTGACAACCCCACTGCTTCAGTGTCTTTTAATCGTTGTATTGCGGATTTGAGCATCCCATCAAACTGGTCCTGGTCTGGTGGTTCTTTCTTTAGCTTTCCTATCTTTACCAGGTTATCCAATTGCGCTGAAGTCATTCTCATCTCCCTTGATCCATAACTTCGGTTGTTCTCTTACCCGGAATAGAAAGGCGTTTTTCTCTTTCAACTTTTTGGTAATTTGCGCTTCGTCATAGATTGTCGGGTTTATCGGTCGGCCGAGTTTTTCCTCTGCATCAGTCAACAGGCCTAAGACTTCTGAGTAAGACAAACCGAGCCCGACTATCAGCAAGTCGATATCGCTTTTTGCCGTATCCGCTCCTTTGGCCAACGAGCCGTAAATAAATGCCAGGGAGATCTGATCATCGTACGGTTCCAGCGCGGCACGAATGACATCCACCACGCCAAAGGTTTTTAGCACAATCCCGCGCAATTCATTGTATATCGGGCAGGCTTTATTTGCCTGATAGTGATGCTGGTTGCCCACTTTCGACAGGGTAATAATGTCTGATGCCAGCATCCTGTCCAGCTCACGCTTGATGGTCGCCACGCCCATTCCTGTAGAGCGTATTATTTCCTTGGTGTAGTAACTTCTCTCCGGATGGGTATATAACAACCCCAGTACTCTCTGCTGCGTAGTCGTAAATAGCGCGTCGGCTAGGTTACTCATGGTGCTGACCAGGATAGTTCATCTAGTGTGTACGATAGTTCATATTTAGTGAACTTTCAACTATTGGCGGTTAGCCGCATGACTGGATGGAAAATCCCTCTTATTAGCTAAATAAGTACTTTGCACCATATGGGAATCCAAGAATGAAACGGCTAAGAGTGTCCGTGGTCGAATAAGCGTTATAAAGCTAATTCAGCTCCCACCGCTAATTTCAAATCTATGACAGACACCTAAATGTACGACTCGCCTCCTCCCTATTGCAGCGGGGTTGCACTTACAACGATCAGACCCGGTCCCGGGCAAGACTCATCCAGCACCATAATCACATCGGCATACTCAAAAGTAAGTGTATCGCCAAAAAACCCGGGGATGATTACTTCCAACAGGGGAATAGTCAGTTGAGCAGTTTCCCCATCGAACGTAGAAAGCGCCAGGTTGCCGTCATTAGTAGTGGCATCCGATGCCAGCGTGGCACCGGTGACTCGAAACGCCACACCTTCACAATCCAAAGCCCGCTCTAGTACCACGGGCGAGTAGCGACTTGATGGTTCTCCAGGGAGATTGACTTCCACCAGGGGAAGATACAACTCACCACTGGAAGTGGTGAAACTGGACTCTTGTATATTTTGACTGGTATCACTACTTGTGACTCTGGAACTATCCAGTGGAAAGTCATCGTTGACATCGAGAACCAGATCGTTGTCATCGTCAGTATCGGCATTGTTGCCGATGCCATCTCCGTCGGTGTCGATTGACTCCGTGCTGTCAGTGGGGAAGGCATCCAGTCCGTCGACAACACCATCACCATCCGTGTCAGAATTGTCATTTAATTGCTGCACCGTGGTGACATTTCGATCGTCATCGTCTGGAATGGAATAGAAGCCATTACTATTCTGGGCGTAAATGGTGATTGAATAGAGGCCCTGCAATTCAAACCCATCGTAACTGCCTACCCAGAGGTTATCACCGTCAGGATCAGTCAATTCTATTTCAGGCGCATCCAACACCGGGACATCCTTGGCGCCGGTATCAAACCCGGGGTGAGAAATGACACCCCAAACCCGGCTGATACCGGTGGAATCGATTATTCCAGAAGCGGTGATGGAAGCGGCCGCCGTACCCTGAATCACTTGGGGTGGCGATACTGCCGAGATAAAAGGTTTATCGGATGCGGGTACCGCGCCCCGCCCCACCACCAGTTCTTGTGCTTCGGTGACATCGCTTTTTTCGTCTGGGATGCCATTACCATTTGTATCTATCCGCGCACTCTGATAATTCAGCATCATGCGTTTACCAAACACGTAGGAATCATAGAGATTGCCTCCGGAAAAGATCGACGACCAGAACTGGAAGGAAAAGGAGAGGCCACCCTGATTGAGGAAATGAGCGTCTTCGTCTCCGGAACTGGTCATGACTATTCGCTCTTTACCAGAGGGTGGGGTCAATATCGGCACGAAGGTACCCGACTGGCAGGCATCGTATATCACGAGTATTTTTCCCGGCAACTCCAGTTGTAGTTCATCCAGCCAGTCATCCAATTGAATCGCCGATAATTGTTCGGTCTGGTTTATTCGAAACTGACTGTCGCCGCCATGATCGACGATATAGAGCAACAACTCATGAGCCGGTGCGCCCTCGTTCATAGCCCAGTTGAGTATGGCATCCTCAAGATTGGCCGTGGTGGCGTCGGCATCGACGTCATTGAGTTCGCCGTCCCTATCCACGTCCTCGTCTTCAGGACTCAACAGATAAATGTTTTCGCGCAGGTATCCCTGATACGCCAGAGCCCGATAGGCCTGCCTGGTTGCAAGCTGAGTTGCCGGCCACAGGTTGTTGCCCGCATAAGGGCCACCCCCGGCCACGATAATAGCCTTGGAGACAGATTCCGGCGTCGGTTCCGGAACATCAGGATCAGCCGTGTCATCATCGGGTTGGGAAAAAATCAATGCGGTGTTGGAAAACGTCACCGCACCCGCAAGTTCCGCAGATGTGTCGGAATTAAATACCTTGAGGGTGTAGTTACCTTCGTCGGCAATGGCCGGCAGGCTCGCCGTAACTACCTCGCTGTTGACGACGGTGTAGTCCTCAATCTCGATGGGCGTTGGGAGAATAACCAACCCGGCTTTGCCGTCTGCTACGTAGACCAGACCATCGCCCAGAACTATGTTCTGGACAGTAGCAACAGTATTAAGACTGGCAAACTGGAGAAGATTGGCAGGGTCGCTGACATCAATGACAAAAATACCCTCTGAAATTGTCGTCGCATAAAGCCTGTCCCCCTGAACTTCCATTTTCCGGATTTGGGTTGGTAGCTGAATACTACCAAGGACAGCAGGACTACCCGGATTACTGATATCTACAATCTCGAGTCTTTGGGTCAGGTTCTGGAACAAATATGCCATATCTTCAACCACGAGACCTGAACCAGTGCCTTCAGTTTCTATGATCCGGTCAATGGCAGGTGTTTCAGGATCGCCAATGTCTACAAAGGCGATGCCAAAATTACCAACGACGGTGGCAACATTGCCATCCAGGGTCATGTGACGTGCCCTAATACCCAGGTCCACAGAACCGAGAATCGCTGGACTCAAGCGATTACCGATGTCAACCAGAATCAATTCCGTATCAACTAGTACATAAGCAATATCACCCTGTATCTTGATTTCAGCCAGGTTTAATAATCCTTCAATCACCAACTGACCCAGTTGCTCCGGATTGGCAGGATCAGCGACATCGAACAACTGGATTCCCGTATCGAATTGGTAGTATCCACCCACAACAGCAAGAGAGCCCTGAACATCTACTACATCGCCACCAGAAAACGGATCGTCCCAGGAGCCGAGGGTAGTTGGATTGCGAGGATCTGATACGTCAATAATATGCAGAACTTCATTGGCGGCAGCGATATAGGCAATGTCGTTTACAATCTTCAAGTCTTGGGCATCATCATCAGTTTCTTCTCTACCAAGATAGGAAAAAGATGGAGGGCGGGTGATGTCTATTAGCTGCAAACCACCCACCAAACCACCACCAGTTGCCAACAATAAGAAATTGCCCACCTTCGCCGCACCAAGGGCCGCACCGGGAGTATTTACGGAACCGACAGGTAACGGGTTTTTCGGATCGCTGATATCAACGATAAACAAGCCTGCATTCCCATCTCCTATGTAGGCGAAATCCCCAAAAACAGATACTGCTTGAGCCTCACTCTGAGTATCTACAGAACTAATCAGTATCGGAAAAATCGGATCACTGATATCGATGATTCTCAGTCCATCATCACGATTGGTCATGTAAGCAATGTCATCGACGATCTCAATGTCATCTTTGAAATTCAACAGCCTGAGGCTGTCGCTTACCAGCACAGGATTGGCGTCGTCAGAAACATCAAAAACCTTGAATGCCCCAGGCGTGCCGACGAAAGCGAAATTATCTTTGACTGCAATACTGAAAGCCCCGTCATTGAATCCATCGTTCACTGCCAGTTCAGTAACAATAGCAGGCGCAGTGGAATCACCTACATCCACTATAATCAACCCAGGCGCTTCTCCCCCTCTGGTCGCCAGGTAGACTCGATCATCGACCACAGACAAATCTCTACCATCACCCTCAGTGATTTCAAGCAGCCCCTGCCGGGTCGGCCTGACAGGATCAGAAATATCTATTGTCTGCAGCCCGTCATCGCTGAGTACATAGGCAGTATCGTTTGCGATCTCGATCTTTCGGGAAAAATTGTTGGGGGGTAGTAATCCTACTGAGCCAATTTCAACTGGCGAATCAGGATCACTCAGGTTAACTATATGAAGTTTATCAGAGGTAGTGTAGTAACCAATGTCCTGAATGACTTTGACATCCCAGACTGACTCGAATTCAGTTATGGTGTTGACGATAAAATTGGTGTTGCCTGCATCCAGGCTCAGGGTAAGCCTGCTGTCGTTAGCAAAGCCGGTGCCTTGAATAGAAATGTCCAGCGGCTCGCCGGTCCTTCCCAGGGTCGGGTAAACCGTATCGATGGACTGCTGGGCAACTACAGGTGCTGTCAGTAGCCAGGTGGCTACCAGTACACTGTTTACAAGCTGCCTTGCAATTCTCACTGGCCAGAGTTCCTCGAACTAAAAAAATTTGAAAGCCGTTGATTTCCGTTTGAGTAAACTGCCTGGGTCTGCCTTATGTATGGTTTCAATTTCTTTCAGATTTCACATTGTTCAATTAGAATTTTAACGCAAGTCTTGATCGTCTGTTATGAAGCGATTTGTAGGTGTGGCGATAACAACACACTTGGATTACGAGATTGAATGAGTCGGGTGTAACACCTTATTAGCAAATATTTTTAATGTAATCGGGCTCCGCGCAAATTCAATTCTCTTTTTATCGCTGATTCGACCGTGCCATGTGCATGCACTAAGTGTCCAAAAATACGATTCCTAATACCTACAATTTCCTTTTTGGCCAAAATACCCAAATCAATGGCCTGCGATTCGATAAAAAATATCGCTGCCATGATCGTGGCGTCTATTCTCTGCTGCGAACTAGATTGCTCATCTGTGATGACCTGTACGAGATCGTATGATAGAACTAAATTACACCCCTGAGCAAAATAACCATTTTCTTCGTAACAGTAATCATGTGCTTTACAGGCTTCATCGATTGCGTCGATAGCATCCGGCATATTTCTAATATTACCTTCCAGAATGTCCTTGTAAGTAAATCCCCAACCTGGGCCACAGTAATTTCCGCCTCTATAAGTAGAAACTGCCTGTTGTGATTTCCTTGAAATGGTGAGCTTTGTCAATTCACTTCGTGAAGTACCAGAATTAACTAGCACACCGGCTACTAGCACTGCGAGCAAATTCAAATCAAATCCCTCCTCATTCGTGCGGCTAAACTTGATAATGATGGTCAATCCGCTACCTAGCTCATCATTAGATTTTTTTACCAGAACTTTATGATCTAACCAACAGGTTCTGGAGACCTTTATTGCACCTTAACAGATACCACGAATCGTGCGTGTCTTAACTATGTTAATTCCCAGTTTAACCAACCAATATTTTCCCGATATTATTAAACCATTCGTTTTCTAATCGATTTTATTAACTATAATCACAGGGTTCTCAGTGTAGCGATATCGATCTCTCATTCAATCCCATGCACCACCCGACCCTGGGCAAGCCAGGCATTGGATGTCGTATAGGGCTGCCCCCTTTCGGTGAGGGTCAGCTTCCAGGTGTACTCGCCGCTTGGCAGACCATCCGGTAACGGGAAAGCCAGTAGCTCGGTGCTGCCGAGTGTCCCCGGACTCCAGTCAGTGACTACCGGAGTGGGTTCGGTGGCGATGCTCAGGTTCAGATCCGTTATATAGTAACTGTTTCCATCGGGCAGGGTAACGGTCCAGTACAGGTCAACCAGGCCGTTGTAGCTGCTTGGACCGATCTCGATGAGGGTACTCAGGCTCAGAATCTGGCCGGCCGTGTAGCTACCCTGGCTGCTGTTCAGGCTGACTTGAAAACCCGGTTCCTGCACTTCGATCTCGGTGGTTATCGGTAATGAAGTGTTGTTGCTTTCATCCGTGGCGTAGATCGCCACGTCATAAACCCCCGGGGTGGTAAAGGCAATTCCATCTAAGCGGTAGTCGGTGTTATCCCCATTAAGGGTGTAGGTGGTGATCTCCCCGGCCGGTGAGGTGACAATGGCGGTGACTGTTTCAATGGTGCCGGTGGTGGCGATGCCGCTGACGTCGATAGGCAGGCTCTGGCCTGGATTGACAACCTGGGATTGAGTGATACTGCCAATCAGGGGTTCATCCCCCGCCAACAGGATGCCACTGCCGTGCAGTTCATGCCGGGCCAGCTCACCATCCTGTTTGGTGTTGGCAATGCCATCGCCGTTGTCTTCCAGCTGAGCCTCCTGGCTTTCAGCCGCAAAGCGCATGGCCCGGGTGGCGAACAGGTGGGCATTCCGTACCGTGGACCCGTTGAACACCTTTCGCCAGTAGAAATGAGAATAACTGATATCGCCGCCATTAAAGAAATGAGCCGGCTGCTCTGCGCCGCTGCCGGTGACGACAATGCGCTTGTCGTTGCCCAGGG
>Ga0070727_10002375_pt1 | contig 18231 bp, 19 predicted proteins | sample tdAd472_FD_66722 | JGI IMG/M metagenome (GOLD analysis project Ga0070727, IMG submission 66722) | Marine sediment microbial communities from the Atlantic coast under amendment with organic carbon and nitrate - tdAd47.2 | ecosystem: Environmental > Aquatic > Marine > Coastal > Sediment | place...
AAATAGCAAAGCGGGTGCTGTCGATCATGGCGCGCAATTCACCAACCGGAACCGAGAAGGTTGCCGGGTAGTCGCCGCCCGCCATAACCGGAAAGTCTTCGGTGGGTAGGCAAGCCAAGGTGAAGTGCGAACGGCCCGCACGGAGCGAAAGCTGACCCGGGTCAGCCGTGCAGTCGAGCTCAACCTGAGCGCCATCAGGGAGCTTGCGAACAATTTCGTAGAGCGTGTGGGCCGGGGCCGTTGTGACGCCCGGAACCGCAATTTCAGCGCCAACGGTCTCGACGATATCGAGGTCCATATCAGTGGCATTGAGGGCGATCGTGCCGTCTTTGGCTTCGATTTTTACATTCGACAGGATGGGGATCGTGTTTCGTCTCTCAACAACGCTTTGGACGTGGGTGAGTGATCTGAGAAGGGCTGCCCGTTCGATAGTGATCTTCATGGTGATTCGCTTTCCCCAACCGTGACTGTTTTATGCCCCCTTATTTGGCACGCAACGCTTTGATTTTTCAGCGTTTTCTCCCGCATGCAGCAAGGCCGTCAAGCGGCCTACAAACAAGGCTGTGCATTATACCAAAGGCAAGGGTTTGCGTAAGCTTTTTTGGATTTTCTCTGGGGATAAAAAAAGCCCGGACTCTTTAGCGAGTCCGGGCTTTTAAAATTTGGGAGCTCAAGGCTCGGTAATCTAGCCTTCCAGCATCCGCCGGAGAAGCTCTACGTCTTCGTTGAAGCTAGGCTCTGCGCCTCGCAGTTCTTCGATCTTTTTAACAGCGTGCATGACCGTCGTATGATCTCTGCCGCCAAACTTGCGACCAATCTCAGGCAGCGACCGAGAGGTGAGTTGCTTAGAGAGATACATGGCGACTTGGCGAGGGCGCGCGACTGAGCGGGCTCGGCGGGCCGAGTGCATGTCGGAAATGCGGATGTTGAAGTGCTCCGCAACTTTCTTCTGGATTTCCTCGATGGTCACCCGGCGATCATTGGCTCGTAGAAGGTCGTGGAGAACCTCCTGGGTGCTTTCTATGGTAATGTCGCGGCCTACCAGCTGTGCATGGGCGACAACCCGATTAAGCGCACCTTCAAGTTCGCGGACATTGGCGGTGATTTTGTGGCCCAGGAACTCGGTGACCTTGCGTGGAATCTCGATGCCCATTTGCTCGGCCTTGGCCTGCAAGATGCCGAGACGGAGCTCATAGGTGGTCGCGTGAATGTCAGCGACTAAGCCACAGTTGAGACGTGATTTAAGGCGTTCTTCCATGCCTTCCAGGTCTGAGGGGCTCTTATCAGCCGAAATCACGATCTGACGACCTTGATCGACCAGAGCGTTGAAGGTGTGGAAGAATTCTTCCTGGGTCGATTCCTTACCGCTGATGAACTGAACATCATCAATCATCAAAACATCGACGGAACGGAACTGCTCTTTGAAATCGACGGTATTTTGTTCGCGCAGGGCCCGGATGAACCGATACATGAACTTCTCTGCCGACATGTAGACCACAGAGCGTGACGGGTCCATGGTGCGGATGTGCCAGGCAATGGCGTGCATCAAATGGGTTTTACCAAGACCGACGCCGCCATAAAGGAACAGCGGATTGAAATGGACGGTCGCGGCTTCAGCGACCCGCTTGGCGGCGGCATGGGCAAACTCGTTAGGCTTGCCAACAACGAAATGGTCAAAGGAAAAACGCGGGTCTAAGGGGGCGCTCAATTCGTCCAGTGCATGCCTGCGACGCGGTGCCGGTTCAGGCCTCGGAGGCATTTTTTTGGCCAGCGGCTGCGCCAAACCTGTGGACGGGTCTTTGCGTGCATCGCTTAGAACGGAAATATCGAGGGCGCGGATTTCAGAGTTTTGTCCGGACCAGAGAGAGCGAATGCGCTCAGCATAGTGAGTCATGACCCAATCGCGCATGAAGCGGGTTGGGACGGCCATACGCAGAGTGCCTCCTTCGAGACCTTTCAGCGTAATGGGCTTTAGCCAACTTTTATATGCGGTGTCGCCGATTTCCCCCCGGATGCGCTCACATATGGATAGCCACTGACCCTCAACTTCCGGATCGATGGTATGGCTCAAAATGTTGTTTGTCATAGACCCCGCAACCTACTCAAAAAAATCTTGTTGCGTCTCCGTCTTCGGTTTTGTGCCTAATGGCCCGAATAGGAGACCTCCCCAAATCTTCTTCCCCGCGGTTTCGCCCCTTGGCAAAATCGCGGAAAATCCGCACTCACTTCCAGCTCTTCCGTCAAAGCACAACCCCGATTTCTGACGGTCAAACTCACTTCAATACAGTTCCCGTGAGCAAGTCTTTAAGTCTTTATCTAGAAGCGGTTTCCCATGATCGTTGCATGGTTCGTCTCTTCTAGAGTCGCGACGAACGTAATTTCGTTTTGGCTGGCGCACTCTTCCCGCTCATTGTGGTGGAAAATTTTGAACAAAGTTACTCTCTTGGCGTGCACGTTGACGCCAGTGCCCAATAATTTTCCCTCGCCATAAATGGCGTTCAGAGATTACCTATTTAGTTTTTTTTGTCTCGGGCCGACCGCCCGATTGGATGAGGTGACTTTAGCGGCGACTCGGGGAGCTTTCAATGAGACCGAAACGAGAACATCCAAAATAATTCTCTTGACTCTTCTTTTTGTTGCGCGTTCGAAACAATCCTTATGGGGTAGGGGATTGGGAATCGTCGAATAAAGTCAATGAGATGAGCTTTGAGCAGCAAAAAAGCCGCGCTCCGGTTGCCCGGGCGTCGCGGCTAATTTTCTTTCTCGCAGGTGGTCTAAGCGAGCTTAGACCTGTCCGACTGTCGGTCGTTAGGCCATTGCCTTAATACGGGCCGACAGGCGGGACATTTTACGCGCAACAGTATTGCGGTGGAAGACACCGCGGCTCGCGCCCTTTGCCAGTTCAGGCTGGGCAGCGCGCAATGCTTCTTGTGCAGCTGGTTTGTCGCCACTTTCAATCGCGGTTTCGACGAGCTTGACGAACGTACGGGTGCGATTGCGACGGTCACCGTTGATATCAGCGCGGCGGTCGTTGCGACGGATGCGTTTTTTCGCAGACTTATGATGGGCCATAGTTTGTTCGGACCTAGATTCAAAATATGAGTCAATTTCGGAAGGCGGCGTTATATAGGGCGTAGAGAGCGGCGTCAAGCATCGAAAAGGAAAAAGGGGCGCCAAAAGACGCCCCATTTCTAAAGCTTTTTGCAATCAGCCTACTTGTTGGTGAAGTTCGCCGAGCGTTTTTCTGCAAATGCCGCCATGCCTTCTTTCTGGTCATCGGTGGCGAAGAGGGCGTGAAAAGAACGGCGCTCAAACAGCAGGCCTTCGTTGAGGCTGCTCTCAAAGGCTCTTTCAACACACTCTTTGGCCATCATGACAGACGGCAGGGAAAGCTTGGCGATTTTCTCAGCTGTTTCGATGGCCTCTTCGACCAAATCATCGACCGGGACAATCCGGCTCACCAATCCGGCGCGCTCTGCTTCTTCAGCGTCCATCATGCGGCCCGTGAGGCACATTTCCATGGCTTTGGCCTTGCCAACCGCTCGGGTTAGGCGTTGAGTGCCGCCAGCGCCTGGAATGATGCCAAGATTAATCTCCGGCTGTCCGAACTTGGCGTTGTCGCCGGCTAAAATAAAGTCGCACATCATGGCAACTTCGCAGCCGCCGCCAAGGGCATATCCAGCCACAGCAGCGACCACTGGCTTGCGGCAGAGTTTGATCTGTTCCCAGTTGTCCGTGATGAAATCGCCCAAGAAGGCTTCCATAAAGCTCTTAGACTGCATGGCCTTAATGTCTGCTCCGGCAGCAAAGGCTTTTTCGTTGCCCGTTAGAACAATTGCACCAATTTTATCATCGGCCTCAAAGTCGATCAGCGCGCTTTTAAGTTCCTTCATCAAGTCTGGGTTAAGCGCGTTCATGGCTTTTGGGCGGTTTAAGGTAACGAGGCCAACCTTGCCACGTGTTTCAACAATGATGTTTTCGTAGGCCATGATGAGGGGTCTCCCTATTCATTTATTTGTGTTTCAGAGCTGACCGTTTTTCGGTCCGTCTGCCAAACTGATCAAGAGGATTTACGATTATTTACGTGCCGCTCCCAGGGGTTTGATTTGGAAACGGACCGTATTGCGATTGGTATTAGAGGGCAAAATGTACAGGGACAGGGTTTCCTGCTCCCGTTTAAAGCGGTCTTTGCTGTCGGGCATCCAGCCAAGCTGGGGAAGTGTTGTGCGGTAAAACTCGAGGATGTCTTGGCCTTTGATGGTCCCGCTGGCGGTTGCCTCGGCAATGCGGCCTTCGGGTGTGTCGAAAATCACGCCTTCATCTGCATTGGAGACGAGGCCTTCCATTAAGGGAATGTCTTCAAGCCCAGCAAGAAAGGCCTCGGCCTGCGCGGCAATAGGCGCAAGAACCAAAAAGGCGCTGAAGGCGAGGAACGTTAAAAAACGGTGCATAAACATGGTCTCACGAATTTACTCCGGCGTTCGTCATACCATCACCTTTGCTTGGTTGGACAGTAGAAAGTGGAGCGCCCGGATTGGACGATCCTTTTGATCCCGCCGCATTTTTCAACATCACAGTCGCATCCAGGGCAAGCTTGGCTTTCTCGATCGTAAACGGCAAAGGCATGCTGAAAGTAGCCAAGTGTGCCGTCCGTCTGTTGATGGTCTTTAAGCGATGAGCCGCCAGACGCGATCGCTTCCTGCAATATATCGACGATATGACCCGCCAACTGATCGGCCCGCTGACCCTGAACGGTTCCTGCTTTGCGTTTTGGAGAAAGCCCGCTGCGAAATAGAGCCTCGCAAACGTAGATATTGCCAAGTCCGGCAACAACAGATTGGTCGAGTAGAGCTGTCTTGATTGGGCCTTTCTTGCCTTTCAGTGCGATGGCGAGGGCAGGGCCATTGAAAGCGTTGCCAAGAGGTTCGGGGCCTAGTTTGGAAAACAGGGGGTGGGTTTCTAGGGTGTCGGCTTCTCCCATGTCCATGGAGCCAAAACGCCGAGGGTCGGTGAAGCGGACCGTGTGACCTTGTTCAGTCACGAAATCCACATGGTCATGCTTGCCTGGTGCTGGTGCACTGATCGTTTCATAAACCGTCATGTGGCCCGACATGCCCAGATGGACGATCAGTACATGGCCGTCTGACATATATATAAGGAGATACTTCGCCCGGCGACCGAGCTTCTCGATCCGCTTGCCTTTGAGTTTCTGCCCCATGTTTTCTGGCAGAGGTCGGCGAAGGTCTGGGCGGCGAGCGATGACCTCTTTTAGGGTTGCGCCCTCCAGGGCCGGGGTTAGGCCGCACTTAACGGTTTCAACTTCGGGGAGTTCGGGCATTCAAAAATCCATCGTTTTCAATGCCGCAAGGCTAGCGTAAGAAATCCCATTAGGCTATGGTCCCGCCATGTCGAAAACGAACGAATTTGAGAACGAGCAGGAAACCACCCATTTCGGGTTTTCCACTGTGCGTGCCGAAGAAAAGGCGGGCATGGTGCGCGATGTGTTCGACTCAGTGGCGACCAAATACGACCTGATGAACGATCTCATGAGCATGGGTGTTCACCGTATATGGAAAAACGCCATGCTCGATTGGCTGAACCCACGCCCTGGCATGACTTTGCTTGATGTGGGCGGCGGCACCGGTGATATCGCCTTTCGGTTTATGGACCGAGTGAATGGTGATGGGAACGTGGTCGTCTGCGACATCAATAAGGAAATGCTTTCGGTTGGCCGAGACCGGGCTATCGACCAAGGCCGCTTGACGGGCCTCGACTGGGTTTGTGGTAATGCTGAGCAATTGCCCGTTCCAGACTCTTCGGTTGATGCCTTTACCATCGCTTTTTGTATTCGTAACGTCACCCGGGTGGATGCGGCTCTGCGCGATGCACGCCGGGTTTTGAAGCCGGGCGGTCGTTTTATGTGCCTCGAGTTCAGCCAGGTGGTTCTGCCTCTGCTCGATAAGGCCTACGATCTATATTCTTTTAAGATTTTACCCTGGATGGGCAACGTGGTAGCCGATGATGCGGCTTCTTATCAGTATTTGGCTGAAAGCATTCGCCAGTTCCCACCTCAAGAAGAGTTTGCCGCCATGATGCGAGAAGCGGGCCTGGAACAGGTTAGCTACCGCAATCTTTCAGGTGGCATTGCCGCCATCCATACCGGCTGGCGAATTTAGGGTAGGGGCATCGGGGGAATGGTTCGGACGATCCGCAATATCCTGCGTCTATTAAGCGTGGCCCGGACTTTGGCCCGCTACGACGCTCTTGGGCTGCTTGATCGCCTCGATGTGGCTCCCGGAATTGTCATCCTTGCCCGCATGGTCACGGTGATCCGCTCGCGCCAAGTACGCGGACTGCGCCCCGGCCAAAGGCTTGCCAAAGCACTCGAAACTTTAGGCCCCACCTTCATTAAGCTTGGACAAGCTCTCTCAACGCGGCCCGATTTGCTGGGCGAAGAGATGGCAACCGACCTGACCGATTTGCAAGACCGGCTTGCTCCTTTCCCAGGCCATGAGGCCCGCGCGATCATCGAGCATGATCTTGGCGCGCCCATCGATGAGCTGTTTGAAAGCTTTGAAGATCTGCCCGTTGCGGCAGCTTCCATTGCCCAAGTCCATTTTGCCCGTACCCGCGCGACCGAAGAGCGCGAGAGTGAAGATGTGGCGGTTAAAGTACTGCGGCCCAATGTGGTTGAGTCCTTCCATCGCGATTTCGAGATGTTTTATTGGGTGGCTGAATTGGTTGAGGCGGCGCGGCCAGAGTTGCGGCGCTTAAAGCCCGTTGAGTCTGTGCGTTCGTTGGAAGAAACCGTTCAGCTGGAAATGGACTTGCGGTTTGAGGCAGCTGCATCAGCTGAACTGGCCGAAAACTTCGAAGGCGATGCGTCTCTCCATATTCCGGCCATCAAATGGCCTCTGACCTCCAAGCGGGTTCTGACCTTAGAGCGGATCAGCGGCATTCCGGTCGATGAGCGCGACCTGCTGATCGAGGCCGGTCATGACCCCGATGAAGTTCTTGCCCTCTGTGCGGCAATCTTTTTCAACATGGTTTTCCGTGACGGCTTCTTTCATGGCGATCTGCATCCGGGAAACCTGTTTGTCGGAGAAGACGGCAATATTATTGCGGTCGATTTTGGCATTATGGGCCGGGTCGATAAGAAAACCCGTCGCCACCTGGCCGAAATGTTGATTGCTTTCCTGACGGGCAACTACCGATGGGCTGCGCAGGTTCATTTCGATGCGGGGTGGGTGCCAGCCCATAAGTCGGTTGATGCCTTCACCCAGGCTTGCCGCTCCATTGCCGAGCCAATCCTAGGCTTGCCGCAAGATCAGATTTCCATGGCTCATTTGTTGGCGCAGCTCTTCCAGGTCACCGAGTATTTCGATATGGAAACCCAGCCCCAGCTTCTTCAGCTCCAAAAGACCATGCTGTTGATCGAGGGAACTGGCCGCAGGCTCAACCCACAGGCCAATATGTGGAAGGTCGCTGAGCCGTTGATTGAGGAATGGGTGACCGAAAACCTTGGCCCCAAGGCGCGTATCGCCGAAACGGTCGAAGACGTGGCAGGTGCCATCCAGCGGCTGCCTCATGTCGTGGCCGGGCTTGAAAAGTCCGTGACAGCATTGAACGAAGGCGGCATCCGTCTCCACCCTGATACCTTAGAGGCCTTTGTTGGCAGACGCCGTCGCAATGGTGCAAGCAGCTCCCTAGCCTGGGCCGTTGCAGCCGTCGCGGCTGCCGTAGCCCTTTTGGCCGTGCTTCAATAGTTTAAGCAGCCTTTTTCCTGCGCAAGACTCGTCCTTCGACCGAAATCACCCCGCCTAATACCAGGACGCAGCCTGCAATTTGTATGGGGCTGAAGACTTCGCCGAGCAATAACCAGGCTGCAGCCATGGTGATGACGATGCCTGAGAGGGTGATCATGCTGGCCCGCGATGCGTCTGAGCGGGCAATCCCTTCAAACAACATGAAAAAAGGAATGACCGTGCAGGCGGTGGCGATGATCACGCCCCAGCCAATGCCTTCCATGTTGAACCCCATGGTTTCGGTGTTGCCCTTAAGCAAAACCAAAGCCGTCATATAGACAAAGGTGAACGACCCTGAAGCCGCGGTGAAACGGGTCGATCCGATGCGAGGCATAACCTTCTGGCTGAAGGTCAAATAGATCGCATAGCTTGAGGCCGAGAGAAATGACCAGCCAATGCCCGTCAGTTCTTCCGTGCTGATCTCACCCATGCCGCTTGGCGCCAAGACTAAGATCAGCCCAGCGTAGGTGACGCTAAAGGCAATCATCTGGCGCAAGGAGGGTGTGCGGCGGTCCAAGGCAGCAGACAAAAGCATGACCAAGGCCGGGAAGGTAAACAAGATTAAGCGCGATAAGCCGACATCAATATAGGAGAGGCCTTTAAAATCGCTATAGGTGGCGACAAAGAACAGGCCGCCGAGGGCTGCGCAATCTCGCCAATCTTTAAAGATCATGCTCCCTGCCCAGCCGCCGGTCATCCAACGAACCCCAAGCCAAAACAGCGGGGCAGCTATCGCAAAGCGAAGAAACAGCACGCCATCGACCGTCATGCCCGTCCCATAGGCCAATTTGGCAACCACACCTTTAAATGCCAAAGCAACAGTTGCTCCAAAGACTAGGAGCAACGCACCATTGGCAGGTGTGGTGGCGGGTTGAGACATAACAGGCCCTCCAAGGCCGGTGAATTTGGGATGCCGTGAAGAATAAAGCGCCTCAAGTCATAATAAAAATCGAAAAGACAACTATCAGCTATCATAAAATCTGATATCTTGAGGTCATGGACTTAAAGCAGCTCAGAACCTTTCTTCATGTTGCCGACCTCGGCAGCCTTAGCCGGGCAGCAAAGCGCTTGCGTTTGTCGCAACCGGCCCTGTCACGCCAAATTAAACTGCTAGAAGAAGAGGTTGGCGAGGCTTTGCTCAGTCGCACCGGGCGGGGTGTTGAAATAACCGAGGCTGGCGAAGTGCTGGCGCGGCGTGCTTCAAGGATTTTAAGCGAAGTAGAGCGGCTGCACGCTGATATGTCTGATTATAAAGGGCGGATTTCGGGCGAGGTCGTGCTGGGTCTGCCGCCCAGTGCGGGTCTCGCCGTCGGTGGCCCGTTGATTGAACGCTATCGGGCGACCTATGCCGATGTGAAGGTGCGGGTGGTGCAGATGATGAGCGGCAACGTGCAGGACGCCTTGCTCGATGGTCGCCTCGATTTGGGGATCATCTATGAAGGCGCGCCCGCAAAACGGTTGCGTGCAGAGCGGCTCTGGTCGGAGGAGCTTTACCTGGTTGGAAATCAGGAAGCCGGAATTGAAAAAGACGCACCTGTTTCATTTGCCGACGTTTGCAAGCACCCGCTGGTTCTTTCTGCACCGCGCCATGGCCTGCGCCAAATTTTGGAGGTTCAGGCGGTAAAAGACGATCTCAATCTTGATGTGGCGGTGGAATCTGATTCGCTGAGCATGATCCTGGAGCTGACTCGCAGGGGGCTTGGGGCGACGGTGCTTCCCCTGGTGGCCTGTCGTGATGATCTTGAGAAAGGCAGCCTGTTTGCCGCCCCCATTTCCACCCCAAAGCTCGAGCGTATTTCTAGCCTTGCTTGGTCTAAAGACTTCCCTCTTTCCCCAGCAGCTGCTGCCATGGCCGACATGATTAAATCTCTAAAAGTAGAATATTCGTAATTTACGTCTTGCTCTGCGAGAATTTGGCGGGTAATTTACCACACAATTTTTTGGTGAAATGATATTGCTTTTACAAGGCGTACAATCTGAAAGGCGCAGGTTGATTTGAACGGGAAAAGAGTTCTTCTCATCATTTCTGGCGGTATTGCCGCCTATAAAACTCTGGAGCTGATCCGTCGCTTGCGTGAGCGCGGCGCTGCTGTGCGCTGTATCCTCACCAAGGGTGGCGAGCAGTTTGTAACGCCGATGTCTTTGGCGGCGCTAACAGGCGACAAAGTCTATCAGGATATTTTTTCACTGACCGATGAATCTGAAATGGGCCACATTGAGCTTTCCCGAGCTGCCGACCTTTTGGTTGTTGCTCCGGCGACGGCCAACATCATGGGGCAAATGGCGGGCGGTTTGGCATCAGACTTGGCGACCACGGCTCTGCTGGCAACAGATAAGCCGGTGATGGTCGCTCCGGCGATGAATGTGCGCATGTGGGAGCATGCTGCCACCCAAGCCAATGTTGCGACCCTTAAATCTCGCGGCATTACCTTTATTGGCCCGACTGAGGGCAATATGGCCTGCAACGAGTTTGGCATGGGGCGCATGGCTGAGCCCGCCGATATTTTGAAAGCCATTGAAGATTTTTTTAGCGTTGGCGGACTGTTGTCCGGTCGTAAGGCCATCGTGACCAGTGGGCCGACCCACGAAGCGATCGACCCGGTGCGCTATATCGCCAATCATTCTTCTGGCAAGCAAGGTCATGCCATCGCTGCAGCCTTGGCGCGGATGGGGGCGGAGACCGTGCTCGTTAGTGGCCCGACCAATCAGCCAGACCCTGCCGGTGTTACGGTCGTCAACATTCGCTCGGCTGAAGAAATGTTGGCAGCCTGCACCGATGCGTTGCCTGCCGATATTGCTGTCTGTGCAGCTGCTGTGGCGGACTGGAAAGTTAAAACCACTGCGGGTCAGAAGCTCAAAAAAGATGAGAAAAAGACTCCTCCAGCGCTCGAGTTGACGGCAAACCCAGATATTTTGGCGACCTTGAGTGCGGCCGGAAACTCTCGCCCGCGCCTGGTCGTTGGTTTTGCCGCCGAGACAGAAAACGTAATCGACAACGCCATTGCCAAGCGGGCCAGAAAAAGTTGCGACTGGATTGTTGCCAATGACGTCTCGCCTGAAACTGGTACATTTGGCGGAGATTCCAACTTGGTTCATATGATTGATGAAGGCGAGGCGGAAACTTGGCCGCGTATGAGTAAGCAAGAAGTGGCTGATAAGTTGGTCGCCCGTATTGCACAAGCATTTGCGGAGGCTGCTCAATGAGCAAGGTCTCGGTCAAGGTTTTGCAGCTTGAGCATGGGCAAGGCCTGCCTTTGCCCCATTACGCCACCGACCATGCCGCAGGTGTGGATTTGCCCGCAGCGGTCGATGAGGAAACTGTTTTGCAGCCAGGGGCGCATGCCATGGTGCCCACGGGCTTATCCATTGCATTGCCCGCTGGATATGAAGCCCAGGTGCGGCCTCGGTCAGGGCTGGCGGCAAAAAATGGCGTCACAGTGCTCAACAGTCCAGGCACCATTGATGCTGACTATCGCGGAGAAATTAAAGTCATTTTGATTAATCACGGCCAAGAGCCGTTTGTTGTGGAAAGAGGAATGCGCATAGCCCAAATGGTTGTTGCGCCTGTGACGTCCGTTTCATGGCAAGCCGTTGAGAGTTTAGATGAAACATCCCGAGGTGGGGGTGGTTTCGGCTCAACGGGTACAAAGTCGTAAGAAGAGGTAGGGGAAGGTAAAAGACATGTTGCGATTGTCCAAAAAAATGCTGTTTGCCATTGAAGCCGTGCTCGATATTGCTTATCACGCGGGTGGTGAACCAGTGCAGAGCCGGGAAATTACCCGTCGTCAAGGCATCCCTCGGCGCTATCTTGAACAAGCTCTTCAGCAGCTTGTACGCGATAACGTGTTGATCGGTGTGCGCGGCCCTCGGGGCGGTTATCGTTTAGCCCGTGAGCGGCGGCGGATCACTGTCGGCGATATTGTCCGGGTGGTACGACGCATGGAGACATCGGAAGATCCGATCCATGATGAAGCTGGATCCGAACTGGGTCATGCTGTGGTGCGTCCCTTATGGATGGAGCTGCAAGAAGAAGTGATGAAGCAGCTTGATCAGGTGTCCATTGATGACCTTTGTACCAGGGCTCATCAGGCCAATATTCAGAGCGAAGGTCGGGAAAACCTAGATTTCTCTATCTAAGCGATTGAAGTTTCATTGAGTATCTATAAAACGGGTAGAACCGTAAAATAAGAACCGTAATACAGTTTGGAGACGTGGAAATGGCAGACGCGGGTGAATTCAGAGGTAAAGTTTACGACAGTATTCTCGACACTGTTGGGGCAACGCCTTTGGTCCGGCTCGACCGGTTAGCAAAAGAGAATGGCTGCAAAGGATCGGTCCTCGGCAAGTGTGAGTTTTTTAATCCGCTGGCCTCGGTCAAAGACCGTATTGGCCTTGCCATGGTTGAAGCGGCTGAAGTCGATGGCACCTTGAAGCCTGGCGCGACAATCATTGAGCCAACCTCGGGGAACACCGGTATTGCTTTGGCTTTTGTTTGCGCCGCCAAGGGGTATCGCCTCATTCTGACCATGCCAGAAACCATGTCGCTGGAACGACGTAAAATGCTTTACCTGTTGGGCGCTGAAATTGAGCTGACTTCGGGTGCCAAGGGCATGAAGGGTGCGGTCGATAAAGCCAATTCTCTGGCCGAAAAAATTGAAGGCGCTGTGGTTCTTCAGCAGTTCAACAACCCCTCCAACCCGGCCATTCACCGCTCGACTACAGCAGAAGAAATTTGGAAAGATACAGGTGGCAAAGTCGATGCTGTTATCAGTGGTGTCGGCACCGGCGGTACGATTACCGGCATTGCTCAGGTTTTAAAAGAACGCAACCCCGATATCAAAATCATCGCCATTGAGCCAGAAGACAGCCCCGTCCTCTCTGGTGGCGTTCCTGGCCCTCACAAAATTCAGGGAATAGGCGCTGGCTTTATTCCAGGCGTGCTTGATACGGCACTGGTCGATGAGATTTTGAAAATTGGCAACGAAACAGCCTTCTCGACAGCGCGTGCGGCGGCCAACACGGAAGGGCTTCCCATTGGGATTTCTTCTGGTGCGGCCATTGCAGCAGCGATTGAGGTTGCTCAGCGCGATGACATGGCGGGCAAAACCGTTGTTGCCATTCTGCCATCCTTTGCCGAGCGCTATCTGTCCACCGCCTTGTTCGAAGGTCTTGGCGGCGCAGTTGAAGCATAAGTAGGCCTGAACTATGGATTTCAGCGAAGAGCAGGTTGAGCGCTACGCCCGGCATATCCTTTTGCCTGAAGTGGGTGGCATCGGACAGGCTAAACTTCTGGAATCCAAAGTTCTGGTGGTTGGTGCGGGCGGGCTAGGCTCGCCCATGCTGCTCTATTTGGCAGCGGCTGGAGTAGGCACCATTGGGGTGATCGACGCCGATACGGTCGATCTCTCTAACCTCCAGCGGCAAATCGTCCATACCACGGCCAGCGTTGGCATTCCTAAGGTGGAAAGTGCCAAGGCATCTCTTCAAGCGATCAATCCAGACGTTAAGGTGGTCGAATATCGCGAAAAGATTACGGCGGCAAATGCGTTAGAGCTTATTGGGGACTACGATGTGGTCGCCGATGGCACGGATAACTTCCCGACCCGCTTCTTGGTCAACGATGCCTGCTACTTCGCCAAAAAGACGTTGGTTTCATCTGCCATACTGCGGTTCGATGGACAACTCTATACCTTCAAGGCCCACGAAGAGGGTGAAGACAAACCCTGCTATCGCTGTCTATTCCGCGAACCGCCACCGCCAGGTCAAGTGCCAAGCTGTGCTGAAGCAGGGGTGCTGGGCGCGCTTTGCGGCACCATGGGCTCCTTGCAGGCTACAGAAGTCCTAAAAGAGCTGATGGGCATCGGAGATAGCATGGCGGGCAACCTGATGATCTATGACGGCCTGGGGGCCGAGTTCCGCAAGGTTAAGATCAAACGTGATAAAGGCTGCCCTCTTTGTAGCGATACTCCGGAAATTACGGACCTATCGATCCATGGGTGACGACAAATCCCGCCCAGAAAAACTTTCCATCGTCGTTTTCTCAGGTGATTTCGATAAGGTGCACTACGCGCTGGTCATGGCAAGTGGGGCCTCGGCAACCGATACGCCGGTCACGCTTTTTTTCACCATGTGGGCTTGCAAGGCTCTGGAAAAAGAAGATGAGAGTGGCATTCCTGGTTGGGCCAAGCTGTCGGTTAGCCAAGAAAACATCTCAGGGCTAGATTTGGACAACCGGTTTAAGGAACGCAAGGTCGCGACATTTGAAGACCTGCTCGACGCCTGTACGGCCCTTGGGTGCAAGTTCATGGTCTGCGAGATGGGCCTTAAGGGTATTGGCATGGCCCCTGAGCAACTGCGCGATGACGTGATCATCGAACCCGGCGGCGTGGTGACCTTCCTTGATGATGCCCAAAAAGACGGCTCCGTGATTTTCGTATAAAAAAAGACCCGCCAAAATCAGCGGGTCTTTGTCTCTTACATTTTTTGTTCCTTAGAACATGGTCTCGATAACCCGATCCGGTGGAGTATGACCATCGGCAAAGGTTTGGATGTTGATGATAACCCGTTCACCCATATCGATGCGGCCCTCAATGGTTGCAGACCCCATGTGAGGCAGAAGCACCACATTGTCGAGTTCTAAAAGCTTGGGGTTGATCGCCGGTTCATTTTCGAACACGTCGAGGCCCGCGCCAGCAATTTCACCTTTAGACAGCATCCGGGTGAGAGCGTTTTCGTCGACCACTTCTCCACGCGATGCGTTGACCACAATGGCGTGGGGCTGAAGATATTTCAGGCGACGCGCCGAGAGCAGGTGATAGGTGCCTGGCGTGTGCGGGCAGTTGACGGAAACTACATCGACCCGTGCAAGCATTTGGTCAAGGCTTTCCCAATAGGTTGCTTCAAGGGCGTTTTCCACGTCTTCGTGGACGCGATGGCGGTTATGATAGTGGATGGACATGCCAAAGGCCTGGGCTCGCTTGGCGACGGCCTGGCCGATCCGGCCCATGCCGACGATGCCAAGGCGTTTGCCGTGAATGCGGTGACCCATCATCCAGGTTGGTGACCAACCTTTCCATTCGCCACTCCGTGCGATGCGCTCGCCTTCGGTCAAACGGCGTGACGTGGCAATGATCAAGCCCATGGTCATGTCTGCCGTATCTTCGGTCAAAACATCTGGGGTGTTTGATACGGTAATGCCCTTGCGTTGGGCTGTGGCGAGGTCCACATTGTCCACGCCGGTACCGAAGTTCGCAATCAAGCGTAAATTGGGGCCTGCCGAAGAGAGGATGGCAGCGTTGATTTTGTCGGTCACGGTCGGGACCAATACATCGGCATGTTGCACGGCTTCTTTAAGCTCGGCGACGGACATGGGTTTGTCCTCGAGATTGAGCTCAACATCGAACAACTCCATCATCCGAGTTTCGACGACATCCGGTAATTTCCGGGTTACGACGACCTTGGGTTTTATTTTTTGGACCATAAAGTCCTCTCTCTCTTAGAAACTGTTAACGAGAATCCTGTTTTAATTGGCTCTAGAGACGTTTGCAATGGGCTCCAAGCAGTTAGATTGACTGTTGTCCGTTTTTTTGGAAGTGAATTTGGGGAAGATGAACTCTATTCGGTGGTTCAAAGGATTTAAGAAGATCAAGCGGTCCGGTGGCCTTTTGGCGCTGGCAGGTTTGATTCTGTGCTTTGCCATAGGTGCTGTAACGGGTGTCGCCAGCGGTAATGGGGGCGAAGCTTTTGCCAGTCAGCACAGTTCGGGGCTGCCGCTGCCGCGTTTTGTTTCGCTGCGCGCTGGCGAGGTCAACATGCGAGCAGGACCTAGCGTGCGCTATCCGGTCGATTGGGTTTACAAACGTCAAAACCTGCCGGTTGAGGTAATTGCCGAGTTCGATACCTGGCGCAAAGTGCGCGATCCCTTTGGTGGGCAGGGATGGATACATCGAAGCATGTTATCGTCGACACGGATGGCTGTTGTGGTTGGCAAGGTCCGAACGATCCGGGTTCGTGCCGATACACGCTCACAGGCGGTCGCTTATGTAGAGCCCAATGCCATTGGCAAGCTGATGAGCTGTGAAAAAGAGAATATCTGGTGTCGCGTCGATTTTAATGGCTACGACGGGTGGCTGAGGCGCAAAGAGATTTGGGGTGTCTACCCCTCTGAAGAAGTGAAATAGGCACAAAAAAAGCCCGCCCCTTTTAGGAGGCAGGCTTTTTTTTAATGCTTTTTTGTGTTGCTGCTTAGGCTGATGCCAAGCGGACCACCACATCGACCTGTTTGATGGTCATGCCTTCTGGTGCATTGGGCAACTGGGCGACGTTGATTTCTTCGCCCGGAATGTCGCAGAGCTCACCGGTTTCTTCGTAGAAGAAGTGGTGGTGGGCGCTGATGTTGGTGTCGAAGTAAGAGCGACCGGAATCGACGACGATTTCGCGGAGCAATTTGGCTTCGGTAAATTGGTGCAGCGTGTTGTAAACGGTTGCCAAAGAAACTCTGATGGAGCTTCCCAATGCTTCGCTATGAAGCTGCTCGGCCGTGATGTGCCGATCACCGTTTTCGAACAATAGTTTAGCAAGAGCAAGTCTCTGGCGCGTTGGGCGGAGGCCCGCAGCACGAAGACGGTCAAGGACTTGAGTGTAAGGTCTCAAGGTCTGGTCCTTTCATTTGATTTTATGCTTAGAATAGACCAAATATTCAGTCTAAACCCAAACTAGAACTTCCCAATTCTTTGTTATTCTTATCTAAAGTAACTTAGTTTGGAATTTTAAGCAATATAAGTAAGCGTCTAACCCATTGGCGGAATCGAGCCGACCGGCCCCAAAACCACTGTGCTTTTGGATTTAAAAGAATTCCAAACTTTCAACCATAACTCTGATCAAAAGTTTCAAAAGAAACCAATAAGGTGAGTTGGCAATTAGTCGCCGGATTTAATCCGTTCGATCAATTGGGCGACTGTTGGGACGAAGCCATTTTCATAGAAAGGATCGTCGGCAAACAAAAAGGCATTATGTCCGGCAAACATAAGCTCGTCGTCAGGGCTGCCGCCATGCCCGATGCTCTGCAAAGTTTTTTGAATGCAGAAACTCCGGGGGTCGGCGAGATGACCTGTATTGCCTTTTTCGTTGTCCGCCCAGTTAGAAAACTTGCACTGACTCAAGCAGCCCATGCAGTTGCGCTGGTCGGTTTTAATCTCTTCAGCTTTGTCGGGCTCGACAAATACCAGGGAGCTTTCAGGGGTGCGCAGGCCTTCAGAATAGCCAGCGGCAATCCATCCATCCATCTGGCTCGCCCCTTCAGCGCTCACATAGACCTTGCGGCCTCTTGCGCCGACACTGCGTTCAACGGTCAATTCACCTTCTGGTTCCCGTGCGTAAGGAATCTGGTGTTCTGTCCGTTCCCGCAGCTCGCCAATGAAGTTGTTGTTGACGGCCGATGAGTAAAACCCAGTTGGGCTAAACCGATTGAGGAAAACATCGCCATCTTTTAAGGTCAGGAGGCGTTTTTTCCAGGCATCAGAAATCGGGCTTTCCTTAGTCAACAACGGGCGGGTGCCGTATTGAAAACCGATAGGGCCCAATTCGGGATTATCGATCCAGTCGGACCAGTCGCGTAGATACCAAACGCCGCCAGCCATAAGGATAGGAACCGTTTCTAAGCCCACTTCGTTCATGAACTTGCGAATTTCCGCTACCCGGGGATAGGGATCTTCCGGCACTTCAGGGTTTTCTGCATTGGTCAGGCCATTGTGCCCACCCGCGCGCCAAGGGTCTTCATAGACAACACTGCCAAGGAGGTCAGGCGATTTGCTGTAAGCGCGTTTCCACAGAGCCCGGAAAGCCCGCATAGACGAAACAATTGGATGGTAGTGAACATTAAACTTTGTCGCGATTTCGGCGGCCTTATAAGGCATGCCCGCGCCACAGGTAATGCCGTGGACAAGGCCCTTAGCACCCTCTAGAACCCCTTCCAAAATCCGTTCAGTTCCACCTGCTTCCCATAGGGCGTTGAGGTGGATACGGCCTTCGCCTTTTGAAATTTCATGAGAGATTTGCGCCTGAGCAATGCCGCCCTTGATGGCGTAATCGATCAGTTCTTCAAACCGGTCACGCCGGGTTTTTCCATGATAGACCTGGGGGATCACATCGCCGTTTTTGTCGTATGTATCGGCATTGACGCATGAGTAGGTTCCCACGGCACCGGCTGCGGCAAACGCGCCAGTACTGTCGCCAATGGAGACCGCAACACCTTTGCCGCCTTCGACAATTGGCAAGACTTCTTTGCCTGAGATCAAAATGGAATTAAGGGGTTTCAAGCGACGCATCTCCTTGGTTTAGGTGGTACAGAAGATGCGGCAGATCCCATGAAATAGATCCGTCCATCAAACCCGACCCCCAGAATCAGGTTCCAAAAGGAACCGCCGAT
>Ga0070727_10002376_pt1 | contig 18228 bp, 17 predicted proteins | sample tdAd472_FD_66722 | JGI IMG/M metagenome (GOLD analysis project Ga0070727, IMG submission 66722) | Marine sediment microbial communities from the Atlantic coast under amendment with organic carbon and nitrate - tdAd47.2 | ecosystem: Environmental > Aquatic > Marine > Coastal > Sediment | place...
ACCATAGAGGCTGGCCTCCTTTTCCAGCTTCTATCTTGAATCACATTATGACCTCTTTGGGAATCCCTAAAATGAATCTATTTGATGTGACCTTGCTCTAGAAGAAGAAACACATTTATTGGCGATTGAGTATTTGCGGACGCGACTTATGGAGACGCTTGATAAAGAAACTGCAAAAAGTCCCGCAAGACGTAAGTTTGAGCGGAACAGTTGGTGGATTGTGTCTTTACTGGTTATTGCGGGATTTTTGGGTGCTAAGTGGTATTGGCTTATTGATGTTACTCGGCCATTGGAAAGTACAGAAGGTTTAATTCAACGTGCAGCAGTGTTCCAAAAAGCATTTGATTATGATGATAATATGGGTAGGCGGATGCGCAAAAATGGCTGGGCGAAGCAAATAATTTATTGGCCTATCAAGCCAACAGATGATGAGATAAAATATGCAGGTGATTTTATGCAATATGCTATGTCGGCATATTTGTTTTTAAAAAAAGAAAAATTGGTTTGCGGAGCTTATTATACATTTGATTTAGAAAACAAAGATATAAGTGATGGCGAGTTATCATTATTGAAGGAAGCTGCGGATTTTGCTGCAAGTGCTAATATTGCAGACTATGAGAATAGTGCTGAATTGGGAATTGCGGCTATTAAGTTTAAGTTTCCTTGTTGAATAAGCTAAATAATTAGAAAAATGGGGACAGGCAAAATGGGGAAAAAAGGCGGCCGGGGAGCCGCCTTTCATCGCAATCTTTCCGCCCTATTTCTGCGCCAGGAATTCAGCGAGCCTTGGCCGGTGGAAGGCCACTTTCGCGGCGCAAAGCTCAATCCGCTCCAGCGTCTGGGCCAGCGAGCGCGCCCCGCCGGCGATGCCGGCGACCCGCGGGGTGAAGAACGCCTCGACCTCGTCCCGCTTTTCAAGCGCGCAGTAATCACTAGCGAAGCCGGCGATCCGCGCCTGGGCGAAGCCCGGAATCCGCGCCGTGACGCCGTCGAAATTCTGCCGGAACCAGGCCCAGGCCGCATCCCGCAGATGGTCGTTGAACATCTGGCCGGACAGGGCCGTCGCCACCTCATTGGCGCGCATCTTTTCGGTCAGGATCAAATCGCGCAGATCGGCGCCCAGCTTCGCATCCTTCGTGGAAACCGCCGCCTGCAGCAGCCGTCCCCTCACCGTTCCGTCCGTTGACTTCAGGTAAAGATCAAGCAGGTGGCGGCCAAAATCGGGCCCGAGATCCTCGACGCCGACAATCAGCGCCCGCGATACAAGGTTGTTGTCCACCTGATCTGAATGGATCTGACTGTCCGCGCCATAGCCGACATAGCGTTTGGCCATTTCAGCCAGTTTGCCGCGGATCTCCGGGTCCTTGCCGGTAAAGGCCAAATGGCCGATAAGAAAGCGCCGCAGGTTGGTCGCCTCGCCGTCATCATCCGCCCGGGCGTCAAAGCCCACCGTCGCCAGCTTCCCGCCATATAAATCACGGGACAGGGCGGACAGTTTCGTCTTTTCCGCATCATCCCGCGCCACCTTGTTATAGATAAAATCCAACGACCCCATCGGCGACGTCGCGACCCGGTAGGACTCCGAGGCGATCACCGCCGGCGCCACCTCCACCAATGCGGAAAAGTCCATCTTGCCCGCATCAATGGCGGCGGTGAAGCTGTTGGTCAGCGACAGCATGCTTTCGGCCGATAACTTGTCCTTATGGGCGAACAGCCGCGCCCAGTCGTCGGCGCTCAGGGCGTAACGGTAATATCCCGCCCCGTCCAGATTGGGCATCAGGTAATCAACCCCGCCGATTTCCGGCAGCTTGATCGTTTCCTGTTTCTCCTTCAGCAGGGTGCAGTATTTATGGGGTTCGCCCTTGATGGCGTAGCCGAAACAGGCCGGCACCTTCCAGGATTTTTCCGTCGCCCCCTGTGAGCCGAGCGGCAGATAGCGGGACTGGCTGACGCTCACCATGGTATGGCCGTCATTGAGCGACGTGCTGACGTCAAGATAGGGGATGCCGGGCTGCTCAAGGAAACTGTTGAAGGCGGCGCGGATCTCCTCCATCGGCACGCTGTCCGATTTTTCACCGATCGCAGTGATGAAATCATCGGAAGAGGCGTTTTTAAAGCGGTAACGGGTCATATAGTTGTGAATGCCGGCGCGGAACTGTTCCGGCCCCATAAAGGCCTCGATCATCGCCAGAACGCCGCCGCCCTTGCGATAGGTAATGCCGTCAAAGGCGGTGACAATATCGTCATTGCTCAAAATCGGCTGGCGAATCTGCCGGGCGCTGACCAGACTGTCGGCCGCCATCGCCCCCAGCGCCCCGCGCAGCAGATTCTGGCGGAATTTATGTTCCGGAAAGGCATTGTCCAGCGCCGTATTGCCCATCCAGGTGGCGAAGGCCTCATTGAGCCAGATGTCATGCCACCAGACCGGCGTCACCAGATTGCCGAACCACTGATGGGCCAGTTCATGGGCATGGGTCCCCATATAGGCTTTTTTCTCCCCCAGCGAACTGTTGTCGTCGAGCAACAGCAATTGTTCGCGGTAGGTGATTGCGCCGGCGTTCTCCATCGCGCCGTAAGCGAAATCCGGCACCGCCAGAATATCGAGCTTCTCATACGGATAGGCGATCTGGAAATAATCCTCCAGCGCGCCAAGAATTTTCGCGGTATTTTCAAGGGCGTAGGCCATTTTCGCCCCTTTTCCTTTGGTCGCGATGCCGCGCAGCGGGACCGTCCGGTCGCGAACCGCGGTTTTGGGAATATCCGCCCATTCGACCACATCAAACGGCCCGGCGGCGAACGCCACCAGATAGGTCGGCAGCGGCTTGGTGGTGGCGAATGTCATCCGGGTAAAGCCGTTGCCGAGCTCGGTGCGGGAAACTTCCGGCGTATTGCCGAGGGCCTCCATGCCGCTCGGCACCGCCACGCTGACGTCGAAGGGCACCTTGAAGCCCGGTTCGTCAAAACCCGGGAAGGCGCGGCGGGCGTCGATGGCCTCGAACTGGGTGTAGGTATAGCTGTGATCGCCGTCCTTGACCCGGTAAATGCCCTGCAGGGCGTCGCTGACCTTGCCCTGATAGGCGATGTCAAGGGTCGCCGCGCCGGGCGTGACCCCCTCCCCGAAGCCGAGGCGGACGATGCCGCTGGGATCCACCTGCCGGTAGTCCACCGGCAGCCTGCGGCCGTCGGCGAGCGTCAGTTCAGCGGCGCTGACCGTCATATCCTGGCCGTGAATCCACAAATGGTCCGTCGCCACATCGAATGTCAGGTCGATGCGGACCCTGCCGGAAAAGTCGCTGTCTTCCGGCACGATCTGCAGGTCCAGTGTATAATGGGTCGGCCGGACGGTGGTCGGCAACTGGCCTTTCGGCATGTCGGCGGGGTAGGCGACCTTCGATGGCGCGATGGCCTTCTGTTCCTCGGCGCCGCAGCCGGTCAGCATCGCCACCGCCAGCACGGCCGCACTCACCGCCATGATATATGATTGAATTCTACGCACTGTTATTATCCCTCTTGTCAATTATTTTTCGATCATTTTCTCCGGACATGCCGCCCGGCCCCTACGCCCGGGAAATAATCTACAAGACCCACGGAATATATCAATCGCTTTTATCGGATTGAGACGTCTGTCAGCAGCTCGTCAAGAAACAGGGCCAGCAATTCGTGACAGCTCCCGACATTGGCCTTGCGGTAAATGGCGTTGCTTTGCGCCTTGACCGTGCCTTCCTTCGCCTGGCGCACCGCGGCGATTTCCGCGAAGCTCAAGCCCTTGATCAGACAGAGCGCCACGTCCCGTTCGGCCGGCGTCAAGCCCCATTCATCGAACAGGGCCATGATCACATCGGCGAATTCACCGGAAGCGACGCGCATCTGGTCGCTCATTTTACGGTGGCGGCGAAAAAAAATCTTCAGTTCGCGAAAATGAAACACAAAGGCCGACAGCGACAGCACGACCACTGTCAGCTCCAGAATATTATGGGTTTTCTCATTGGGAAAATCCCCGCCGAAAAAGAAATCCCCGAGCACATCGAGAGCGAAAAACAGCGTGCTCACCGTCGAAAGCGCCATGCCGATCCACAGAATGGTGATCCGCGAGGCGCTTTGCCGCGACAATCCCCGGCGCAAAAAAGATATAATTCTATTCATCCGCATCCCCTTCAGCCAAAGGAACTTTCTTTATGCCCGTAATCATGGCGGAAATCAAATTGACCCCGGACCGGACGGATTCCCACAGCACCCCGCCCACATGCAGCGCGATGCTGAACAGCAGGTAACCGGCCAGAAATTCGTGTGTCTCCTCGACCCATTCAACGCCCCAAAACCGGTCGGTCGTCGCCAGATAACCGGTGACGCCGATCAGTATCAACGTCAGAATCAGGTTGAAGATCATCACCGCCCCAAGCGGATTATGCCCCAGGGTGATCTCCGCCTTGCCGGCGCGCATATCCCGGATATGTCGTTTGACCCTGGCCGGCGTCGGGAAGAAATGCGCGAACCGGGCGAAGCGGGGCCCGATCAGTCCCCAGATCAGGCGAAGCGCCACAAGACCCATCACCGCATAACCCAGCATTTCATGAACCGCGCCTTCCTCAAACAGGGTGAAGTTGAGCAAAACCAGCCCCGCCACCGACCAATGGAAAAAACGGATAAACCGATCCCAAACCTTAACTTCCTGCATCATATATCTCCTGATAAATTTCCGATGAAACGTTTAGCGAAACTTCCGGCAAACCGCCTGAAGGAACACCCGGGAAAACTTCTGGTAAGAATGCGTAAAAAAAACAACGATCCCACCGCCCCCCGGGTTTCTCCGAAAGCCGTTACTTCTTTTTGCTTTTGACCAGCTTGCCCGTGACCGGATGGACGTAAAGCTCATATTTCGCCCCGTCCTTCAGAACGTAAGCCTCATAACAGCCGTCCTCCTGTTCAATCTTGCGCAGCTGATAGCCCTGCGCCGTCAGAAGCTCGCCAATCGCCTCTTTCGTCATCCAGCCGGATTTCGGCCCCGCGTCGCATGTGACGTCCGACGCCTGCGACGGCAATATCTGGGACAGGGACAGGGAAAAGGCCACAATAGCGGCCGGTAGAATTTTTGATTTGATGTTCATTTTAAAACCTCATAATTTATCGCATGAACCCCTTGCGGGTCAGGTTACAAATAAGCCCCTGCTGCGGTAAAAACCATAAACCCGGGGCATAAACCTGATATATATACTTAAAGTTTATGGGATTTTCTTGGGCCCCGCCGCCTTTTCACGCCCTGAAAATCCCCTGAACCGGCCACAGATGTCATCAAGAAAGGCGCCGTTATGGATGTGAAAGAATTTCGGGCAAGGGCCCACCAGTTTGTCGACTGGATGGCCGACTATATGGAAAATATCGAACAGCTCCCGGTCAAGGCCCCGACCCGGCCCGGTGAGATTCTCGCCCAACTGCCCGCCGCCGCGCCGAATGATCCCGAGCCCATGGACCAGATTTTCGCGGATTTTCAGGACATCATCATGCCCGGCATGACCCATTGGCAGCATCCCGGTTTCATGGCCTATTTCCCCGCCAACGCCAGCCCGCCGTCGATCCTCGCCGAAATGCTGACCGCCGCCGTCGCCGCCCAGAGCATGAGCTGGCAGACCTCCCCGGCCGCGACCGAACTGGAGGAGCGGGTCATGGACTGGCTGCGCGACATGATCGGCCTGCCGGCGCATTTCCACGGCGTGATCCAGGACACCGCCTCGACATCCATGCTGGTCGCCTTTCTTGTCGCCCGCGAACGGGTCAATGATTTCAAAACCAACCATGTCGGCCTGAGCGGCGCCGGCCGTCATTGCTGCTACGCCGCCGCGGAGGTCCATTCCTCCACCGACAAGGGCGTCCGCATGGCCGGCCTCGGCTCCGACAACCTGCGGAAAATCGCCGTCGACGAAAATTTCGCCCTGATTCCGGCGGAGCTGGAAAAGGCGATCGTCGCCGACCTTGCGGCCGGACATATCCCGACCTGCGTCGTCGCCACCCTCGGCAGCACCAGCCTGTCGTCCATCGATCCGCTGGCGGCCATCGGCGCGATCTGCCGGAAATACAACATCTGGCTCCATGTAGATGCGGCCTGGGCGGGCAGCGCCCTGGTGCTGCCGGAATTCCGCTGGATGATCGACGGCATCGAATATGTCGACAGCTTTGTCTTCAACCCCCATAAATGGCTGCTGACCCAGTTTGACTGCTCGGCCTTTTTCGTCCGCGACAAGGCCGCCCTGATCCGCACCTTTGAAATTCTGCCGGAATATCTCAAAACCCGGGAAGGCGACCAGGTCAATAATTACCGGGACTGGGGCCCGCAACTGGGACGGCGTTTCCGCGCCCTGAAGCTGTGGTTTGTCATCCGCTCTTACGGCGTTGCGGGTCTCAAGGATCATATCCGCCGCCATATCGACATGACTCAAGATCTGGCGCGACAGGTGGCGCAGGAAGATGATTTCGAGCTTATGGCCCCCAACCCGTTGGCGCTGTTCTGTTTCCGTTATCACCCCGCGGGATGCCCGGAAGATCAGCTGGAGGCGATCAACGAACAACTGCTGGAGGCGATTAACGACAGCGGGGCGCTCTATCTGACCCAGACCCGCATCAACGGCGCCTACGCCATTCGTCTGGTCAGCGGGGCCGAGGCGACACAGCCCCGCCATCTGGCTGAGGCCTGGGCGCTGATCAAACGGCTGGCCCGGGGCATCACGCCCGCCGCGCTGCTAGAGGAAAAATGACCCGGCAAGAAAAATTGCCTGTTTGCCGAAAAGTTGCCTTATATCAATGCCACATTGCCAGGGTCAGGACCTGTTAATTATGTCCTGCCCCTAAATTATATTCATCAGCTATGGAATTTTCCATCAACGACGCCTATATTTCCTGAACAAAGAAATCCAGGAAGGAAACAATGACAAAAAAAGCGCTTCTTATTACAGGGCAGGAATCCGAAACCGTGAGCACGCTGGCGAGAAATCTGATTCCCGTTGCCGGATTGAGCATTTTTGCCCGGCAAATGAAACAGTTAAAGGCTCTCGGGGTTGATGAGCTGCATGTCATTACCGACTGGTTTACCCAGGAATTTGAAAAGGAAATCGAAAGCTGCAGCAAGCGGCCGGAAAAAATATTTCTCCATAACACCAAAGACGCCCCGATCAAGCTTCTGGAGCATAACAATGAAGGCAACTGTTGGTTCCTGATCGAGGAAGGCGTCCTGATCGATGAAAGAATTATCGCTCATGTCGCGGAATTTCCGGCCCCGACCGTGGTCAGCCTGATCGGCCCCCATGATTTCCTTGACGCGCGCACCGCCCATGGCATCCCGCTGCAGACGGAAGATCAGGAAGGCTTCTTTGGCTCCGTCGCCAAATTGTCAAGCCAGACCTTGGCGGCCAATGTGCGCAAGCTCAATTCCCTGGACGGCCTGACGGGCGCCCTGAAAGCCATTACCCGGGCTGATGACTGCCAGGTTGCGCCGCTGACCGAAATCCCGCTCTATATCCCCAACCGGCGGCGGGAGGTTGACCTTGTCTGGTTCCCGGTCATCCGCCGCGAGGACAGCGACAAGGGCGCCGACATTCTGCTTGATTTCACCCAGAAAGGCACCCTCGACTGGCCGGCGTGGTACATTCACCGGCATATTGAAAATTTCATCGTCAAACATATCAGCAAACTGCCCGTCACCCCGAACCAGGTGACCGTCGCCACCGGCATTCTGGGTTTCTACATCATGTATCTCTTTGTCAACGGCCATATGATGCCCGGCCTGATCGGCGCCTATGTTGTCGGGATACTCGACGGCGTCGACGGCAAACTGGCCCGGGTCAAGATGATGCAGACCAAAATCGGCGAGCTGGAGCATATCCTTGACAAAATTGTCGAATATGGCTGGTATCTGGCGATCGCCGCCTATTTATCCAGCCTGAATGGCGAGGCGCCCTATGTCATGGCCGGCGCCCTGATCCTGTTCCATCTGGCCGATGAGGTCCAGAGCGAATTTTTCCGCCGGATGACCAACCTGCAGATCTGCGACACCGGATCTTTCGACAAGAAATTCCGCCTGATCGGCGGCCGGCGCAATACCCAGTTATGGGCCCTGCTGCCCTTCGCCCTGTTTGATCAGTGGTACATCGGCTTTATGTTCATTTGTATCTACGGCATTGCAACTTTCTTTGTCCATCAGTTGCGAATTGTCTATCATTTGAAAAATCAAATGGTCGCGGACAGCAAAACCTTTGCTGAAAACTTCCAGAAAACCAAGGTATTTTAGAAACGCCATAACATGTCCGATACCGTAAAGCGCACCAGTGAGATTGAAGAATTCACCAATCTTCATATCATCCACCCGATCAGCTGGTGGCTTGTCCCCAAGCTGGCCGGAAAGAATATCACCCCGAACATGGTTTCCCTGACCGGGATGGCCTTTGGCATCCTGGCGGGGGTTTCCTATTATTTCTACCAGTCCCCCGTCATGGCGGTCACCGGCTTCATCTTCATGATTCTGTGGCATATTATGGACGGCACCGATGGCCAACTGGCGCGGCTGACCCATAACCAGTCCGAACTCGGCATGATTCTCGACGGGTGCTGCGATTATATCACCTTCATCAGCGTCTATGTCGGGATCGCCCTCGCCCTCGCCCAGCAATATGGCCCGGAAATCTGGTATCTGGTTCTGACGGCCGGCATCCTGCATGCGGTCCAGTCGGGCGCCTATGAATTGCAGCGCGGCGAATTTGATTACTGGGGCTATGACAAGCAATCCTGCGGCCTGCCGGAAATTGAACAAATGATCGCCGATCTGGAGGGCAAATCCTTCCTGCCCTTTATGGCGAGCCAGTTGCATATCGGTTACGTTCGCATGCAGCGCCGCTTTTCCGGCGTTGACCGGAAATTCCGCGCCTCTCTCGCCGCCATCCTGCAGGACAACCCGGGTAAAGAGAAAGACATCAGGGCGCTCTACCGGGAAGTCTTCGCCCCTGGCGTCAAGGTCTGGTCAATTCTCTGCGCCAACTATCGGACCATCGCCATTTTCATCGCCTGCATTTTCGCCGCGCCGGCCTATTTCTTCTGGTTTGAAATCGTCATTCTCACCCCGGCGATGATCCTTCTGGTGCAGAAGCAGCGGCTGCTCAATCAGCTTTTCCTGTTGCGGGTCAAGGAAATCCTCTGAGGCTAAAACAGGCCCCGGGATCGGACGCCGAGAAAAAATCTTTCAAAAGACTTGCTATTTTAAGCAGATTCTGTTTCAAAAGAGTCCCTGTAGTGAGCCTTTTTTCATCTTAAGGAAGACCATTGACCGATAGCAACAGCCCGCGCGCCGATCAGCATAATGACATCCTGCTCTCTTACCGGGACAGCATCGACAATATTGACGCGGCCCTGATCCATATGCTGGCGGAACGGTTCAAAATCACCAAAAAGGTCGGCGAATACAAGGCCAGATACGGCCTGCCGCCGGCGGATAAAAACCGCGAAAGAAAGCAGATCGAACGCCTGCGCGCCCTGTCGGTCGCGGCCAAGCTCGACCCGGATTTTTCCGAAAAATTCCTCCAGTTCATCATCACCGAAGTGATTCAGCATCACGAACAGATCCGCGACGAAACATAACGTCGCCCCAAGCGCCTATCCGGGCCGCCCGCGCCGCCCGGAAATCAGCCGGATTATCCGCCGGCTACGGCGCATCCTTGTAGATGCCGATCACCGGCTTGTCATGGCCCTTGATATAGCCGCGATACATGCCCGCGGTATTGAAGGTCATTGAGACATTGCCCGCCTTGTCAACGGCGATAATGCCGCCCGTCCCGCCCATCCTGACCAGTTTCTTCATCACGATCTCGTCCGCCGCCTGTTGCAGGGTCAGGCCCTTGTACTCCATCAGGGCGCAGATGCTGTGGGCCACTGCCGCCCGGATGAAATATTCGCCGTGGCCGGTCGCCGACAGGGCGCAACTGTTGTTATCGGCATAGGTGCCGGCGCCGATCACCGGTGAATCGCCGATCCGGTTCCAGCGTTTGTTGGTCATGCCGCCGGTCGAGGTGCCGGCCGCCAGGTTGCCGTGAATATCGAGCGCCGCCGCGCCGACAGTGCCGAATTTCCGTTCCGGGTCTTGCGGATCAAACCCCAGTTCCGAAATCCTGTCGCCTGTGCTGCTGACTGTACTGTCGTCTGTCCTGTCGCCATCATGGTCAAGCTGAAGCTTGTCCGCCTCCCGCGCCTTCTGAAGCTGCCGCCAGCGCTGTTCGGTTTTGAAATAATCGGCTTCGACCATCTTGATATGGCGCGTCCTGGCGAAGTCCTCGGCCCCGGCGCCGGCGAGCATGACATGCTTTGAATGCCGCATCACTTCCCGCGCCAGATTGATCGGATTTTTGACCCGGGTGACGCCGGCGACCGCCCCGGCGTTCAGGTCACGGCCCTCCATGATCGAGGCGTCCATTTCATTGCGGCCCTCATGGGTGAAGACCGCGCCCTTGCCGGCGTTGAACAGGGGCGAATTCTCCATCACATTGATTGTCGCGACCACCGCATCGACAGCCGCGCCGCCCCGGTCGAGAACCGCCCGTCCGGCGAGCAGCGCCTCTTCAAGTTTCGCCGTAATCGCCGCTTCCTTCTCCGGCGTCATATTCTTTTTCAGAATGGTCCCCGCTCCGCCATGAAGGACAAGGACATAGTTTTTCTGGTCGTCTTCATGGGCCTCTAGCGGCGAGGCGGATAGTGCAAAAGCTGTCATGGCGATCACCCCCGAGAGCAGTGCTGTGGTCGTTAAGCGTTTCATTGTAAAATCCCCTTAAATTTGGATGGCCCTTTATATAATTCCTGTAATCCGGCCAAATACCGCCCAAGCTCACCGGGCTCCGAGCGGCATGGCGGCGAGCAGGCCCCTGTCCCGCAAGTGTACAATATTCCCCGACGAATTAAAGCCCCAATTCAGCCCGCGGATTTTGCCCGCCCATTCGCATCCGGATTTATTTTATGATTGAAATCCCAAAAAAAACAGGCGATCCCCGCCAAAGGGGAACCGCCTGCTTCCTGATCGCAGATCGTATTAGTTGCGGCGTTTCCGGGCCAGTCCCAGACCGAAAAGTCCAAGCCCCAGCAAGGCCAAAGGCGCAGGTTCAGGAACCGTTGCCTGTTCGCGGAAGGTGATGTTGTCCACAGCCTCGATAAGGTTAATGGCATTCCCGGCGGCATCCCCGTACCAGAAAAGGGCGCTGTCGAAACTTGCCGCAGAAATGCCGATGGATTGATCAGTCAAGTCATTTCGGTTTAACGTTACACTCGTTATCCCGACCTGTGACCCATTGTCGAAAATTTCCAGCCATGCAAGATCGCCGGCATTTGAGCAGCAGGCGTCATCGTTGCCAAAAAACAAATCCAGAGCGGAAATGTTAAAATCGAAATCTATCTGTAACTTGCTCGGGTCATCACCAAACACCAGCAGGTTTTGCGACCCGATCGCCCGATGACTGTGTACCTGCAGGTCCGAGCCGCTTGTATCTGTGAAATGCACCCCGGTTGCTGAATTCGAGGTGAAGCCATTGGCGACACTTCCGATAGTATCACTTTCAAAGTCAATAAATCCCGCCATTGCAGGAGTAGTCATCATTAATGAAATTGCCAGAGCGGCCAATTTTGTTTTAAACATATGTTCTCACCCTTATGAAATTTGAAATCACACTTATAAAATCTAAAATTACAACATTCCGTGTTTTGCACAAATCATGCCAAACCGGAAAACCGCCGAAAACAACGATGTCTGAAGAGTTCATTGCCGGAAAACTGTAAAATATACTGAAAAACTGTCAGTTTTCTTTACAGTTTCAGTGATGAGAAGTTGTCACCAATCTTTTTGAGCATCACGTGGAATTTCAGATAAGCTCTTAGCGCAATATCTGACCAGATCAGGATCGCCCCCTCCCCTCACTCCTCCGCCTTAAAGCTCACCCGCTGCTGCTCATGGCCCTTCACGAAAATGCGGGTGCGGATTTTTTCGTTCCATTCCACATTGACCGTATTCTTCTGATCGTCGAACAGATCCATAAACAGCCGGTTGATGATGACGAGATCGGATGGGTCCCGGGGCAGCGGCGCTTCCTGATAGAGAAAGACATTGTCGGTCTGATACTCCATGCCGACCCAGGTGAGCGGCAAGCGCTTGCCCGCCCCGTCATACAGCGCGAAAGAGCTTTCGGCGAAGTCCCGCAGCAGCGGTTCGATTTCCCCGTCCGTCAGGCTTGAGGCGTTGCCCAGCCTCACCCGCAGGAAGTCCTCCACGTCATGGGTGAACAGGCGATGGACGACTTCAATGGTCTGTTTCTTCTGTCTCAGGTCAATCTGGGTGAAGGCGGCGTAAAAACGGTGTGCGTGGCTCACCGGAACCACGCACAGAGATAACATGACAACCCAAAAGCAAATACTGAAAAATCTTCTCATCCTTCAGAATTCAGTCCTTGTCCTTGCCGTCTTTTTCGTCCTCCGCGCCTTTCAGTTTGGTGTCGAATTCCTTCATCATATCACGGCCTTTTTTGCCCTTGATCAGATCAAAGCGGGATTTTTCGATCCGGCGGGGGAAGTGATTGTTGTCCATGTTGGTGTCCGCCGTTTCCCAGTGGGGATCGACCGCAACCGATTTGACAATCTTGTCGGTGATCAGCATGCGGGTGACTTTTTTGGCGTTTTTGCGCCAGACTTCCGCGTTGAGGCGGATTTCCTGCTTGCTGTCGTCGGCATAGGTCACCTCGAGCAAAATCGGCATCACCAGACCACCCTTGTTGGTGAAATCCATCAGATAGATGTTGGACTTCTCATTCAGCAGATCCTTCTGCCAGTCTTCCAGCCCCTTAAGCAGGTCGGCATAGTCGTTGCGCTGTTTGTTGGTGACGGTGAATTCATCATGCTCGTTATAGAAATCAAGCAGTTCCGGGAAGCGGTCAACTCTTTTTTCCTTGTCCCTGTCGGCACGGCGCGCCGGGGTCAGGCCTTTTTCCTTGTCCTTGGCGCGCTTGAAGGCTTCCTCGATCTCCGGATCCTTGCTGTCGACATTGAAATGCCGCACATTGTCGAGCGAAATATCCACATGTTCGGTGGTATAGAACCAGCCGCGCCAGAACCAGTCGAGATCAACGCCGCTGGCATCCTCCATGGTGCGGAAAAAATCAGCCGGCGTCGGACGCTTGAACTTCCAGCGCCGGGAATATTCGCGGAAGGCGTAATCAAACAATTCGCGCCCCATCACAGTTTCCCGCAGGATACGGAGCGCGATCGCCGGCTTGCCATAGGCGTTGTTGCCGAACTGCAGAATGGATTCGCTGTTGGTCATGATCGGCACCTGTTTGGCGCTTTTCATGTAATCAACGATCTGATAAGGCTCGGCCCGGCGGGTCGGATAATCCTTCTCCCACTCTTCTTCGGCCAGATTCTGCAGGAAGCTGTTCAGGCCTTCATCCATCCAGGTCCATTGCCGTTCGTCGGAATTGACGATCATCGGGAAATAGTTATGGCCGACCTCGTGAATGATCACCGAAACCAGCCCGTATTTGGTCCGGCGGCTATAGGTTTTCTCGCCGGTTTCCTTGTCCTTGGTCGGGCGCGGGCCGTTGAAGCAGATCATCGGATATTCCATGCCGCCGACCGGACCGTTAATCGACTGGGCCACCGGATAGGGATAGACCAGGGCATAGCGGTTATAGACCTCCAGCGTGTGGATGATCGCCTGGGTCGAATATTTCTCCCACAGCGGATTGCCCTCTTCCGGATAGAAGGACATGGCCATGACCGTCCTGGCGTTTTCCGGCTGGTGATAGCCCTGCGCGTCCCAGAGGAACTTGCGGGATGAGGCGAATGCGAAATCGCGGACATTTTCCGCCTTGAAGCGCCAGGTCTTGGTCGTCGTCGCCCGCTGATTGAGCTTGGCCGCGGCCTCCTCGCTGGTGACGATCATTACCGGCTTTTTGGCGGTTTCGGCCTGTTTCAGGCGCTGACGCTGAACCTCGGTCAGGACATCGCCGGGATTTTGCAAGACGCCGGTTGCCGAAACCACATGGTCCGCCGGCACGGTGATCGCCACCTCATAATCGCCGAACTCCAGGGTGAATTCGCCGTTGCCGAGGAACTGCTTGTTGGTCCAGCCGTCATAGTCCGAATAGGCAGCCATGCGCGGGAACCACTGGGCGATCTCATAGATATAATTGCCGTCTTCCTTGAAATATTCCTTGCCGCCGCGGGCGCGGATGATCTTGGCGTCGAGAATATTGTAGGACCAGGCAATTTCAAAACTGATCTTCTGGCCGGGCCGCAGGGGGGACGGCAGGTCGATGCGCATCATGGTGTCATTGATGACATAGGGCAGATTGGCGCCGCCGCTGTCCTGCACCGCCGTCACTTTATAACCGCCGTCGAAGGTTTTCTCATAAATTTTCTGGCGCAATGCGCCGTAGGACGCCTGGGGCGCGGTGGAAGAAAAATTGCTTTTCCGTTGACCGGAGTCATGGGCGAAACGATTCTGGTCGAGCTGCAGCCACAGGTAGCGCAGGGTATCCGGCGAATTATTATGATATTTAATCCGCGCCGCGCCAATGATCCGCTGCTTTTCATCATCCAGCGTCACATCAATGTTATAGTCCGCCTGCTGTTGCCAGTATTTATGGCCCGGCGCGCCGGAAGCGGCCCGGTAAACATTCGGCGTCGGCAGCACTTCATCGCTCAATTGACGGAATTTGTCATTCAATTGTTCGATGGTCTGTGCGGAGCTGCTGTTGATGATAAATGATGTAAAAAATGCTAATATCCCGATAAAAAAGGATTTTCTCATTACCCTAGTCCCAAAACTTATTATTTTCGCGAAAATGAAGGGTTATGTTATAGCCTGCCCGATGATTAATCAAGCTTTACCAGATGATTGAGCGGCCCCTTGCCGCGGCCATATCCCGGCGCATTTAAAATGGCCTTGTGGACGTAACGGTGGGCGCGACCGACCGCATCCGGCACCGCCATGCCCTGGCCGAGGCCGGTGGCGATGGCGGCGGCCAGCGTGCAGCCGGTGCCGTGGGTATGTCGGGTGGGGATTCTGGCGCTGGAAAATTCTGTCACCCCTTCATTGGTGATCAGCAGGTCGGTCAGCCGGTCGCCGGCCAGATGGCCGCCCTTGACCAGAACCGCCTTCGGTCCCATGGCAAGCAGCTTCTCCCCGGCGCGGCGCATATCCTCCGGGGTGGCTATTTCAGCGTCGTTCGTCAGCCCTTGCGCCTCGGCGAGATTGGGGGTCAACAATGTGACATGGGGGAAAATGCCGGCGATCAACAACGCCACCCCCCGGCGGTCCAGCAGCTCATGGCCGCTGGTCGACAGGATCACCGGATCGACCACCAGCGGAATCGCCGCCGCCCCTGACGTCAACAGTTCGGCCAGCGCCGCGACATTATCCGCCGTCGCCAGCATGCCCAGCTTCAGCGCATCGGGCGCCATATCCTGCAGCACGGCCTCTACTTGCGCTTTCACCACCGGGGCCGCGACGGGATGGACCGCCGACACCTGACATGTGTTCTGCACCGTCAGCGCGGTAATCGCCGCCATTCCATAGCCGCCGAGGGCGGAAATGGTCTTGATGTCGGCCTGAATACCCGCGCCGCCGCTGGGATCAGACCCGGCGATGGTGAGTATTTTTCCGTGCATATGCTGCCTGGGATACCTTATGCCTGGGTTGACAATTCTTCGACGGTAGCGACAATATCATCCACCACATGGCTAATCAACTTGTCATCCTGACCTTCGGCCATGACCCGGATTACCGGCTCGGTGCCGGATTTGCGGATCACCACCCGCCCGGTGCCGTTCAGGCGATCCTCGCCTTTTTGAATCGCCTCCCTGACCGGAGCCATTTCAAGCGGGTTGGTGCCCTGTTGATAGCGGACATTTTTCAACAGTTGCGGATAAGGGGTGAACAGGCCGCAGATTTCGCTGACCGGCTTTTCCCCGGACACCAGCACCGACAGGACCTGCAGAGCGGCGATCAGGCCGTCGCCGGTCGAGGCGAAATCGCTGAGCACGATATGTCCCGATTGCTCGCCGCCCAGATTCAGATCTTTCTCCCGCATGGCTTCCACCACATAACGGTCGCCGACCGCGGTCCGGATCAGGTCAATGCCGATGCTTTCCAGATATTTTTCAAGCCCGAGGTTCGACATGATGGTCGCCGCCACCGCATCCCCGCGCAGAGTTCCGCTGTTTTTCATGTAAGTCGCGATGGTCGCCATCAGTTGATCGCCGTCAATGATCCGGCCGTTTTCATCGCAGACGATCAGGCGGTCGGCGTCGCCGTCGAGGGCAATGCCGATGTCGGCCCCGTGGGCGACTACCGTCTCACAGATCAGATCCGGGCAGGTTGAACCGCATTTTTCATTGATATTCCTGCCGTTGGGCTGCACGCCGAGGGCGACAACCTCGGCCCCAAGTTCCCACAGCACGCTCGGCGCGGAGCGATAGGCGGCGCCGTTGGCGCAATCGACAACGATTTTCAGACCGTCAAGACGCAGGTTTTTGGGAAATGTATTCTTGGCGAATTCAATATAACGGCCGACGGCATTCTTCAGCCGCTGGGCCCGGCCGAGATTCTCCGACGGCACCAGATGATCGGCATAGCCGTTATCCATGCGCCGTTCAATTTCCAGTTCAATCTCGTCGGACAGCTTGAAACCGTCCGGGCCGAATAATTTCAGGCCGTTGTCGCAAAAGGGATTATGAGACGCTGAAATCATCACCCCGAGGTCCGCCCGCAGCGACCGGGTCAGCATGGCGACCGCCGGCGTCGGCATCGGACCGACCATGATCACGTCCATCCCCATGGAAATAAACCCGGAGGCCAGTGCCGGTTCCAGCATATATCCCGAGAGCCGGGTATCCTTGCCGATAACCACCCTGTGCTGGTGATCACCGCGGGTAAAATGCTTCGCCGCCGCCATGCCGACGCGCATGGCGACCTCTGCGGTCATGCTCCCTTCATTCGCCTTGCCGCGAATACCGTCCGTGCCAAAATATTTCCGTGTCATGATTATGTCTTGCTTTTGCTAAAATCAGTTCCGTAGATATATATCATTCACTTCTTAATACATACTGAATAAGGTTTATAGAACACCTAAAATTTGTTTGTAATATGACATTCGGACTAGAGCGGTTCGCCTCTGATCGGATTCGGGGTTTCCTTTTTGGCTGATTTATGATTCCCTGTCTGCGGCACAGATATTGGAGGTTATTTATGGGCAAGCCACATCCTATTGAACTTCGATCCCGGGTTGTCGCCTTTGTGAAGGAAGGGAACACGCATCGCGCGACGGCGGCGCATTTTCGGGTCTCGCCAAAATTTGTCAATGATATGGTCAAGTTAGAGAAGGAGACCGGCAGCCTTGCGCCGAAGCGTCAGGGCAATCCCGGGCGCGGGAAACTGGGCGCCTTCACCGATTGGGTCCGGGAGCTGATTGACCAGGAAACGGACCTGACGCTGGCGGATATCCGCGACAGGTTGAGGGATATCCATGGCGTGTCGGCCCATCAGGGGGCGATCTGGCACTGGCTGCGGCGTCTGGGTCTCCGCTATAAAAAAAACGCTGATGGCCTCTGAAACCCGCCGGGCGGATGTCAGGGAGGCGCGGCGGATCTGGATATCCCGGCGCCAGCCCTTCATGCGCGACAAGCTGAAACGGCTGGCCTTTATCGACGAGACGTCGCTCAATACGAAGATGGTCAAGGCCCACGGCTGGGCTCCGGCCGGCGCCCGGCTGATTGACCATGCACCCTTTGGACACTGGACCACCCAGACTTTTATCGCCGCCCTGCGCCAGGACCGGTTGACAGCGCCCTGGATCATCACTGGAGCCATGAACCAGAGGACATTCGAGCACTATGTGGAAAGTCAGCTCGCCCCGACCCTGTCAAAAGGGGATGTGGTCATTCTCGACAACCTGTCGAGCCATAAAAGTTCAAAGGCGGCGGAAATCCTGAACTCTGCCGGGGCGTGGCTCCTGTTTCTGCCGCCTTACAGTCCCGACCTGAACCCGATAGAAATGGCTTTCGCAAAACTCAAGGCCCTCACCAGAAAGGTCAGGGCGAGAACATATGATGATCTCTGGAAAGCCGTCGGCCATGTCTGTGACCTCTTTACGGAGGAAGAGTGCTACAATTTCCTCTGTAAAGCAGGGTATGAGGCTAATTAAATGCGAAACGCTCTAG
>Ga0070727_10002381_pt1 | contig 18211 bp, 14 predicted proteins | sample tdAd472_FD_66722 | JGI IMG/M metagenome (GOLD analysis project Ga0070727, IMG submission 66722) | Marine sediment microbial communities from the Atlantic coast under amendment with organic carbon and nitrate - tdAd47.2 | ecosystem: Environmental > Aquatic > Marine > Coastal > Sediment | place...
GACCTCTACCCCGCCGACCGCTTCCTCGCGCTGCACGTCGCCGTCTGTGCGTTGGCCTTCGCGGCGCTGTGCCTGGCCCCGCTGGGGCTGCTGGTCGAGGGCACCCCGCGCTGGGTGCTGTTCGCGGCGGGGCCGGCGCTGCTCCTGTTGGCGCTGTTGGGGCAGACCCCGCGCGCGCTGCACTACGTGACGTCGCGCAAGGACCCGATCGCCCTGCTCTACCCCCCCGTGATCTTCGTGCGCAACGTGCTCGGCGCGCTGGGCTACGCGGTGGGGCTGCTGATGAAGACCCTCGGGCGCGTGTGAGGCCAGCATGAAGGTCATGGGACACCGCGGGGCGCGCCACGAGGCGCCCGAGAACACCCTGCCCTCGATCCAGCGCGCGCTGGACGCGGGCTGCGAGGCGATCGAGATCGACGTGCAGCCGACCCGCGACGGGCAGCTGGCCGTGATCCACGACGAGACCCTCGAGCGCACCACCAGCGGCGAGGGCCCGGTGGCCGCGCGCTCGCTGGCGGAGCTGCAGGCCCTCGACGCGGGTGGCGGCGCTCGGGTCCCGAGCCTGGCCGAGGCGCTGGCGCTCTGCCGTGGGCGCGCCGAGCTCTTCGTCGAGCTCAAGGCGCCGGGCTGCGAGGCCAGAGTCGTCGAGGCGATCCGCGCCGCCGACCAGGTCGGCGAGTGTATCGTCAAGAGCTTCGTGCACCCCTGGCTGCTCTCGATCAAGGGCCTCGAGCCCCGGCTGCGCACGGCGTGTTTGATCTACGGCCGCCCGGTCGACCCCGCCGGGGTCGCGCGCGCCGCCGCGGCGGAGGTGTTCTCGGTGGGGATCGCCATGCTCGACGCCGCCCTGATCCAGGAGTGCCACGCGGCCGGAATCCAGGTGTGCACCTGGAACCTCAACGACCCGGAGCAGGCGGCGCACTACCGCGACCTCGGCGTCGACTACCTGGGGAGCGACGCGCCCACGGCGGTGTGCGCGGCGCTGAGCTAGGTCTGGCCGGCGCCCTTGAGCAGGTAGCGCGTGTTCTTGACCACGACCTCCTGCAGCACGGGTTCCGTGTTGCCAATCACGTTGGCCGCGATCGCCCCCGAGACGTTCGAGAGGATCGAGCTCAAGGCGACGTCGCCCCCAGCGCGCCCGCAGAGGGCCGCCGCGGCGAAGAAGGCGTCACCGGCGCCGACGGTGTCCACGGTCTGCTTGGTCATGGCCGGGCAGGAGTGGGTCTCGCCGCTCTTGGACCACACCACCGACCCCGACGAGCCGAGGGTCAGCCAACCCAGCTGCGCCGAGAGCTGATCCCCCAGGCGCCCGAGGAGCTCGAACTCGCTCACCCCGCGCTGTCCGTAGGCGAGGCAGAGCTCGCGCTCGTCGAGGGAGAACAGATCGCAGCGGTTGTACTTCGTGATCAGGTTGAAGCCGTAGTTGTAGCTGTTGGTCTGGCAGTTCAACGCCAGGTAGGGCGAGCGTTCCTCGAGCAAGGCCTGGACCTCGGGGTCGACCATGCCGTGCCCGTAGTCGCAGGCGATCACCAGGTCGCAGTCGTCGAGGGCGCTGCCCAGGCGCTCGAGCAGACGAGTCTGCAGCGCCTTCGAGGGCTTGTCGTGGAGGCGGTTGACCGAGAAGTGCTTGATCAGGTCCTTGCGCTTGCCGGGCCGCTCGACGTAGCGCTGCTTGAGGATCGTGGGGTAGCCAGGGTCCCGCACGAGGTCGAGCTGGAGGGGCTCGCTGCCCAGCGACTCCAGCGCGGCGTCGAGGAAGGGCTCGTGCCCGGCGAGGGCGATCAGCCGCGTCTCGCAGCCCCAGCTCGCCACCGCGCGTGCGATCGCCAGCGAGCCGCCGAGGGAGTCCTCGTCGCGCACCGGGCGCACCGAGAGCACGCGCGCCTTGCTGGTCAGGCCCTGAACGACGCAGTAGCTATAGCGGTCGAGGATCAAGTCGCCCACGACCAGCACCTTCAGCCCGCGGATCGCTGTCAGTAGCTGATCGATGTGGCGGTTGGCGTCCGCCAACGGGAAGCGATCGAGGTAGACCCGCACGTCCGGGTCGAGGGTGTCCAGGTGCGAGGCGATCAGCCGCGTCGAGCTGTGCAGGGGCGCGCCGACGAACTGGATCGCGCCGCCGTAGCGGGCGACCGCGGCGGCGTCGTCGTCGATCCGGCGATCGGTCTCGTCCTTGGGCTTCGCGTATTCGGTGCCCTTGCAGTAGACGTGCGGCTTCACCGCCTCGATCGCCTCCACCGCATAGGGGTGCGGGATCACGACCACGTGATCGACCACCTCCAGGTGGGCGAGCTGGTAGGCCCGCTGCCCGTCGGAGAACACCGGCCGCCCTGGGCCCTTGTTGACGTAGGGGGCCGAGGTCAGGGTCACGACCAGCACGTCGCCGTGGGCCTTGGCCTCCTGGAGGTGCTTGATGTGACCCGGGTGCAGCAGGTCGAAGGTCCCGTGGCACTGCACGATCCGCTTGCCCGCGTCGCGCAGGGCGGCGAAGGTCGGTCCGCAGGTGTCGAAGGGCAAGATCTTGAGGTCTTCGTGCGCGCTCATGCTCTGTGACTCGGTCTCTGGCCGGCAGCCTAACCCACGGGCCCGGTGCATGTTGGTCGGCTTCCCGGGTCAGGGTAGCTTGAGGGCATGCCCTCTGGACCGATCGACTTGGAGAACCTCCCCGCGCTGATCGTGTGCTTCGACCCCGACCTGGCCGAGGCCGCGGGCTACGCGCGGGCGGGGAACGCGCAGCTGGTCGCCGACTCGGGTGTGACCCTCGCGGGGCTCGAAGGGGCGCGTCGGCTCGACTGGGCCGAGCTGCAGGCGCTCCCCAAGGGATCCCTCGCGGCCCGCCGGCTGGTGGTCCACACCTTGCGCGGGGTCCACCCCAGCGGCCTGCGCGCGGCCCTGCGGCAGTGCGCGCCCAACGTGGAGTGCGTGCTCGTCGACTCCCACGGCTCGTGGTTCACCAGCAATGGGCGCGGCGCGCTGTGGCTCTCCTTGGGGCGCACCGCCCGCCGCGGCCTGGGCAAGACCTCCGTCGGCCGCCTGAGCGCCAAGCACCTGCGCTACACCGTCGACCCACCTTGGCCCAACCTGCAGGCCACCCTCCAGGCGCCTGAGCGGGTCCTCGAATACGCCCAGGCTCACCCTCCGCGCGCCCCCGCCGCCACCCCGCGGATCGCGCACTACGTGAGCGCGCTGGGCGCGGGCGGCGCCGAGCGCCAGCTGGCGCTGCTGGCCAAGCGCTCTCAGGCGCGGGGGCACGAGGTCCAGGTGTGGACCACACACCCGATCGAGGGCGACGCCGGCCACTACCTCCCCGACCTGCGGCGAGCGGGGGTCCCGGTCAGGGCGCTGGACATGCCCGCGCGCACGTTGACCCTCGACGAGGATCAAATCCCTGGGCTGAAGCTGATCCAGAACCACCTCAGCTCGCTCCCGTTGTTCGCGCTGATCCTCGAGCTCCAGCGAGAGCGGCCCGACGTGCTGCACTGCTGGCTCGACGAGCCGAACGTGATCGGCGGGCTGGCGGGGCTCCTGGCGGGGGTCCCGCGGATCGTGCTCAGCACACGCAACGTGAGCCCCGTCCACTTCCCGCGCCTGTTCTACCCCTGGTATCGCGACACCTACCGCGCGCTGAGTCAGGCGCCCCAGGTGACCCTGATCGGCAACTCGGCGGCGGGCGCGGCCGATTACGCCGAGTGGCTCGGCCTCCCTCGGGAGCGCTTCCAGGTCGTCTACAACGGCTTCGAGCCGCCCCCCCTCGAGGACACGCGAGCCGCGACCCGCGCCGAGCTGGGCGTCGACGACGGGACGTTCCTCGTGCTGGGGGTCTTCCGCCTCGCCGAGGAGAAGCGCCCCCTCGACTTCGTGCGCCTCGTCGCTCGCCTGCGGGAGGTGGTCCCGCGCCTGCGCGTCGTGCACCTCGGCGTCGGCGAGCTGGTCGAGGAGACCCTGCGGGAGGCCGCCCGTCTGCAGCTGGGCGACGTGCTCGAGTTCCGCGGGCGGGTGCCCGACCCCTGGCGCTACCTGCAGGCCGCCGACGCCTCGGTGCTCACCAGCGACAACGAAGGCTGCCCCAACGTCTCCCTCGAGAGCCAGGCCCTGGGGACCCCGATCGTCGCCACCCGCGTCGGCGGCACCCCCGAAACCCTGCGCGACGGCGAGACCGGCTTCCTCTGTGAGCTGGGCGACCTGGAGGGGCTCGCTGCGCGCCTGGCCGGGCTCGCGCGCGACCCGGAGCTGCGCGCGCGCATGGGCGCCGCGGGCCGCGAGCTGATCGCCGAGCGCTTCGGCGTCGAGCGCATGGTCGACTCGAGCCTCGCGCTCTACACGGCGGACCGGATAGACTCGGGGACATGACGTGGAACCGCAAGGTCACAGCCCTCGCCAACCTGCTCGAGTCCCTCGAGGTGACCGGCCCCGGCGGCTCTGAGCTCACCCCCGACACCGCCTTCGCGCGCTGGGTCGAGCTGACCGAGGAGATCCGCGCGGCGAACCGCACGATCTACTTCATTGGCAACGGCGCCAGCGCGAGCATGGCCAGTCACTTCTCCGCCGACCTGGCGAAGAACGCCCACGTGCACACCCAGGTGTTCACCGACCCTTCGCTGGTGACGGCGGTCGGCAACGACATGGGCTACGAGCACGTGTTCTCGGAGCCGCTCCGCCGGCGGGCCCAGGCGGGGGACATGCTGGTCTCGATCTCGAGTTCGGGGCGCTCGCCGAACATTCTGCAGGCCACGAGCATGGCCACCGAGCTCGGCCTGCTTCAGGTAGGGCTGTCGGCCATGTCGGCGGACAACCCCCTGCGCCAGGCGGGCACGCTGAACTTCTACGTGGCCGCGACGACCTACGGCAACGCCGAGACCAGCCACGCCGCGATCCTGCACCACTGGCTCGACGCCATGCTCGGCGAGGCCTAGGGCCGAGCTACTCCGGCTTGCGCCCGCGGACCGCGGTGGGCCACTGGGGGTAGTCGACGAGGTCGACGAGGCCCTCCGACGCGAACCAGCCGCGGACCTCCTCCACCGAGTGGATCCCGTGGAAGGTCGGGGAGTAGCCGTCGAAGGTGTCGAGGATATCGTTCTCGAGGCCCATGCCCTGGTCGCTGTAGGGGAAGACCGAGTTCACGTAGCGAAAGAAGGGCCCCCGCTGGAGGCGGTGCGAGAGGGTCACGAAGCGACGGCAGAAGCGATAGAAGAGCGTCTTGGGGATCCGCCGGGTGTGGGGGATCCAGGCGTCGCGTTTCACGTAGTCGTCGTGGTTGGGGTAGACCCAGATCGCGATCGTGCCTCCGGGCTTGAGCAGCGGCACCAGCGCGCGGAACGCCCCCTCGGTCGAGGGGGTGTGGTGCAGGACCCCAATGCTCACGATCAGGTCGAAGGTCTCGGGGGCGAAGGGCAGCTTGAAAATGTCCGCCTGGGCGACCCGCGCGTGAGGGAAGCGCGCCAGGTTCCGGTGCGAGGCCTCGACGGCGTAGCTGAGGTCGACCCCCACCACCCGCGCGCCCCACTGGGCGAGGACCTCCGAGAAGCGCCCGGCGCCGACGCCGGCGTCGAGCACGAGCTTGCCGCGCACGTCCTCCGGGCGCAGCCCCGTCTTCTCGCGCAGGGTGTCCTCGGAGCGGGCCTGCTTGGCGTTGCTCGAGTCGAGCTGGGTCGAGGTGTGCACGTTCCACTCGAAGCTGAACGAGTCGACGTACTGGTCGTCCTCGACGAAGCGCGGGATCCCGCGGACCACCGGCCAGCGCTTGCCGTCGGGCGCGACGAAGGCGTCGCCGTCACGGGTCAAGGGCGCGCCGCTCTCCGGGCAGCGGAACAGCGCGTCCTCCGGCGGCGAGAGCGCGTCGACCTCAGGCGAGGGCATAGGTGTAGCTCCGCCCGTTGCTGCGCGGGTCGCTGTTGTCGGAGGTCGAGAACATGACCAGGGTGTAGGGCGTGGCGAGGTGCAGGTGCCAGCCCCAGTGGGAGTAGCGCCCCCCACCCAGCTCACGAACCTCCTGGTGAGGCGCGTGGCCGGGCCCCAGCGGGCGCCCGTCCTCGAACACCTGCAGCCGACTGACCCCCTCCTTGTCCGTGATCCCCAGCGGCCCTCGCGCGTGGTAGGCGTGCCCCTCCGCGGCGTAGACCTCCAGTCGCCCCTCCCGGCGGCCCACCCGCTTGGCGACCTCGGCCAGCGCCACCCAGCTCGTGAGCTTGGGCAGGTTGACCGGAGGGGCCGGGAGCTTGCGCCGCAGGCGCAGGTAGCCGTAGGTCGCGCCGAGGTAGGCGCCGACGCCGGCGAAGGCGGCCCAGTCCTTGATCAGCTCGAGGCCGTGCACGGGCTTCGTACTGAAGCCTTCGGTGTCGAAGCCGGGTTCACTCATGACGCGCGGCATTCTCGCGGGATCGCTGGTCGGTGTAAACGACGAATCACGAAGCGCTCACTCGCCGGCCGGCCAGTGGCCGCTCTCGAGCAGCCAGCGCGCGGTGGCCTCTGCGGCCAGGCGGTGACCCTTCGCGCTCCAGTGACCGTCGTGGACCAGGTGCACCTCGTCGTGCTCGGCGAGCTGCGGCGCGAGGTCCAGGCACGGGATCCCCAGCCGCTCGCAGAGCTCGACCAGGCGCAGGCTGGCCGAGCGGAAGCGGTAGGGACCCTGCTGACCGTTGCGCAGCTCGGCGAGCTCCATGGTCGAGGTGAAGAGCACGACGACGAAGCGCGCACCGCGCGCCTCCACGGCCGCGCGGATCTCCTGCAGGAGCTCCTCGGTCCTGCGCCAGGCCTTGCCCCACAGCTCGGGGTAGCGGACGGGTGACTCCTGGAACACCCCCGCGTCGATCGGGTCCTTGACCCCGGTCAGGCCCTTCCAGAGCAGGTCGCTCTTGTCGGCGAGGAACGCGCTGAAGTAGAGCCCTCGCTCCAAGGAGCGGGCGAACTGGCGGCGCAGGGCGCTGGCCTGCTCGGCGTTGGCCAGGCGCTCCAGCTCGGGGAGGTTGTTCAACACGTCGTTCGCGGGCAGCACCTCGAGCACCACCAGCTCGGGGCCGTAGTCCAGGCCCGCCGGGTAGTTCGGCAGGTTCCGCGCCTCGCCGTCGCTGACGCCTTCGGTGAGCGCGGCCAACTCCTGGTGCTGGCCCCAGCCCGACCAGCCGTAGGCTATCGCCTCGACCGGTCGCCGCGAGCGCTCCGCGAGCGCCGCCTCGAGCAGCAGGTGGTAGTGGTCCTCGAGAGCGACTTGGATCGCCTCGACGTAGCTGTCGCCGACGACCAGCAGCCGTCGCACCTCCTGCGGCTTCTCCAGTTCGTGGTCGACGTCGAACCAGCCGTGCGCGTTCCAGCGGATCGAGATCGGCTCGTCGTACTCCGGCTCGGCGTAGTTCCAGCCGAGGTAGCTGGAGGTGCCGTGGGGCTCGTGAAAGCTGGCGTGGGGGTCCGGCAGGACCCGCCGGCGGTAGGAGTTGGGCACGACCCGGAACAGGAGCTCGCCGCCGACGAGGCAGAGCAGGAGCATGACCAGCGGGGTGCCGACCTTGAGCAGGGTCCGGCGCACGCGCTTGCGCTGCGCAGGGTCGGGGGCCTCGCGCAGGCCGCGACCCGCGGCGACCCAGGCCACGCCCAGGGCGGCGACGAGCCCTGGGGTGATCGGCAACTGACCCTCCCAGGCGCTGCCGCGCACGAGCTCGGCCAGAGGCGAAGTGATCAGCAGCCAGCCGCAGGCCGCGCGGCGCAGCTCGGCGGTCGCCGTTCGCGCCCGCCAGCCGGCGAAGGCCTCCCACACCAACGGGGCGAGGAGCAGCAGCTTGAGCACCGAGTGGAACAGGCCGAGGGCCAACCCCGCCGCGGTCACCGCGACGGCACCCGCGACGGCCACCCGCGCGAGCCAGGGGGCCGCCGGCAGCGCGCGCTCTGCACGCAGCCCCGAGATCCCGACCGCACAGGCGAAGGCCGCCACGCAGAGGCCCCACTCGGCGACGGCCACGCTCCCGACCGCGAACAGCGCGACGACCCCGAGCAGGGGCCCCGCGGGTGAGCGCAGCCCCGCCCAGGTCATGGGGTAGAGCGCGAGCCCACCCAGCGGAGCGAGCAGGCCGGCCAGCGCGATCAGCTCGATCTGCAGCCCACCGCTCGTCTTCTGCCACACACCGGCGCCGAGGAGCCCCACCAGCAGCGCTCCACCCAGCACCCGCGCGAGGGTCGCTGTGTTCCCCGGAGACGGGGCCTGCGGGGAATCGCTGGGGGTGGACATGCGAAGGACCGTCGATCGATCGGGGATTGCGGCGCGCCGGAAGTATACCGAGGCCGCCGCAGGCCCCCAATCGAAAGGCGCCCGCCGAGCCTCAGGCGCGGTAGGCGGCGTCGGTGCGCTCGAGCATGCCTTCGATCGAGAACTCCTCCCGCACGAGCTGGCGCCCGCGCGCCCCCATGGCGCGACAGCGTTCGCGGTCGGCGGCGAGCTCGGCGATCCGCGCCGCCATGCCCTCGACGTCGCCGACCTCGAAGCACCAGCCGCTCTCGCCCTCGAGGATCGTCTCCGGCGAGCCGACCACACGGGTGAGCAGCATGGGCAAGCCCAGTGCCTGGCTCTCCTGCGAGACGTTGGGGCTGCCCTCCACCTGACTCGTGAGCAGGCTCACGTCGGCCAGCCCCAGGATCTGCGCCGGCGTCTCCGTGCGCCCGACGAAGGTCAGGACCCCGTCCAGCCCCAGCTCACTGGCGCAGGCCTGGACCTGGGAGGTCAGCCCGCCGGTGCCAATGTGCAGCGCGCGCAGCCCAGGCACCCGCTCGCCCGCGAGGCGCACGACCTCGAGGAAGTCCAGCGGCCGCTTCTCCGGCGCGAGGCGGAAGATCCCAGCCACCATGAAGGCCTCGGCGGCGACCCCCAGGGCCTCGCGCCCGGCCGAGCGTTCGGCCGGCCTCAGCGGCGACCAGGCCTCGATCGGGAAGCCGTTGGGGATCACGCGATAGCGCGGGCGGGGGACCCCGCTCCAGTCGGCGTAGTCGTCGCCTCCCGCGCGGGAGTTGGCGGTGAAGGTCACCCGCGGCGAGTCCGCCAACAGGCGGTAGGAGTCCTGAAACCACGCCTTGTGGTAGCGGGGGAAGTTGCTCGGGTTCACGTTCCAGGTGCTGAGCAGCACCCGCGGGACGCCAGCGACCAGGCCGGCCAGGCCCCCGGTGGCGTTGGCCTCGTCCTGCCAGCAGTGCAGCACGTGCGGGGCGATCCGCTGCAGCTCGGCGACCTGACCCAGGAGGTCCTCCCCGGCGGCGTGGGCCGCGAGCTCGGCCACCAACCCCGGCGGCAGGCCAAGGTCAGGGAGCGGGCGCCAGCGCGGGCGCGGGGGCACGTGGCGCACGGCCACCCCCGCCGCGCGCAGCCCCGGCGCGTAGTGCGCCTCGGCCCCCTCCAGGGGGTAGGTCGTGAGCACGGTCACCTGGTGCCCGGCCTGGACCTGGGCCGGGGCGAGGTAGGTCAGCTGCCGCTCGGCGCCCCCCGACGGGAGGCTCGGGATCACGTGCACGATCCGCAGCCGCCCGGCGGGCACGGGCCCCGGGTCCTGGGTGCGCGCATACTCCAGCCCAGCCTGCAGCGCGATCCGCGTCGAGGCCGCGGTGGCCCAGGCGGGGTCGAGGCGCACCCCGGCCCGCGACGCCAACCCCGCGAGCCCAGGCACCTGGTCCAGCCGGCGGCCCAGGCTGCGCGAGAGGATCAGCCCTGCCGCCCCAGAGGCCGAGGCCGTGAGGGTCAGCTCCGGACCGTAGACCAGGTGCACCTTCGTCGGGCGCAGGCGCAGCGCGGCGAGGGCGTCGCGGGCTCGCGCGGTCCCGAGGGTGTGGACCACGAGTTGCTCGACGCCGCGGACCCGCCCCAGCCCGGCGAGGGAGACCCGCTCGGCCTCCTCGAGCCCAGGGGGCGTGTCGCCGCCGTCCTGGGCGAGGATCACCCGCCCCGGGTGGGACAAGGGCGGGAGCGGCTCGTCCAGGTTCGCGCGCAGCACCAGCGTCGCCTGACCCTCGAGCTCGATCGCCCCCGGAGTCCCGCGGACCTCGCCCAGCAACGGCCGCAGCCAGGCCTTCACGCGGCCCCCCCGTAGAGCGCGGCGGTGCGCCGCACCATGGCCTCCAGCGAGTACTCCGACGCGATCCGCGCGCGCCCGGCGCGCCCCATGCGCCGCCGCAGCTCGGGGTCCCGCGCCAGCTCGAGCAGCCGAGCGGCCATGGCTGCGGTGTCGCCGACCCCGACCACGAACCCGGTCTCACCCGGGGCCACCGTCTCCGGAGACCCGGCCGCGTCGGTGAGCACGATCGGGACCCCCAGCCCCTGGCTCTCGAGGGACGCGTTGGGGCAGCCCTCCGCCACCGAAGGCAGCAGGCTGGCGTCGGCCAGGCGCAGGTGCGCCCAGGGATCGCGCACACGACCGAGGAGCCGCAGCCAGTCGAGCCCCCGCCGGCGGACCTCGGCCTCGATCGAATCGGCCAGGGGCCCCGCCCCGAGGTGCACCGCCTGCAGCCGCGGCTCCTCCGCCCGCACCGTCTCCAGCGCGTCGAGGAAGTCCCCGGGCCGCTTCATGGGCGCGAGGCGGAACACCCCCGCCACGAGGAACGCGTCCGGGGAGTAACCCAGGGCCCGCCGGGCCGCCGCGCGCTCGGCGCCTTCGAGGGGGCCGAGCGCAGCCACGGGCACGCCGTTGGGGATCACCGTGAAGCGCCCCGGGTCGACCCCGCACCAGGCGGCGTAGTCGCGGGCCCCCGCCTGGCTGTTGGCGACGAGGCGCACCGCCGGCGCCTCGGCCAGCTCGCGGTAGGCCCCCGCGAAGAACGGACGCATCAGCCGGGGAATGTGCGTCGGGTTCAGGTTCCGGGTGCTGAGCACGACCCGCGGGACCCCGGCCAGGACCCCGGCCAGCCCGCCCACGGTGCACGGCTCGTCGAGCCAGCAGTGGAGCACGTCCGGCGGATCGGCGAGCAGCGCCGCGGCCAGGGGGAGCAAGGCCTCCGCCGCGGCGTGACGCTCGCAGAGGGCCACGAGCTCGGGGTCGATCCCCGGCAGCGGCGGCGCCGGCCGCCAGCGAGGGTGGGGCGCGATCGCGCGCGCGGGCACCCCAGCCTGGGTCAGGTCGGGCAGGTAGTGCGCGTCTTCGCCCACGATCGGAGTCAAGGTCCACACCTCGACCCGCGACCCGGCCGCGCGCTGGGCCTCGGCGAGGTAGCACAGCTGACGCTCGGCCCCGCCCGGCCCCAAGCGTCCGGTGAGGTGCACCACCCGCGGCGGCCCTGGGCGCCTCGGTCGCGGGCGGACGAGGGACACCGCGCGCCGGGTCGCCTCCAGGGTCGCCTCCAGCGAGGGCGCCGGGAGGTCGATCCGCAGCGCCGCCAGCGACTCGATCGCGGCGCTCAGCCCCGGCACCGCGGCCAACGCGCGCAGCGCGCGCTGCACACCGACCAGCGCCAACGCCCCGCGGTGATTGACCTCGAGGGTCGCCCCCGGCGCCACCCCGAGGTGGAAGCGGCGCCCGCCACGGCGCACCGCCCGCAGGGTGTCGCTGAGGCTGACGCTGGCGAGGTCGTCGACGACCACGGCCTCGGCGCGCCCGCCGGCGCCCAGCTCGATCAAGGAGCCCGGGTTCTCCAGCTGGGGCAGCGGCGCCCCGGACGAACCCCGCACCACCAGCGCCGGAGCTCCGTGGAGGTCGATCGCCCCGGGCGTGCCCTGGACGCCGCCCAGCAGCGCGGCCAGGCGAGCGCGCCAGCTCACTCGGGCGTGCTCGGGCTCCCTGTCTCCTCGCTGCTCGGGTGGAGGCGAGAGCCAGGGAACAGCCCCATGCGCGAGTGAATGTAGGCCTGCGCCGCCTGCCCGATCAGGAGGAACATGGTCCCCAGCATGATCACCGCCAGCAGGAAGCCGTTGGCGCTGGCCTGGGTCACCCCGTAGATCGTGCCCGCGACCCCGACCGCGAAGGCGAGGAACACGAAGGGCAAGAACAGCTTGAGCGGGTTGTAGACGCAGATCAGCTGGAACAGGTACTGCATGGTGCGCAGCACGTCACGGGTGCGCACGTGGCTGTGCCCCACCCGCTGTTCGTAAGGCATGGGGGAGTGGGTCACCACGTAGCCGCTCATCATGGACGAGAGCGTGAGCGAGGTCGTGAAGCTGAAGCCGAGGCAGAGGTCGCCGCGCAGGCTGTCGAGCAGCTCGCGACGGAAGATCCGCATGCCGCTGTTCGCGTCGGGCACGCGCTGCCCGGTCACGTACTGACAGAGCCAGCGGTAGATATGGCGCTTGGACCACAGGCGCTGGAAGTTCTTGCCCGTCCGCTGGCCGATCGCGTGGTCCGCGCCCTTGGCGATCATGCCGTAGAGCCCGATCAAGGGCTCCGGGGGGTAGGTCCCGTCGGCGTCGATCATGGCCAGCAGCTCACCGCGGGCGGCGGTGTAGCCGCGGATCAGGGAGTGCCCGTAGCCCAGGTTCACCGGGTTCTCGATCAGACGCACCCCCGGGACCGAGCGGACCTTGTCGCCGGTGTCGTCCTGGCTGCCGTCGTTGACGACGACGACCTCCCAGGGGATCGGCAGGCGCTCGAGGACCTCCAGCAGGGCCTGGAGCACGGGCACGATCGCGCGCCCCTCGTTGTAGGCCGGGACGACCACCGAGAGCACGGGGTGCTCACTGGCCGAGTGGCGGGCCGACTCCGTCGGCGCGGCGGCGAGGTCGCTCATGCAGGCCTCAGCTGCGCTCGGCGACGCAGTACATCTGCTGCGCGAAAGGCCGGTAGGGGAGCTTCAAGTAGAGCCGAACCATCCAGGGCCACTTGGGCTTGGACGAGCGGAAGTCGCCGGGAATGAACCGGGGCCGCATCCGCAGGATGCGGAACCCACGGGCCTGGAGCCAGTGCGACAGGCTCCAGTCGGTGAACACCGTGCGGTGGGTGTAGTCGTCGAAGTATTCCTTCGAGCAGAGGCGGTAGTTGGGCTGCATGATCACGATCCGCCCACCTGGGCTCAGCACGCGGCGCACTTCACCGATCGTCTGCTCGAACTCGTCGCGGGTCAGGTGCTCGAAGATGTTGCTCGCGAAGACCACGTCCAGCGAGCCGTCCTCGAACATGTCGAGCTTCGTGCACGCGCCGACGTGGGTCTGCACCCCGGGCTCGGCGTAGTTCTTGATCCGCTCGTCGAGGTCCAGGGCGTGCCGCTCCTGGGCCTGCACGTGGTTGACGAAGTAGCAGTAGCCGGCGCCGATATCGAGCAGCCGCGAGCTCGGCGGAATGTCCTTCTGGATCTCGGCGGCGAGCTCCTTCCACACCGCGGCCCGGGCCGGGTCGTAGGCGAAGTGCGCCGACCAGTAGCCGTCGTCGGTGCCGGGCGGGGGGGCCGGGTTGGAGGGCGGCGGCGCGCTCAAGGTGTCTCCTGGCATGGGGTGCGGACCTCGCGAACGCGCAGATTACACCACACCGGCGCCCGCGGGCGCACGCGTCACTCCGAGCGGGTGCCGACCAGGGTCCAGCTGTAGCCGTGGCGGTGGTGGATCCGCACGTCGCGGAAGCCCGCGCGGGCCATCAGGTCCAGGGCCTCTTGCCGGCGGTAATACTTCGCGTAGCGCGGGTTCAGCTGGTCGTAGATCGTGAGCATGCGCGCGTCCACCGCCAGCCGCAGGATGTGGTCCTGCATGTAGTCCTTCATGGGCAGCGGGAGGTACTTCGACGCGCGGGCGTAGATGCTCAGCGGAGGGGTCAGCCCCCAGGAGAGCCCCACCAGGAGCGGGTCCGGCATGCGACAGGTCAGCGCCCGCAGGGGCTTCGCGAGGCCGAGGTAGAGCCCGTTGCCCTCGTGGCCGTAGAGCCAGATCAGGGCCTTGCCCCCGGGCTTGAGCCCGTCGTGCATGGCGCGCATGACCGGGTCGGGCTCGGGAATGTGGTGGATCACTCCGAAGGAGACGACCCAGTCGAGCTCGCGGTCGGCGGGCAGCTGGTCGCCGGGGACCTGGAGGATCTCGACGTTCTCCAACTGCTGGGTGTTCTCACGCAGCACGTCGGCGGCGGCGGAGGGCTCGACGGCGAGGATCGACGCCGCCCCGGCCTGGGCGAGCATGTTCACGATCCGCCCCGTGCCGCTGCCGATATCCGCCACGCGCTTGCCGACGAAGTCGGCGGGAGACGCGAGGGGCTCGATCAGGTCGGCGAAGAGCTCGTTCGAGGCGTAGTAGCCCTCGTTCTCGCGCATGCGCGTCCACTGCGCACCGAAGTCGTCAATGGTCTGCTGGCCAGTGCTGCCCATGGAATCCTCGAAGGCGGGACTATAGCGCAGCCTGCGCCCGCGGTCTCCCACGGATTTGGGCCGTGATAGCCTCCGGCGAGGAGGTGACCGTGGCCCGCTTCGTCGTGATCGGCAGTAACTCGTTTTCCGGTTCGCACTTCGTCGACTACCTGCTCGAGCGCGGAGAGCAGGTGCTCGGGATCAGCCGCTCCCCGGAGCCCCACGCGGTGTTCCTCCCCTACACCCGTCACCCCGAGGGCTTCCGCTTCCACCAGCTCGACCTGAACCACGACCTCGACGCGATCCTCGAGGTGATCGAGGCTGCCCAGAGCCCCTACGTGGTCAACTTCGCCGCGCAGAGCATGGTCGGACAGAGCTGGCAGCACCCCGAGCACTGGTTCCAAACCAACGTCGTCTCGACGGTCGAGCTCCACGACCGCCTGCGCAGCCTGCCGTTCCTCGAGCGCTACGTGCACATTTCGACCCCCGAGGTCTACGGCTCCTGCGAGGGGTTGGTCGGTGAGGACGCGCCGTTCAACCCCAGCACCCCCTACGCCGTCAGCCGCGCCGCGGCTGACATGAGCCTCGAGACCTTCCGCGCCAACTACGGCTTCCCGGTGGTCTACACCCGGGCCGCCAACGTGTTCGGCCCCGGGCAGCAGCTGTATCGGATCGTGCCCCGCGCGGCGCTCTGCGCGCTGGTCGGCGAGACCCTCGAGCTCCACGGGGGCGGTCACTCGGTGCGCTCGTTCATTCACATTCGAGACGTCGCCGAGGGCACCTACCTCGCCGCGACCCAGGGGCAACCGGGCTCGGTCTACCACCTCTCCACCGACCGCCACATCTCGATCCGGCAAGTCGTCGAGGCCGTGCTCGCCGAGCTGGGGGCCGACTTCGACCAGGTGGTGAAGGTCGTCGACGATCGCCCGGGCAAGGACGCGGCCTACCTGCTCGACAGCTCGCGGGCCAAGCGCGAGCTGGGCTGGGAGCCCAAGCTGAGCTTCGAGGACGGGGTCCGCGACGTGGTGAGCTGGATGCGAGAGAACCTCGACGCGATCCGCGAGCAGCCGCGCGCCTACGTGCACAAACCCTGAACGGGAACCCGCGAGAGGAGCCGCACGTGCGAATCGGACTCGACTTCGACAACACGATCGCGATCTACGACGAGGTCTTTCACCGCCACGCCCAGGCCTGGGGCATGCCCGCCAGCGTGCAGCCCACCAAGCACGCGGTGCGCGCCTGGTTCTGGGATCAACCCGACGGCAACACCCCCTGGACCGAGCTCCAGGGCATGGTTTATGGGACCAAGCTCGACGAAGCCGCGCTGGGGCCCGGGCTGGAGGACTTCCTCCGCGCCTGCCAGGCCCGCGGGGTCGAGGTCTCGGTGATCAGCCACAAGACCCGGTTCCCGGCCCTCGGTCCGCAGCACGACCTGCGCGCCGCGGCGCGCGCCTTCCTCGAGGCGCGCGGGATCGTGGGCGAGCTGGGGGTCGCCCCCGAGCGCGTGTTCTTCAACGCGACCCGCGCAGAGAAGGTGGCCCGGGTCGCGAGCGAAGGCTGCGCGGCCTTCGTCGACGACCTGCCCGGGGTCTTCACCGAGGCAGGCTTCCCCGAGGCGACCCGGCGCCTGCTGCTCGACCGCCGCGGAGAGATCAGCGACGTGCCGGAGGGCACGACCGTGTGCGCCGACTTCCACGCGGTGGCCGCGACGCTCTGGGGCGACTAGCCTCGAAGGGTGCAGCCCGGTGAACAGGTCGGCCCCTACCTCCTCGAGCGCGAGCTCGGTCGCGGGGCCATGGGCGTGGTCTACGCGGCGCACCACCCGGCCAACGGCCAGCGCGTCGCGCTGAAGCTGATCGGCGACGCCCTCGTCGGCCAGGCGCTCCTCCTGCGCTTCAAGCGCGAGGGGCGGGCGCTGGCCGCGCTGCAGCACCCGAATATCGTGCGTGTGCACTCCAGCGGCGAGCACCGCGGGCGCCCCTACCTGGCCCTCGAGTTCGTCGACGGGGTGGCCCTCGACGCCGCGCTCAAGCGCGAGGGACCCTGGGAGCCGCGGCGCGCCGCGACGCTGGTCGCGACCCTGGCGCGCGCCCTGGCCCACGCCCACGCGCAGGGGATCCTGCACCGCGACCTCAAGCCGGCCAACGTGCTGCTCGACGCGGCGGGCCAGCCCCGGCTCACCGACTTCGGCCTCGCCCGCGAGCCGGGGGCCGACCGCGAGCACCTGACCCGCACCGGCGAGGTGCTGGGGACGCCGAGCTTCATGTCCCCCGAGCAGGCGAACGGCCAGGCCCAGGTCGACCCCAGGGCCGACGTCTACGGCCTGGGCGCGGTGCTGTTCGCCCTGCTCACCGGACGGCCGCCGTTTCGCGGCTCGAGCCTGGTGGTGCTGAAGGCCGTGCTCGAGGACCCCCCTCCGCGGCCGAGCAGCCTCCGCCCGGGGATCCCTCGCCAACTCGAGGAGGTGTGCCTGCGTTGCCTGGCCAAGGACCCGGGGAAGCGCTTCCCCGACGCCGACGGCCTCGCTCGTGAGCTCGAGCGCTTCGTCGCGGGGCAGGGCGCGCGCAGGCGGCGCGCGCTCCCGCTCGCGCTGACCGGTTGCCTGCTCCTGGCGGGCGCCGTGGTCGCGGCTGAGCGGGTCGCGGGAGGAGGCGCTGAGGACCCGTCGCCACTCACGAGTGAAGTCGAAGCACTCCCTGCTGCGCCCGTTGAGGTCTCGAACGCGCAGACCTTCGCCCAGTCGCGAACCGCCTCGCGGGAGCTCTGTGCGCTGTCCCTCGACGACGATCTGGAGGCCGTGCTCGCGCGCGGCGCTGAGCTCGAGGAGGCGGACCTGCTCACGGGCCTCGGCTACCTCCACCTCGCGCGGGCGAGCGCGAAGCACGGGGAGCAGGAGCTGGCCTGCGCCCGCTACGCCGAGGCCGGCGCCCGCTGCGCCGACATCCCCGACTCGCAGCTCGCCGATCTCGACCGGGAGCGGCGCGAGGCTCTGACCGCCTACGCCCGCGCGCTCTACAAGGCGGAGAGGTCACGCGCGGAGGTCCTCCCGCTGACGGCGGCCTGGGTCGAGGCCGAGCGCCGCCCGGAGGCCCGGCGTCACGCGCTGTGGATCAGCTCGGTGTTCAACCGCCAGGAAGGGCGCTTCGAGCGCGCCATCGAGCACGCGCGGGCCGTCCGCTCCGAGTATCCCGAGCTGCTCGACGGCTACGACCTCCTCGGGCACGCCCTCGTCGAGCGCTGGAAACGCTCCCCGACCGACCGCGACGACGTCTCCCTCGAGGAGGCGGTGCGCGAGCTCGACCGGGCGATCGAGCTAGGGCGCAAGGAGAAGCACCGGCTGTGGCAGAGGTGGGTGCTTTATCGGGGCGAGGCCAAGCTCTTGCTCTTCAAGGCGACCCGGAACGCGTCCTGGCTCGAAGGCGCCCTCGCTGACGGCGAGCTCGCAGCGAAGTATCCCCGTCGGACACGCCTCTCCCGGGTCACGCTCCTTCGCGCGCGCGCGCTGCGAAAGCTGAAGCGCTACGCGGAGGCCCGCGAGCTCCTCGTGACCACGATCCCCAAGGTCAAAGGGGACGCCGAGACCGCCCTCAGGCTCGAGCTCACCGCCGTCGTGCAAGAGGACTTCTAGCCAGACCCCCAGGTCCCGCGGCAGAAGTAGCGGAAGAACGAGCCCATGACGTGGGCGATCCCCTCGGGGGTCACGCTGCGCCGGTCGGCGGCGAAGTAGTCGTTCCCGCTGTGGCAGATCACCTCGTAGGAGCCGAAGTAGGCCACGTGCTCGTGCTGGCTCGCGACCTCGTCGGCGGCCGCGCGCAGGGCCGACTTGGAGTAGACCGTCGAGGTCAGCACGTGCCGCGGCTCGGCGGTGGCGACCAGGGACACCGGTGAGATCGTGAAGATCACCTTGCAGCTCGGGTTCAGCCCCCGGAGCAGCTCGAGGAAGCGCTCGAGGTCGACGATCAACTCGGCCACGGTGAAGTTCTCGAACCGGTAG
>Ga0070727_10002384_pt1 | contig 18187 bp, 17 predicted proteins | sample tdAd472_FD_66722 | JGI IMG/M metagenome (GOLD analysis project Ga0070727, IMG submission 66722) | Marine sediment microbial communities from the Atlantic coast under amendment with organic carbon and nitrate - tdAd47.2 | ecosystem: Environmental > Aquatic > Marine > Coastal > Sediment | place...
GCGGCCATGCGGGCGTAGACCGATGCGCTCACCTCCTCGGGAAGGTCGATGCGTTTTATGCGCACATCGATGATCTCGATTCCGAGCTCGTCCGCCTGCTGCTTGGCCGACAATACCAGCTTGTCCATGATCTCCGTGCGCTCGCCGGAAATCACCTGCTGGATGGTGCGCTTACCGAACTCGTCCTTGAGGCTCTTCTGGATGACCGCCGACAAGCGGTTCGACGCCCTGCTCGGACTTCCGCCCGTGGATGTGTAGAACTGCACGACGTCCGTGATGCGCCACTTGACGAAGGAATCCACCTTCACGTTCTTCTTCTCGAGAGTCAGATAGAGCTCCGGATCCGAGTCGAGATTCTGGATGCGCTTGTCGAACTTGATGATTTCCTGAACCAGCGGCGCCTTGAAATGCAGGCCCGGCTCGTAGTCGGCCGCCACGACCTCGCCGAGCTGCAGATTGAGTGCCCGCTCACGCTCGTCGACGGTAAATATCGACATGGATGCGATGATCGCGGCGATGACGAGGAGAACGAGAATGATCTTGCCAGACATTATCTAGTCCTCGAACGTAGTGAATCGCGCTCGCGCCGCGCCTCGTCCATGCCGATCGACGGCGAGGAGATGTCACTGCCGTCCATGGCGCCGGAGCGGATGACGCCGCCTCCGGCGGCGCCCGAAATCAGCTTGTCGAGCGGCAGGACCATGATGTTGTTGCCACTCTGCAGATCCACCAGCACCTTGCTGGAATTCGCCATGACCTGCTCGACGGTCTCGAGATACAGGCGCTCACGGGTTATCGACGGGGCCTTCTGGTACTCGGTCAGCACCTTCAGGAAACGATCGGTCTCACCGTCGGCCTTGGCGATCACCTGCTGACGGTAGGCCTCGGCGCGCTCGAGCATGGCGTTTGCCTCGCCTCTGGCCTTCGGGACGATGTCGGCCTTGTAGGCGTTCGCCTGGTTGATGATGCGCTCCTGGTCCTCGCGGGCCTTGACGGCGTCGAAGAAGGCGTCCTGGACCTGGGCCGGCGGCTGGGCGTCCTGCATGTTCACGCTGGTGATCTTCATCCCCGCCGCGTAGCGATCGAGGATCTCCTGAATGAGCGTGCCGGTCTCCGACGCGACCACGTCACGACCGGCGGTGATGACGAAGTCCATGCCGCTGCGCCCGACCACCTCGCGCACGGCGCTCTCCGTCGCCTGACGCAGGGTCAGGTCCGGGTCCAGCACATTGAACAGATAGTCCCGCGCGTCGCTGACGCGGTACTGAATGGAGAACTTGATGTCGATGATGTTCTCGTCTTCGGTGAGCATCAGCGACTCGTGGGCGACCGCGGTCTGGGATCCGCCTGAGCTGCGGAATCCGATCTCCTGGTTGCGGAGCTCCCTGACGTTGATCTTCTCGACGCTGTCGATGAAGTACGGCGCCCAGTGCAGACCCTCGGCGGTGGTCGTCCGGTACTCGCCGAAGCGGAGCACGACCGCCTCTTCCGCCGGGTCGACGATGTAGGCCCCGGCCAGCGCCCAGGCGCCCACGACAATCGCCAGGATGACTGCGATACCAGCCAGGCCGCCGCCCGGCAGACTGAATCCGCCGCCTCCGCCGCCGCCGGAGCGTCCGCCGAATACCCGGCCGAGCCGCGACTGCAGCTTCTTCAACACCTCGTCGAGATCGGGGGGGCCCTGCTGACCGCCCCGGTTACCCCAGGGATCGCGGCCGCCGTTACCGCCGGGTTGGTTCCACGCCATCGATTAACTCCATGCAAACCGGGTCGCCGTGCCCGTGTGACGTCCAGGGACCCCGAGCACGGGCGAACTGCGAATATTAGGAGGCTTTCGGCGTGCCGGCAACCGGTAAGTCCGTTTGAATATTACGATTTTCCGGCGCCGGCGTGCTGCTGATGAGCGTCGGCGCCAGGCCTTCGCGGCGCCACAGGCGCTCCAGCGCCGCCGGCGCGATGGCAACGTCCATCAACCAGTCGCCATTTTCCTCTGTCTGCTCCCCGAGGACGGCGCCGAGCTCGTAGAGCCGTGCCCGCAAGCGTCCCGCGCTCGCCGGCAGGCGCAGACGCCTCTTCACCCGGTCGGCGCGAAAATGTGCGGCGACCAGCTCGGTCAGCGCCTCGATGCCGGTACCTTTGCTGGCCGATACCCGCACCCGTTTCGCGGGTGCGTCGTCCCGATGAATGCCCGGGGATGGGGGGCCGGATTCGCCGGCGTCCGGCGGGTCGCCCAGGTCCAGGACATCGATCTTGTTGTACACCTGGATCTGCGGAATGTCGCCCGCCCCAATCTCGCGCAGGACTTCGTTGACCTGGTCGATCTTCTCGTCCCGGCGCGGATCGCCCGCATCGATGACGTGCAGGAGCAGCCCCGCCCGGCGCGTTTCCTCCAGGGTGGCGCGGAATGCCGCCACCAGCTCGTGGGGCAGCGCGCTGATGAAGCCGACGGTATCGGCGAGGATCAGCGTATCGCCGCCGTCGAGGGCGAGGCGGCGCAGCGTAGGATCCAGGGTCGCGAACAGCCGATCGGCGGTGCTCACCCGCGCCCCGGTCAGACGGTTGAACAACGTCGACTTGCCGGCGTTGGTGTATCCCACCAGGGCGACCACCGGGATGCCCGCCCGGCTGCGGGAGCGCCGGCTCAGCTCGCGGCGCGTGCTGACCCCTTCCAGGCGCCGCTGGATGACGCGGATGCGCTCGGCCACGAGACGCCGGTCGGTCTCCAATTGTTTCTCGCCGGGTCCGCGCAGGCCGATACCGCCCTTCTGTCGCTCGAGATGGGTCCAGCCCCGCACCAGCCGCGTCGACAGATGCTTGAGCTGCGCGAGCTCCACCTGCAACTTGCCTTCGAAGGTGCTGGCCCTTTGGGAGAAGATGTCCAGAATGAGCGTGATGCGGTCGAGCACGCGGCACTTGAGCTCGGCCTCCAGGTTGCGCTCCTGGGCCGGTGTAAGGGGATGGTCGAAGATGACGACCTCGGCGCTGTCCTCGGCGACCCGCTCGCGAATCTCGTCGAGCTTGCCGCGGCCTATGAAGGTGCGGGCGTCGGGCGTGCGCCGGCTGCCGGTGACCGTTGCCACGGGCAGGGCACCCGCCGAAATCGCGAGGTCGGTGAACTCTTCGAGGTTATCGCTGCCGCGGCCGTCCCGGAATGCGACATGAACCAGTACGGCGCGCTCGCCGCTATCCGGTCGTTCGAACAAACTTGCCGCTCCGGGATTGCGTCCTGGTGTCAGTGCTCGTCGCCCTCGGGGCCACCATCCTCATCGGGCCTCGGCAACTTGACGTTGCGCGCCGGCACGACGGTGGAAATCGCGTGCTTGTACACCATCTGGCTGACGGTATTGCGTAACAAGACGACGAACTGATCGAACGATTCGATCTGCCCCTGTAATTTGATCCCGTTGACCAGAAATATCGACACGGGCACGCGCTCCTTGCGCAGTGCGTTCAAAAAAGGATCTTGTAGTGACTGCCCCTTACTCATCGTTTTTCTCCTTATCTGCTTTTTATCCTTTTCATGTCTTCTTATTGTTCCCGAACGCCCGCGACCCGGCTCGAAGGCACGACGAATCCCGTGAATTCCCTGGTTCGCTCGCGTGTCTCACGTAACTGGGGCGCGAAGCCTCGATTATACCCCATATCGACGGCCTTAAACTGTGTCCAAACCGTCTTTTTTCCTGTCCAGAATGGCGCGTTCCAAGGCTGCCTGCAGGTCGGCGGACAGGTCCGCGGCGTGGCAGTCGAAGCGCGCCGCGCGGGTCTCGGCGCGCAGCCAGGTCAGCTGGCGGCGGGCCAGCTGGCGCGTCGCCGCGATGCCTCTGTCGACCATCTCCCCGTGGCTGCAGCGGCCCTGAAGAAACTCGTCCACCTGCCGATAACCCACCGCTCGCATGGAAGGCGGCGCGTCTCCCGGGGCCCAACGCTGACGCAACCCGCGCACCTCCTCCACCAGGCCCGCGTCCAACATGTCGTGGAAGCGCGCGGCGATGTCCTCGTGCAGCCTGGCTCGGCTGGCGGGCTCGATGATGAACCCATGCACGGGCTCGGCGAGGCCGACACGCTCCTCGCCGGCGAGCAGGCGCGACATGGGGGCACCGGTGAGCTCCAGCACCTCCAGCGCCCGTTGGATCCGCTGGGGGTCGTTACTGTTGATGCGGGCCGCGGACACCGGATCCAACTCTTCGAGACGCCCGTGCAGACGCTTCCAGCCGTGCTCCGCGGCCTCCGCCTCGAGCCGCGCGCGCACGTCCCGGTCCGCCGACGGCAGCACCGAGAGACCGTCGCGCAGCGCGCGGAAATACAGACCCGTGCCGCCCACCAGGAATGGAATCCTGCTCTCGTCGCGGGCCCGCGCGATCTCGTCGACGGCATCCCGGCGAAAATCGGCGGCGGAGTACGTCTCATCCGGGTCGCGGATGTTGATAAGTCGGTGAGGCACGCGACGCAGCGCCTCGCGGTCCGGCTTGCCTGTGCCGATGTCCATGCCGCGATAGACCATGGCCGAGTCGACACTGATGACTCTGAGGGGGAAGCGCTCCGCCAGCTCCATGGCGAGCCGCGTCTTTCCCGATGCGGTGGGCCCCATGAGAAAGACGATGGGCCAGACCGACCGATCCAGGCGCCGGCGGGACTCCGCGTTCACGCCGGGCCCGTCAACGGCCGCTACGCAGCAGCGCGGCGATGTCGTCGGCATCGAGCTGATGCCAGACTCCGTCGCCGTCCCCGGTGGGGGATGCCTCCCGCAATCGTCCCAGCTGCCGCAGCAGATCGTTCATGGCATCGTGATCCCACGGCCACACCGCCGTGAGATCGCATTGCGCGAGCACGGCGTCGAACAACGCGGCCGCCTCACCGGCGGAGTGCTCCCCCTCGATCGGATTGGCGGCCACATGGGAGGCAATGGCGAGCACCAGATCCGCAGGCGATGCCGCCGCCAGGGGCGCCGGAATGCCGCGGCAGGAGATCGACGCCGGGGCCACCCGGCGCAGATCGAACCCGACGCTTTCGAGAAAGGGCAGCCGGCGTTCGAGCACATCCGCCTGCCCCTCCTCCACCGCCACCGCCGCCGGCACCAGCAACGGGCGAGCGGCTATCGCGCCCACCGCCAGGGCCTTGTCGAGCGCGGCGCGCGCCACCAGCCGGAAGGCCCGGCGCGCGTCCACCACGACGAGTCCCTCGGCGTTGCGCGCGACCACGTAGCGGCGATCGATTTGCTGCAACGCCTCGCCGAACAGGTCGTTACCGGCACGGCCCGGGTCCCGGGCCACCGCGCGCAGCCCCGCGTAGGCGGACGCATGCTCGCGCACCACCGCATGATTGACCGCCGCGTGCCCAAACGCGGGCGCGGGAGCGAGCACGGGCGCGGCGCCGGACACACCGTTGGCGTCACCCGCGAGTGTCTGACGCACGCCGCGAACGATGAAGTCGTGCACGCTGCGGGCATCGCGGAAGCGGACCTCGTGCTTGCTCGGATGCACGTTGACATCCACCTGTGCCGGGCCGATATCCAGGAACAGCACATAGGCAGGATGGCGCCCGCTCTCGATCAGTCCGTGATGGGCCTGTCGCACCGCGTGACGCAGGAGCTGATCCCGCACCATGCGCCCGTTGACGAAGAAGTACTGCAAATCGGCGACGCCGCGGCTGTAGCCGGGAGCGCCAACCCATCCGTTCAGTCCCAGGTCCGAAGCCTCGAACGACAGGGCCAGGGATTGCTCCATGAATGCGTTCCCGCACAACCTGGCCACGCGGCGCCCGCGCTCGGCTTCGTTGGCGGCGGCGGCGAGGGCGTAGGTCTCGCGTGCGTTGTGGCGAAGCGTGAAGGCGCAGTCGAAGCGGCTCAACGCCGCGCGCTTGAGCACATCTTCCAGATGCCGGTACTCGGTCTTCTCGGTGCGCAGGAATTTGCGCCGGGCCGGTGTGTTGTAGAAGAGATCCCGCACGCTGACCGTCGTGCCCCGGGGATGCGCCGCCGGCTGGGGCGACAACGTATCGGTGCAGCCCTCGGCAGCGAGTCTCCACCCGCCCTCCTCCCCGGCCGGGCAGGAGCAGAGCTCCAGGCGCGAGACCGAGGCGATGCTCGGCAGGGCTTCGCCGCGAAAGCCGAGGCTCGCGACGTTCTCGAGATCCTCGAGGCTCGCGATCTTGCTGGTGGCGTGGCGGCCGAGCGCCAGAGCCAGGTCCTGACGGTGAATACCGACGCCGTCGTCGCGCACACGGATGAGGCGCGCGCCGCCGTGCTCGATATCGACGTGGACGCGCTCGGCACCCGCGTCGAGGCTGTTCTCCAGGAGCTCCTTGAGGACCGAGGCCGGCCGTTCCACCACCTCGCCGGCGGCGATCTGATTGGCGAGACGTTCCGGGAGCGCGTGGATGCGTGGAACCCCCGGCGCCTCCGACCTCGTCATCGTCCTTCGCCCCCGTCGAACACGGCCATGGCCTCGCAGTGACTCGTATGGGGAAACATGTCCACCACGCCGACATGGCGTAACCGGTAACCCTGTTCGTGGACCAGGAGGCCTGCATCCCGAGCCAGGGTCTGCGGGTTACAGGAAACGTAGACGATGCGCCGCGGCAGGCGGCCGACGAGCGCGCTCAGCAACTGCCCGGCGCCGCTTCGCGGCGGGTCCAGCAGCAGCCGATCCCACCCGTCGCGCCACCACGGCAGATTCGAATCCACGTCAACGAGATCGGCGGCGACGAAGTCCACATTGTCGATACGATTTCGATTCGCGTTCGAGCGCGCGCGCGAAACGAGAGCGGCGCTACCCTCGATGCCGGTGACGTCTGCCCCGCGCCTCGCGGCGGCGAGAGTGAAATTGCCGATGCCGCAAAAGAGATCGAGGACCCGGGAATCGGGGCGGAGATCGAGATGCCGGATGGCGGCCGCCACCAGGATCCGGTTCATGGTAGCGTTCACCTGCACGAAGTCCGACGGCAGGAAGGCGAGCTCCAGGTCGAACTCCGGCAGCCGGTAAGCAAGCGGGGCCGGGTTCTCGGGCCACAACGGGTGGACGCTGTCGGGCCCGCCGGGCTGGAGGTAGAGCTGCCAGCCCCGGGCGCGCACGAAATCGACCAGCACCCGCGTATCGCTCTCCGACAGGGGATCCAGATGTCGCAGCACCAGTGCTGTTGCGCTATCCCCCATGGACACTTCCAACTGCGGAATGCGGTTGCTGATGCTGAGCTCGTCCAGCATGCGGCGCAGGCTGCCGATGCTCTCGCCGACGCCGGGCTCGAGGATCGTACAGGCGTCGAGCACCGCGAGCTTTGCGCCGTGCTTTTCGCGAAACCCCACCAGGGTGCCGCCCTTGCCGGGAACGTGCTTCACGCCGAGCCGGGCCCGCCGGCGGTAGCCCGTCCCGGGGCCGGTCAGCGGCGTTAGAACCGTGTCCGGCTCCACATCGCCGTGCTCACGGAGCGCGCGCAGCAGTCCCTCCTCCTTGAGGACCAGCTGGGCGTCTCCGGGCATGTGCTGGAGGCGGCAGCCGCCGCACTGGCCGAAGTGGGGGCATGCCGGCTCGACCCGCGCGGGGGCCGCTTCCAGCACTTCTACCAGGTCCGCGCGGTGCCCCTGACGGCGGCCCCGGCGGGGCCGGCAGATCACGCTCTCGCCGCTGAGCGCCCCGTCGACCAACAAGGATTTCCCATCGATGCGCACCACGCCGCAACCGGCGTCGTCGACGGACTCCACGGTCGCCACGACCGTCGGCACGGGTGCGCGCCCTCGGGAGGCGGACTGTCGACCGGAATCCATGGGCGGCACGGAACGATACTTCGTCAGCCCGCCCTGCCGGCGGACCAGGCGTTCAGGAACTCGGCGACGTGGGGCCGGCCGTCTTCCTCGAGAGCGGCGCGCAGGCGTTCGCATTCGCCCTCGTAGGCATCCCTGCTCAAGTGACCGCGCACGAGCTCGAAACGCAGGTACACGAGAAACGTGTTCAACACGTCCGTCTCGCAGTAGTCGCGAATCGCCGCCACGTCGCCGCCCAGGAACGTCTCCCAGACCAGCGAGCCGTGCATACCGAGCTTGCCCGGAAGCCCCAGCAGCAGCGCCATGTCCTGCAGCGAGACATTGGCCCGGGGTTGGTGACCGGACAGCACATCCATGAGATCCGTGTGCCGATCGTGAAAGCGATTGAGGTAGTTGTTCCAGCGGAAGCTCGAATCATCGCCCCCGGTCTCCCAGTATCGATTCGCGACGACACCGTGCAGCAGGGATCGGTAGTGGAGCACCGGCAGATCGAAACCGGAACCGTTCCACGACACGAGCGTGGGTGAGTAACGATCGAGACCGCCGAAGAAGCGCTCGATCAGTTCCTCCTCCGGCGACTCCGGCTCGCCCAGCGACCACAGCTTGAAACGATCGGCGCTGCGCAGCACGACCGAGATCGCCACGACGCGATGGAGGTGGTGGCGCAGGAAATCGCTGCCGGACGCCTCCCGTTGCTTATGAAACATGATCTCCGCGACCTCGCGGTCCTCCAGACCATCGAGGTCGTAGAGCCGCCGCCCGGCTTCCACGTCAGGAACGGTTTCGATGTCGAATACGAATAGATTCATCTACGGGATTCATGTACGGCGCGGCCGCACGTACCGAACCGGGATACGAGACCCGATGAGGTCCACCATGAGGTCTACTTCGCTTTCCAGGCCCCGCCAGACTGGTAGTACCAGCCGCTCTGCGCGCGATCGATCCAGCGCCTCGCGAAGGTTTCCTGGATCTGCGCTTCCCATTCCGGATGACCGTTGGCGGCGGCGATCTCCCGGTAGAGCGCCTTCCGATCGCGATTGTCGTCCGCCACCAGTTGATTGACGGTCTTGCGGGCGCTCAGGGGTATGGCCTTGGCGTCACGCACGGCGACCAGCCCGTTGTCGGTGAGCCCGACGGCCCCGGAATTGTAGTAGGGCAGAAGCTGTGGGTGACGGGCCTTCAGGGAAGCTTCGATCTTGCCGATGGCGGGACTCGAGATGTCCAGGTTCGCCTGCTGCGCCCGGGCCGCGGGCACCACCCAATCGAGAATCATGCGCGCGAACCGTGCCCCGGGTCCGATCGGGCCGCCGGCGTCCGAAGACTGCTCTCCCGTGGTCTTCCCGCTGTCGTCGCCCCACACTTCCTCGATGATCTTGTCCGCGGCCTCCTCAGCGGCGGCCGCCGGGAAGTACACGTTGATGGTGACGCACCCGCCGACTCCGAGAAACGCGGCGGTGACGGCGGCGGCAATGTGCTTCATGATTGTCATGGGACTCCCATCCTATCAGCTGCTTCCTGAACCCCCGCTTAAGGGCCCGCGCTCGCGCGCGCCACGGTGCGGACTTTTCTCAGCGGACGACCGGTCCATCCGAGGTGACGATCTGCCGGGCCCTGCCGAGCAGCACGTCCCAGTCCACGCGCCGGTTGAAGCCGAGCACATCGATGCGCGGCGGCAGACCGCCGCCCTCGACGATGTAGTAGCCGCGCGTGGCTGGCGCGACTCCATCCATGTCGCAGACACGATTATGGAGACGGCAGCTGATCCCGAGCCGGCGATAGGAAAATTCCTCGAACAAACGCAGGAACGTCGTGGAAAGAACCGCGCCGGCGCCGCCGAGACTGGCGAGGTTCTCCACCGCCCGCTGCGAGATTCGATGGCGGGAATCATCGTCGTCAGGGGTGGCGAAACGCGCGTCGAAGGCGGTCGGTTTCCAGTCTTTCAGAATCAGCCCGTGCACACGGCCCTCTAACTTGCCCTGGATGTTACCAAAGGAGAAGGTGCTGGTCAGGGCGTCGAGGGAAAGATCACGAAAATCCACATCGGCACGCAGCACCGGGACGACGCCGAAGGGATCCGCGACACGGAGCCGGCGGACGCTCACCGCGCCATCGAACACCGCCATGTCCAGGCTGCCATCGACGGTGACCACGCCGCCAGCGTAGCTGACCTGCGGGATGTCCCCGCCCAGCGTCCCGCCGAAGGCCGGCCACGCGAGGGCGCCGGTGAGCGCCGCGAGGGACATCGGCTCGACCGTGCCGCGGAACTTCCACTGCATATCCGGCGTGCCGATGGCCGCCACCTCGAGGGCATCCACCGTGACGGCACCCTCCAGCAACGGCACCCGCACCGGCGCGCCGAGGTCGAAGCGGCGGCCGGCGAGGCGTCCGCCGAGGACTCCGGCACCGAAATCGATGCGGTAAACGCGCCCTCCGGCCCAGGCGAGCTCCGTGGCGTCGGCGGCGCCGACCTCATGCCAGTCCAGGATGCCGCCCAGTCCGAACAGATGGAATCGGCCGGCAGCGTCGTCGAGTCCGACATCGTCGAGGTTGAGCCGCACGCGCCAGCCCGGGTTGGCGGGATGCCACTGCACGCGCGCGTCCACATCGCCCTCGAGTCGCAGCCCGTCGAACAGGGTGCCGATAGCGAAAGGCTGCAGGTAGTTCCGGTATACGGGATCGGCTGCTGCCCGTGACAGGTGCAGATCGAGGGACGCGAGTCCACGGTTGCCGTCGAGCGCGATGGTGCCGGCGATCCCGGCGACACCTTCTTGATGAAAACGCCACCGGGAGACGATCGGCGACGGGGCCTCCCCATGGATTTCCGCCTCCGCGGACAGCGACACCCGTGTCGCGCCGGCGTCGACGAATACCGGGTCCAGATACAGCTGACCGCTGTCCAGAGCGAGCTCCGCCGTCCCCCGCCAGCCACCCTCGGCCCGGGACAGACGCGCCTCGAGACGCGCGTTCAAGTCCTCGCCCGCGTGCAGTCCCGGCGCGTCGCTGAAGGTCAGATGGGACAGTGTCGCCCGGGCGCTCGTGTCGCCCGTGTCCATGGGCAGGCTGAGGGACAACGACAGCGCGCCGTCGCCGATCTCCAGACCGGGCAGAAGGCCCTGGTCGACGGCGAATCCCCACAGCGAACCGGTATCGACATCCTTCGTTTCGAGACGCAGCCGCCAGCCACCGCCAGCCCGCGTGAGTCCCATGGACAGGGGCAGCAAGAGAGGTTCGCCGTCCCCGCCCTCCAGGCGCAGCTCGGCCCGCGGGCAGTCAATGCCCGCGGCGGACACGTCCGCCCGCGGACACTCCACCGATGCGGCAGCGAGGGTGTGCAGCGGTTCCGGGAGCACGAGATCCCGGGTTGTCAGCCGCGCGGATACGCGATCGTCCGAGGGGAACGCCAGCGCGAGGACGATGTCGCCGGAGGACCAGCCGCCGCCGTCCACCGCACCGATGGCGAGCGTCACCTCCTCCACCCCGTGCGCCGGCACGGCCGCCAGGGAGGCGGCGAGCAGCGCGGCCATGGGCGTGTGGTGACGGATCGAGACTGCCCTCCCCAACGACCTCTGTGGACCTACCCGGGGTCCTGCCGGCGGCCCTGTCGGAATTCTTGACAGTTCGCGGCGCCGCAGCGAAAACGGGTTAACCCGTTGTTTAAACGATCGTTCTTCCGAATCCACGATCGTCTGACACGTTTAAAGCGTGAACTCCGTCACACAATGCTCCGCCGCCCCTGTCGGAAAAGCTTACACCGGCGGGCCGGGACCTCGAGCCGCCCCCTCGCAAAGCGTTGATGCGCCGTGACAAGGACATGTTGGCACAGGGCTTGCTTTGAATCATGCCATACAGCGGAGCGGCGCCGAGCCGGGGAGCGACACCTTGAACCAACTTGCGAACCAGCGTGAAGGTCAGCTGATCGAAGAGATCGCCGTGCTCTACCGTAGAGTGTCCGACGGACAGGAAGCGGACTGCGTGCGCACGCGCTGCGCCCAAGCGTATCTGCGCGAGCTGTTGCGCTTCAAGCAGGAGTCGTTGGAGTTACTCAGATATCAGCGTGTCGGCAGAGGCGCACGCTGGCAGCGGCGCCCCGAGCTGCACTGAGCGAGGGCGAGGCCCGGCGGCCGCTATCAAAATTCGTTTCGTGACATGTCCCTAGTGGCCCCCCGCTTGTTCGCAAGCGGGGTTTTTTTTGTGCCGGCGCAAGCCCTGCCGATGTCCACGGCATCCCCCAGGCAACGGGCCAGAATCAGAGCATCCTCGCGACCGTCGCGGCCGGGATAGTAGCCGCGCCTGACACCGACCTCGTTGAAGCCCATGGCCTCGTAGAGTCCCAGCGCGGCGCGGTTGGTGGGCCGCACTTCCAGGAGCGCCGTATCCGCGCGATGCTCTATCGCTACTTCCAGCAGGTGATTGAGAAGGGCGCGGCCGAGCCCCTGACCCCTGCCGCTCGCCCGTACGCAGAGGTTGAGGATGTGCGATTCCCCCGCGCCCACCTGCATGATGCCGTAGGCGCGAACCAGCTCCCCTTGCTCGACCACCCAACAACAGTAGCCGGCCCGCAGGCAGTCACGGAAGATGCCCTCGGACCAGGGAAAGGTGTAGGCCTCGCGCTCGATATCCAGCACCATGGCCAGGTCCACGTCGCGCATGGGGCGGATCTGCAGGGGTTCGTCTTTGAGTACAGCGCTCATGGGCGGGACTCCAGCAGATCACGGGCGCGTCGCAGGTCTTCCCAGGACTTGCGCTTCTCAAGGGGCGAGCGCAACAGATACGCCGGATGATAGGTCACGACGATGGGTACGCCCGTGTCGCCGTTCTCATAAGCGTAGCTCTGTCCGCGCATACGGCCGATGGGACTCGTCGAACCCGTCAAATGCTGAGCGGCCACCCGTCCCACCGCCAGGATGACCCGCGGGCGTATCAACGCGATCTGGCGATGCAGATAGGTGGAGCAGGCGACCATCTCCTCCGGTTTGGGATCGCGATTCTTCGGCGGCCGGCACTTGACGATGTTGGCGATATACACCGCCTCCCGGGACATGCCGATGGCGCGCAACATGGCGTTCAGCAGCTGCCCGGCGCGTCCGACGAAAGGCTCACCTCTTTTGTCTTCCTCGGCCCCCGGCGCCTCGCCGATGATCATGCAACGCGCCTGAGGATCCCCGGTACCGAAGACCGTCTGCGTACGCCCGGCGTGCAGTCCGCAGCGCTCACAGCCGGATACGGCGGCCTCGAGCTCCGCCAGCGGCATCTCGACCAACGGCGCCTCAACGGCGGCCCCGGAGTCACGGTCGCGGTGCAGCCACACATCCACCTGCATGGCCTGCAGGTAACGCTGGCGGGACGTGTCGGCGACGTCAGGCATGGCCGGACACGCACCTCGGAATCATTTGTCTTCCACCGGTTCTTCAGGCGCGGAGGCGCCGGCTCGGCGCGCCGCGCGGCGCCGGCGAATGAAGACCAGCGTCAACACCGGGCCCGAAAGCGCGTAGATTACCGACAGTGCGAACAGCACAAGGGGCGGGTCGCTCGACACGAACACGAAGATCAGGACCACGACGAGGATGGAGATGAACGGCACGCGCCCCTTGAGATCGAGCTCCTTGAAGCTGTAGTAGCGGATGTTGCTGACCATGAGTGTGCCGGCGATGATGGTGATGGCGAACGCGGCCGGCATCACGGTTGCTCCCTGCAAACCGTAGTCGGTGCTGAACCACACCAGGCCCGCGACCACGGCCGCGGCCAGGGGGCACGGAAGTCCCTGGAAATAGCGTTTGTCGGCAGTCTCCACCTGGGTGTTGAAGCGCGCCAGGCGCAGGGCGGTGGCGGCGGCGTAGACGAAAGCCGCCAGCCAACCCAGCTTGCCCATGCCCACCAGCGCCCACTGATAGACCACTAGCGCGGGCGCCACGCCGAAGGAAACCATGTCCGACAGGCTGTCGTACTCCGCGCCGAAGGCGCTCTGGGTATTGGTGAGGCGCGCGACCCGACCGTCTATGCCGTCCAGCACCATGGCCACGAAGATCGCGACCGCGGCGGCCTCGAAACGGTCCGCCATTGCGGCGACTATGGCGTAGAAGCCCGCAAACAGCGCCGCCGTCGTGAACAGGTTGGGCAACAGATAGATGCCGCGGCGCTGCTTTTTGAGTTGTGGCTGGGCTGACATGAGGAGTGGCATCTCGGGGATGGCGGGCCATCCTCCACATGATAGCCAGGAATGACGATGGGGTCAGCTTACCCGCGTCGCGCTTCCCGGCCTGGCGGCGACCGCCTCGAGGTGCCCGAGCACGGTGCAGCCGGCCTCCGCGCCGGCGCCGGCCCGGGTCTCGGGAACCGCGCTCGGGGGCATGAAAACGTCCACGACGCTACCGAAGTAAAGAAAGCCGATACGCTGCCCGATGCCCACGCGCTCTCCGGGGGCGGCATACAGCTTGAAGCGCGAGATCGGACGGAGCGACGAGACCGCGAAGACCACGTCGTCACCCTCGTCGGTCCGCACCTGGACGCTGTAGCAGTTCGGCGAGCCTCCCGGCGGGGAAGAAACCCCCGGACGGTTGAACGGCTGCGCCGAGGTCCAGTAGTTCATGACCTTGCCCTCGATGGGGCTTCTCAGTACGCCGATACCGAGCCCGCCGAGAACGATGCGTACCCGGTGGGCATCCCGATCGAGATAAGGATCGGGCTTCGACGACACATTCAGCACGCGGCCGTCGCCGGGACTGAGTACCGCCAGCGGCAGGTTGGGCACATCGGGAATCGTCTCGCGAAAGAGATACAGCAGATAGGCCGCCAACGCCCACAGGGGCAGCGACCAGAGAACGCCGGCAAAGTGGGCGGTGACTGCACCCGCGATGCCGGCGACGCTGATTGGAAGGATGCCCTCCCGGGCAATCATGGCGACGTACCATGGCGGCGGCCCGTTGCCACCGCCGCGGACCTCAGTTCTTGGTCTTGTCGACCAGCTGATTCTCCCGGATCCACGGCATCATGTCGCGAAGCCGCTGACCCACCGTCTCAACCGAATGCTTGCGGCTGATGCGGCGCAGCGCCTTGATGGTGGGCGCGCCGCTCTGATTCTCGAGAATGAACTCCTTGGCGAACGCGCCGGACTGGATCTCGGCGAGGATGCGCCGCATCTCGTCGCGCGTCTCGTCGGTGATGATGCGCGGGCCCCTGGTGAGATCGCCGTACTCCGCGGTGTTGGAGACCGAGTAGCGCATGTTCGCGATACCGCCCTCGTAGATGAGGTCCACGATGAGCTTCACCTCGTGGAGACACTCGAAGTACGCCATCTCCGGCGCGTATCCCGCCTCCACCAGAGTCTCGTATCCGGCCTGGATGAGCGCCGTCAGTCCTCCGCAGAGCACCACCTGCTCGCCGAATAGATCGCTCTCCGTCTCTTCCTTGAACGTGGTCTCGATGACGCCGGCACGGCCACCGCCGATGCCGGACGCATAGGACAGCGCGATGTCCTTCGCCTGGCCCGTGGCATCCTGGGCGATGGCGATGAGACACGGCGTGCCGCCGCCTTCCGCGTAAGTCGAGCGCACCAGATGCCCCGGACCCTTCGGCGCGATCATGATGACGTCGAGATCCTCGCGGGGCTGGATCTGCTCGAAGTGGATGTTGAATCCATGGGCGAATGCGAGCACCGCCCCTTCCTTTATATTGGGTGCCACGACATCCCTGTAGAGAGCGGCCTGATGCTCGTCCGGGGCCAGCATCATGACGATGTCCGCGCCGGCGACGGCCTCGTCGATGGCCATGGCCTTGAGACCCGCATTGGTCGCCTTCTCGTACGAGGTGGAACCGGGACGCAGCCCCACGGTCACGTCGGCTCCCGAATCCTTGAGATTGTTGGCATGGGCATGGCCCTGGGAGCCATAGCCGATAATGGTGATCTTCTTGCCCAGCACGATCGAAAGATCCGCGTCCTTGTCGTAGTAGATATTCATGGTCATGACGATTCCCCCCGGAGTTCCCGGAATTCCTGATATTGTTCAGTTAGATGCGCAGGGCTTTTTCCCCGCGCCCGACACCGATGGCGCCCGAACGCACGACCTCCAGGATCAGCTTTCGATCCAGGGTCGTGATGAATGCATCGAGCTTGTCGTCGGTGCCGGTGACTTCGATGATGTATGTCGAGTTCGTGACATCGAGAATGCGGCCGCGGAAGATGTCCGAAAGCCGCTTGATCTCTTCTCGTCCCGCCCCGGTCGCGCGCACCTTGATGAGCATCATGGCACGCTCTACGTGGGCGCCTTCGGTCAGCTCGAGAAGCTTTACGACGTCCACGAGCTTATTCAGCTGCTTGGTGATCTGCTCGAGTATGGCTTCCGAGCCCGTGGTCGTGATCGTCATGCGCGACACGCTCGGGTCTTCGGTGGGCGCGACGCTCAAGGATTCGATGTTATAGCCCCGGGCGGAGAACAGACCGGCCACGCGAGAAAGCGCGCCTGGCTCATTCTCCAGCAACAGGCAGATTATGTGACGCACTAGGCCAGTTCCCGTTCTTTGCAGAAAGCCGGCAGCAGCATGTCGGCCTGCCCCTTCCCGGCCATCATCATGGGAAACACGTTTTCTGTTGGGTCGGTGATGAAGTCCATGAAAACCAAGCGGTCCTTCATGGCAAACGCTTCCTTGAGCGCATCATCCACGTCGGTCGGCTTTTCGATGCGCATCCCCACGTGGCCGAAGCTTTCGCTCAATGCGGCGAAGTCCGGCAGCGATTCGAGATAGCTGTGGGATTCCCGCTTTTCGTAGATGAACTCCTGCCACTGCCGCACCATCCCGAGGTAGCCGTTGTTGAGGTTGATGACCTTGACCGGCAGGCCATACTGCTTGGCGGTGGAAAGCTCCTGGATGCACATGACGATGCTGCCCTCGCCGGTGACGCAGGCGACCTGGGCGTCCGGATAGGCAAACTGCACCCCCATGGCCGCGGGCAGGCCGAAGCCCATGGTCCCGAGGCCGCCGGAATTGATCCAGCGATTGGGCTTGTCGAAGGGATAGAACTGAGCCGCCCACATCTGATGCTGGCCGACGTCGGACGTCACGTAGGCGTCCCCGCCGGTAACCTCGTAGAGCTTCTGCACGACGTACTGGGGCTTGATGCGATCGTCCGACCATTCGTAGTGCAGACAGTCGATGGACTGCCACTCGCGCACCTGGCGCCACCATGCGGCGAGGGAATCCGCGTCCGGGCGCCGGTTGGTCTCCTTGAGCATGCCGATCATCTCGCCGAGTACGCTCTTCACCGGCCCGACGATGGGCACGTCGACCTGTACGGTCTTGGCGATGGACGAAGGGTCGATGTCGACGTGGACGATCTTGGCGCCGGGACAAAACAGCTTCACGTCGCCGACGACGCGATCGTCGAAACGCGCGCCGATACCCACGAGCACGTCGCAGTTGTGCATGGCCATGTTGGCTTCGTAGGTGCCGTGCATGCCGAGCATGCCCACGAACTGCTCGTCGGTGCCGGGGTAGGCGCCGAGCCCCATGAGCGTGTTGGTGATAGGGAAACCCAGTATGCGCGTAAACTCGCACAGCTCCTCGCTGGCATTGTCGAGGACGACTCCGCCGCCGGTATAGATCATCGGCCGCTTCGCCGACAGGATCAGCTCCAGCGCCTTCTTCATCTGTCCCGTGTGCCCGCGAGTGACCGGGTTATAGGAGCGCATCGAGATCTCGGCCGGATACTCGTAGGGGACCTTGACGTCCGGCGCGGTGACGTCCTTGGGTATGTCGACCACCACCGGCCCCGGGCGGCCGGAAGATGCCACGTAGAAGGCCTTCTTGAGCGTCGAGGCGAGCTCGTTGACGTCCTTGACCAGGAAGTTGTGCTTCACGCAGGGTCGCGTGATGCCGATGCAGTCCACCTCCTGGAAGGCGTCGCTGCCGATGGCCGGGGTCGGCACCTGGCCGGTGAGAACCACCATGGGGATGGAATCCATGTGCGCGGTGGCGATGCCCGTGACGGCGTTGGTGGCGCCGGGGCCGGAGGTCACCAGCACCACGCCGGGCTTGCCGGTGGCACGGGCGTAGCCGTCCGCCATGTGGGTCGCGCCCTGCTCGTGGCGCACCAGGATGTGCTTGATCTTCTGCTGGCGGTAGAGCTCATCGTAGATGTGCAGTACGGCGCCGCCCGGGTACCCGAATATGAATTCCACACCCTCGTCTTCGAGGAATTTCATTATGATCTGGGCGCCTGAGAGTTCCACCGGGCCTTCCTTCGAGGAAAAAAACACCCGCACGAGCGGGATTCAATCGCATTCTTAGCGCAAACGCCCAAACTACTGAATCACCGAGTGATCGTCAAGAAATCCGCCCCCCCGTGGGGGCTTCCCAGGGCCTCGACGGGGCCCGGGCAAAACGTGACGGAGACCACATTTCCCGGGGTCGGTGCGGACGCCGTCACTGACAGGGTCA
>Ga0070727_10002391_pt1 | contig 18168 bp, 18 predicted proteins | sample tdAd472_FD_66722 | JGI IMG/M metagenome (GOLD analysis project Ga0070727, IMG submission 66722) | Marine sediment microbial communities from the Atlantic coast under amendment with organic carbon and nitrate - tdAd47.2 | ecosystem: Environmental > Aquatic > Marine > Coastal > Sediment | place...
CTAGTCGGGCAGAAAGAGTACCGCTGGTCTCGCTGTAATTGGCTGGTGCGATAGGGTTATAACAAATAAGAAATGCTGTCTAAAGCGAGCCGCTGCCCTTTAAGATAGTCCTCGATACAGGTCAGTACCAGAGGACTGCGTAAGTGGTTTTCAATAGCCTTTATTTCCTCATAGCTTAGCCATAACGTTCGAATGATACCCTCATCCAAATTCCGGGTGGTCTGTTGTTTAACGGTGCCATTAAAACAACATCGGAAATAGGTAATGCCATTGTGTGGAGAGAGGTATTGGTAAAAACCTGTAATGCTCTGTAGCTCGACATGCCATCCGGTTTCCTCAAGGGTCTCACGTAGTGCTGCTTGAATCAGGGTTTCATCTTTTTCGACATGGCCTGCTGGTTGGTTGACCACTTGCATACCATCCGATTTCTCTTCAATCATTAGAAACTTGCCATCACGCTCGATGATTGCCGCCACGACCAGATGTGGGTACCAAGGTGTTGGCATCGTTCCTATCTCATTCCTGTTGAGTCATTGATTGTCATTTCCCAGTATTCACCCGGTTGTATGTTTTCTAAAGTCCACTTGCCGATGGCGAATCGTACCAGTCTTAAGGTTGGGAATCCCACGGCAGCTGTCATACGGCGTACTTGTCGATTTCTACCTTCGCTGATTTTTAATTCAATCCAGGAGGTGGGAATATTGGCTCTGAATCGAACTGGCGGGTCGCGTGGCCAGAGACTGGGCTCGGTAATGCTGCTTACCTTGGCGGGTTTGGTTATACCGTCTTTGAGGTGGACACCTGTTCTCAAAGTGCTGAGTGCGTCGGCAGTAATTTCACCTTCTACTTGGGCCCAGTAGGTTTTTTCAAGTTTATGCTTGGGGTGGCTAATGCGATGCTGTAATGCGCCATCATCCGTTAGAATTAGGAGACCTTCGGAGTCGTTGTCGAGTCTGCCAGCTGGATAAACGCCGGGAATATCGATAAAAGATGAAAGTGTATGCTGACTGGAATCTCCCGTAAATTGAGATAGGACACGAAAAGGTTTATTAAATAGGATAATTTTTGCCATAGCCTGGATGATTTCACTCAAACCTTATATTATTTGCAGCCCTTGGCAGGGGCGATCAAATGGAAATATTGATTCAAGTTTACCTGATATTGATATTACGCAGCCGTTATTCTAATAAAAGTAATGGGGTTCAGGTAGAAAGATTAAAGAAGATAGCTAAAAGTAGTTTTTGACGGAGACCAGTATGTCATATCAGCACATTTCAGTTCCACAAGACGGTGAAAAAATTACTGTCAATTCAGATCATTCCTTAAACGTTCCCAATCGACCCATCATACCTTTTATCGAAGGTGATGGTATTGGTGTTGATGTCACTCCCCCGATGATCAATGTTGTCGACGCAGCGGTTGAAAAGGCCTACGGTGGCCAGCGTTCAATTGCTTGGATGGAAGTGTACTCTGGTGAAAAGGCCGTTCGTGTCTATGGTGACGACCAATGGTTGCCGGAAGAAACACTACAAGCATTCACCGATTTCACTATCGGTATTAAAGGCCCTCTGACGACGCCAGTTGGTGGTGGTATTCGTTCACTTAACGTGGCCTTGCGCCAGGAATTGGATCTTTATGTTTGTCAACGTCCAGTGCGTTGGTTTGAGGGCGTTCCCAGTCCGGTGAAAGAGCCAGGCAAAACCAATATGGTGATTTTTCGTGAAAATTCGGAAGACATCTACGCAGGCATCGAGTGGGCTGCGGGTAGTCCAGAGGCCGATAAGCTGATTAAGGTTCTGCAAGAAGATTTCGGCGTTACCAAAATACGTTTCCCGCAAGAGTGTGGCATCGGTATTAAACCGGTATCGAAAGAAGGTACCCAGCGATTAGTGCGCCGCACTATTCAATATGCCATCGATCAGAATTTGCCGAGTGTTACGTTGGTGCACAAAGGCAATATCATGAAATACACAGAAGGCGCGTTCAAAGAGTGGGGCTATGAGTTGGCTCGCGAAGAATTTGGCGCTGAGCTGCTGGACGGCGGCCCATGGTGCGTGTTAAAAAATCCTAAAACTGGTCAAGATATCATTGTCAAAGATGTAATTGCCGATGCTATGTTACAGCAAATTCTGCTGCGTCCAGACGAATACAGCGTCATTGCGACCCTGAATTTGAATGGCGATTACCTGTCTGATGCACTAGCGGCGCAGGTTGGTGGTATTGGTATTGCGCCAGGCGCCAACATAGGTGATAAAGTGGCGATTTTTGAAGCAACCCACGGCACGGCACCTAAATACGCAGGTCAAGATAAGGTGAATCCAGGTTCTCTGATTCTTTCTGCTGAAATGATGCTACGTTATATGGGCTGGAATGAAGCGGCGGACCTTATTATCAAAGGTACTGAAGCGGCAATAGCAGCCAAGACTGTCACCTATGATTTTGAGCGTTTGATGGTAGGCGCTTCCCTGGTTTCTGCTTCTCAGTTTGGAAAAGAAATTATTAAACACATGGGTTAATATTACTGTGTGGCACTGCCCAGCCAGCCGGGCTCATTCATATTTGAGCCCGGTTACCCCCTTCTTTTGAGCAGTTTCTCAAATCTTTTTTAAGTCATCACCGAATAAACTACACACTTGCTATCGCTTGCTCTAAACTTGTTTTACAGAGCGGGGTCTAGTGCAATATTATGGTTTTGTATCGGTTCCTGAGCGATTAGATTTTTTAACTTAAATTATGAGTAATTCCTTGAAGATTGAACTAACCTTAAATCAAGGCGATCAAAAAGACGATGGCAATTTGGCGCTGGAGCATGCCAAGCCCAAACTCAAGCAGCCTTCGATGTACAAAGTAATTATGTATAACGATGATTACACACCCATGGAGTTTGTTGTCGAAATACTAGAAACTTTTTTTAACATGGACCGAGAAAAGGCGACGCAGGTCATGTTAACGGTACATACTCAGGGTAAAGCAGTGTGCGGTGTTTATACGCGGGATATCGCGGAAACGAAGGTAATACAGGTCAACCAGTTTGCCAGTGAAAGTGAACACCCCTTATTATGTGGAATTGATAAAGTAGACTGATTGAGGTCTCATATGTTAAGCAAAGATCTTGAAATCACCCTAAACCTGGCATTTAAAGATGCGCGTGAGAAACGGCATGAATATATGACCGTGGAGCATCTGCTGCTGGCGCTGCTGGATAATAGTTCGGCGGTAGAAGTTTTGCGTGCCTGTGGCGTGGACTTGTCAATTCTGCGGCGTGAGCTTAATGCCTTTGTCGATGCCACGACACCTGTCATTCCCGATGCCAGGGCTGAGGTAGAAACCCAGCCGACATTAGGATTCCAGCGGGTATTACAAAGAGCCGTGTTTCACGTTCAATCGTCTGGTAAAAAAGAAGTTACTGGCGCAAACGTGCTGGTCGCTATTTTCAGTGAGCAGGAAAGTCAGGCGGTTTTCTTGTTGAAGCAGCAGAGTATTAGTCGAATCGATGTGGTCAACTACATCGCGCACGGTATTCCCAGCTCAAAGGTGGGAGAAAATGGCGAACAAGATGAAATAGGACATGACCAGCTTGATGCGGATTCTGGGAGAGAGGGCCAAGGACAAAGTGCTTTGGTTCAATACGCGACGAATTTAAATAAGCAAGCAAAGCTGGGCTTGATTGACCCGTTGATTGGGCGTGATGAGGAAATTAGTCGTGTCGTGCAGATTCTGTCACGGCGTCGTAAGAATAATCCTTTGCTGGTTGGAGAGTCCGGGGTTGGCAAAACAGCTATTGCTGAGGGGTTGGCGAAGCTAATTGAAGATGGTCAAGTGCCGGATGTGATCAAAGAAGGTGTCGTATATTCTTTGGATATGGGCGCGTTACTGGCAGGTACTAAATATCGCGGTGACTTCGAGAAGCGCTTTAAAGCACTCTTGTCTGAACTAAAAAATCAGCCTCATGCCATTCTATTTATTGATGAAATTCATACCATAATAGGAGCGGGCGCAGCCTCCGGTGGGGTCATGGACGCTTCTAACCTGCTGAAACCAGTATTGAGTAATCGTGGAATTCGTTGTATCGGCTCGACAACCTATCAGGAATACCGTGGGATTTTTGATAAAGACCGCGCGTTGTCACGACGTTTCCAAAAGGTTGATATAGAAGAACCGAATGTTGAGGATACTTACAAAATTCTTAAAGGTCTGAAAGGACGTTTTGAAGAGCATCATGAGGTCCGATTTACTGATAAATCACTGCGTACGGCGGCTCAATTAGCAGATAGATACATAACTGATCGTCATATGCCTGACAAAGCCATCGACGTGATTGACGAAGCGGGTGCTTTTCAACGGATGCGGCCTGAAGGAAAGCGCAAAAAAGTGATTGGCGTACATGAAATTGAAAATATCGTTGCTAGCATCGCACGAGTGCCTGCGCAAAGCGTTTCATCCTCTGACAAAAAACTGTTGAAGACTATTGATCGTGATCTAAAAATGGTTGTCTTTGGGCAAAATGATGCGATAGATGCTATCAGTACCGCGATTAAGCTATCACGTGCTGGGCTTAAGGATCTCGAAAAACCTATCGGCTCTTTCCTCTTTGCAGGCCCGACGGGTGTCGGTAAAACTGAACTAACGCGCCAATTAGCGAAGGTAATGGGGGTTGAGTTAATTCGTTTTGATATGTCTGAATATATGGAACGACACACTGTCTCGCGTCTGATTGGGGCTCCTCCTGGCTATGTCGGTTTTGATCAAGGCGGCTTGTTAACCGAGGCGATCACTAAACACCCCCACTGCGTGCTGTTGCTTGATGAGATAGAAAAAGCGCACCCAGAAGTCTTTAACCTGCTACTCCAGGTGATGGATCACGGTACCCTGACAGATAACAATGGCCGTAAAGCGGACTTTCGTAATGTGGTCATCATCATGACGACGAATGCTGGCGCTGAAATGATGAGTCGACGTTCCATAGGGTTTACTAATCAGGATCATAGTACCGATGGTATGGAAGAAGTGAAAAAAGCCTTTACGCCGGAGTTCAGAAATCGATTAGACGGTATTATCCAATTCAGCGCACTGGATGAGCGGGTCATTAAAAATGTCGTTGATAAGTTCTTGGTTGAGCTGCAAGCTCAACTCGATGATAAGAAAGTGCATATCGATGTCGATGAGACTGCACGCGCTTGGTTAGCAGAACACGGATACGATGAGAAAATGGGCGCTCGGCCAATGGCGCGGCTCATTCACGACAAGCTGAAAAAACCTCTTGCGGAAGCAATTCTATTTGGTGAGTTAGCTGAAAAAGGTGGTTCTGTGCTAGTGACAGTAGAGAATGATGAGTTGGTCTTCAACCTCTGCGCAGAAGAGGCGGTAGCTGATCACTAGCATTTCTTGAGCTGAGTGATGTTAATGGATTGGATTAATTATATGCCTTCAGCCTACCTTGCACGATAAGTAATACGGCCTTTACTAAGATCGTAAGGAGTTAATTCCACGGTTACTTTATCGCCGGTGAGAATTCGAATGTAGTTCTTACGCATTTTACCTGAAATATGCGCAGTAACGATGTGACCATTTTCGAGCTTCACTCGAAACATGGTATTAGGTAAGGTGTCGATGATTTCACCTTCCATTTCAATTTGGCCTTCTTTAGCCATATGGAATGACTGCTCCTGTGTTTTTATTTAGAGGCGTGCATTCTGCCTAAATGCTTCGGCTTAATCAACATTTTTATGAGCGGGAAAACCAGAGGTTAACTAGCTGAGCAGAGTCCATTGGTCATTTACTAGGAGTTCTATTGGGCGGTATTGCAGCTTATAGTTCATTTTACGGCACTGTTTGACCCAATAGCCCAGGTAAAGGTGATCGAATGCTGCCTTTTTGGTATGTTCGATCTGTGCCAGTAGCGAATATACGCCTAAACTACGTTGCGTTAGTTCGGGTTCAAAAAAGGTATAAACAGCGGAATAGGCGTTTGTTAGAATATCGGTTACAGCGACAGCAACCAATCTACGCTTCAGCCTAAACTCCAGAAAAAAACTATCCACATAACTCTCTACTAAAAAACTTTGATATTGCTCTTTTGTGGCAGGGTACATATCTCCATCTGCGTGACGGGTTTCTATATACCTTTGATAGAGGTCATATATTTCATCGGTTAACTGCGGTTCAGTGAGGGTGATAGCTAAATCCTGATTGCGCTTCCATACGCGTTTCTGAATTCGATTTGGAGTGAATAAGGTGACCGGAAGTCGCGTTGAAATGCAGGCGGAACAGGTTTCACAATTGGGTAGGTAAATGTATTCTCCGCTGCGGCGAAAGCCGCGTTGGGAGAGATAAGTCAGAATTTCAGGTGTAACTTTCAATTCAGGGTCAACAAAAAGGGTGCTTGCCAGCTGATCGTTTCGATAACTGCACTGGTGTGGAGCTGTTTGGTAAAGCGTAATCTCTTCAATAGTCGACATGAGATACAACCAAGCCTAACGCCAAAGTGACAGATGGGAGTTTGGTATAGCTTGCTTCAAATGCGCTATAAATGTCTGTCTGGGTATGCAGACCGCGCCAAGCGACTCTAAATGTGGGTTGTAAACTTGGCAGTCAATTAGAGTAAAGGCTAATGTCCGTAACTTTTCAACTAAATAATAGAGTGCAACTTTGGAGGCGTTGGTTTTAGTACTAAACATGGATTCGCCAAAAAATACGCTCCCCATGGCGACACCGTAAACGCCGCCGACTAGTTTATTATCCTGCCAGACCTCTACTGAGTGGCCGAGCCCGAGAAGGTGTAACTCGCTATAAGCGAATTTAATTTCCGGTGTGATCCAAGTGCCCTGATTTTTTTTACGTTCTCCGGCGCAGGCGTTTACTACGCGGGCAAATGCTTGATCAAAAGTGACGGTGAAAAGATTTTTATTCAGGGTTCGACGACGCAAGCTTTTAGAGACATGAAAGTCATCGAGAAACAACACGCAGCGTGGGTCTGGGCTCCACCATAGGATCGGCTGGCTTTCCTCATACCAAGGAAAAATACCTGCCTGATAGGCACTGAGTAGCCTCGTATGGGTTAGGTCGCCGCCAACGGCTAGCAATCCATTCGGGTCACTCATGGCGCACTCAACACTGGGGAAGTCGGTGCGATTTTCGCTTAAAAGCGTTATTTCTGACATTTCATTAGTTATCGATATATTGCAACAAAATCTAAACCGCTGGCGCCAGTCACTGAAGTCGCTCTAGAGCAAAGACTTGCTACTCATCCAAATACTTTTCAGCATCCAGCGCCGCCATGCAACCGAAACCGGCCGAAGTGACTGCCTGGCGATAGACTTGGTCAGCCACGTCGCCTGCTGCAAATACCCCGGGAACACTGGTCGCCGTCGCATTGCCGTTGAGACCGCTCTGAATGTTAATGTAGCCATTATTCATTTCCAGCTGGCCTGCAAATATGTCGGTATTGGGTTTGTGCCCGATCGCAATAAAAACACCCTTTAGAGCGATTTCCTGTGTTGCGCCCGTTTCGGTACTTTTGACTCGCATTCCGGTGACGCCCATGTCGTCGCCTAGTATCTCATCCAGCGTATGATTCCATAAAAGCTTAACGTTACCGTTTTTTGCCTTTTCAAATAGCTTGTCCTGAAGGATTTTTTCCGATCTTAATTTATCGCGGCGGTGAACTAAGGTGACTTCCTCAGCAATATTAGACAGGTAAAGCGCCTCTTCGACGGCGGTATTACCACCACCGATGACAGCAACTTTCTGTTTGCGATAAAAGAAGCCATCACAGGTGGCGCAGGCGCTCACGCCTTTACCGGCAAAGGCGTCTTCTGATGGCAGACCTAAGTATTGCGCAGAAGCGCCGGTAGCAATAATAAGGGCGTCGCAGGTGTAAACATTGGCATCGCCAATTAACCTAAAAGGACGGTTTTCGAGATTAACTTTATTAATATGATCGAAAATAATTTCTGTATTAAAGCGTTCTGCGTGGCGTTGCATGCGCTCCATCAAATCCGGCCCCTGCAAGCCTTCCACGTCACCAGGCCAATTATCGACTTCGGTGGTTGTTGTCAATTGTCCGCCAGCTTGCATGCCGGTTATTAGCACCGGATCAAGATTGGCGCGAGCCGCGTAAACGGCGGCTGAATATCCGGCGGGTCCGGAGCCCAGAATTAGTAGTTTGCAGTGTTTTACTTCACTCATTTCTGTGTCCTAATGTGTTATTGGGTTAGAGTTCGCTATAACCCGCTATGATAATGGAAACCGGTTAGCATGGGCACCTAAGCCAGGATAAAAAGTATGAGTTAATTAATGAAGGGGGCTAAATAGCGGTTTTAAATACTGAAGTGACTGTTTATAGTAACGCGTTTTATCATTATCGGCCCATTTTAATGCAACTCGTGCTTTATACCACCGAATACTGTCAGCTTTGTGAGGAGGCGCAAAGCCTTATTTACAATGAGTGTGAAGGATTTGATTACGAGTTAAAGCTAATAGATATCAGTGACAGCGATGAGCTTATGGCGCGTTATGCAATTAGAATACCGGTACTGGCGATGGTGGACTCTTCAGCAGAACTGGATTGGCCCTTTGATGCCGGGAATTTGTTAGAATTTATCAAAAAGTTGAGGCTAGTTTAATGGCGCAATACGATTATGATCTGTTTGTAATAGGTGCCGGTTCCGGTGGTGTTCGTGCAGCGAGGGTGGCGGCGGCGCTGGGTAAACGAGTAGCTGTAGCGGAAGATAGGTACCTGGGTGGTACCTGTGTGAATGTTGGCTGTGTGCCGAAAAAACTATTTGTCTACGGGGCGCATTATAGTGAGGATTTTCATGATGCGAATGCCTATGGTTGGCAGTTGGAAGGTCGTCCTAGATTAGATTGGGCGACGCTAAGAGATAATAAAAATAAGGAAATTGAACGGTTAAATAAAGTCTACGCCAGTTTGCTCGAAAATGTGGGCGCTCAACTGATCAACGGTTATGCAAGCTTGCGCGATGCCCATAGCGTCACCGTAAACGATCAACATTTTACGGCCGAGAGAATTTTAGTCGCTACCGGTGGTTGGCCATTTGTACCAGAATTCCCCGGTTCCGAGCATGTCATCACTTCCAACGAAGCGTTTTATTTGGAGCAATTTCCAGAAAAAGTGTTGGTAGTGGGTGGGGGATACATTGCCGTTGAGTTTGCCGGTATTTTTAATGGCTTAGGAGCTGACACCGAGCTGATCTATCGTCGTGATTTATTCTTGCGTGGTTTTGATAAGGATGTGCGTGAATTTGTGCGCGATGAGGTAAGCAAGAAAGGCGTTAAGCTGGCGTTCAATGCAGATATTGAAGGCATTACAAAGCTGGCAGACGGGCGTTTGAGGGCGCAGTTGAATAATGGCGAAACCAGGACAGTTGATACCATCTTATACGCGACAGGCCGTAAACCTAAAATCGAGGGGTTGGGGCTAGACAGGGTTGGCGTCGCGACCAGTAAAGATGGCGCCATTTTAGTCGATGAACACTTCCAAACCAACGTGCCATCAATTTATGCGCTGGGTGACGTCGTAGGGCGTATTCAGCTGACGCCGGTTGCCTTGGCGGAAGGGATGGCCTTAGTGAAGCATTTGTACCAGGGGGATGATCGCCTGCTGAATTATAATGCGATCCCAACAGCGGTTTTTTGTCAGCCTAATATTGGTACCGTTGGTCTCAGTGAGGAAGAAGCAAAAGAGCAAGGGCTGGATGTTGCCATTTTTAGCTCTACTTTCCGTGCGCTAAAGCATACCTTGAGCGGTAGTGATGAACGTTGTTTAATGAAAATGGTAGTGGATAAAATCACGGACAAGGTATTGGGCGTACATATGGTCGGGGCGGATGCGGGTGAAATTATGCAGGGTATTGCGATAGCAATGAAAGCCGGAGCGACCAAAGCCATATTTGATCAAACCATTGGCATTCATCCGACCTCGGCAGAGGAGTTTGTTACCATGCGTGAGCCGGTTCGTTAAACCAACAGCAAACTGAATTGTCGGATTTGTCAGCTATCTAGAATAAATTTAATTAAATGCCGCAACCTCCAGAAATAAAAGAGTTTTTAAGTTGTGAAACACCGCAAGCATGGATCGATAAGGCGCTTCAAAATATTGAACTCCTGCTTATTGATCATGCTCATTGCGAAAAGAAAGCGGCGTCCACCGCAATGAGTTTGATTTACCGCTATGTTGATCGTGTGGAGATGCTGCATAAAATGGCGCAGCTTGCTCGTGAGGAGCTATTACATTTTGAGCAGGTATTAGAGATTATGCGTGAGCGCCGTGTTGAGTATCGGCATCTAACGCCCTCCCGATATGCCAGTGGTTTGCGTGCATTGGTTCGCACCCACGAGCCAGCACGCTTTGTTGATATTTTGATTGTCGGTGCATTTGTTGAAGCGCGTTCCTGTGAACGTTTTGCGAAGCTGGCACCGTACTTGGAAGAGCCGTTAGCAAAATTTTATCGTTCTTTATTGCGCTCTGAAAGCAGACATTATCAGGATTATCTGATGCTGGCGGAGCTTTATAGTGATGCGCCGATTCAGGCTCGTATTGAGTTGTTTGCTGAGAGAGAGGGGGAGTTGATTCTGACGCCGGATTCGACGTTTCGTTTTCACAGTGGTACGCCGGAGTAGCTATAATTACTGTTAGAAAATGGGCTATCCCTCCGCAATTTTAAACTGCTCCAGTTGGTAAGTAGTCTGATCAACCTTTAAAACCCAGCCATACTTATCCCAGTCACCGAGCACAATTCGCTCAGCTGGAGTCTTTGCGATATTCAGTTGGTGCACCTGCGGGCGATGTGTATGCCCATGAATTAATCGTCGCACATGATGCTCTGCCATAACTCTTTCTACTTCAGATTGAGTAACATCCATAATTTCAGCCGTTTTCCCCCCCGTTTTTTCCTTGCTGACATCACGTAGGTTTTGCGCGATGGCAAGGCGGTCTGGGATGGACTTCCCCAATAATTCATTTTGCCAATTAGGATTACGCACCATCCTGCGAAATTCAAGGTAGGCGGTATCATCAGTGCACAGGGTATCGCCGTGCATTAACAAAGTAGGGAATCCGTAGAGATCAATCAATGTCGGGTCGGGGAGTATCTCGCAGCCAGTCTGGGCGGCGAATCGCTCGCCGATTAGAAAATCGCGATTACCATGAATCAAAAAGACAGGAATGTCGCGTGCTGTAACGGAAGACAATGCGGTTTTGATCGCATCGCTAAAATCATTATCAAAGTCGTCGCCAATCCAGGCTTCAAATAGATCACCAAGAATATAGAGCGCGTCGATACCCTGTGTTTGAGTCTGTACAAACTGCAAAAAAGCCTGCACAACCGCAGGTTTTTGCGGTTGTAAATGGAGGTCGGATATAAATAACGTAGCCATTCGACTGTTAAAAATCATCCACCAATTCAACGGATTCGATAATAACGTCATCAGCGGGTACATCCTGATGCCCTGATTTTACGGTCGTGCTAACAGCTTTTATTTTGTCGACAACGTCCATGCCCTCAACCACTTTGCCGAAAACAGCATAACCCCAGCCCTCGGTGGATTTGGAACTGTGATCGAGGAACGTGTTATCTTCCAGATTAATAAAAAATTGAGCAGTAGCTGAGTGTGGCTCCATAGTTCTTGCCATGGCGATGCTGCCGCGAAGGTTGCTTAGGCCATTGTCGGCTTCGTTTTGAATAGGGTCATTGGTGGCTTTTTGTTTCATGCCGACCTCAAAGCCTCCACCCTGAACCATAAAGTTTTTGATAACACGGTGAAATATAGTGCCATTATAAAAACCACTTTTTGCGTAGGTTTTAAAGTTTTTCGAGCTAATGGGCGCTTTTGAGCTATTCAACTCGATTCGAATGTCGCCAAAATTAGTGTGCAAAATGATCATCAAGGACTCCCGTTGTTCGACGTGATGATGTAAACAAAGTTATTTCTTATTTTCTTGTGCTTTGCTCTAGCAGCATTGCGCAAGGCCGTTATAATGTCTGGTCTTATTTTTAAGGTATTTCTGGCGGATTGCTAGGCTGACTGATTCGTGGCAGGCTAGATTTCCTGACTAGAAGACATAGCCGAGACTTTATCGCTTTTATTTATGATGAACAATACTGATACAACAAGCAAATCTAACTTTATTCGCAATATCATTGATGACGATTTGCGACAAGGCAAACATAACGGAAAAGTAGTCACGCGTTTCCCACCGGAACCAAATGGTTTTCTGCATATCGGTCACGCCAAATCAATTTGCCTCAACTTTGGTATTGCCAGGGACTACGCTGATGGACGCTGCAATCTGCGTTTTGATGACACTAACCCGGAAAAGGAAAGCACTGCGTATGTGGAAGCTATTGAGAACGATGTGAGATGGCTCGGGTTTGAGTGGGATGGCGAAGTTAAGTTTTCTTCTAGCTATTTCGAGCAACTATTTGATTTTGCAATAGAGTTGATTGAAAGAGATAAGGCCTATGTGTGCAGTCTGAATAATGAGCAGATGCGCGAATATCGTGGCACACTAACGAAACCCGGTAAAGATAGCCCCCATCGCACCCGTAGTATTGAGGAAAATCTGGACTTGTTTAAGCGTATGCGCGCTGGCGAGTTTGACGATGGTACACATGTATTGCGTGCGAAAATCGATATGGCGTCGCCTAACCTGAATATGCGTGATCCCATTATTTACCGCATTCGCCGCGTGGCTCATCATCGCACTGGCGATAAATGGTGTATTTATCCGATGTATGATTTCACCCATTGCATTTCTGATGCCATTGAAAATATCACGCACTCTCTGTGCACCCTGGAGTTTGAAGATCATCGCCCACTATATGATTGGGTGCTGGATAATATCAGCACCCCGTGCCATCCCCAGCAAATCGAGTTTGCGCGGTTAAACCTCAGCCATACCATTACCAGTAAGCGCAAACTGAAACGCTTAATCGATGAAGGCATTGTTGCTGGTTGGGATGATCCGCGGTTGCCAACCATTTCTGGTTTGCGCAGGCGTGGTTATACGCCCGCATCGATTCGTAGATTCTGTGACAATATTGGAGTTACTCGAAGCGACGGTGTTGTCGATGCCGCTATGCTGGTGCATAGCATACGCGAAGACTTGGAGGCGAATGCGCCGCGCGCGATGTGTGTGCTACGACCAGTGAGGGTAAGTATTACCAATTACCCTGAAAACAAAGAAGAGTTGTTGGTGACACAAGCTCATCCCGACAACGCGGCTATGGGCGAGCGTACTTTACCTTTTTGCCGGGAAATCTATATTGACCAGGATGATTTTATGGAAGACCCGCCAGCTAAATATTTTCGCTTGGCACCCGGCAGAGAAGTACGTTTACGTAACGCCTATGTGATCCGCTGCGATGAGGTCATAAAAGACGAACAGGGTAATATGATTGAGCTACGCTGTAGTTATGATGATAAGACGTTAGGTGCTAACCCGGAAGGCCGTAAGGTCAAGGGCGTGATACACTGGGTGTCGGCTAAACACGCAGTCGGCTGTGAGGTTCGTCTTTACGACCAACTCTTTACTGAAGAGAGTCCGGATAGTGATGACTTTCTGGTACACCTGAATCCGAAATCAGTGGAAATCCTCCAAAATTGTAAAGCAGAGCCTAGTTTGGCGAGCGCGGAACCGGAGCAGCGCTACCAATTTGAGAGGTTAGGTTATTTTTGTGCGGATCAATATGATTCGAAACCAGGAAAGCTGGTGTTTAACCGAACCGTCGGGTTGCGTGATTCGTGGGCGAAAACACAGCGGAACCAAGGCTAAGCCGTGCTAAAAATTTATAACTCATTAAGCGGTACGAAAGAAGAGTTTAAACCGCTGGTTCCCGGGCAAGTCAGAATGTATGTCTGCGGCATGACGGTTTATGATTATTGTCATATTGGACATGCACGCGGAGTTATGGTTGCCTTTGATGTTATTACCCGTTACCTACGATATAAGGGCTATCAAGTCACTTATGTGCGGAATATCACGGATGTAGACGATAAAATTTTTAAGCGTGCCGCAGAAAACGGCGAGCCCTATCAACAGCTTACCGAACGATTTATTACGGCGATGCATGAAGATGAGCGCGCGTTAGGGGTACTACCTCCCGACTTAGAGCCACGTGCTACCGCTCACATGGATCAGATTCTCAAAATGATTGAGACGCTAATGGCGAAGGATTATGCCTATGCGGCTGCTAATGGCGATGTTTACTACCGGATTGATAAGTTTAAGGATTATGGAAAATTAAGTAAGCGCAACCTGGAAGACTTGCGTGCTGGTGCCCGGGTGGAGGTTGAAGAAGCGAAGCAAAGCCCATTGGATTTTGTGCTGTGGAAAGCGGCTAAGCCGGGCGAAGCAGCCTGGGAGTCACCCTGGGGGCCGGGTCGACCGGGTTGGCATATTGAATGTTCGGCGATGAGTACCTGCTGTCTTGGGGAAACCTTTGATATCCATGGCGGAGGGCCTGACCTTAAGTTCCCTCACCATGAAAATGAAATTGCGCAGTCGGAAGCCGCCACCGGAAAGCCCTATGTGCAAATTTGGATGCATGCTGGCGCTGTGCGAGTGGATAACGAGAAAATGTCCAAGTCGTTGGGTAATTTCTTTACCATTCGCGATGTATTGGCAAAGTATAATCCGGAAGTCGTGCGTTACTTTCTAATTGCCAGCCATTATCGCAGTCCAATTAACTATTCTGAAGACAACCTGAAACAGGCGCAACAGTCCTTGGAGCGTTTTTATACTGCGTTGCGTCAGGCGGCTGTTTCAGCGGATGGGATTAACGATCAGTCTGTGGACGCAGAGCAGATAGAGGCCTATCGAAGCCGTTTCATTGATGCGATGGATGATGATTTCAATACCCCGGAAGCCCTCGCGCTTTTGTTTGAGTTGGTAAAGGAGATCAATAAAGCGCCCGATAAAAGTACGCAGCTGGTAGATTTGCTTAAGGATTTGGCCGGTTTATTAGGCTTGTTGCAGCAGTCTCCAGAAGCGTTCTTGCAGGGTGCAACGGTACCGGGAGTTAGTGCTGAAGAGGTTGAAGCCTTGATTGCTGCTCGCAACGCGGCTCGTGCGGCAAAAGACTGGGCGAAGGCTGACCAGTTACGCGATGAGCTTATAGCAAACGGGATATTATTAGATGATGGCAGAGAAGGTACCACCTGGCGTCGACAGAGTAATTGAGCTTGAATAAATAAGAGACAGATAGTTGCTGATAATTATGCGGTCAATAGTTGACTGACATTGTCTAGCTGAGTAATATGCCGTCCTCCAAGCTGAGACGACTAAGTAGCAGTAGAGAATCGGGGTATAGCGCAGTCTGGTAGCGCGCCTGCTTTGGGAGCAGGATGTCGGGAGTTCGAATCTCTCTACCCCGACCAATTTTTTATGCGGCCCCAGGCACTAATGCGCCCGTAGCTCAATCGGATAGAGCATCGGCCTTCTAAGCCGAGGGTTGCAGGTTCGATTCCTGCCGGGCGCGCCATTAGAGGTGGCGCGAAGTGGCCTGGAATCAAAGTTTTATGGTGAGTGTAGCTCAGTTGGCAGAGCTCCGGATTGTGATTCCGGCGGTCGTGGGTTCAAGCCCCATCACTCACCCCATTTATTGGTTATTCTCCCTGTCGCCGCTTTAGTTTGAATAAGGTATGATGCCAAATTCCAGTTGGCAACACCAATTACTTATCAACGGTGGAAGCAGCTACCAAATTATGCGGATGTGGTGAAATTGGTATACACGCTAGATTTAGGTTCTAGTGCCGAGAGGCGTGAGAGTTCGAGTCTCTCCATCCGCACCACTTTTCAAACTCAAGTCAGAATTATTCGTAGAGGAAATCATGCAAGTTTCAGTTGAAACCCTAAATACCATTGAACGACGTATTACTGTTGGCGTACCTGCCGAACGTATCGAGTCGGAAGTTGAAATGCGTCTTAAAAAAACAGCGCAAAATGCGCGTATTGATGGCTTTCGTCCGGGTAAGGTGCCTTTTAAAGTAATTAAACAGCGTTATGGTATGGGTGTGCGTCAGGAGGTGCTGGGCGAAGTAATGCAGAAATCCTTTTATGACGCCGTGGTGCAGGAAAAATTAAATCCTGCCGGCATGCCTCAGATTGAGCCAAAAGTGATGGAAGAGGGTAAAGATCTAGAATTTGTCGCTACTTTTGAAGTTTACCCTGAAGTTGTTATTGGTGATCTCAGTAGCGTCGAAATTGAAAAGCAAATCGCCACCATAGAAGAAAGCGACATAGATGCTATGGTTGAGCAGCTGCGTAAACAACAAACTAAAATGGAGCCCGTTGATCGTGCTGCGCAGGACGGTGACGAGGTCACAATAGACTTTAAAGGTATCATGAATGGCGATTCCTTCCCGGGTGGTTCTGCTGAGAACACGCCTTTGGTATTAGGCTCGGGTCGTATGATTCCAGGGTTTGAAGACGGTATTGTGGGCATGGTGGCCGAAGAAGAGAAAGTGTTACAGCTGTCTTTTCCTGAGGAGTACCATGCTAAGGAATTAGCGGGTAAAGCGGTTGAGTTTACTGTCAAAGTGCATGCAGTAAAAGAACCCGTCATTCCTGAAATAAATGATGATCTTTTCTCACTGTTTGGTGTAAGCGAAGGCGGGGAGCCTAAGTTCCGAGAAGAAATTAAAAAGAACATGGAGCGGGAGCTGAAAAGCGCTGTCCGAAATAAGGTGAAAAGCCAGGTTATCGTTGGCTTGGTAGATTTGCACAAAATTGAATTGCCGAAAGCATTGCTTGACCAGGAAGTTGACCGTTTACGTCAGGAAATGATGCAGCAGTATGGTGGTGGGCAAGGCTTTGACGTGTCGATGTTGCCTGCAGCACTATTTACTGACCAAGCAACACAACGTGTTTCGATAGGGCTGATTATGAGCCAGTTTATTCAGGATCATAAAATTGAACTTGATGATGCGCGTGTTGAAAAGATGATTGAAGATATGGCTCAGAGCTACGAAAGTCCAGAGGAAGTGGTTGAGTACATTCGAAGTAATGAACAGCAATTGAATCAGCTAAAATCTGTTGCATTGGAAGAGCAGGTGATAGACCGTGTACTGGAAACTATGAAAGTGACTGAAGTGGCAACCTCTTATGAAGAGGCTGTCAAGCCGCCCGCTCCAGCGAAGCCAGCTAACGCATCAGATGATGATTCAAAAGCGGTGGCAACTGAGGATGACGAGGGGAAATAATTTTTTTTGGCAAAAAAGATTATTAAAAGTAGGCGCAAGCCTGATCATGTTCTAGTATTTATTAAAGCTGTCCATTAAATAGATGCGCTGTGCGCTGGGTAATAAATGAATAAAGAACTAAATCCTAACTATTCCGATCTTGTCAGTCAGTTAGTGCCAATCGTAGTCGAGCAAACCGCTCGAGGTGAGCGCTCCTATGATATTTATTCCAGGCTATTAAAAGAGCGTGTTATTTTTTTGGTTGGCCAGGTCGAAGACCACATGGCCAATCTAGTCGTTGCACAGATGCTTTTTTTGGAGTCAGAAAATCCTGATAAAGATATTCACCTCTATATTAACTCCCCTGGAGGCTCAGTAACTGCTGGTTTGTCAATATACGATACCATGCAGTTCATTAAACCGGACGTTAGCACTATGTGTATTGGTCAGGCAGCAAGTATGGGCGCATTGCTGCTAGCGGGTGGGGCAAAAGGTAAGCGTTATTGTTTGCCGCATTCTCGCATGATGATTCACCAGCCTCTGGGCGGATTTCAAGGACAGGCAACAGACATTGAAATTCATACCAAAGAAATTCTCTCAATTCGTGATAAACTCAATAAAATCCTCGCTAGCCATACGGGCCAAAAACAGGATGTGATTGCGAAAGATACTGATCGTGACAATTTCATGGATGGAGAAACGGCCATTAAATATGGTCTAATTGATGCGGTTATGGAACAGCGGACTCAAAAGTAGAGCTTAATTAGATTTCGCCATGAGCCATGGCGTTTAATTTGGATTCGCAGCCTTGTGGATTACAGGGTAAAATAGACGACGAATTTGACAGAGTTAATGACGGGGTAGAACAATGTCCAACGATAACATCATCGGTGGCGACGAAAGCGGAAAGCTGCTGTATTGCTCGTTTTGTGGGAAGAGCCAACACGAGGTTCGTAAGCTAATTGC
>Ga0070727_10002396_pt1 | contig 18149 bp, 15 predicted proteins | sample tdAd472_FD_66722 | JGI IMG/M metagenome (GOLD analysis project Ga0070727, IMG submission 66722) | Marine sediment microbial communities from the Atlantic coast under amendment with organic carbon and nitrate - tdAd47.2 | ecosystem: Environmental > Aquatic > Marine > Coastal > Sediment | place...
ACAGGCTCCATCATGTGGCGCCCCGGTGCAATCTCGATATCCTCGTCGATATAGGCGATGCCCTGATGCGCCTTGTCGACGAACATCTCTCGCGGCAACCCACCCATCGCATCAAGGATGCGGATGTCGGTAACCTTGGTGGGCCGAAGCTGACAGTCCACCATATTGCGCCGCGCGTTTTCGAAATCACTCATCGTCGGGAAACCCGTTCTCGTCATTCGTCAGAGGCCCCCGATCTTATAAATACCGGCTCGCCGCAAGACAATCGTACAAACCCGATCACCGTTATGCCGCTGGGGACTTCCAATCCACCGTCGTTCTGAGATATGAAGCGCCGTCGCTGAATTGCGCACTCGTACCGGCCCGGTGGCAGAGTGGTTATGCAGAGGACTGCAAATCCTTGTACGTCGGTTCGATTCCGGCCCGGGCCTCCAACGTTCACTTATACCGGCAGCAAGCGCAGAGTATGTATTACTGGTTTCCAGGAATCCGCGCTCAACTGCCCGGCGGCTCAGGCGCGCTCGCGCCAGAGATTCAAGAGAACCGTCATATATCCCTGCTGGGGCGAATATCGCGAATCTGAGTTCGCCAGAACCTCCATCGCCTCTTCCAGCCGATAAGATGGAATACCCGGCCAGTGGTGATGCACTGCGTGATTCGCGAACCCATAAGACCCAAGCACCAACCGCGTGATCGGATTGGTTTTCAAGTTCCGTAGGGCGGCTCGTCCTTCATTTACCCCAGTCGGGGCGCCTTGCTGATGTTCTGCTATCGCACGCAACGCAGCGACGAATACCGTCAAACTGCCAAGGCCGTACAGATAGACGAAAAAATAGGCGACAGCACTTCGGGTCAACCCTTCCTCTAAGTTCCACGACGATGATGCACACCCGATCAGAACGAGCATCGCTATCAACGCCACATGAAAAACGGCTGTTCGAACAACCAGAGGCACTATCTGCGTCTGACTTTCGTTACCCGACGACGGAGAAAATTGGCCAAGAAACCGGCGAATCGCCACCTGGCCAAGAACACATGTGAGGGCGAATCCGAACAACCTCCAACCCGATATGCTGACGAGATAGACATCCTTCGTATCGTCGTCGCTCCCAAACTTTCTGTGGTGATCCCAGTGGCGATCTCGGTAGGTATCAAAGCTGCTGATGAACAGTGGCCCCAGAACCCACTGCCCCAACAAGTCGGAAGTTCCGCCGTGATTGAAGACGAGCCGGTGCGCCGCTTCGTGCATGAGGTTTGTTAGGCCATGGGCCGAAATTCCAAACCATGCCCAGTATAGGATATGGAGCAAACCGGGCGGTGTCGCCGCCGCCAAGCATATGGGCGCGACGACGAAAGCGATGTGGCTGGAGACTATACCGAACGATACAAAATCAGGCCGTTTATCCAGTTGCTGTGGTCGGAACGTTCGTGTTGACATGATTTAATCTGGTGCCCGGGTCGCTCGAAAATCCATGATACCTGGAGCGCGACAAGATAAATCTATCGGCGCCAGAGCCGCACCGAGCGCCAGTAGAATCAACCAGTAGAATCCCTGACGCGCAATCGTGCCGGGACCGGACCCGTGTAGCGACGATCCCAAGCTTACCGCTAAAGCGGCCGGGTTGAACGCACCTGTGATCTCGATATCCGCGAACCCAAGCCCGGCCAGCAGTGCCTTAAGGCCTGCGCGAGAGAAAATCACAGTGTGCCGCGGTGCGTGATATCCTGACCAGCGTGTCCCGAACACACGCCGTTCAAGAGAATCCGCAACCGGCGTTTGGCCCTCGAGAATGCCGCCGACCACCAGACTGTCATAGAGGCTCCGGACGGTGATCCCCGGTTCTGGAAGATGTTCGATCGCGTGGTTGATGGTAATCAGTCGACACGACGGCAAAACTTCCCAGAGATCTTGAATGTTCCCCTTCACGATCGTGACGGCTCCATCCTGCGTGGTGCTTACTTCCCGACGATCGCTGATTTCATAACCGAAGAAACGGCGCCCCGGCAGTTTCTCTGCAGCCCGGTACAAGAAAGCACCGTTTCCGCATCCGAAATCCAGAAAACATTCGTCTGCCTGGACAAAGTTCGCAACGCGCCTGATGCGCATGTCGAGACGAATCCGGGTCAGCAGGCCGGTGCTTGTGTAGCTGTGGTAATTTGCAGGATAGAATCCCGCGAGTGCCTCCAGCGACGGCATGGGCACCTGATAAAGGCTGCAGCAGTTGTCACACTCACCATAGGACGCACGAAACGGAATCGCGTACTCATGATCATCAATGGCGCGTAAACGTATCGGCGATCCCTCGCGACACGCCGGACAGACACTGTCTAGCTGCTCGGACTTGTCACCCATAACCGTCTACCCTGTGTCCCCATGGTCGGTAGAAGCCGCCGCCCGCGAAGATCTTCGCTGTTCCTGCAAGGGTGGATTAGCAGACTAGTTTATCCGAAGTCCATTGCCCGAACTTTTGCGCTTCGTGCGCTGGTTCTGCCAAGCTTCACAGCTCCTTCCTGTGCAAAGAGAAATCCCCTGAAATCCCGAAACGCCACGCTTGCGCTGTCCGCCGCGTGACGCAAGAGCAATCCGATGGTTCAGGGTTTCGGTTATGTCATCATCGGTGCCGGGTCCGCGGGTTCGGTCCTCGCCAACCGGCTCTCGGCATCCGGCGCCCGCATTTGCCTGCTCGTGGAGGGCGCTTGATGTCCGTTGTCCGATCGCTTTTATTGATTCCTGTCGAATATAGGATTCTGCGGAGGACCCGGCATGGACGGTAAGGTTACCATCGAGGAGCATTTTGCTCTTCCCGAGACCCTCGGCCCTGGCTCTTCGGAGCTGCATCGGCGTCTGCAGGATTTCCACGGCGAGCGCATCGAGCTGATGGATCGTTGCAGGGTCGCCTTTGCGATCCTGTCCCTCAACGGACCTGCCGTACAAGCCGAGACCGAGACGGCCAAGGCGATCGATATGGCGCGGCGGGCGAACGACCTGTTGGCCGAGGAGATTGCGAAGCGTCCGGATCGGCTGGGCGGCTTCGCGGCCTTGCCTATGCAGGACCCGGAGGCAGCGATCCGCGAACTGGAGCGCGCGGTCGCTGAGCTGGGCCTGCTGGGCGCCAACGTAAATGGGTTCAGTGAAACGGTCGGGTCGACGACCCATCTGTACTACGACCGGCCCGAATATCGCCCGTTTTGGGCAGCGGTCGAGAAATTGGGGGTGCCCTTTTATCTGCACCCGCGAAACCCGTTCTTCAATGACATGCCCTTTTTCGAGGGGCATCCATGGCTGACCTATGCGTCCTGGGCCTACGCACTGGAGACGGCGATGCATGCTTTGCGTCTGATGTGCGGCGGCCTCTTCGACGACCATCCGCGCCTGCAGATGGTGCTGGGGCATCTCGGTGAACGCATACCGTTCGACCTGTGGCGCGCCGATAACGTCTTGCAGAAAAATCCCCGAGGGATGCCGGCAAAGAAAACCTTGCGGGCTTACATGCAAACCAATGTCCATGTTTCCACGAGCGGCCAGTTTCATGATCCGCCCCTGCATCTGGCCATCCGGGAGATGGGCGTGGAAAGGGTGCTGTTCTCGATCGACTACCCCTACGAATCAATGGAACAGGGAAGCACCTGGTTTGACCATGCGGAACTGTCCGATGCCGAGCGGTTGGCCATCGGCCGGACCAATGCGGTTTCGCTGTTCGGGCTGGAGCTGAGCTAGTACGATTTGGTTTAAAGCCGCCGGCAGCGGGCATCATGCGCATGTCCGGAACGATGGCGGGTATCTTGTCCAAGGGATTTGATCCCCTCGCCTGCAATCTGAACAAGAGGTCCTGGTCACGTGACACAATCCATGGGTTACCGCGAAGGCATGTGGGCCGTCAGTCCGTATAATTTCGATTCCGCCATTCGCGACAGCATGAATTTGCCCGACAAGATCCAGTTGATGGACATGACCCTGCGGGAAGGCCGCCAGGTCGATGGTGTCTCCATTGGTCTGGATGAGGTGGTCGAGTTCGCGCGGCGTATCGATGCCGTCGGCATTCCGATCATCGAGATGCACCACGATGATCCCGAGGAAATTCGGCAGGTCAAGAAACTGGACCTGGACCTCAAGGTTCAGGCGCTCGTCCACCCCACGGCGGCCCTGAACCCGGAGCTCTGCCGGCAGGAAATCGATCTGTGTCTGGATGTCGGCTCCGACATCATTTGCCTGGCATTCGCAGTCTCCGACTATAATTTCCGGCTGGTTGAATCGATGGGCGGCCTGAAAATCAGCCGCGAGGAGGCCGTCGACAAGGCTTGCGAAGCCGTCGCCTACGGAAAATCAAAGGGCGCCACGATCAACGTCAACACCATGGACTTCACGCGCCTCGACCTGGATTGGCTGCTTGAAATCATCGGGCGTCTAGTGGGCGCCGGCGCGGATATTGTCCGGATTGATGACATTTGCGCGCCCTGCATTCCGGCCGTCTACGAACATCACGCCAAAGCCGTGAAAGCGAAAATCGGTAAAGTGCCGCTCGCCATTCACAGCCACGATGACTTCGATCTGGCCACGGCCGCCCAATTGTCCGCGCTTCAAGGGGGTGCGGAAATTCTGGAAGGTTGCATCAACGGCCTGGGTGAGCGCGCGGGCGTACCGAACATCGCCGTGCTCGCGGCGATCTGCGAGATTTTCTATGGCTACGACATGGGAATCCGCCTCGACGGATTTCAGGAATTGTCGGAATTCGTGGCGCAGGTTTGGAACCAACCGATTCCCGAGCATTTGCCCGGCAACGGTCGCACCGCATTCTCCCACGCCGCCGAAGTGCATTACGTCCTGCCCAGCGATGACCAATGGTCGTTCAACGCCTGGGCCCCATCGGTGCTCGGGAACAACGACAAGGTCGCGCTGTGCCACTATTCGGGGCCCATGGCGATCAAGCGTCGGGCCAGTGACATGTCACTCGGCGAGCTCGACACCGCGACCGCCAACCTCGTGCTTGAGCAGGTCCGTAAGGAACTGAAACTTCGCAAGGGCCCGCTGACGGATCAGCTGTTCACCGAACTGGTCGAGGTCGCGGCGCGGGCATCGGCGTCGGGGGAGACGGATACCGAGCGCCTTGAGGCCTGGAACCGACTTCTCCAGTCCGACAGCTAATCGACCAGCGAGGGGGCCGGTCGCAGACCGATGGTTCAGGATTTCGATTATGTCATCATCGGTGCCGGGTCCGCAGGCTCGGTTCTGGCCAACCGGCTGTCGGCATCGGGTGCCAGCATCTGCCTGCTCGAGGCAGGCGGGCCTGACCGTAATCCGTTCATCCATATGCCCGCCGGGTTCATCAAGACCCTGTCGAACCCGCGCCTGAACTGGCTCTATGAAACCGAGCCGAGTGCTGGCACTGCCGGCCGCCCGATTGTGACGCCGCGCGGCAAGGCACTGGGCGGCTCCAGTTCGATCAACGGCCATATCTACAACCGCGGCCAGCGGATGGATTTCGACACCTGGGCACAGATGGGCAATCGCGGCTGGAGCTATGCCGACGTCCTGCCCTACTTCAAACGCAGCGAATGCCGCATCGGCGATGGCGACGACACCTACCGCGGTCGTGATGGCGAACTCGTGGTCACGGATGTCGACCGCCGCGACCCGGTATCGGACGCCTTCATCGAGGGCGTGAGCAATCTCGGCATACCCCGCGGCCTCGATTACAACGGCGCCGTGCAGGAGGGCGTGGGATATTTCCAGCGGACCATTCACAAGGGTCGTCGGGTGAGCGCGGCACGCGCGTTCCTGCATCCAGCCCGCCGCCGCGCAAACCTGGAAATTTTCACCCACACCCATGTCACCAGAATCCTGTTCGACAATCGCCGCGCCGTGGCCGTCCGGTACCGCCGGGGCGATCAGGATCATGAGGTTCGTGCAAACCGGGAGATTCTTCTCGCGGCGGGCGCCATCGCCTCCCCGCAGATATTGCAGGTCTCCGGAGTCGGCCCGACCGCCCTGTTGCAGGATATCGGCGTGGCCCCGATCCATGCGCTGCCGGGTGTTGGCGAGAACCTGTCCGACCATTATGGAATTCGCCTCGCCGCACGGCTGCAGGGTATTAAAACCATCAACGAAAGTACGCGCGGCCTGTCCCTCGCCGTCGAGGCCGTCAAATACGGCCTCTTCCGAAAAGGTGTTCTGGCGCAGTCTCCCGGCATCGCGGTCGCATTGTGTAAATCACGCAACACATTGGACCAGCCCGACCTGCAGGTCATCTTCGCGCCCGCCAGCTACAAGGAAACGGCAGTCTACGAGCTCGATGATTTCCCCGGCATGACCGCCGGGGTCTGGCCGATGCGGCCCGAGAGTCGCGGGCATGTTCGCGCCCGCAGCGCCGACACCGGGGACAAGCCGATCATCCAGCCGAATTATCTCGAGGCCGAGGCGGACCAGCGCCTCCTGCTCGATGGCATTCGATTGGCCCGGCGCATGCTCCGGGCCCCGGAATTGGCGCAATGGTATGTCCGCGAGACCTCCCCCGGTGATGTGGCACAAAGTGACGACGAACTGCTCGACTTCGCGCGGCGGCGCGGCACGACAATCTTTCACCTGATGGGCACCTGTAAAATGGGTCCCTCCACGGATGCCAGCGCTGTCGTGTCCGACACGCTCAAGGTCCATGGCATCGACGGGCTGCGCGTCATCGACGCATCAGTCATCCCGACGTCCCACTCGGCCAACACCAACGCCGCAACGATCATGATTGCGGAAAAGGCGGCCGATATGATCTTGGGAAAATCGCCCCTCCCCGCCGCGCCGGTTTAGCAACACCCTCGGAAGTGTCATAATCCCGTGATTGCCCCGATGGGGCCGTTACGTCAGGGGGAAACCAACAATGCACATCGTCGATCTGAGCCGTGAGATTCACCACCGCGCACCTGCCCATCCATCCCATCCGCCCGTGATCATCACGGTCTGGAACGACCATTCGGAGATCAAGCGCGCCGGCAACACCGAGTTCACGTCGAAATCCCTATCGATCACCATGAGTGATCATTCCTGCACCCATGTCGACGCGCCGGTGCATTTCAATCCCGCCGCCGACGCCCCGTCGATCGACGAGGTACCGCTGGAGAATTTCTACACCGAGGCCATCTGCCTGGACTTCGGCGACGTGCCGAACAAATACGAGGCCACCGTCGAGGACATGGAGGCGGCGCTTGCGGCATCGGGCGAAGAGATCAAGCCCGGCGACACGGTGATGATCCATATGGGTATCCACAACCGGCTGTTCGGCTCGCCGGCGTATGTCCATGATTTTCCGGGCCTCTCCGTCGAGGCGGTGCATTGGCTGGCGGACAAGAAGATCACCATGTTCGGCGTCGAGACGGTCAGCCCGGCACCTGAGGGGGAGCCCAACTACCTCGCCCACCTCGCCTGCGCCGAGCGCGGCATCACCCACATGGAATGTCTGATGAATTTGGACCAGCTGGTGGGCAAGGGTCGGTTCCGGTTTGCCGGATTTCCACTGAAGATCAAGGGCGGCACCGCCAGCCCGATCCGCGCCGTGGCCATTTTCGAGGACTGAGAATTGGCGACAAAAACGAAATTTGATCGCGCGGCCGAGGATATCGGCAATATCGTCGGCCTCGAGCATGTCAATCTGCTCGTGCCGGACCAGACCCCGGCCACATCCTTCTACGTCAGTGGCCTCGGCCTGACCCGCGACCCCTATCTGATGACCGGCCCGGACATCATGTGGATCAATATCGGGCGCCAGCAGTTCCACCTCCCGACCCGGGGGACCCAGGTGCTGCGCGGGCACACGGCATTGGTGATCAACGACTTCGACCGGCTCGCCACGCGGCTCGAGAACCAGCGCATGGCCCTCAAGGGCACCAAGTTCAGTTTCAAGCGCGAACGCGGCCGGATCGATGCCACCTGCCCCTGGGGCAACCGATTCCGCTGCTACCCGGCGGGCAAGCGCTTCGGGAAAATGCAGCACGGCATTCCGTATGTCTGTTTCGACGTGCCGAAAGGTGCCGCTGGTCCGATCAGCCGGTTCTACAACGAAATTATCGGCGCGCCCGCGCGAACGGGAAAATTCGAATCCGCAGCCGCCGCGTTCGTGTGCGTCGGCCCGGATCAGGAGCTTATTTTCCGGGAAAAACCAGGCCGTCAGTCCAAATTCGACGGCCATCACATCCAGGTCTATTTCGCCGATTTCTCCGGTCCCTATGAGCGGCTGCTCGAACGCGGCCTGATCACCATGGAGACCGACCAGCACGAGTATCGCTTCATTACCATCGTCGATCCCGACAACGGCAAGCCCGTGTTCGAGATCGAGCATGAGGTGCGCAGCCTTCACCATCCCCTCTACGGCCGCCCCCTGGTCAATCGCAATCCGGCGCAGCGGAACATGACCTACCAGGCCGGGGCTGACACGCTGCGCGTCGGCTGATTTTCTAATCGTTTAACGCTTGAAAGGACCCCTCATGGTCGAGTTACGTAACCCTGCTCGCGAACGTCTCGAAGCAGGCGAAATCTCCGTCGGCATTGGCATCCGCCTGGCGCGCAGCGCCGATATTGCCAGCATGATGAAGACCGCCGGCATGGACTGGCTGTTCATCGACCTGGAACACGGGGCCCTCACACTCGATCAGACCGCGCAGATTTCATGTGCAGCGCTGGCCTGTGGCATCGCGCCACTGGTGCGCGTGCCACGCGGCGAGATGGCGATGGCAACGCGCGCACTGGATGGTGGTGCGCTCGGAATCATCATGCCTCAGTGCGAAACCGCCGATGAGGCGCGTGAGATCGTCGAACGTATGTACTACGCACCCGAGGGTTCGCGCGGCGTCGTCGGGGGCCTGCCCCAGTTCGGCTTCGCCAATCCCGACATGACTTCGGCGATGAAGGCGATGAACGAATCCATGCTTCTGATCGTCATGTTGGAGACACCGGAAGCGATTGCAAACGCAGACGAAATTGCCGCCGTTAAAGGCGTCGACGTCGTGCAGATCGGGACCAACGATCTGGCCGCCGCGTCGGGTGTACCGGGCCAGGTCGGCCATGAAAAAATCGTCGCGAACTACGAAACGGTCGCCGCGGCCTGCAAGAAGCACGGCAAATGGATGGGCATGGGCGGTGTCCCGTCACCGGAGCTCCAGGAGAAGTACATTTCGATGGGGGTGCGTTTCGTGCTGTCCGGCCAGGACATGAGTGTCCTGATCAATGCCGCTGCAAGCACCGTCGATCGGGTTCGCAGCTACAAGGTTTGATACCCGGCGCGGCTTAGGCTTTCGTCGCCAGATAGCCCCGCCAGCTTCCCAGATCGGATATGTCGCGCGCGCCATCGGCAGCGTAGCCCTCGCAGATGAACCCTTTCACGAGGGATCCGTCTTCGAGTTCGACGGTGCCGATTCCCAGCGGCGCGGGTATGCCTGCCATGAAGCTTCCGAACTGCGCTTGGGGAATGGCCCAGATCTCGACGTCGATGGCGACACCGCCCGTTTCGGCTCGGATCATACCCGGCCGCGGCGGCTCGAACGCCTCCAACGCGTAGAAGCGGTAGTTGGGTGCCGACCGGGTCGTGCGTACCAGCGAGGCGCCGCGTTCCGTCAGCTGGTGGTTCAGCGGCAGTCCCGACATGTGCGCGCCACACGCGACAAGAAGCATCATGTCGTCTCCCAATTCCCCGTTGTCCGGCGGGGTTTCGGGCAACGGCGCACGCGCAGACCCCATACCGGTGTCGGCCGCACGGTGCATTGCATCGGCAAATGGCAGAATTTCCCGGTCACGGAAGGCCGGCGCGACAAATGTGACGCCAAACGGCAGGCCGTTATCGAGAAACCCGGCAGGCACAGCCGTGCCGCACAAATCCAGTAAATTCATATAGTTGGTGTAGTAGCCAAGGTTCGAGTTCAGCTGGATCGGATCGGCCTCGAGTTCTGCGATTGTGTATATGGTGCCCGCCGTCGGCGTCATCATTACATCGATATCCTTCCAGACCGGCTCGACTTTCCGGCGCAGCGCCTGCATCCGGTATTCCGCCGCGAAGGCCTCCGCCGCGCTGGGCGAGGCCCCGCCGCCGATAATTTCCCGTGTCACCGGATGTATCTTGTCCGCATGCGCATCGAAAAACTCTCGGATACCGACATATCGCTCCGCCACCCACGGACCTTCATAGAGCAGCCGCGCTGCTTCGAGGAACGGCGCCAAATCTACTTCAACGATCCGCGCGCCCAGGCCCTCAGCCCGCGCGACGGCAGCTTCGAACAGCTTCTCAGCCGCCCCATCACCGAAGAAAGCCAGATTTTCCGCCTTCGGCACCCCCACGCGCGCACCCTCGATCAGGATCGGTGCGCCGGTCGAAACCGCGGTCTCATCGCGAGAGTATGGATCGTCCGCATCGAACCCCGCGGCTACATCCAGCACCATTTGTGCATCGGCCGCGCAGTTGGCGAAAATCGAGATGCAGTCGAGGGTCCGGCAGGCCGGCACCACGCCACGTGCGCTCAAAAGGCCGCGCGATGGCTTGAGACCGACGATGTTGTTGAAAGCTGCGGGAACCCGGCCCGAACCGGCTGTGTCGGTGCCGAGTGAAAAACTCACCAATCCCTGTGCGACGGAGACGGCCGACCCGGAACTCGAGCCCCCGGAAACAAAGGCCGGGTCGAAGGAATTGCTGCACGGACCATAGGGTGATCGCGTGCCGACAAGGCCGGCCGCAAATTGATCCAGATTAGTCTTACCGAACAGAATTGCACCCGCGGCGATCAAACGATCGACGACCGGGGCCGATTGATCGGGTGTGTAGGCAAATTCCGGACAACCCGCCGTCGTCGGCATGCCGGCCACATCGATATTGTCCTTCACCGCGAACGGAATCCCGAACAGCGGCAGGTCTTTGGGGTCGAGTGCGGAAAGCCGCTTCGCATCCGCCAGCACGACTGCATCGGACACACGGGCGATCCAGATGTTGCCGTCATCGTTTCCCTGCACGCGTGCGAGCGTTTCGCGGGCCACTTTATCCACGTCACCCGGAGATCGAAGATACTGTGCGCGAAGAGACTCAATATTCATGTTTATCAACCAAATAATAGATATTTCTAATGTGATGCCGGAATTCCACCCAGCGGATATTGATGCGCTGCCCGTGAAATGGACTCATCCCAGCCTTTCCAACGCGGAACGGCCCGGTGTAGCGTTTTCGTACAGACGGACATCGCGCGCGGCATTCCTGTATCCGTTATAGAGAAATCGCGCCGCCATGGGGGAGCAAATTGGGGAGCAAGAGCCACAATTTCGACGCAGAACCCTACGCACTGGCATTCGATCCGGCTGCGACGGCCCTCCTGATCATCGACATGCAGCGCGACTTCCTCGAACCCGGCGGTTTCGGCGAGATGCTCGGCAATGATGTGTCGCTGCTTCGCACCACCATCGAACCTTGCACACGCATCCTGAAGGCCGCGCGCACCGCCGGCCTGACGGTCATCCACACACGCGAAGGCCATCGGCCCGACCTGACGGACGCACCGCCTTCGAAACTCGCACGCGGCGGCCTCGAAGTCGGGATCGGCGACCCCGGTCCCATGGGACGAATTCTTGTGCGCGGCGAACCGGGGCACGACATCATTCCGGAATTGGCACCGGGCGATAATGAACCGGTCATCGACAAGCCCGGCAAGGGCGCGTTTTACGAAACGGATCTTGATCTGATCCTTAAAAACCGAGGGATTTCGACACTGATCGTCTGCGGCGTCACGACAGAGGTCTGCGTCCACACGACCGTCCGCCAGGCCAATGATCGCGGCTATGAATGCGTGGTGCTCGCCGATTGCGTGGGCTCGTATTTCCCGGAATTCCAGCGGGTCGGGCTCGAAATGATCAAGGCACAGGGCGGAATCTTCGGATGGGTGAGTGATTCCGCACGCGCCGTGCAGGCGCTGCAGTAACGGAACACGAGCGCGACAGACGTGAGGACGTTTCAGACCAACCACATTCGATAAGGGGAAAATCCGGATGGGTACAACGAAAAGTTCATGGTGGGTTTCAGGAGACTGGAACGCGCTGTTCGGGCTGGGGACGAATGTCCTGGTCAATCTTCTGGTCCTCACGGGCCTGCTGAAATTCGTCATCCAGTTGCCGGATGAGGTCATTTTCGGCCGCATTCTTCCGGCCGTCGGGTTGATGATCTTTCTCGGCAATATGTTCTACGCCTATCTGGCCCGGAAACTGGCCAGCAAGGAGGGACGCAGCGATGTCGCCGCCCTGCCCTCGGGGCCCAGTGTCCCGCACATGTTCTTCGTCGTGCTGGCGATCATGCTGCCCATCAAGATTCAAACCGGCGACCCGATGCTGGCCTGGCAAGCAGGCCTCGCATGGGTGTTCATCGAGGGGATCGTGTTGTTCATCGGCGCGTTCGTCGCCCCGCATGTTCGGCGCCTGACACCGCGTGCCGCCCTGTTGGGGACGCTCGCGGGCATCTCCATCACCTTCATCTCGATGAAGCCGGCGATGGAAATCTTCCAAAGCCCGGTGATCGGCCTGGTTTCGCTGGCCATCATACTCGCGGGTTGGTTCGGCGGCGTCCGCTATCCCGGAAAGGTTCCCGCCGGCCTGATCGCCATCGGCGTGGGCACGGCATTGGCCTGGCTCAGCACCTGGTTCGATCTCGGCATCGGCCTCATGAGCGTGGACAGCGTGACCCAGTCGATCGCAGCGGTCGGGCTTGCGTTGCCCGTGATCTCAATCGGTCAGGTTTTCGACGGCCTCAATCAGTATTGGGCCTTCATCCTGGTCACCGCGATCCCGTTCGGCGTCTATGACTTCATCGAAGCCATGGACAATGTCGAAAGTGCGGCCGTCGCCGGCGATGAGTACAGCGAGAAGCAGGTGATTGGTGCCGAAGGCATCATCAGCCTCGTGGGCACGCTGTTCGGCAGCCCGTTCGCCAACGCCGTCTACATCGGACATCCCGGTTGGAAGGAAATGGGTGGCCGGATCGGCTACTCGGCCGTCACGGGTATCTTCGTGCTGGTGGTGACATGGCTCGGCGTTGTCGGACTGTTGCTCGCGGTGATCCCCCAGGTCGCGATCATCCCGATCCTGCTCTACATCGGCATGCTGATCGGCGCGCAGGCGTTCCAGTCGACGCCGTCCAAACATGCGCCGGCGATCATCTTTGCCCTCATCCCCAATCTTGCGGCATGGGGCAAGGTCCTGATCGATGGGGCGCTTGGTGCGGCGGGCACAAATGCCGGGGCCGTTGGATTGGACAAGCTGGCCAATCAGGGCGTGCTTTACCGGGGGCTCGAAGTCCTCGGCAGTGGCGCGATCCTGGTCGGGCTCATCTTCGGTGCCATGGCCGTGTTCATCATCGACCGCAACTACAAGCCAGCGGCCGCGTTCGCGCTGAGTGCCGCCGTGTTGACCTACTTCGGGTTTATCCACGGCCCCGCAGTGGGAATCGGCGGCGGGCTCGGCATATCGCCGACGATCACGATCGCCTATCTGGCTGTTGCCGCGATCCTGTTCTGGTGTGATGGCCTCGAGAAGGCCGAAGCGCAGGCCGACTAGTTGGCTCAACCGGTATCCGGCGGGCTGCCGTTTCGGGGGCCCGCCGGTACTGTTTCCCGGCCCGCGCCGGGCATCACAATGAGGAATTTTACGTGCGTTTGACCGTGACCGATATGCCCGAGCGTTTTCCCACGCATGTAGCGAACGGGCGGGCGATGAGTGTGTTTTCGCGTGTCATGAATGTCGCACTGGGAGGCGATGCCGGGCCCGTTGTGACGATCGACGCACGCCATGACGCGCCGTTGTCGCCAGGAACGGCGCGGCTTGCAGCACCTGACGGGATCGATTTTTCCCGGCTTGTCCGTCCCGGTACCGGCTTGGCAATGCGGGCGGGGATATTGCGCGTGCAGGGCGCCGACCTGGCATTCGACTTTCGCAACGCCGCAACCATGAAATGGCCCGACGGGGCAACACACCCGACGCGGAATCGCGCCAAGTTCAAAGCGGGTTGGGTCGATGCCTGGGCGCTGTTCGTCGACACACCCGACCCGTCAGGTTTCGCGGCCGCGCTGACCTCTGACCCCCAAATGTGCCGTTTCGCTCGCGCACTTGTATGTCGGGTCCGCGATACGATTCCGGAACTGATCTGTGCGGCGGCAGACACGAACCTGCCCGCTGCCTGGGCCTGCTTGTCCCGCCTGCTGGGAACGGGACCGGGTCTGACCCCGTCCGGCGATGATTTCGCGACGGGATTCTTTTTGGGACTAGGGGCCGGCGCAGATAACGATCGCCAACAGGCGTTTCTTCACGGCCTGACCCGGGCCACGCTCGCACAGGCATGTGACAGCACCGATGTTTCCCGCGCCTGTTTCGAACATGCCGCCACCGGCTGCTTTTCCGCATCCCTGACAGCTCTCGTCGATGGCATTGCAAACCGGACTGACGATCTTGCCGCGCGCCTCACGGAAGTCCTGATGATGGGCCACAGCTCCGGCCGGGACGCCGCGTTCGGCCTGATGTGTGGATTGTCTGCCGCCGAGCCGGGTTTGCGCGCGCACGTCATCGACGCACTCGATATCACTTACTTGCACGAGACACCGACCCGATGAACATGGGAACCCGCATTATCGCTGACATGTACAGGGACTCCGTTGCCCTGATGAAAATCTCGTCGGCCATCACCTTGCTCGACGGCGTCAACCAGGCCTCCTGCATTATGGCAACACCGGCCAACCTCGAGCTGCTGCGCGAGGCGGGGCTGATCGCGGATGATCCCGGTGCGCGTCCGAACGAAGTCCTGATCGCGGTAGAGGCCGAAACCGACGCCGCTGTGAACGCCGCCCTGGATGCCGCAGAAGCCGCGCTGCGGGCAGACCCGGTGGTGGTCGATGGTGGCGGTGTCGCCTCGGAACCGCTGCGCAGTATCGAGATGGCGCTCGATGCGAATGTGCAGGCGAATTTCACCCTGATTGCCACCCCGGGTCCGTTTGCCGCCGCAGAGGCCTTCAAGTCGGTACAACTCGGGCTGAATGTCATGATGTTCAGCGACAATGTGACGATCGAGGACGAACTCGCACTCAAAACCAAGGCCGATCAGGCCGGACTGATGGTCATGGGGCCCGATTGCGGCACCGCGATTATCGACGGCTCTCCCCTCGGCTTTGCCAATGTCGTGCGCCGCGGGACGATCGGGATCGTCGCCGCATCGGGCACCGGATTGCAGCAAGTCTCCTGCCTGATCGACGCGGCCGGGTGCGGCGTGTCCCAGGCTATTGGCACGGGTGGGCGCGATCTGGATCGTAACATTGGTGGCATCACCACGAAGCGGGCGATCGCGACGCTCGGCGCAGATTCCGATACCGACGTGATCGTTCTGATCTCCAAACCACCTGCACCGGACGTCGCGGCGGTGGTCCTCGAACTTGCGGTGGCGACCGGCAAGCCCGTTGTTGCGTGCCTTCTCGGGTATGCTCCCGAAGGATCGGGCCTTGCCGGGGTTTCCTACGCACGCACGCTGGAACAGGCCGCATTTATGGCCGTCACCGCGTCCGGCGGCACCACGGCCGCGGAACCGGGCGGGTTGGTCGCGGCGCCCTTGCCCAGCCTGAACGGGGATCGGCAATATCTACGCGCGCTCTACAGCGGCGGCACCTTCTGCTACGAGGCGCTCACGATGCTCGGTGGCGCGCTCGATGGGGTGCACTCGAACACATCCAGTGCCAACACCCAAACTCTCAACGATCCTTGGACGAGCACGGCACACACCGTTCTGGACTTGGGTGATGATCTCTTCACCCGCGGCCGCCCGCACCCGATGATCGACCATCGTTTGCGCAACGACCGGATCATGGCCGAGGCCGAGAATCCGGACACTGCCGTGATCCTGTTCGACGTCGTCCTCGGCCACGGTTCCCATGAAGATCCTGTCGCGGCCATGACCCCGGCGTTATCTGCCGTACCCGGCCATGCGAACGGCGGCCCGGTATTGCTCGGTTTTGTCTGTGGCACCGAAGGCGACCCTCAGGGCCTCGCCCGCCAGCGCGCCGCCATGGCCGATCTCGGGGTGCTGCTCGCCGACAACAACGCCCAGGCCGTGCGTACCGCCGCCGCAATCCTGGAGGGCGCACAATGAGCGATCTGTTTGGCGCACCGCTTTCGGTCATCAATGTCGGGCTCGCACAATTTGCCGGACCAATCCGAGCCGCCGGTGCAGATGTCGTCGATGTCGAGTGGGCCCCACCGGCCCATGATGAAAACATCGCACGCGCCCTCGCCCGCTTGGTCAACCGGGCGGATATCGAGACCGCAAACCAGACCGCGTTCGGCCGCTATCTGGCGGCGCAGCCCACGCTGCGGGGGGTCGGGCTCGCCCGCGACGTACTAGCCGGGCTGGGCGAACGGATGGTCCTCCATTCCGGCCCGCCGATTGCCTGGGACGACATGTGTGCACCCGTTCGCGGTGCCATCGCCGGCGCGTGTGTGTACGAAGGCTGGGCGAAGACACCGGAGGACGCGGAAACCCTCGCCGGTTCAGGCGCGATCAGCTTCGCGCCGTGCCACCATTTCGGGGCCGTGGGCCCGATGGCCGGGATCATCAGCCCGTCGATGCCGCTCTGGATCATCGAGGACCCCGTTCATGACCACACGACTTACTCGAACCTGAATGAGGGCCTCGGCAAGGTGCTGCGCTTCGGCGCCAATTCTCCCGAGGTCATCAAACATCTGGAATGGATGCGCGACGTGCTCGCACCGGCATTGGCGAAGACCCTCGACCGGCTGGGCGACCTGGAACTCAAGCCGCTGATGGCCCAGGCGCTGCATATGGGCGACGAGGTGCACAACCGGAACGGTGCGGCATCCGCGCTATTGATCAAACGATTAATACCCGCAGCCCTCGATGCCGGACTGGATCCCAAAACCCTGTCCGACGTGGTCAGCTTCATCAACAGCAACGACCATTTCTTCCTCAACCTGTCGATGGCGGCGTGCAAATCCATGCTCGACGCGGCACACGGCGTGCCCGGCTCAAGTCTGGTGACCGCCATGGCCCGCAACGGTGTCAATTTCGGCATCCGGGTGAGCGGGCTGGGCGACACCTGGTTCGAGGCACCCGCTTCGATCATCGACGGCTTGTTTTTCCCCGGCTACAGCACCGCGGACGCCAACCCCGATCTGGGCGACAGCTCGATAACCGAGACCGCGGGTATCGGCGCCTTCGCAATGGCCGCCTCTCCGGCCATCGTGCAATTCGTCGGCGGCACAGCATCCGATGCGCTCGCGAACTCGCGGCGCATGGGCCACATCACGTTCGGCCGGAACACGGCCTTTACACTGCCCGCTCTGGATTTCATGCCGACCCCGGCGGGCATCGATATTCGCAAGGTCGTGGATACCGGCATTGCACCCGTGATCAACACCGGAATCGCACACCGCGAGGCCGGAATCGGCCAGGTTGGTGCCGGCATCACGCACGCCCCGCTAGCATGTTTTTCTGCGGCCGTTGCCGCGCTCGCGGAGACCCATGTTGACGGATAACTGAGGCTTCCGAAGGAGGCGACATCATGCCGCCACGCCAGAAGACAGCCGTCGTCGCAGCCGGCGGAAATTCCCTGATCATCGACGCCGACCACAAGTCGATTCCAGATCAGTACGCCGCTGCAGCCATCACCGTGGGCCATGTCGCGGATATGATCGAACAAGGCTGGGACGTCGTCATCACCCATGGCAACGGGCCGCAGGTCGGGTTTATCCTGCGCCGATCCGAAATCGCCATCGCCGAAGTGCCGCCCGTGCCCATGGATTACGCCGGTGCGGATACACAGGGTGCGATCGGCTACATGTTTCAACGCGCCATGCAGAACGAGATGCGCCGGCGCGGTATCGACCGTCACGCAATCGCTGTTGTCACCATGGTATTAATCGACCGTGCCGACCCTGCCTTCGCCGCGCCATCCAAACCCATCGGCTCACATATGTCGGAAGAGTTTGCGAAAATCCATGCGGCAGAACATGGCTGGCATGTGCGTGAGGAAGGCGACCGCGGCTGGCGCCGGGTGGTGGCCTCGCCGCGGCCCCAGTCGATCGTGGATATCGGCGCCATCGAAACCCTGATCGATGCGAACCATATCGTGATCGCCTGCGGCGGTGGCGGCAT
>Ga0070727_10002397_pt1 | contig 18132 bp, 18 predicted proteins | sample tdAd472_FD_66722 | JGI IMG/M metagenome (GOLD analysis project Ga0070727, IMG submission 66722) | Marine sediment microbial communities from the Atlantic coast under amendment with organic carbon and nitrate - tdAd47.2 | ecosystem: Environmental > Aquatic > Marine > Coastal > Sediment | place...
GGCCCCTGCTGACCCTCGAGCTGCTACCCCTCCGCCGGGGTGAGCTCCGCCTCGGCGACGCCGCCCTCGAAGCCGTCGGGCCGCTGGGCCTGTTCGTGCGCCGGGCGGTCCTCCCCCTGCCCCAGGACGCGCTCCTCGTGCGCCCCAACCCGCGGCCCCCGCGTCCCCCTGACCTGGCCCCCTGGATTCGCCGCGGTCCGCCCCTGGGCACCTGGGCCACCGTTCGCGACTGGCGGCCCGGGGACCCGCGGCGCTGGGTCCACGCGCGCCTCAGCGCGCGCCGGGGGTTCCCGGTGGTCGCCCCGCCGGAGCGACGACCCGACGCCCGGCTGAGCCTCGGGGTCGACCCTGCCCTGCCCCCGCGGAGCTTCGAGCGCGCAGTGAGCTACGCCGCGGGCTTGGGCAGCGCCCTGCTCCGCCGCGGGGTGGCCCTGGACCTCGTCCTCGACAGCGGGCGGACTCGCTGCCGGGGCCGTGACGGTCGGGCGCTGCTCCTCGATACCCTGGCTCGCGCGCGGCGCGCGCCTCCCAGCGAGACGCCTCAGGTCACGATCAGCGTGCGCGACAACGCGCCGGTGCTCCTCGAGCAGGCAGCGCAATGAAGGCCCGCAGCGCGCTCCTGGGCTACGCGGTGACCCTCGGTCTGGTCGAGGTCTACGCCGGCGGCAGCGGCTTCGTGTGGAGCCTGGGTCTGGTGTGCCTGCTCGTGGGCTGGATCCCCGCCTCGTCGGGAGACCCGCGGAGCCCCGGGCTGGAGGTGTTTCGCCCGGGTGGCTTCGCCCTCGCCGCGGCGCTGATCGCGTGGGTCGGCGTGCACGGGGCCCTCTCGCTGGAGGCGCCTCCGCCCGTGGTGACCGTGGTCCGGGTCGTCGCGCTGACCGGCCTGCTCCTCGTCCCGCTGACTCCCCCCGCCGCCCGTGGGCTGCACGCGCTGGGCTTGATCCTCTGCGCCTGGTCGCTGGCGACCCTCCAGCCGGACCCCTCGCCGGTGGAGCTCGCCCTGGGGTTGCTCCTCCTGGCCGGCGCGCTGGACGGGCTGCGCCAGAGCCCGTCGCGACGCTCGACGGTCTCCCTCGCGGTGTTGCTGCTGGGGATCCTCCCCTGGCTGTCTGGGGTCGAGCTCCCCCGCTGGAGCACCGCCACCGCGGCGCCGGCCTTCCCGCGGGACCCTTCCCCTCCCCCGGAGACCCCGGACCTCGAGAGCGGGGTGGACCCCGAGCGCGTGTGGGCCACGGGGGGCACGGCCCGCCGCAGCATGCGCCTGATCGCTACGGTGCGCGCCCCGCAGCTCCAGGGGGACCTCCTGCTGCGGGTCGCAGCCCTCGAAGGCGCGCGCCGCCAGGGCTTCTACGTGCGCCACGAGCTCAACCCCCAACCCGAGTGCCTGCAGCCGCTGCGGGTGGAGGCCGAGGTCGAGCTCAGCGAGTCGGTCTCGGGCTACCTGCCCTGCGTGGGGATCCCGCGCGAGGTCTCGCTGCCCCATAGCCTGAGCGACGCCGGCGCGACCCTCGCACAGGCCGCGAGCTACCCCCTGCGCTACACCGCCGTCGGGGAGGTGGTGCACCCCCGCTTCCTCCTCGCGGGCCGCGACAGCCTCGTCCGCCCCGACCTGCTGACGCTCCCCGACGGGCTCCCTCCCGAGCTCGCGGAGCTCGCGCGCGAGGCCGTCGGCACCCGGCAAGGCCCCTGGCGCAAGGCGCTGGCGGCTGCCCGCTGGTTGCAGGACCGCGCCGTCTACGCCGACACCGAGTTCGCCGAGGGCGACCTCTATCCGCGCTGCATGGCGTTCCTCACCCGGACCCGGACCGGGGTGTGCACCGAGTTCGCCGCGGCCCTCGTGGTCCTCCTCCGCAGCCAGGGCGTCCCTTGCCGGCTGGTCCTCGGCTACCGCAGCGAGGACCGCGAGCCCGACGGGACCTACCTCGTGCGCGCGCTCCACGCCCACGCCTGGGTCGAGCTCCCCCTCGAGGGGGCGGGCTGGGTCGCCATCGATCCGACCCCGGGGGGCGCTCTGCCCCTCCCCCCAGAGCCACCCCCAGCGCCCCCGCCGCCCGCCGACCCACGTCCCGCTTGGGGCGACGGGGGGCGCTCGCTGCTGGCGCGCCTGCGCCCCCTGCTGGGGACCCTCGTGGCCCTGGCCTTGTTGGCGGTGGTGATCCTCCGCCTGCGGCAGCAGCTCGGGGATCGCGATCGCGGCTGGCGGGCCCAGCTCGAGGCCGCGGGGAGCGGCCCCAATCTCCCCGAGCGCGAGCGCTGGCTACGCCTGCTCCGCCGACTCGGCTACCGAGTCGGCGGCGCCGAAACCCCGACCGACTACCTCCGCCGCCGGGGCGCTGGAGCGTCGTGGCTGGAGGGCAACGCGCTCTACGAGCGTGCTCGATTCGGCGGCGGCGACCTGGCCACGGTTGCCGAGTTTCGCCGCTGGTTGGACGACGTTGCCGCAGGACGCGTCGAGCTCGACACCGAACCAGACGCCTAACCCCTTGCAGACCAACCCCTCACCCGGCCTGTGGTTTGCTCTGACTGCAGGCGTCAGCTACGTTCAAGGACGGGAGGCCTCCCCATGAATCCACTCATCTTGCTCACCAACCCCTGGGTCGCGGCCGCCAGCGCGGGCGCCGCGGCGTATGCCTTCTACAAGAAGAGCCGCGGTCAGCGCGACGACCTGCGCTCGGTCAAGCTGGAGTTGATCGAACAGCAGCGTGAGCTCGATCGCCTGCGCGCCGAGCTCGGTCGCGAGCGCGAGCACAATCGCCAGCCCGACTGACCGACCCCCACCCACCCCTGAGCTCGCTCCCGCCCGGGAGCGAGCTCGCTTCGTTCCTGGAGGTGCCCCCTTGGCCGACCACGCCCCCAACTTCCTCCGCCTGGTCGACGCCGCCAAGGCGCGGATCGAGGAGCGGACCGTCGACGAGCTTCGCCAGCGCCAGCAGGCCGGCGCAGCGCCGCTGGTCCTCGACGTGCGTGAGGAGAGTGAGTTCGCCCGCGATCGGATCGTCGGCGCGGAGCACCTCGGCAAGGGGATCCTCGAGCGCGACATCGAGGGGCGCGTCCCGGACCCCACCACGGAGCTCGTGCTCTACTGCGGCGGGGGCTACCGCTCGGCGCTCGCCGCCGCGGCCTTGCAGGACATGGGCTACACCCGGGTCAGCTCCCTCGCTGGGGGCATCCGGGCCTGGCGCGAGCGGGCCTACCCGCTGGACGCCTGAGCTACCAGCGGCGCTCGGCCAGCTCGAGGACCCCGGCGCGGTCGCAGTAGACGGCCTCGACTCCGCCGAACTCGAGGGTGTCTCCGAACTCCAGAGACGACTGACGCCCGACGCTCAATGGCTCGTCGTTGTGGGTCGTGCCGTTGGTGGAGCCCGCGTCTTGCACGCTCCAGCCGCGGCCCTCGCGGGTAAACCAGGCGTGGGTCTTGGAGATGCTGGACGATTCGATCCTCAGATCGCTCGTGCGCAGCCGCCCCACGGACAGCCGATCGCCCTCGCCGAAGGGCAGGAGGAAGGCGTCGGTCGGGCTGAGGCTCGCCTGGGCAGCCGCGCGGGCGCGGGCGGTCTCGCGGATCTCACGCGGCGAGAGCTCTCCGCTCTCGTCCTCGATCCGCGATGTCTCGAAGGCCGCGCTGCCGGTGTCCACCCAGGGGAACACCACGAGGTAGACCTCGGCCTCGAGCAGCGCGAGGGTCTTTTGCTTACCCATGTTGGTGAGGCACTCGTGCACCTCACTCAAGGAGGACTCTGTCGTGAGCTTCATGTCCGCACCCGAAACCGTCTGTCTACCTCAAGACTAGCGGCAGCCTCGGACCGGTTCCAGACGCACCTCCTCAGCAACGGCGCCTGGCGAACTCCAACGTGCCCGGGCCGCTCTCGAACACCGCCTGAACGCCGCCGAACCCGAGCAAGTCGCCTCGACGCAGCGCCACGTTGTCCCCGGATCGCACCGGCTCGTCGTTGTGGGTCGTGCCGTTGGTCGAGCCGTTGTCCTGGAGGAACCAGCCGCTGGGTCCGCCGTCGAGGAACCATGCGTGCACCTTGGAGACGCTGGCCGAGCTGAGGATCAGGTCGTTGTTGCGCGCGCGGCCGAGGGTCACGAGCTGGGCGAAGGGGTTTCGCGCGGTCTTGGCCACCTGCAGCAGGTAGGCCTCGCCCGGCCCCCCGTGGCCGACGGCCGACGCGCGGGCCCGGGTCGTCTCGCGAATCGCGTGCAAGTCGTCGGTGTCCTCGAGGGCCAGCGCGGTGTCGACCAGGCCCCCGGGGGCGCTGTCCGCCCAGGGGAACACGATCAGGTAGGGTCCCTCCCCCAGCTCCTGCAGGAGGGTCGTGTCTCCGTAGGCGCTCTGCAACTCGAGGAGCTCGTTGAGGGTGGTCCCCACCCCGATCGATTTGCTCCGTCCCATTCCCGCGTCCCGTAGACCTCCGCCCGATTCACCATAGCCGCTTGAGGCACTCCGTCGCTATCGCCCGGGCAGCGACCGGGTCGCGCCACCACGGATCGGGCCAGGACGAAGGGCTCGCGACGGGGATCACCTCGACCTCGGGGCCCAGCAAGGCGCGGAACTCGCTGGCGGCGCGGGCGGTGTGAAAGTCCGAGGTCACGAGCAGCACCGTGCGAGTCCCGGCGGGCAGCAGGTCCTTGCTGAAGGCCGCGTCCTCGACGGTGGTCCGCGAGCGACCCTGGAGCACGCAGCGCTCGGACGGGACCCCAGCGGCCACCGCGCGGTCGCGCATCAGCTCGGCCCAGGTCGTCCCCGGGTAGAGCTCGCCCCCCGAGATCACGAAGGGTCCCTCCGGCACGAAGCCCTCGCGGAACAGCGCCACCGCGCGGTCGACGCGGCCCCCGGTGTGATCCCCCGCGAGCACGATCAAGGCGTCGGCCTCCCGCGGCTCGCCGTCCTCTTCGAGCCAGCCCGGGAGGGCACGGAGGACCGGCCCGCAGCAGAGGTAGAGGGTCAGCGCGAGCCCCGCAGCGGCCGCCAGGACCCAACGCCAGCGTCGCTTTCGGGGCGCAGTAGGAGGCGGGTCGCTGCTCATGAGGGAATGCTACTCGCGAGCCCGCAATGGCTTGCACCCAAATCCCGAGTTTCTCGAGCGCCGCGAAACCCAAGCCCTGGCGCTGCGTTCACCCAACAGCCAGAGGCAAGTCAGCGAGGATGACGATGAGCTTGGTACGTGTTGGATTTCTGTTGGTCGCCGTAGGCGTGGGCACGTGCGTGGCTCAGGCGCCTCCCCCTCAGGGTGGCGGAGGCCAGGGCCAGGGCCCTCGCGCCGGGCAAGGTCCCCGTGCCGGTGGCCAAGGCCAGGGGGGCCGTCGCGGACCCCGAAAGCAGGGTCGCCAGCAGGCCCGCCGCGCCTTCCAGAGGATCGACACGAACCAGGACGGCAAGATCGACGCCGCCGAGGCCCAGGCCGCCGGCAAGCCGGACATCATGAACGCCGACGCCGACCAGGACGGCTTCGTGACCCCGCGGGAGCTGGCCGCCGCCGCCGCCAAGCGCGCCGCCAAGCAGCTCTTCGACCGCCTCGACGCGAACCAGGACGGCGTGCTGGACGCCAGCGAGCTCCAGGGCAAGGCCCAGCGCCTGCTGCAGGCCGACGCCAACGGCGACGGACAGGTCACCCCCGACGAGATCAAGGCCTTCATGCAGGCTCAGCGGCAACAGCGCGGCCAGGGCCAGGGCCAGGGTCAACGCGGTCAGCTGCGGCAGGCCTTCGCGACCGCCGACGCCAACCAGGACGGCAAGCTCGACGCCAACGAGTGGCCGGCTGGCGCCGCCGCCGCCTTCGCCGACGTCGACGCCAACAACGACGGCTTCGTCGACCACGGCGAGATTCGCGCCTACCTTCAAGCCAACCAGTCTTCGCCGCTGTAGGCGAAGGCGCCCCCTTCGACTAGCAAGACCTGATCGGATACGGCCCGCGCTCCGGCGCGGGCCGTGTCGTGTAGGTCAGTCAGCCCCGAGGGGCGCGGGGCGCGAGCACGACCACGCTGAAGCCCACGGCGACCGCGCGCCCCGGGTTGTGGTAGCCGTGGGCCTGGTCCCCCGGAAACGCCGCCACGTCCCCCGGGCCCAGCTCGAAGCGCTCGCCCTCGACGGTCAACACCAGGGTCCCTCGCTCGCAGGTGAGGTACTCCTGGGTCCCCGGCTGGTGGGGGACCCCCACCATGCGCGCCGCCGGCTGCAGCTCGACGCGGTCGATCTCCATCGCAGGGATCGCGTGGGGCAAGAGCTTGTGCACCTGCACGGCGCCGCGGGCGCGCTTGCGGATCGGCAGCGCGCCCCGGGGGTAGAGCTGGCAGCGCACCCGCGGGGCCCCCAGCAACTCCTCCAGCGAGAGCCCGAGGGCGCCGCTGAGGTTGGCGAGCACGGCGAGGGTCGGGTTGGCCCCGCCGGCCTCGAGGTTCGCCAGCGTCGAGCGGGGGACGCCGCTGAGCTTGGCCAGCTGTTGCTGGGTCAGGCCCCGCTGCTGGCGGGCGCGGCGCAGGTTGGCGCCCAGGTTGTCGGCCAGGGTCTCGAGCTCGGCGGGGTGCCCCATGGAGTCCTCCGGCGTCCAGGCTACGACGAAATGTCCGTTTGTCAGCAATCCAGTCGAGAAACCGGCAGGCGGTGCGACCCTCGTGACAGCCAACAAGGAGGCCCACGATGCACGACTCAGCCCTACGCACCCAGGTCGGGGTGCAGCACCTCGACCACCTCAACCTCTCCGTCGCCGACCTCGCCGAGACCGCGCGCTGGTACGCCCAGGTGTTCGACTTCGAGGAGGTCGAACGCGGCGTCGACGACGACGGCCAGCCCTGGGCGATCCTCCAGAGCGGGCAGGCCCTGCTCTGCGCCTACCAGCGCCCGGGGGCGAGCTTCGTCGACCGCTTCGCCCGCAGAGCCCGCGGCGAGCACGGGATCGCGCACTTCGCGCTCTCCCTCAGCGACCGCGCCGAGTTCGAGCGCCGGGTCAGGGCGCTGGGGCTGCGCTTCAGCTACGGCGACGGTCCGATCCGCTACCCCGCCTCGACCTCGTTCTACCTGGCCGACCCCACCGGGTACCAGATCGAGGTCGTGTTCTGGGACGAAGGCCGCCCCACGTTCCGCTAGGCGGGCGTTGAAGAGCGGCTGGTCTTCGGAGCCCGGCTGCGCCGGGCTCCTCGATCCCCGCTAGGCGCCGAACTCCCCGGGGGCCGGGGGCGGATCCCAGGGCTCGGGGTCCTCCCCCGCGGCCTCGATCTGCGCCGTGCCCGCCTCGGGGGCGTCGAGGGAGAAGAGGAAGGTCGGGCCGTCCCAGCTCGCCCCGTCGGGGGACACCAGGCGCACGGCGGCCCAGCCCGCCCGCAGGCGGCCGTCCCGCCCGGTCTGCGCGGCGAACACCCGCTCCACCGCCGCGCGCGCGGTCTCGACGCAGGCCGAGCCCTCGAGCTCGACCTCGGCCAGGATCGGCGGCCGGGGGCCGTGGAGGTAGTCCACCCCGTCGAGGATCACGCACACGCGCCTCACCGGCGCTCCCGGGTCGGGCCTAGAGCACCCAGGGCGACGACTCGCGCCACGCCTGCTCGCGCTGCCTGAAGGCGGCGCGGCGGAAGGCGTGGACGGCGTACTCGACCCGTTGGTCGAGGTCCTTGTCGGGGAAGAACGACTTGCTGCGGTTCATGACTGAGCTCCTGCTTACCCACCCTTTCGGCGCGGGGGGCAGCTTGGCTTGAGCCCAAGTCGGAGCGGCCAGGGCCTGGCCCGTGACGGACGGCGTCGGCCCTAGAAGGTGTGGCCAAACCGGGGGCCGAGCTCGGTCTGAGTGAGGATCTCGGGGCCGTCCTCGGTCATCAGCAGGGTGTGCTCGAACTGGGCCGAGAGCTTGCCGTCGATGGTCCGCGCGGTCCAGCCGTCGCTGCGGTCGATCTTCGAGTGCGGGCGGCCCTCGTTGATCATCGGCTCGATGGTGAAGCAGATCCCGGGCTTGAGCACGAACCCGCCGTGGAAGGAGTCGGGGTAGTGGGGGATCCCGGGGTCCTGGTGGAACTTGCGCCCGATCCCGTGGCCCTGGAAGTCGCGGACCACGCTGAACCCGTCCTCGGCGGCCCGCTTCACGATCGCGGCGCCGATCTCGCGCACCTTGCTGAAGGGCTGGATCGCCTGGATCGCGAGGTGCAAGCTGTCGAAGGCGCACTGCACCAGGCGGCGCGCGGTGTCGCTGACCTCGCCGATGAGGAACGTCTCCGATTGGTCGCCGTGCCAGCCGTCGACGATGGAGGTGATGTCCAGGTTGACGATGTCGCCCTCCTGGAGCAGGTAGTCGTCGGGGATCCCGTGGCAGATCACCTCGTTGAGGCTCGTGCACAGCGCCTTGGGGAAGCCCTTGTAGCCGACGCAGGCCGGAATGTGCCCGTGGTCGCGGGTGTAGCCGTCGACGAAGGTGTTGATGTCGTCGAGCTTCGTGCCCGGGACCGCCAGCGGGCGCAGCTCGTCCATCAGCTTGGCGTTGAAGGCGCCCGCGGCGCGCATCCGCTCGCGCTCGCGCTGAGAGAGGATCAGCATGCTGCGCCTCCGCCGAGGCTCCGGCTTCGGCGCCTGGACGCCACGCGGTGCGCCGCCTTGCTCCCGGTCGAGGGGCAGGTGGCACTTCTTGTATTTCTTCCCACTTCCGCAGTGGCAGGGGTCGTTGCGTCCGGCGAGCTTCATCGGCGCCAGTGTAGCCCAAGGGGGCGCTGAGCCCCAAGCCCAATGCCTCTCAGAGGCGGCTGTCGAGGAAGGCCTCCAGCGCCGACGCCGCCCGGGTCAGCTCGTCGATGCGCGACTTGTGCAGGTCCTGGATCAGGTAGCGCGCGCCGTAGGTGACGAAGCTGTCCTGGGCGAAGTACTCCTGGGGCAGCTGCCCGAGCTGCACGACCACCAGGCGCACGAAGCGCACGAAGAACTGGCGCTCGCTCTCCGGGGCGTCGGGGCCGCAGTGGTAGCCCGCCTGCAGCAGGTGGCTCCAGCGGGAGAACGCGCGCCGCTCGCCCTCGAGGAACCCCCGGAGGAAGGCGTAGCTCATCTCGGTCAGGAACGCGTTCCCGTCGCCGTCGTGGGTCCCGTAGAGCGCGTTCTCGAAGCGCGACCCGCCCCCCGGGTCCTCGTCGCGCAGGCGCGGGGGGAAGTGCGCCGGATCGTTGAGGTAGATCGTGAGCTGGCGCCAGTCGGGGAGGTACTGGAACGGGTAGCTCGCCAACAGGGGCTCCAGCTTGCCGGCCTCCATCCGCTGGCGGGCGGCTTGCACGTCGGCGGCCCCTGCCTTGACCAGGCGGTCGTGGGCCGGGTGCAGGCGCAGGACCACGACCTCGCCCTCGGGGACCTGGATCCAGGAGCAGGGGAAGCGGTCCCCGCGCCTGAGCGCGACGTAGTGCAGGCCTGGGGGCACGAGGCGGAACCCGGCGAAGCTGCTCTCGATGGCGAGGGTCCCGAGGTCGATCCGCGCCGCCTCCTTGTGGGCCCCCAGCAAGACCACCGCCCCGGGGGAGGCCGCGACCCCTTCGTCGTCCCAGGTCGGGTCCTCGTTCCAGGCCGACTCGGCCGAGGGCGCGCTGATCAAGGCCCCGGACTCGTCGCTGTCGTCGGCCGGGAGGTCGCTGACCTTGACCTCCGCCGAGGCCGACGCCGAGGTGTAGCGCCCGGCGGCGTGCTGCTCGAGGCGCGCGCGCAGCGCGTCCTTGGGGACGTCGAGCACCTTGGCGAAGCGCTTGAGGTAGCGCAGCTGCTTGTCGTGGACGGCGCGGTTGGCGACGCCGACGTCGATCATCGCGTCGAACAAGAAGGTCTGCTCGGCCTTGCGCTTGCCGACGTGCATCGACTCCCCGGCGCGGCCCGACTCCTCCAGCTCCAGCCCCTCGGTGGGGTTGATCCCCAGCCGGGTGCGGTAGGCCTCGAGCACGCCGCGCGTGGGTCCGTCGAGCTGGCCGTCGGACCCCAGCCAGGCCATCCGGGCGAGGATCCGATAGACCCGCTTCGCCCCGTTGGGGCTGATCCCGTCGCGGTTGACCTGCCTCTTCTTCTTCACCCCAGATCGGCCGGGGTCACCCGATCGATCCAGGCCCGGTAGTCACCGTCGTAGCCCACGGCTTGCTGGCGGTCGGCCACCCGCGTGAGGATCGCGTTGGCCGCGTCGGGGTCGAGCTTCGGCTTGGCGGCGACGTAGTCGGCGACCTGCTCCGCGGTCTCGCGGCCCTTCTCGGCGGCCTTCTCGCTGACCTCGCTCAGGTCGCGCTCGCCGTCAGCGAGGCCCAGGTAGCGCTCGGCGATGTGCTCGCTGACGAAGCGTCCGTGGTCGAGGCTGGCCTTGATGTTCCCCTGGCCGGTGACCACGTTGCCCAGGCCGAACACGCCGGGCGCGCCGGCGTACTCGCCGGTGTCCCAGTCCTTGTAGGTGTAGTAGGCGCCCTTCATCTCGATCCCGGGGATCGGCTCGGGCACGCTGCCGATGGAGCTGACCACGAGCTGGGTCGGGATCTCGAACTCGGTCCCGGCCTTGGCCTTGGCCCGCCCGTCGACGATCTCGGTGCGCAGCAGCTCGAGCGCGCGCAGCTCGCCGTCTTCGAGCACGAACCTGTTCGCCACCACCTGCGGGATCACCTGGAAGAGGAACTTCTTCTGCGCCTTCTCCAGGATCTTGCGCCGCACCAGCGGCAGCTTCTCCTTCTGCTTGGGCTTGGCGTTGGCCGGCAGCGAGGCGAGGGGCATGTCCTCCACCCGGCGGCGATAGAGCAAGGTGCAGTCCTGGACTCCGAGGGACTCGGGGTCCTCGATCCCATGCTCGGCGCACACCTTGGGGATCCCCTCGTGCTCGAGGTGGTTGATGTCGACCTCGATCCCTCGCTCCGCGAGCGCCTTCTGGTAGAGCTCGAGCTGGAAGATCTTGATCACGTCGATGGACGCCAGCCCGCCGCCCACGCAGAGGGAGCCCGGGAGCACCTCGTAGCGCGGGCCGTCGTAGCCCTGCTCGTCCTTGTGGTTGAACCAGTAGACGAAGGGGTTCTGGTAGACGAGCCCGTGCTCGAGGGTCTCCTCCACGTTGTCGGCGGAGGTGATCTCGCGGTCCTTCCAGGCGCCGTTGGCGAGCAACACCGCGCTGAAGCCCCAGCCGAGGACCTCCTTGAAGTCGATGTCCCGACCGAGCTTCGTGAGGGGCACGTAGTGCACCCCCGGGCGATCCAGGCGGTCGTTGATCTTGCCGTATTCCATGGTGCGCTGCTTGTCGTGCCAGCGCGGCAAGCCGTCTTCGATCTTGCCGTAGGGCCGGGGGTTCTGCTCGAACACCACCACCTGCGCGCCGCGGTCGGCGAGCATTTCGGCGGCGACCGAGCCCGCGGTCGCCCCGCCGAAGATTGCGACCACGTGGGTCGGCTCCGTGACCTTCATTCCGTCACCTCAGTCGCCAAGCTTCTGCTTGCCCTTTTCGGCCCACTTCTTGCCAATCACTGGCACCGCGGCCTTGAGTTTCGTCCAGTCCAGCCACAGCTCGCGCGCCATCACGTAGGCGTCCGCGAGGAACCAGGCGGCGACGAGGATCGCCATCATGCCGGTCATCAGGCGCCAGTCCATCTCCAAGCCCCGCTTGGCGTCCATCGCAGGGCCCTCGACCTGCTCGGCCATCCGCGACACGCGGTAGAGGTGGAAGAGGAACTGCGAGCCGAAGAACCCGCCGAGGCCCAGGACCGCGCTCACCCAGAAGCGCCACACCTTGCCCTTGCGGATCCGCTCCTCGTCCTGCTTCTCGACCTCGACCTCGTCCTCGGTCTTGGGCCGCTTGGCGTAGGGGCCGTCTTCGACGAGCTGCATCCGCGCCGGGCCCTCTTCGCGCACGCGCTCGCGGTGCTTGGCGTAGGTCTCTTCGCCCAGGCGAAACTCCGCGGGAAGCGGGAGGCGAAAGTGGGGTTGCAGGTCCCGGACCATGCGCGCGAGCTCCTGGTCGGCGCCCTCGCCCTCCTCGGGCGGGGGGTCCTTGGCCAGTTGCCACACGAAGGCATACAGGTGCGGGTCGCTGAGGATCTCCGGCTCGTTCATGGCCGGATAGGGTAACCCGGATTGGCCGTTACTTCGCGCCCAACCCGCCGGTAAGCTGCGCCGCAGGGGAGGTCCCATGAGCCCGCGAGTCACCGTCGTCACCGGCGCCAGCCGGGGCGTGGGGGCGGCCTGCGCCCGGGCCCTCGCCGCCGCCGGAGACCGGGTGGCGCTCCTCGCCCGCGGGAGCTGCGAGCCCGTCGCCGAGGCGGTCCGCGCCGCCGGGGGTCAGGCCCTCGCCCTCTCCGCCGACGTCGCCGACCCCGAGCAGGTGCGCGCGGCCTTCGCCGCGGTGCGCGAGGCCTGGGGCCCGGTGGAGGTCCTGATCAACAACGCCGCCCGCCTCGAGCCGGGGCCGGTGGCCCAGCTGACCCCCGAGCGCTGGCGCGGGCTGTGGGAGGTCAACGTCTCGGGCCCCCTCTACTGCGCCCAGGAAGCCCTGCGCGACATGCGCGCCCAGCGGCGGGGGGTGATCGTGAACGTGGCCTCCGTCAGCGGGGTCCCCGGGATCGAGAAGCTCCCCGGGTTGGTCGGCTACGCCGCGACCAAGGGGGCGCTGATCGCGTTCAGCGAAGCCCTCGCCGCCGAGGTCGGCCCCGAGGGGGTGCGGGTGGTGTGCGTCAGCCCGGGCTCGGTCGCGACCCCCATGCTCGCCGAGGCGGCGCCGGGGGCGAGGGGGATGCACCCCGACGACCTGGCGCGCACCGTGGCCTTCCTCGCCAGCGACGCCGCCCGCGCCGTGCAGCGCACGAACCTCGTGGTGTGGGGTCCGCCAGGCGAGTGACCTCCCCTGGCGAGAGGCAGGCAGCCTGGTAGGCTTCCGCCCTCGAAGGAGGACCGATGAGACGAGCGGGAACCTGGGGAATCATGGCGCTGGCCCTGGCGCTGAGCGCCCAGGCACAGGACGAGCACTGGTCGCGGCAATTCGCCAAGCCCAAGGCCAGCAACGCGATGCTGCCCAGCACCGGCATGGCCGACGGCACGAACAAGCCCGTCCTGCGCCAGGCCAAGTGGCACGACGGCAAGCTGTGGGTCGCTGGGGCCTGGGAGTGCGGCGCCTCGGGCACCGACACCGCCAAGAAGCAGCTCAACACCTACTGGTACCTCTGGACCTACTCCGAGCAAGAGGGCTGGCGACCCTTCGCCTACTTCCACTCGGCCAACGGCGGCAGCGGGCCCGACGGCAAGATCAACGACTTCCTCTGGCTCCCCGACGGCCGGCTCGTGGTCGGGGGTGAGTTCACCCGCCTCGACAACCCCGGCGGGATCATGCACCACCGGGTCGACGCCCTCGCGGTCTACGACCCCCAGGAGCCGAGCGCCAACAAGTGGCAGCCCCTGGGCACCTTCCAAATGGACGGCACGGTCAGCCCCGGCGGCTCGATCAACTGCCTGGCCTACGACGCGCAAGCCAACGACCTGATCATCGGCGGCAGCTTCGGCGGGATCCAGAACGAGCGCTCCGAGCGCAAGTATCCGGAGTCGCCCTCGATCCACCGCTACGACCTGGACACGAAGAGCTACGAGCCCATGTCCCCGGGCCTCTCGCGAGCCTCGGCCAACCGGATCATCGTCGACGACTCGACGAAGCCCTCGACGATCTACGTCGCGGGGAGCATTCGCTGGGTCGGCGGCAACGGCGACGACCCCCGCGAGAGCGGGAGCACCGCGAAGTTCTCCACCGGCTTCGCCTCCTACCAGGAGGGCAAGGGCTGGACCCCGTTCCCCGCCAAGAAGACGATCACCTCCAAGGAGGGCGGCTGGGACGGCATTCTCCAGCGCGCGGCCGACTTCAAGTACCGCGACGGGGTCAACGTGCTCGACGCGCTGATCGACGGCAAGGACATCTACATCGTCGGCGCCTTCTCCGAGGGCAAGCACGAAGGCAAGCCCCTGCGCGGGGTCGCCAAGTGGGACTGGGAGAGCGAGAACTGGGTCGACGCCACGGGCAAGGGCGGGATCGGGCGCGAGGCCTACAGCATCGCCAAGGCCGCCGACGGCAAGATCTACATCGCGGGCTCCTTCGGCGGCCCCACCAACAAGGGCAACTACGACGGCTTCAAGAACGGCGACCCCGCGAGCATGGCCGCGGTGCTCGACCCCGCGACCGGAACGTGGTCCCAGGTGGGCGGCGGGATCCAGGGGCGCTCGATGCCCGAGTGCCGGCTGACCGTCAACGGCAACGACGTCTACTTCTTCGGCGACTTCAACTACGTCGGCGGCGAGGAGAAGATCGAGTCGTGGTACATCGCGCGCTGGAACGAGACGGTGGACTTCACCGCCAACCCGCCGGAGCTGGCGAAGGCCCCGGTCACCAGGAACTACGACCTGGCCCCGACCGCGCCCTGGTCGACGGGGAACGAGCACTGGTCGCGCGCCTTCCCCAAGCCTCCGCGGGCGACGGGGAAGACCTCGAACATGAGCGGCAAGACCGGCATGGACGACGGCACCGGCGCCCCGCAGATCAGCGGGGTCGTCAAGTACGGCGACAAGCTCTACGTCTGCGGTCGCTGGGAGGCCGTGCGCAACACCAACTGGTACCTCTGGACGCACCACGCCGAGGAGGGGTGGCAGCCCGTGGCCTTCGAAGGCCCCCAGGGCAAGCAGGGCGTGCTCAGTCCGCCCAAGGGCATGCAGATCCACGAGAAGAAGCTCTACGTCTACGGCTCCATCGCGAGCCACGCCGGGATCGCCATCTACGACCTCGAGGCCGGGACCTGGAGCCCCTTCGAGGGCAAGAACGAGCAGGGCGAGGCCATGTTCGGCAACGGCGACCCCAACAAGGGCAGCCCGGTGACCAACATCGCCTGGGACGACACCAGCGGCGACATCTACCTCATCGGCTCCAGCGGCGGCGTCATCAATCCGGACTACGACAGCCCGCGGGCGGTCGCGGCCGTGATTCGCGTCGACAAGGACCGGGTCTACCACCCCATGGGCCGAATGCTGATCGCCGAGAACCCGGGCAAGCCCGTCCTGCGCTACGAGGCGATCTACGTCGACGAGTCGCAGACCCCGGCGGACGTCTACATCGGCGGGACGTTCAACTACTACGGCGAGTCCTCCAACTACTCGCGCATGCTCTACAACGTGGCCAAGTGGAGCCACGAGGAGCAGGACTGGCGCCCCGTGGGCAAGGGCAGCTACCTGCGGCTGAGCAAGCTCGAGTCGGCGGCCAAGCACTACCCCGAGGGCCTGCCCGGCCTCCCCGCGCTGCCCGAGGTCTACCACGGGTTCATCGCGGCCGGCTTCCCCCTCGTGCGCTGCATGACCATGGACAAGCAAGGGAACATCTACGTCGGCGGCACCCTGGGCGTGGTCAGCGGGACGTTCCCCATCGCCAAGCGGTTGCAAGAAGAGACCTTCGGCATCGCGAAGTACGACGCCAAGACCGGCGTGTGGGGCCCGTGCACGACCGTCGGCGGCGTCTCCCGCGACATCCAGCAGATGACCTGGCTGAACGAGGAGCGGACCAAGCTGCTCTTGAGCGGTGACTTCCACTACGACAACGCCTGGAACCCGCTGCACGGGGTCGCGACCCTCGACCTCGAGACCGGAGTCCTGTCCCCCCTCGGCGGCGGGCTGCTCCGCGCCAGCCGGACCCAGGTGATCAGCTCCTCGGTCAGCCACTTCGTCGAGGGCGACGACTGGTACTTCGCGGGGCTGTTCGACCACGCCGGCGTCAACGCCAACGACCAGGTCGACGCCCCGGTGGAGTCGGCCTACGTGGCCCACTACAACGCGACCAAGAACCTCGACCCCAACGCCGGGCTCGCGGTCGCCGAGGTCGCCGCGGTCCAGGCGCCCAAGGGCTTCAGCTCGAAGTCGGTCAAGGTCGAGCTCAGCGCCACCCTCGAGGGTGAGGGCACCGTGGTGTGGTACGAGAAGAACAGCTCGGGCAAGTTCCGCGAGAAGGGCAAGGGCCTGAGCTACACCGCCAACCTGCGGGTCAAGGGCGGCGACGGCGACCTGCAGTACTACGTCGCCGTGCGTCGCCCCGACGGCTCCGAGGGCGGCAAGCGCCCGGTGCGGATCCCCGTCGTCCCCGCCGAGTAGAAGCTGCCGACGGACGGTCGCCCCAGGGAGCTCCCTGGGGCGATTCGTCTTGGTTCGGGTGCGAAGGCACCACGGACGTGACGGTTACGGACACCTGGAGGCTCCCAAATCTGGGCTGTGTGCACCGCATGCGAGCCGCACCGACCCGACTGCGGGGGTTGCCGTTTGGCATGCCGCCTGCGACGCGCTGCGCAAACCCAGCTGCGCCGCTCGCCCCGGGCCGAGGCTCCAGGGTCCGGCGCACCAGAGAGACACCCATGCTTCCCCTCCGCTCCGCCGCGGGCGCGTGGCTGGTCGTGGTGGCTGCGACCGCAGCCAGCGCCCAGACCGCTCCCTTCGGCACCTACTCCCTCTCCACCCGCTATGCGTTCGGCGGCGGGACCACCGACACCGCGATCCGGATCCGCGCCGACGGCCCGGGTCGGGTCAAGGTCGACCGCACCGCGCGCTACCGCGACGCCGCCCACGCGAGCCAGGCGCCCTTTCGCTACTACGGCAAGGGCGTGCAGCTCTCGGCCAACTGGCTCCGCGTGGACTACCGCGTGACCCCCAGCGGCGGAATCTCCTCCCTGCTCTCCCCCGACGACTACCGCTTTCGCGGCTACTACTACGTCAGCGGCGATCGGATCCGGGAGATCCTGATCAACCAGACCCAGACCGGCGACCACGCGGGCTGGTCCCGCGCCGACAGCCAGGGCGCCCCCGACGACGCCTTCGTGCGCGCGGCCCGCGGCGAGGCCGGCGAGCTCGTGGAGGTGATCATGAACTACCGCACGGACGTGGCGGATTACTACGAGCCCGGCGACGAGGACTACTACCGCGACGACACCCGCGAGGCCGAGTTCTACTTCGAGCGCGCGCTGTGGGTCGAGGTCCCCGCGCTGGCCGGTGAGCCCGCGTTCAAGACGCTGCAGGCGATCAACATGGACCGCAGCGAGGTCGTCTCCCCGGGCCAGGCCTTCGTGCTCCTCGACGCCAACGCGCAGGTGCTGAAGTCGGTCTACCGCGACGAGTCCGGCGAGCTCTTCGACGACGACGGCTCGATCAGCCCGCCGCCTCCGCCGCCGCCCCCCGGCCCCCCGGTGGTGGTCGACTGCCCCCTCGGCGGCAAGAGCGTCGCCGAGCTGAAGCAGACCGCCGCGGCCCAGGTGAGCTCGCTCACCGACTTCATCATGAACTTCCGCACGGACATCGCCGACTACTACGACTGGGGCGACCAGGCCTACTACGACGCCGACACCGTCGCCGCCGAGGCCTACTTCCGCGCCGCCAGCTGGGACGAGGTCCCCGTGCCCGCCGGCTACAGCGCCTACAAGGCGCTCAAGGGCAGCGCTCCCGACCCCACCGACGTGATCCTGGGGAGCATCACCCTGCTCTTCGACTGCGACGGGAACGTGATCGAGACCGTCTACGACCACGAAGGCGAGGTCTACGACTCCGGGGACATGTAGGGGTCGCTTCCGCTTCCGCTTCCGCTTCCGCTTCTGCCCTCTGCCCTCTGTTTCTGGCTCTGACTTGGCTGCTCCGCCATGAGACTCGTGCTGGCGTGGCGACGGCGGAGGGGGGCGCTCCTGACCCGCACCCGGCCCGTGCGGTCCGCTTCCGCTTCCGCTTCTGCTTCCGTCCTCTGCCCTCTGCTCTCTGCTTCTGGCTCTGCTTCCGCTTCCGCTTCCGCTTCTGCTTCCGCCCTCTGCTCTCTGTTTCTGGCTCTGGCTCGGTAGCTCCGCCATGAGACTCGTGCTGGCGTGGCGACGGCGGAGGGGGGCGGGGTGTCCCTTCGCTCCAGCGCTGTGTGCACTCTTCGACTGCAAGCTGTCGCCGGGAAGTCGGCGGGGGTGAGTGCACCCAGAGCTTCCGCTCAGGGACACCCCGCCCCCCTCCGCCTGGCTGGTTAGCCAACTAAATCAGATCACGGACCACACAGCCCTGGGCGCGTTCGGCCCGCGCGGTGAGGCGCGCCGGCTTGGCCGGGCCTGTTTCCAGGGGGCCTCTCCGAGGCCCCCTCGCCCTCGCAGCAAAGCTGCTCGGGCTCACCCCCAAGGGGCTGAAGGCTCCCCGTC
>Ga0070727_10002398_pt1 | contig 18127 bp, 21 predicted proteins | sample tdAd472_FD_66722 | JGI IMG/M metagenome (GOLD analysis project Ga0070727, IMG submission 66722) | Marine sediment microbial communities from the Atlantic coast under amendment with organic carbon and nitrate - tdAd47.2 | ecosystem: Environmental > Aquatic > Marine > Coastal > Sediment | place...
CGCAGCGATTGGTAGCGCTGTTTCGCCGTTGCGGTCGATCGGGTCTCAAGGACGTAGGCAATGAAGTCCTCAACGTGAGCCCGCTGGGTGTCGCGTGGGTCGGTTGGGAGTTCGTTGTCGTAAAGCCAGGACCCGAGTTGGTCGACAGCGAGTGTGTAGGTGTCAATTGTGCGGGGAGATTTGGCTTGGGCGCGGAGGCTGCGACGCCACGATTCTCGATAGGATTCCCAGGTATTCGCCATTTCGCAATGGTATCGAGCTGGAGAGTTATGCGCTGTTGGAGCGCTGTACGAGCCTTCCACGGGCACTCGAATCGGCTGGAAACCCTTGTGGTTGAGCTGAAAACACCCGCCCTCGTAGCTCAGGGGATAGAGCACCGGTTTCCTAAACCGGGTGTCGCAAGTTCGAATCTTGCCGAGGGCGCCGCTTGACTAACGGTCGCGAATCGCCGGCCTACCGTTCTGCTTCGAAACTCGTGTGACTCGGATTGGATGCGGCCTTCCTCCTCATTGGCGCCGTCTGGACACTGCAAGGTCTCATTTGGCTGTTTGCTCCCATGAGCTTCACGTCGGGTAGCGCCATGTGGATCGAGACCGATATCGGAATTGGCGTCGCAGGCACCGTTCCTATTCAGCGTCCGACGAGGCCACCGCAGCGACCAGCAGCGAGAGCTTCAGCAGAGCCGACTGGGCAACAACGGGCAACCTTCAGTCTGGCGCCACGTGGGAATCGAGGTCGACGAGGATGCAAGCGCAATGGACACCCACCTCTACAGCGCTCGGAGTGCCTCGGTAGGGCTCACGCTCGCAGCTCGTCGAGCGGGGTACAGACCCGCCACCGCGCCGATCACAAGAGATGCAACGATTCCGCCAACAATGGCCGCCGCTGGGATCAAGATGTCCCAATCACGCAGCACCGCGTAGCCAGCGGTAATCAGTGCGCCGAGGACGACTCCTCCAACACCGCCGATGAACGAAAGCATCAATGACTCTCCAAGGAACTGCACGGAGATGTGGCGCTTCGTCGCTCCGAGAGCCCGACGAAGACCGATCTCACCTCGGCGTTCAAGAACAGAGATGACCATCACGTTGGCGATTCCCACTCCGCCGACGAGAAGCGCTACGGCACCGAGCCCGAGAAAGAGGCTTGTCAGCGCAGACTCGGCCGCCTCTCGCGCCTCGAGAGCGTCAGATGGTCGCGTCACTTCAACCTGATCCGGGTTCTCGGGGTTTACTGTCGCGGGCAGGACGTTGCGGACATCCCCGATATCGGCTGGGTTGGCGCGAACATAGAGCTTCGTGGGCACGAGGTCTGCACCGAGGTAGTCCGCAGCAGCGGTCGTCGACACCAACGCCGCACGGTCCAAATCCGGCGAAAGCGCCAAACTATCCATGATGCCGACGACGGGGAACCACTCGTCGCCGAGCCACACCCTCGTCGGCACCTCGAGGCTCCGGATCCCGAGCCGCTCGGCTGTAACACTGCCAAGGACCGCTACCGGGTAGTCGGCAGAAGCTTGATCCAAGAATACGCCTTGGGCCATTGAGCCCTGGAGCGTTTCGAGGAGGTTCGGCATTGCTGCGTAGACGGTCAAACCTCCAGACTGGCCCGCCGGAATGAAGTCATTGCGGTACACGTTGGCAGTCGGAACCTCACTCACTGAAGTCACCGTTTCGACGGGACCGATCCGCCCGACCATCGCCGGCGATTCTTCCGGAAGTTCGCCTGACCCAATCCCAATTCCAGCAGTACCAGTGGCCTGCAACATGTTGGTTCCCAACTCATCGAGCTGGCTGAGCAGATCGGACTTGGAGCTCTCAGAGAGCCCAAGAACTGCCACCATGGCTCCGATTCCGATGACGATGCCGAGGGCGGAGAGAATCGACCGCAAGCGGCGCGTGCGAAGACCCACCCCTGCGGCCCTGAGGGCATCGGCGGACGTGAGCCGGGAAGGAGGTATTGGAGCGTTCATCAAAGTGGTGTCCCAGAATCCCGCTCGACCCGACCATCCAAGATCGTGACTTCTCGCGGGAACTCGCGAGCCATAAGCCGATCGTGGGTGATTACGACAATGGTAGTTCCCTCATCGTTGAGTTCTTTCATGAGTGCAAGAATCGATGCGCCGGACTTGCTGTCGAGATTGCCTGTTGGCTCGTCAGCTAGCACAATCTGAGGGTCTCCGATCAACGCCCGTGCAATGGCCACCCGTTGCCGCTCGCCGCCTGACAGCTTCGTCGCTATGTGTGTCGAACGGTCCGCCAGACCAACCTTGTCCAGTGCTGCAGTTGCAAGTTGACGACGTTCAGCCAACGGCATCCCCGTGTAGAGCATGCCGTCTGCGACGTTGTCGAGAGCCGTCTCCCCAGCCAGCAGAAAGAACTGTTGGAAGACGAACCCGATGTGACGAGATCGAAGGGCCGAGAGCGCCTTGTCGTTGAGAGCGTTCACGTCATAGCCGGCAACATGAACCGAGCCAGACGTTGCACGGTCGAGTGTCCCGACGACATGTAGCAACGTCGACTTGCCACTGCCCGAGGGCCCAACAATGGCGACGATTTCACCGGCGGCGACGTCGAGAGAAATACCGTCGAGAGCCCTCACCGGCGGTTCCCCTGCGTACTCCTTCACCACATTCCTCATGCCGAGGGCGATGGTGGGACGAACAGATGGCTCAGCCGCTGTCACGGGAGCACGACTCGCATCCCAGATTGAAGCGACTCGGAGCTCACCTCCACGAAACCGTCGGCGAACAGCCCGGGGCTCACAGCGACGAGCCTCGTCGTTCCGTCCTCGTTGACGACCTCGACCGCGTAGCCCCCTTCGGCGAGCGCGAGCAGTGCGGTGACCGGGACGGCGAGGACGTCATCTGCGCGGTCGCCTACAACCTCGACGTCCACGGGAGCCTGGTCCAACCCTTGCGCTGACGAAGGGTCGTCAAGCGTGACCGTCATCTCGAAGTAGGTGTCACCCTGCTGATTGGCTAGAACCACCGAGCCGATCTCCGTGACAGCCGCTGGCTCGCGCATCCCGGAAGGCAACTCAACGGTGACGGCATCGCCGACGGCGACAAGGTCTTGGTCCTCAGTCGAGAGCTCAACGGTCACATAGGTCGACGCTGCGGACGAAGTGAGCACAGAGGTACCGGGGACGACAATGTCCCCAGGTGCTACGAGCAACTCGTTCACACGGATCGGTTCGGGACGGACAATGATGTCTCCCACGTTCACGACACCGTCGGGCTGCATTCCGGCTGAAACCTGCCACTCAGCTACCGCTAGCGCCGTCCGATCATCATATGACCCGTCAACGACCATTTCGAACGACTGGCCATGACCAAGTTCAATCAGAGTCCGTTGGAGTTGGGCTACATCATCTCCATCGATCCCGACCGTCAGAGTTCGATACAAGGGAATATCTCCAACCAGCAACACGACAGCAATGCCGTCAATCGACAACAACCATTCGCCCTGTCCGACGATTACACCGTTGACGCCGACGCTCGTCACCGTGCCAGAGAGCGCAGTCGAGGTGCCAAGGAGCGGAGTGCCCAGCTGCACTTGATCGCTGACTTCGACGAAGACTTCCGCCACAAACGCGGGAAGCGGAGCGAAGACAACATCGCCGATAACGAGCTGGCCGGTTTCCTCAGCCCCCACCGACTCCTGCAACAACTCGATCGAATTCGCCGTCGCCCCTGTGAAATCCTGGTCGATGGACATCACATTGTCGGGGTCGAATCCGAGATCGGCCAGCGCCTGTTCGAGTTGTTCGATGTCAGGGCCGTCGCTCATGTTGGCCGAGAACGTGCGGTACGCCGGAAGAGTCCCGTCGAGAAGGACCACCGGTTCCGCGTTCACGTCGTACAACACCATGCCTGATTCGATCACCGTTCCTGCATCGACGAACGCTGTGACAAAGCCCTGCTTAATACCCTTCAAGGTGAAGATCCCATCGGCGGACGACTGGAAGACGATCGGTTCGGCTGCACCGTATCCGAGCGTCCCCTTGAGGGTTTCAGTCTCCACAACGTTCGTGCGTTGAACTAAGGCGGTGTTCAGAGCGTCGGATTCAGATTCACCGGTCCCGTTGGACGACAGCACAACGATGCCAACCGCAACGACGACAACCAAGACGGCACCAAGAACCACGAACCGAAACGCCCCAGACCATGCGGTTCGGACAGTTCTCTCAGGATGCTCCTGAGCGTGTTCTTCGGTGTCTTGCATTGTTCAAACCTTCTGAGCGATCAAGCGTCGCCACCGAAGGTACCAAATCCCGTGAAGATCGGCTGGCAAGCTTCGAACGCAGCGCGAACGTCGGGGTCCCCGATGTCGAGTTCGGCGAACGGTCCACCAAATCCGCCCCCTTCGCCATTGCCAGGCGCAAAGTCAGCCAAGCTTGGATCATCGACGTCGATTCCGTTGTCGCGCATGCACTCGGCGAACTCGAGAAGTGTGTCCTGGAATGCGACCAGGTCGAACCGGCCGTCCGGACCAAACGCCAGGCCAAGGAGCGCGTCTGAGCATCCAGCGAAGGCAGCCTCAACCACATCAGGATCCACATTGGCAAAAGGATCGGCCGAACCAACGCCACCGGCGAATCCAAACTCGACCGAGCCATCGGGATTGACGACGGGGTCCTCAAAATCGACAACGCCGTTGTCTCGCATACAGGCGGCGAATTCAAGAAGGGTCTCTTCCTCGGAGGCCGTGGGACGGCTTGATGAGTCCTCACCGGCGGTAGTGGGGTCGCCTTCAATGGAAGCGACACCATTGCCCTCGTTGCCTCCGCACGCAGTGGCGACAAGCATCACGAGTGCGAGTAGAAGGATTGTTCGTCTCATCTGGCAGTACTCCCATGGAAACGTCGGAAACGTTGTTGTCCTAGAACGGTAAGGCGCACGCCGACTACCGCCACCCGCAAGGCCTATCGGCCGGTGAAGACGAGGTAGTTGGTGTAGTCATCGAGAATCCCAAACTGGCCAGTATATTCGTAGCCGAAGAAGTCCTCATACAGGAAGATCTTCGGTTGGAACCAAGCAGAGGTTGCCATCATCATTGCGAGTACCAGCATGAACGCGACGCCGAGATTGCGGGCCTTGTGACCGCGCTCTCTACCGACGAGAAGCCGATACGCAACGAGATTCCCGAGCAAGACGCCAACGGCACCAGTGCCTATGTCAAGGGCCAGGAGACCCTCGCCTCGAATCGGTAGCAGTACGCCAAGGTACAGATAGAAGCTCACGATGATTCCGACTGGGACTGCAAGCAGCGCCAAGCCTTTGCCGTACCAGTAGTTGTTCACACGACCCTTGACGAACGCGTGCTGCACCAGTGTGTAGAGCAGCCCCGGCCAGAAGAACAGCTTGAGGTGTTCGAATGTGCTTTCGTTGACCGAGCCGAAGACAGCAACCGGTTCACTGAAATCTGATAGTTCGAAGACGAAGTGCAAGGCCGACGCGACAATCATCACAAAGCCGAACGCGCCGATCTCCCACCAAACGACCTGTCGACGGTCAATCGGGTTCCCATCTGGAGCCAAGACCTCTTCGGCGATCACAGGAACACTCATAGAAGACCCACGACGAAGAGCGCACCGAGCACCATGAATAGCCCACCAGCCGCACGGAGAACGACCCGTCCGTGGGTGTACCGGACGGCGACCTCGCCAATCAGCACACCTAGCAGGTGGATCAGAATCGTTCCGACCAAGAACCCGAGGGCATACACGACCGGCTCGGCGACGTCGGGTGTCTCCTGTCCGTGTGCGTAGCCGTGGAAGAATCCGAAGAAGGCCACGAATCCCATTGCGATACGAAGGTCGAGCGACCGATCGAGGAGAATCACACCACCGAGCAGAATGACCGACAAGGCGATTCCAGTCTCGATGAACGTCGACGACAGCCCGATTTCGGCGTACCCGGCGACAGCGCCGACTCCCATCAACGCCACAAAGGTCGCAGGAACGGTCCAGATCGCTCTGCCACCGATGAGGGCACTCACAATCCCTACCGAAACCATCGCCAAGAAGTGGTCCAAGCCAAGAACCGGATGGGAGAAGCCAGCGAGCAATGACCCGTACTCAATGACTTGGTTCTCATGTGCAAAGGCCGGATCGGTCAATCCAACGAAGGCAGCCGCAACGAATAGGCTGACGACGAATACCTGTCGCCGATCTACAGTGTTTCCGAACCCCGAGGAGGAGCCTGCATGACTGGTCTCATTGACCTGACGTCGCACGCGTTGGATTCCAGCGCTGGAGGCAAGGCTCTTGGGTTGCGTTGGCTTCATGATCGCGGTTTTCGAGTACCTCGGACGTGGGTCATACCTGCTGGTGCTACGGAGTTGGGCGCTATCACGGATGTAGCCGGCGATAAGAACCAATATGCGGTCCGATCAAGCGCAAACGTCGAAGACGGCGGCTCAACTTCCTATGCGGGTCAGTTCACATCCATTCTTGCAGTTACTGGTCAAGAAGAAATCGAGAAAGCCGTGGAGGCCGTCCGCGATTCATCGAACTCCGAAGGCGTAGCTGCCTACCAGCTCCACCAAGGCGACCAGCGACGGATAGAAATGGCGGTCATTGTTCAAGAAATGGTCGATCCAATCGCCTCAGGAGTGGCGTTCTCAAAGAACCCCATCACTGGAATCGGCGAGGTCGTGGTTGAAGCGGTGGAAGGCCCAGGAGACCTCATGCAGGCCGACGGCGTCACACCTCAGCGATGGGTTCATCGATGGGGTGACATCATCGAAGCGCCTGACAAGCCATTTCTGGATGAGGCGGTTCTCGAGACCATAATCGCGGACGTCAGTGCAATCGCGTCAGACTACGAAGCCCCTGTCGACGCCGAGTGGGTGTTCGACGGAACCGATCTGTGGTGGGTACAGGTTCGCCCAATTACCGGCATCGAGAGCGTCACCGTCTATTCGCGAAGGATCGCCAAGGAAGTGCTCCCCGGATTGATCAAGCCTCTCGTGTGGTCGATCAACGTGCCGATGGTCAATGAGGCCTGGCTCGATCTTCTTGAAAGGGCAGTCGGTGATCTGAATCTGGAGCCAACCGACCTCGCGAAGCAGTTCGGATACCGGGCGTACTTCAACATGTCGGCATTCGGGGACGTATTCACCGCACTTGGAATGCCACGAGAATCGCTCGAACTTCTTCTTGGACTCCCCGCTGGCACATCCCAACCGAAGTTCAAGCCGAGCACCACGACTTTCATGAAGACCCCCAGAATCCTCAATCTCGGGCTGGCGCACTTCGGATATGGCAAGCACGTGGACAAGGAAGTGCCGCGTCTAGGAGAGATCTACGACTCCTTCGCGTCCAAGACCTTGCCCGCGATGACCGACGCTGAGCTTCTCGAAGATATTGCCGAACTCCGCCGGATCGGCGTGCGCGCGGCGAGCCTGAATGTGGTGACGCCACTCTTGGCGAATGTGTTCGCGTCTCTACTTCGTCGCCAATACGCTGCAATCGGGAGTGACGGGGCCTCGCACGGTGCTCCTGGTCACGAGAACCCATTCGACCCCAACCCACGACTCGACGAACTGAGTCGACTGATCAACGAGCTCGATTCAGATGCTAGGAAGTCGATCGAGGAGGACGGCTACGACTCGCTGCCTCCGGCGTTGAAGGAAGGCTTCGATCAGTTCCTCGACGACTTCGGACATTTCTCCGACTCGGGGAACGATTTCTCGATCCCTCCCTGGCGAGAGACCCCCGACACGCTTGTCCGGATGGCCGCTGCCCGAACACCTTCGGACAAGCCAGCAGAAGGTGCAGAACAGGGCACCGCCCCAGCGTGGCGGGCTCTGGGGATCCGATACCTTCGGCGAAAGTCCACCGCCTACGCGAATCGTCGAGAGGCTGTCTCGTCGATGTACACCTACGGGTACGGACTTCTCCGTCCTCGTATTCTCGAACTCGGAACACGGTTGGTCGAGCGCTCGGTCCTGACAACGTCCGACGACGTGATGTTCCTGACGATTCAGGAACTCGCTGACTCAGTCGATGCTGGCACTGGGCGTCGCGACGTCGTCGCTCAACGCCGTGGAGAAATGGAGGAAGCCGCAGATATCGACATGCCTGATCTTGTGTACGGCGACGACTTCATTCCCAGCAAGGCACCGGCAACGGAGGACTCCGTCTGGCGCGGAACACCGACCATGCGCGGGCACCACCGCGGATCCGCCCGCGTGATCGGCGGCATCGAAGACTTTGCAAAGGTCCAGGATGGGGATGTAATCGTCATCCCGTTCTCAGATGTCGGTTGGACTCCGTTGTTTGCCAAGGCCGGTGCGGTCGTAGCGGAATCCGGTGGCATGCTGTCGCACAGTTCCATTGTCGCCCGCGAGTACGGCCTCCCGTGCGTCGTGTCGGTTTCGGGAGCCATGCGAATCCCCGATGGCGCGATGGTCGTCGTCGACGGCTATAACGGCACCATCATCCTTGAGGAGCACGAATGAAACTTGCACGAGCTGCCGCGCTTGCCCTCGGGGGCTACCTGATCGGTTCGATCTCCTTCAGTCGAGCCGTCGCCAAGTTCGCGTCACCAGACGGCGGTGTACGAGAAACGAAGTTTGAGTTGCCTGGCGGAGAAGAGCTTGATTACCACGGCATCAGCGCAACGTCGGTTGCGATTGACGCCGGTCCCAAGTGGGGCATCGCTACAGGCTTGCTCGATACCGGCAAGGCGTATGTCCCGACGCTGATTGCCAAGCGAGCATGGCCCGACGAGCCGTACCACGTGGTCGTGGCAACGGCGGTGATGGTCGGCCACAACTTCCCGATCTTCCACCGCTTCAAGGGCGGGCGCGGTCAGACACCGTTCTACGGGAGCGTGCTCGCAATGGACCCAATTGCCGTCCCTGCAACCAATGCTGCAGCGATCGCCATAGGAGCCGGGGTCTTGAGAGATGTGTTCTTTGCATACACGCTCGGCATGAGCCTCACGATTCCATGGTTCATGTGGCGGAAGTCGAATCCCGAACTTGCGTTCGCCGTAATCGGCAACGCTCTGTTCATCGGGGCCAGCTACCGCGAACTGCTGCAGTACCTCAAGTTGTGGCGGGCGGGCAAAGTGAAGAAACTTGAATCGTGGCAGGAGTTCAAGGAGTCCTATCCCGCGATGGCAAAGACAACAAACATCGTCATCGAAGAGACTTCCCGAACATCCGCGACAGCGCCAGAACAGACATCAAACCGATAGCTCCGACCACGACCTTGTTCCGTCTTCGTATCCGGTGGTAGCGAGCCATATAGGGTCCGATTTCAAACCCCTCCTCATAGATCCCCCAGAAGCTGGGGTGATGTCCGTTGATACCGAGCAGGGCGCCACCTTCATACATCGCCACTTCGAAGTTGATCTTCTCGCGACTTCTGCGCATGGCAAACGAGGAGTAGTCCCTCAAACTGGAGCCGACCGTCTCGTCGTATCGGCTGACTACCTGACGTATATCGTCGTACTCGTCTAGCAGTTTGGGAAGTGCGGCGATCGAACCAATTCCGAGATTGATGAGGTCTCCATTTCCCTCGAAGCCGTGAGCTGCATCACCCACCAGAAGTGCAGCGCCCCTGCCGAAGGTCGGGGCCATTACATGCTGATATTCCCCTCCAACGCCGACTCGCCACTCATCATCTAGAACTCCGTCATCGACCAGCGGGCCAAAGAACGCCGCGTTGAGTTCTTTCAACCGGTCGAGTGTCACCTCTTGACCATGCTTGATGACGACGCTCACCTCACGCTCGGGGGAGGTCATCCCAACTGTGACAACCCGGAGCTTCTCGTTCGGCGCGTGCGGCAGGTTGTCAACGTGCACATGCAGCGCTACGCCGTCGGCGGCGTTGCCGTACAGCTCGTCAATCTCACCCACCGAGGGCACTCGGTAGGCGTACCACCGGTCCAGCGCCTCAGTTGCGAAAGCGTCGGCCCCATGCTCGGGATGATCCGACGCCATGAGCGATCTCGTTTGACTGTGCATGCCGTCAGCACCCAAGAGAAGATCGTATGGAATCTCGGTATCGCCAGCAATTGTGCAGACACGCGATTCGAAGTCGATGGACTCCAAACGGGCACCGAACACGACCTCGATTCCCTCTTCGACGAGCCGATCGTGGAGGGCGGCGACGATATGGTTACGCCAATGCGAGTAGACGTCGGCTCGACGGGCTGTCCATCTGAGATCCCGCCCAAGAACCCTCTTGTGAACAACGACTCCGAAATACGGTGAGCGCTCGGCGTTGATCGCATCCCACGCGCCAACCCTGCCCAAGACGCTGCCAGCCGCCGGCGACAGGACTATCGGAAAGGTGAAGCCGCGAGTTTCGAGAAACCGTTCCTTGGACTGCCGCTCGAGGACGACGACCTGATCAAAGCGTTCTCGCAGCAGGAGAGCAGAGACCATCCCGACCGGCCCGGCTCCGATGACAACCAATGATCCGTGCCTGCGCCCATCATTCACCTTCTTTCACTCCCCTCCTCGGTAGGTGGAAGTCTGGCACATCGTTGAATCCACAGCCCTCGTCTCACGGACGTCCTCCGAGCGATGAACCGTAGCGGCGGAATGGACGCCGGCTCTTGCCCGTCATGGTGAACACGTCGATGGTTTCGCCATCGGAAAGACCGATTCGTGCACGGAGAGGTCCCACACCTCGGAGGCGGTGAGAAGTCGACCAGGAAGTCAATCCTCGGGGTCACACGCGAAGTCAGACGGGGTTTCCATCGAATAGTTGAACTGCGGCCAACTAGGCAGCGCCGTTCAACACGACACGCCCGCAACCGGCGTTCATAGAGCCTCTTCTCGACACACATATGTGGCGGTGTGCATTCCTCGCAACCCCGTTGCCACTGGCGGATTCAGCTACGAAGGAGAGTCTCCTTCGGACTCCATGATTTGTTTGAGTCGCTCAAGATCGGCGATGTTCTGTTTCACCAGCGTTGACCGCAGCATCGGCTCCGTCATGGTCACCCAAATGCTGTTCGATCTGGGGCTCCCACCCATGTTGAAATGGCACCCATCGCCAACGGGGACCCACTCCATGAACGAGTCCATAAGAACAGGCCCCTGCCTGCTTGCATACCCAAAGAACAGCGGTGGCTCCCACCTCGTTACCTCAAGCTCGAACTTGAAGGTGTAGGCGAGCGCTCTTGCTGAGAGCTGAATCTTGCTTCCCACGCCGGGCTCGCCGTCGGTTATCCATGCAACTTCGGACATCCGCGGTCGCCACTCGGGAGTGCGCTCGATATCGAGGACAAAGTCAAAGACATCTTGCGGGGTTCTGTCGATATGTATACCCATATGAGGTGTGGCGGCCATTGTCGCTCCTTCTCTTTGATGTCTCATAAGTCTGCTCTTTCGGACCAGTACTCGTCGTAGGCGGCCTCAAGAATGTCCTCTCTCCGATAGTGGGAAGGAAAATCAAACAGGTTCTTGGCGACCGTCGTCGCAGTGTGTGCTGGGGTCGGTGTCGGCGTCTCTGCGTCGTCGAGCGCCTCCTGGAACTCGATGCACATGGCCCGCCGAAACTCTTCTTTCGAGAAGACAGCAGACTCCCAATCGACGCCAACGGCGCGTCCGTGAGCTGCGGCCTCCGGCACCGAGAAGTGGGGTTCGAAGTCGATCTTCATTCGGTTCCTTTCGGGGATACCAGTCACTCGTGCAGTGATCCAACGAGGGTGTATGAGTTCAGAACACCGAGTCCTTTGACGTCGATTGGTGGACGGGCAACTAACTCAAACCGTCCGTCGAGGAGCCCGTGCGTGTCTTGCGAGACGTGGATATGTCCTGGCGTTCCTGTCGACTCGAGTCGACTTGCAGTGTTGACGGTCGTGCCCCACAGGTCGTATGCGAACCTTGCGTCACCGATAACTCCAGCGATGACGGGACCTGAGCTGATTCCTATTCGCATGGTGAGCTTGTGTCCATCGAATCGTGTACATGCGAGGGTGTCTCGTATGTCGATGGCGAGTTCGGCAATGCGTAGAGCGTGATCGGCATCTGCGGTGGGGACTCCGGCCGCGACCATGTACTCATCGCCGATCGTTTTTATCTTCTCAAGGCCCCGGGCTTCAACCAGATCGTCGATTGTTTGGAAGACTTGATTGAGAAGCCGTACTAGTTCACGAGCGTGGAGTTCTCTTGTGAGCGGAGTGAAGTTGACAATGTCAGCAAAGAGAACCGAGACCGCGGATGCTTCGTCAGCGATCGGGGCTTCTCCAGCCTTCAGCCTTTTCGCGATCTTTGGCGGAAGAAGATTGTCAAGAAGCTGGTCGGATTGGCGCTGGAAACGGTCGCGTTGTCTAACGAAATATGCCATGACCAAAAAGGCAAGAAATGTTGCGCCTGTGAGGTTGATTGCCAGATCGGCACCAACGTCGGTCAAGACGTATCTTGGCTCCGCCCAGTTCTGCATCGACGCCGATACCGCTATTGCGACGGCAAATGCAAGGAACCAGATACTTGCGGTTCGAACGCTGAACAGAATGAGCGCACCGAGCACAGCGATAAGTGCCCACATGATCGTCGCTGCAGATGGAACCAGCCCCCCGTATAGGTACGAAGCCAATACCTCCCTGACGATGTCATATCCGAACACGACCGCGAAGATGATGCCAATGCTCTTTGGTCGAATACGGAGAGCGAAGAGGGCTGCGAGATGAATCGCAGCCTGCAGTCCCCCGGCAACAGCGACGAGGTATGCCAGCTCGCTGATCTTCAAGAGCGAGCTCAGCGCAATGAATGGGAGCGACAGCCAGACTGCTCCAACGAGGACCCGTCTTCGTCCCCTCGCTAGTTCGTCTTCGCCGTCGTATTCGCCAAATGTCAGAAGCGACTCGAACCATCTACCTGCCCGGTGATCGGCCCGGTGACTACGAGTCACCGTAAGCCCTCGCAACGTCGTCGAGTGACTTGCGTGTGGCCCATCTGAGGAGACGGTGTCCGCCGATGCGGATGACGAACAGATTGACCCGGCCCTTGAGATTGGCTGCTGTGCGATCCCACACGACAGTTATCCGGCTCCCGCCGCCAGATCCAGGTTGAATGTCCATCGAGACGTAGCTACCTGGAACACAAAAGTTCGACTCGACCGCAGTCCACGTGATTGTTGTGGCATGGGACCAGTCGTAGCGCTCTCGAGACCACACCTTCGGAAAGGCAGTCCCTTCGGTCAGCTCCGCATTGGTCTCGTCGACCCAGTGCACCTTGTACGTCTTCGGGTCGAGCTGCGGCCACAGGTCAGCCCGTTGATCGCTGAAGTCGAGGAGCGCACGTCTAATCGTGGCAGGTGGCACCTCGGATTCCACTCCGACTTCGAGCCGGACTCTCATGTCTGATTGCTATACATAGCTGAGGTTCTCCTATCCGCCATATTGGATAGAGTGCACTCTATCTATTAGACTGGCCACATGTCAACACGTCGCCCATACAACTCTTCAGTCCGCGACGAGCGGGCGGCAGAGACACGACTGAGGATCCGAGAAGCTGCCCGTCACCTCTTCTCAGCGAACGGATTCGTAGAAACAACGATCGCCGAGATAGCGGCTTCAGCAGGCGTGGCAACTCAGACGGTCTATGCGGTGTACCGCACCAAGGGAGCGATCGTCGCCTCGATACTCGATAGCATCGAGGAAGCCGCCGACATCGACAGCCATGCGGCTGGGATCTTCGGGGCCAACGATGCACATGTACAACTGACCCTCTTCGTTTCGTGGATCCGGACGCTGTTTGAAGACTCCGCCCCAGTGCTGCGTGCCGCGTTCAAGGCACTCGGCGATCCACATGTTGCGGCATTTGCATCGAGCGGCGACACCAGACGCCGTCAAGGATGCATCGAACTGACAACAATGTGGTCCAAACGCGACGCCCTCCGTGAGGGGCTCGACCCATCAGAAGCTGCACAGGTGTTGTGGTTGCTCACGGGACCCGAGCAGTACCTGGCAGCGGTTGATCGCCTCGGATGGACACCAGATGATTACGAGCAATGGCTATCGAGCCTTCTCAAGCAAGAGCTATTGGCCACACCGTAGCGGTGCGCACGTTGTGGCTGCAGCGAGAATCGTCCGTCAGACAACTCCCAGCGGGTAGATAGCGATGATCAGTAGACCCCAGAGGGCGGCAACCGTTATGCGCACAGGTACATGACGCGGCTGAGAGCCACCGCTATCTCGCGATGGCCCTCGCCGGATTGTTCTGGGAACGGAGTCTGCTCAGCCACACCAGGGGTAGACAAACAAGCTGTTGTCGCCAGCACGGTGATCAGCCAGCACAACCTTCAACGGAATCGGATCTGGGACTGCGCTGATGTCGGCTCCATCACGAACTGTCACACCCACTGCAACAGCCGTTGCGATCGGCAGTCCATCCTTGGCAACAGCCGAGAACGCATCGATGCTCTTGAGTGTCGCCATACCTGCCTGCATACACGCCGTGTCGGGTGCGTCGGCAGGCCGTCCCTTTGCCCCTGCTGGGGCAACAAGCAGAACTGAGAGCATTCCCGCTGCCAGCAACGTAACAATCATCTTCCTCATGGTCTATCTCCTAACAATTGACTAAGCCCATGCAGTATCGATACGGCGCCCTCCCGCCCTCCGGATGTGTGCCCACAAGAAACACGCGTCCTCACCTGCAAACAGCGCTGATCGAGGTGGAACTCGAAATCGCGCCAAACCTGGCGACACGACTCAACCGCAACAGCCAGTTTCCCGGCTCGCCCCAGATCCTTAGGGCAGCCGCATACGAATGATCAGGCACGCATATGTGCCGTTGTGCGTGGGTGGCACGCGGTCCAATCACCCGGTCGCGTGGACCGGTACGGGCGGGCTAGGGAATCCGATACCCTCCGTCGATGCCGGAAGCACACATTTCGCCAGACGAGGTCGACATCGCGTTTGACAACGCAGTGAACCTGCTCGATCTTGCGGTGTCGGCCGGTGTGCCGATTGCGCATCTGTGTGGTGGCCGTGCGCGCTGTTCCACATGTCGTGTGCGGATCGTCGAGGGGCATACTGCCCTATCCGACCGGACCCCAGAAGAAGCAGCGATGGCGGCCAACCTGGATCTTCCGGATGAAGTACGGCTGGCCTGCCAAACAGAGGTCGTCGATTCGGTTCGACTGTGGCGACTGGTACTCGACAAGATTGATATCGAGATGGCGTCCCAGCTTGGTGAGGGCCACTACGTCGGCCCTGTGGGAAGGGAGATCGAAGAGGCCGCGGTGATGTTCGCCGATGTTGCTGGCTTCACCGCAATGTCAGAAGCCCTTCCGCCCTACGACGTGGTCCACATCCTCAATCGATTCTTCAATCGAGCCAGCGAAGCCATCGAGAAGCTCGGCGGAAGAGTGGACAATTACATGGGCGACGGCGTGCTTAGTGTCTTCGGAATCGACCAGGAGCCAGACTCGGCGTTGAACGCGGTCAAAGCAGGGCTCGCAGTGCTCGATGTAGCTAGCGATATGAATAGGTATGTGAACACGATCTATGGCCATGAGTTCAAGGTGAGAGTGGGTATCGGGCTTGGCGAAGTCATATTCGGTTTGATGGGCGGCGAGACTTCGGCACGCGAGACCGTCATCGGTGACGTTGTGAATGTTGCTAGCCGGATCGAGGCAGCAAACAAGGAGATCGGAACCAGCATGCTGGTGACCGACGGCATACACGCCCGCACCCATCATTCTGTGCAGTACGGCAGGCGATTCGATCTCGACCTTCGTGGGAAGTCAGGTCAGATCGTGGCACACGAAGTCCTCGGCATCGCTGACTAGAGCTACCACATCGACTCGCGCACTCGTTTGTCGATGCCGATGCTCCAACCGCCCATATCCGGCTTTACGCGCACCTTCAATCGGTCCGTGTGGAGCATCGACCGAACAGCGCGTGGAGCGTCGAAGAGCAGTGTCCCGGATGCGGCTCCCGCCCAACTCTTCGATCCGAGTGAGAACACGCATCCGGTCGACCGGGGTCATCAATCCCCTACCTACGCTTCCGGTGTGAAACTCGTGCGCCTCGGAATGAATGCGACTCTCTTCGTCATCGGCGCGGTGTGGACACTGCAAGGTCTCAATTCGCCGTTTGCTCCCACGAGCTTCATGACCGGCAGCGTCGTGTGGCTTGTCGTCGGCGTCGCGACGATGATCACCGCCGGTGTCCTGATTGCAAGAACACTCCGCCGCACCGAATAGCGGGCCCCAAGGCGCTTCGGCCGGTGTGAATCGTTGGCCCCGGACAGGTACCCTGCGCTGCATATGGGCAGCCTGTCATTTGGGGAAATCCTCACGATTCTCGTGGTCATCCTGATCATCTTCGGGCCACGCCGTCTGCCTGAGGCTGCACGCAAGGTTGGAGAGGCTATCGCCTGGGGACGAAGAGCCCTCCAGCAGTTCACCGACGAGGTGCAGTCAGAATTCGGCGACGAAGTGCAGCCTTTCACCGATGTGAAGACGGAGTTTGATGGCGCGAAGCAGGACATCAAAGACGTCGTGACCACAATGACAAGCTCGCCGGAGATCGACGAACCCACTTCCGTCGACGACCTAGGCGTCGACGAACCTGAAGCGTCGCCCGAGGAAGACCCTCCGTCGTGAACGCTCACCAGACCTACTCCGACCACCTGACCGAACTCCGGGACCGCGTCATCCGCATCGCAGTCGCCGTTGCAATCGGATCGGTCATCGGGTTCTTCATCAATGAGCAGGTCATTGACTTCCTTGCGGAACCGTTCAATGTTGCCGTGCCGGACAGCTCGCTCGCGTTCTTCCGGCCGACCGAGGCCTTCAGCCTCGTGATGAAGGTGTCGCTATGGACAGGAGCCATCCTCGCCTCACCCGTGATTCTGTATCAGGCCTGGCGTTTCGTGTCACCTGCCCTGACTCCGCGAGAGAAGCGGTGGGCCATCCCTGTCACGGCAATCCTCGTCGTGCTGTTCCTCGCTGGCGTCGCGATCGGCTATCTCGCACTCTCCAAGGGTTTGGTCTTCCTCCTCGACTTCGGTGGCGAAACCCTCGAGCCGGTCATCGGAGCGGACCTCTACTTCAAGTTCGCAATGCGGTTCCTCCTCGCCTTCGGGATCGCCTTTGAATACCCCGTGTTCCTCTTCATCGCAGCTGCATTTGGGGCGATTTCGAGCAAACAGCTCGCATCGGGCAGACGATGGGCGGTCGTCATCATCCTCGTCGGGGCGGCCTTGATCACGCCATCGGGTGATCCGCTCACGTTGATGATGCTCTCGCTCCCCCTTTATGTGTTCTACGAGCTGACCATTCTCGCGATTCGGTTCATTCTCAAGAAGTAGAAGCAGATAATCGGGTCGAAAGCCCCATAGACGCGTGGCTGCTCGTCAACTACCGTTCGTGGTCATACAACTGAGCACAGGCTTACTCGGGCGGGAGGCATCACGTGAGCCAATGGGTACAGAACGTTGCGGCGGCAATGCGGAGGGACGAACGAGGAGCGGACCTCATCGAGTGGGGGCTGCTGGTCGGACTCATCGCTGTCGTCGCTCTTGTCGCCGTGGCAGCATTCGGCGGCAATCTGAACATCTTCTTCACGAGTATCGCAGACACTCTCAACTGAAACTGGTTGCCCGGCCTATCGCTGACCGTGCCGAGTTCAGCAGAATGGTGCGTAGTTGGCAGATCTCTCGCTAACCTCTTCGTTGTTAGTAACCCCAGCCCGATATTTCAGCTTGAGTCGATTTCCGACGGCAAGATCGAGACCGCGGCCGTGGGCTTCCAATCGAAATGGAGCCGGAAGAATGAGACTATACGTGGGAAACCTCCCATGGAGCGCAACTGAAGAATCAGTTCGCACCCAATTTGAAGCACTAGGAGCGGTTGAATCCGTTGCCCTGATTACCGATCGCGAAACGGGCCGCTCACGTGGCTTCGCTTTCGTCGAAATGGCCGATGAAGACGCTCGCAAGGCGATGCAGGAGCTTGACGGTCAGGAACTCGACGGTCGCAACCTTCGTGTCAACGAAGCACAGGAACGCCAGGAACGGCGTCCGCGCTACTAGTCGCAAGACAATCTGAACGAAGGGGACGCCTCGTGCGTCCCCTTCGTCGCGTCTGGGGTCATTCTGTGGGCTCCCAGTCTCATCAGACCCGCTACAGAACCCTGGGTACGAGG
>Ga0070727_10002400_pt1 | contig 18119 bp, 12 predicted proteins | sample tdAd472_FD_66722 | JGI IMG/M metagenome (GOLD analysis project Ga0070727, IMG submission 66722) | Marine sediment microbial communities from the Atlantic coast under amendment with organic carbon and nitrate - tdAd47.2 | ecosystem: Environmental > Aquatic > Marine > Coastal > Sediment | place...
CTAGTGGTGCGAACAAAACGGAAGAGTCCTTTCCGTTTTGTGTCTTGCGCACCACGACTCTTATAAATCTCGTGGTTTTTGACCCCTGACGAATGGGAACCATTCGTCAGACTCAAACCGCTAGGAATGATTGTCGGACAAACTCACCCTTTGACTAGTATACAGGAATTAAAGGGATTTTCGCGCGTTAGAAATTAGGAACTGGCGGGAATGGCTACATTCCCGCCAGTTCCTTCAATACCGTAATCATCGCGCCGGTGATTTTATCCAGCTCTGCGTCGGAAATGATGAACGGCGGTGCGGTGTAGACGATGTCGCCGTAGGGGCGCAGCCAGACGCCTTGTTCGATGAACCGGGCCTTAAGCCGGTCGTTGTCTTTGAGGCTTTCCACCTGCACGGCGGCGATGGCCCCTTTGACCCGCACGTCGATCACCCCTTTGATCGCCCGGCAGGGCTCCAGCGCCTGCTTTAGGCGGTTTTCAATCCGGGCCACCTGCTCCAGCCGCGGTTCGTTTTCAAACAGATCGAGCGAGGCGTTGGCGGCGGCGCAGGCCAGCGGGTTGCCCATGAAGGTCGGGCCGTGCATCAGAGCTTTCTCCGGGTCGTCGGAGAGGAAGCTGTTGAAGATGTCGGTGGTCGCCACGGTGGCGGCTAGGGTGATTGCGCCGCCGGTCAGCGCCTTGCCGAGGCAGATGATGTCGGGCGTGATCCCGGCTTCCTCGCAGGCGAACATCCGTCCGGTGCGGCCGAACCCGGTCATGATTTCATCGGCGATGAACAGGATGCCCGCCTTTTGCACGGTTTCGCAGAGATAGCGCAGGGTCTCGGCGGAATGGATTTTCATGCCGCCCGCGCCCTGGACCAAAGGCTCGATGAACACCCCGGCCAAAACGTCTTTGTTGTCTTGAAGCAGTTGTTCGAAGGCCTGGCGTTGTTCGGCGGTTTCGGGGATGGGCGTGATTAGTTGCTCGGGCAGTAGGCCTTTGAACAGGCTGTGCATGCCTTCGTCCGGGTCGCAAACGCTCATCGCCCCGATGGTGTCGCCGTGATAGCCGTTGGCGAAGCAGAGGAACTTGGTCCGGCCCTTAACGCCGTTGTTGATCCAGTATTGCAGCGCCATCTTCATCGCTACGTCGACGGCGACCGAGCCGGAGTCGATAAAAAACACGTGGTTGAGGTCGCCGGGCAACAGGTTTGCCAGGCGCTTGGCCAGGGTTTCCGCCGGGGCATGGGTCAGCCCGCCCAGCATGACATGGGGCATGGCGGCCAGCTGTTTTTCCATGGCGTTCAAAATGTGGGGGTGGTTGTAGCCGTGGCAGGCGGTCCACCAGGAACTGACACCGTCGACCAGTTCGCGCCCGTCGTCGAGCTTGATGCGCGCTCCTTGGGTGGCGACGGCGCAGAGTGGCTCCGGCACGGTCTGCATTTGAGTGTAGGGCCGCCAAAGGTGGCGGATTTCTGCGGATTTATTTTCCGTCATAAGGCTTCCCGGCAAATGTTTTTACGTGGTTTTACTGGCGTCTTTACGCTCCGTTGGTTAAAACATGCGGGCCGAGAAACAAGCAAGGATGAATCTGGAATGAGCCGGTCGCTCGATGCGATGGTGGCGGAAAAGCTCGCCCAGCTAGAGGCGAAAAGCCTCAAGCGGACCCTCAAAGATACAGGGCGCAGCCCCGGCGCGCTGGCCGAACGTGAAGGCAAACGCGTCGTTTCCTTTTGCTGCAACGACTATCTCAATCTTTCCACCGATCCCGATGTCGTAGCGGCGGCACGCCAGTCGTTGGATACGATGGGTCTGGGCTCGGGTGCGTCGCGCCTAGTGACCGGCAACGACCCGATGAACGGCGTGGTCGAACGCAAGCTGGCCGAGCTTAAGGGTTCGGAAGCCGCTTTGCTGTTCGGCAGCGGCTATCTGGCCAATATCGGGATCATTCCCGCCCTGATGGGTCCGGGCGATCTGATCTTGCTCGACGAGCTTTCGCACTCCTGCATGTACATGGGCAGCCGCTTGAGCCGGGCCGAGGTAATCCCTTTCAAGCACAACGACGCCGATGACTGCCGCAGGAAACTTAAAGACCTGCGGGTCAACTACCGCCATTGCCTGATCCTCACCGAAGGGGTGTTCAGTATGGACGGCGACTTGGCGCCGCTACCCGAGCTGAGCGCCTTGGCGCGCGCGTTAGATGGATGGTTGATGACCGACGACGCCCACGGGTTCGGCGTCTTGGGCGAGGGGCGGGGCTCCGCCAATCATTGGCGGGCGTTGGGGCACGACGTCGAGGTATCGCTTCAGATGGGCACGCTTTCCAAGGCGGTCGGGGCATACGGCGGCTACCTGTGCGCCAGCCGGGACGTGGTCGAGTTCATGGTCAACCGGGCGCGCAGTGTCATCTACACCACCGGTTTGCCACCCTCAGTGCTGGCCGGGGTCGCCAAAGCCTTGGAGATTATCGAGACCGACAAAGACCGTTGCGCCGCTCCTTTGGAAAACGCTCGGTTGTTCACGCGCCTTCTGGGACTGCCTGAAGCGGAAAGTTCCATCGTGCCGGTGATTGTCGGTGAGGCGGAGGCGGCCTTGAACGCTTCGGCCAAGTTGGAAGCGGAAGGTTTTTTGGTCACCGCCATTCGTCCGCCAACGGTGCCGGTCGGCACGGCGCGCCTGCGGGTGACGTTTTCGGCTCAGCATAAGCGCGAAGACGTGGAGCGGCTGGCGGCGGGGATCAAGGCAATGGGTTTTGATCTTGATGCACAGGCCGTTGCATGACCGCCGTCTTTATTACCGCCAGCGGAACCGAGCTGGGCAAAACCTTTGTAACGTCCGCCCTTTGCCGCCAGTTGCGGGCGAAAGGGCAATCGGTGCGTGCCCTAAAGCCGGTGATCAGTGGGTTTGATGAACAAACCGCTCCCGAGAGCGACACTTACCACCTGATTGCAGCTATGGGGGAAACGCCCGAGCCGAGCTTGGTCGATAGTGTTTCTCCCTGGCGTTTCAAAGAGGCGGTGTCTCCCGATATGGCGGCGGCCCGCGAAGGACGGTCTATCCCGTTTAAGAAGCTGGTGGCGCACAGCCGGACTGCGATTGAAGCGCATGAGGGGCCGTTGCTGATCGAAGGGGTGGGCGGCGTGATGGTGCCGTTGGATGACAAACACACCGTTCTCGACTGGATGACCGCGCTAAAACTCCCCTGTCTGCTGGTGGTCGGTAGCTACCTCGGCAGTCTTTCCCATGCCCTGACGGCGGCCAAGACCCTGGAAACGGCTGGCTTGCCATTGGCCGGACTTGTGGTCTCGGAAAGCGAAGACTGCCCGGTTCCGGTAGAGGAAAGCGTTGAAACATTGCGCCGCTTTTTGCCGGAAACGGCGGTGAGGATTGTTCCCCGCCAGAAGGGGAAAATCGATTGGAACGCAATTCCCGATTTGACCGGACTGCTCGACGGACTAAATAAGAACCTGTCTTGACCCGTTGAAAGGGTGTCCGTGCGGTTCATCAAGAATAAAAAGCTCCTGGGCGGCACCGCCATTACGGCAGCGATTGTCATTGGGGTGTCGGTTAAAAGTCTGCTGTTTCCGGGGGATCGGATTGAGTTTTCCGATGGGGCGGAGTTGGCCGCCTATTTCGATGCTCAGGACTACCGTCTCGCTAGCGTTGCCGCGGGTGAAATCGACGTGCCGCGATTGTTGTTGGCCGGTATCCCCGAAGGGTGGGGGCTCGAAAACGATGTGGAGCGCCGCAAGCGCGTTTTTTTTAGAGCGACTTTACCTTTGGTGTTGGAGGCTAACGCGCTGGTCGCCCGGGACCGGGCGCGTGTTCTCTACCTGAGGCCGCGTATTGAAAATAGGCAGCCAATTCACGGCTCGGAGCTGGAATGGCTGCGGCAACTGGCTCGAAAGTACGAAATCAAAAACTGGCGGGACGTCAGCGATCCCAAGGTGCTTGATGAACTGGAGCTACGTGTCGATGTGGTGCCGGTCTCGTTGGGCTTGGTCCAGGCGGCGGTTGAGAGCGGCTACGGCACTTCGCGGTTCGCCCGGGAAGGCAATGCTCTTTTCGGTCAATGGACCTGGGGCGAAGGGTTGACGCCGGAGAAGCAACGGGACGGCAAAGGGGATTACAAAATCGCCGCTTTTGAAACGCCGCTCCATTCGGTCAAAAGCTACATTCTCAACCTCAATACGCACACTGCCTACAAGGGGTTTAGGGCAAGGCGGGCGGAGCTTCGGAGCGAGGGGAAGGACGTTCTCAATGGGACCGAGTTGTTACCCGAGCTTTCGGCCTATTCTGAGAAGGGGCAAGCCTATCTCGATATTCTGGCCGAGGCCATTGAGGTCAATAAACTGAGCGGTCTTGATGGGGCGAAATTGGCCGAGAACGACCCTAAAAGCTTGGTGCCGAATCCCTAACCGGGACCGGTGCTTTTAGAGCGTTTTTTTACCAAAAACTTTGTGACAGGGCGTAAAGCGGTTCGAGTGGTGTTTTTCGCTTTGTTTTGCGCTGTCTAGTCGATTGAAAAATAAGGGTAAAATCCGTTGGTTTTTCAGTGTGGATAAAAGGGTCAACGGGTTTGTCGCTTAACCGGCGATCTGCTATAAATTGGGCAATGGATTCGGAGGGGCTTAAAGCCCCTTTAAACGTATTAAACAGGGACGTTTTCGTCCGTTGTTGAGCAGCTGGGATTTGACATTTGAGCACGCCCGAAACGCCACAGGATTTTGATATCTCCCCCGTCGCCATCGAAGGGGAAATGAAGCGCTCGTACCTCGACTACGCCATGAGCGTGATCGTCAGCCGCGCTTTGCCCGATGCAAGAGACGGTCTTAAGCCGGTTCACCGCCGTATCCTCTTTGCGATGAAGGAAGGCGGTTACGAGGCGGGCAAGCCGTTCCGTAAATCGGCGCGTATCGTCGGGGATGTCATGGGTAAGTATCACCCCCACGGCGATAGCGCGATCTACGACGCTATGGTGCGGATGGCGCAGGAGTTTTCCATGCGCCTGACCCTGGTTGACGGCCAGGGTAACTTCGGGTCCATGGACGGCGATAAGGCCGCCGCCATGCGGTATACCGAAGCCCGTCTGGCCCGTTCGGCCCATGCGCTGATTGAGGATATCGACAAGGATACCGTCGATTTTCAGCCCAACTACGACGAATCCGTTTCCGAACCCACCGTTCTGCCTGCGCGCTATCCAAACCTGCTGGTCAATGGCGCGGGCGGTATCGCCGTTGGGATGGCGACCAATATTCCGCCGCACAATCTGGGTGAAGTGGTCGATGCCTGTTTGGCCTACGTGGACAATCCGGCGATCACCATCGAGGAGTTGATTGAAAACTACGTGCCGGGTCCGGATTTCCCGACCGGCGGAATCATCCTCGGAAAGACCGGAATTATCTCGGCCTACAATACCGGGCGCGGTTCGATCATCATGCGCGGCCGCACCGCGATTGAGGAAATTCGCAAGGATCGCATGGCGATCATCGTGACCGAGGTTCCCTATCAGGTGAACAAGGCGCGCATGGTCGAATCCATTGCGGAATGCGTACGCGATAAAAAAATCGAAGGCATTGCCGATCTGCGCGACGAGTCGGATCGCGACGGCGTCCGCGTGGTTGTTGAAATCAAGCGCGACCACCAGCCGGAAGTGGTGCTGAACCAGTTGTTCCGCTTTACGCCGTTGCAAACGAGCTTCGGCATCAACATGTTGGCGCTCAACCGGGGCAAACCGGAGCAGATGAACCTCAAAGACATGGTCGAGGCGTTCGTCCAGTTCCGCGAAGAGGTGATTACCCGGCGCACGGTCTACGACCTTGGTAAGGCCCGTGAGAAAGCGCATATCTTGGCCGGTTTGGCGGTTGCCGTGGCCAATGTGGATGAGGTTATTGCGATGATTCGCAAGGCGCCTAATCCGCAGGAAGCGAAAGAACAATTGATGGCCAAGGCCTGGCCGGTCCACGACGTTGCCCCGTTGATCGAACTGATCGACGAGCCGGGGCGCGGTGTGGTCGACGGGACCTATATGCTATCTGAAATTCAGGCCAAGGCGATTTTGGATCTGCGCCTGCACCGACTAACCGGTTTGGAGCGCGACAAGATCGGCAATGACCTGCGGGAAGTCGGCGCTCAGATCGAAGAATTTTTGAAAATTCTCGGTTCCCGCGAACGCCTGCTCGAAGTTCTGACCGGCGAGTTGCGTGACGTCCGTGAGCAGTTCGCCACCGACCGCCGGACGACCCTGGAAGAGGGCGAGTTCTCACACGACATTGAGAGCCTTATCCAGAAAGAAGACATGGTGGTCACGGTCACCAGCACCGGCTACATCAAGCGGGTCCCCTTGGCGACCTACCGGTCGCAGAAGCGTGGCGGTAAGGGCCGTACGGGGATGAACACCAAAGACGAGGATGTGGTCGATCAGGTCTTCGTCGCCAACACCCATACGCCGGTGTTGTTCTTCTCTTCGACCGGGATTGCCTACAAGCTCAAGGTCTACAAACTGCCGCTGGGTAATCCGCAGTCCAAAGGCAAGGCGATGGTCAACCTGTTGCCGCTGGAAGAAGGCGAAACTATCTCGACGGTGATGCCGTTGCCTGAGGACGAAGAGGCCTGGGGCGATTTGTTTGCCGTCTTTGCGACGCGCGGCGGCAACGTGCGGCGCAACCGTCTGTCGGACTTCACCAACGTGATGGCCAACGGCAAGATCGCCATGAAGTTTGATGGTGCCGAGGAATGGGATGGTCTGGTCCGCGTCCGTGTTTTCGAGGAAGATGACGACGTGATGTTGACCGCCAAAAGCGGCAAGTGCATTCGTTTTCCCGTGGCCGATCTTCGGGTCTTCAATTCCCGCTCCTCCATGGGGGTGCGCGGCATCCGGCTGGCTGACGGCGACCATGTGATCAACATGTCGGGGCTAAAACACCGGGAAGATACGGTCGAGGACCGCGATGGCTACCTGAAGGCCAAGGCTGCCCAACGGCGGTTGGGATCGGCCGACTATACCGGTAAGGAGGAAGACAAGGCGCGGGACGAGGCGACCGCCGCTCAACTGCTTGAAGAGCCTTTCGCCGATATGCAGGCCAGCGAAGAGTTTATTCTGACCGTGACTGAAAACGGCTTCGGAAAACGGACCTCGGCCTACGAGTACCGAGTGTCCGGACGTGGCGGTCAGGGTATTACGACGATCGACACGTCGGACCGCAATGGTCTCGTCGTTGCGTCGTTCCCCGTCCAGGAAGGCGATCAGATGGTCATGGTGACCAATGGCGGACAACTGATCAGGACGTCGGTCGATGATATTCGTATTGCAGGCCGGTCAACCCAAGGCGTGACCCTGTTTAAGGTGGCGGATGACGAGCAGATCGTTTCCGTTACCCGGGTTCGGGATATGGGGGATGATGAAGCCGATGACGGTGAGGAGGCACCTATCGATGAAGGGGAAACACTCGTTGTCGATGGGGATATCCCCGAGGACGCTTCCGTAGACACGGACGGTGGAAACGAATAGCCTAGGTTTTGGGCCAGACGCTTTACCTGCTAAATTGAGGACTGAATATGACGGATCGGATCGGCGTTTATCCGGGAACTTTCGACCCTGCCACTAATGGCCATCTGGATGTCATTACGCGGGCGACCCATGTGGTCGACAAGCTGATTATCGCCGTTGCGACTAATCCCGGAAAAGGACCGCTGTTTTCGGTTGAAGAACGGGTGGATATCGTGAGGCAGGAAGTTGCGCCCTTGAACGACCGTCTCGGCGGCCGAATTACGGTGAAGCCGTTCGATAATCTGTTGATGCACTTCGTGGCAGCGGAGGGGGCCTCGTTGATTATACGCGGTTTACGCGCCGTTTCGGATTTCGAGTACGAGTTCCAAATGGCGGGAATGAACGCCAAGCTCAACAAAGAAATCGAAACTGTTTTCCTTATGGCGTCGGATAAGCATCAGTTGATCGCCTCCCGATTCGTCAAAGAAATCGGATGGTTGGGCGGCGATGTATCGCATTTTGTCTCCCCTTATGTCCAAAAGCGGATGGAAGGGAAGTTCGCAGAAAAACAGGAAGCCTAAAAATTTAAAAATAGCGGCATTTCCCTGTTGACCCTGGGAGGCGCTGTCCCTATGTTTCGCCTCGCCCGGTTCGCCGGGCACCTCATTTTTGAGGGCACTTAGCTCAGTTGGTAGAGCATTCGACTTTTAATCGAACGGTCATAGGTTCGAATCCTATAGTGCCCACCAATCACATCGACGCCTTAGCCTTCATCGGCTAGGGCGTTTTTGATTCTTTCCCCTTAAAATTCAACACTGTGATGACGGTCACTTTCGTAGGAGACCAATCGGGCTAAGGTTTGGATATGGACAAGGCGGATTACCCATCCGTTCCCATCCCATCGTCCCTTGGGCCGCTTTGTTCAGAACTCTGTTTGCAACTCACCGCTCCCTTTTGGGGGCGGTTTTTTTTGGTCCTATACGCGCTTTAGGGTATCGTCGGTCCAATGGAGGCAGTAATCGGCAACTTCCTCCCACTCGGGCTCGCCGAGCACCCAATGGGCATGGTTCGGAAATTCCTTAAAGTCACCGCCGCAGCGGCGGTATTTCTTAGCAATCTTGCGAACCACCGAAGCCGGAGTGATATGGTCCTGAGTCCCGGCGACGGTCAACGTTGGAATGGTGATTTTTGTTTCATCAACCGTGGTAGCCCTTTGGCGGTCGAGAAGCCAAAAGGCAATTTCCGCGGCGGCGCGGCCTGATTCATGGACCAGATTGGCGTACTCGTCTTGTCGGTCCGCCTCGGGAACGAGGTTGTAAACGGCGTAACAGGCTTCCTCGAATGTCGGGAACGTCGGGCGCTTCCAGAAGCCCCAAGTGGTGAGAACGCGCCGAAACGTCTTCACGACCGATGGAGTCAATGCGACGATTCCGGCAGGCGACGCGGGGGTAAGAAAAATCGCGGCGCGTCCAACTCCCCGAGCCGCCAATATTTGAGCTAAAAGACCACCCATCGAATGACCGATTAAGACGGGCGGCGTATCAAGAGAGGTTATCGCTGCCTCAAGATCGCGGGCGTAGTCGAGAAGGCTTGTCGTTCCCAAATCAGGATTCGGCGCGTCGTTTTGGCTTGCGTCGTGCAGCCGCAAGGTTGGGGCGACCACTTCATACCCTTTGGTTTCGAAGTATCCTCGGTAACGGCTCCACGCTTCTCCCGTACACCACATGCCGTGAATAAGGAAAAGAGGCGGTTTCGTCATCATGAGCCGACCTTGTTCATCCTTCGACCCGGGCGTCTATGCCTTCGGATTCAAAATAGGACTGATAGGCTCTATCCGTTTCGAGGATATGCAGCGTCAGCCAATTATTGAGGAAGCCGAGCATGTCGAGACACAAGTGACCTTGTTCTCCAGCCTTGAAACGTTTTTGCATCCCTCCCACCTCGTTGGCCAACGCTCGGTGAGCTTTTGCGTGGCGTTCAAGGTCGGGATACTCATAGACGCGCATCATTTCCTCTTCGTGGTCAAAATGTTCGGTGGTGTACTCAATCAACATATCCAGAAGCTGCTCAAGAGCGGTTTCACCTTTGCCCATGGCGTAGGCGTCGTGAAACTGGCCGACTAGGTCGAAGAGGATTTTATGGTCTCTGTCGATTTGATCGATGCCGACGCTGAATTTTTCCTGCCAGGTCAGGTAGCTCACGTCATCTCCGTCTTATTCTTCTTTTGCTGTATTCCGCCACTTTTTTGCTGGGGCCATCCATAAGAAGTTAAAGTATTGAACTCGTAAAATTTTACCGAGGCAAGGGAGACGGGGTCGTATTTTGAGGCGGCATTGGAAAAGAAAGACACATCAAACTTATCGCCACTTAAGCACTGCGACGACAAACAGTGTCTTTTTGCTGGCAACGCGCCATGCCGTCACCAGAAACGGGATCCAAAGCGGACGGTTTTCCGTCCGGTTAATTCAGAGGATCAGTCGAGGACCTTCAAATCTTCGGCTGCCATCCGGCCATTGCGGCCTTCCGCCAGTTCGAATTCCACTTTCTGGCCGTCCTTTAGGGTCTCGAGACCCGCACGTTGAACAGCGGTGATGTGGACGAATGCGTCTTTACCACCCTCATCGGGTTCAATGAACCCATACCCCTTGGTATTGTTGAACCACTTTACGGTTCCGGTCGCCATAGTCATACCTCAGTTGATCTACAAATTCCGCCGGGCCCAATGCACCGACGGGCCGTTACTCTTTGTAAAAATGCAAGATCGACACCGAATCCAGTAACAGAGAATCGAGATGAAGGGAACAAATTTTCTCTTAAACTACGATTGCGGGTATATCCTTGGGGGCATAAAGGAGAATGGAATCTCAAGGCTTTTCAATGTTCTTGGTCGGTCGGCCATCGGTCAACAGGCTGGTAAAGGTCTCTTTGGGGACGGCTGTTTCAAAGTGGAAGCCTTGGGCGTGATCGCACCTTTTGCTTTTAAGGACGTCCAGTTGCTTTCCGTCTTCTATCCCTTCCCCAATCACCGTCAAACCCAGACTATGCGCCATGGCGATAATCGCCGTCGCCAAGGCTGCATCTTCCTCGCTACGGGCGATATGTTCGATGAACGACGGGTCGATTTTCAACGAGCTGACCGGTAGTTGTTTTAAGTAGGCGAATGCCGAGCTGCCGGTACCAAAGTCGTCGATTGAAATTTTAACGCCTAAATCGCTGATTTCTCGTAACGCCTGTATTCCGTCCAATTCGTCCTGTAAAAGCGTTTGTTCGGTGATCTCAATCATCAAATGCTCAGGCGATAATCCCGTTTTTTCCGTGATGCGTTGTATGGCGCGCGACAAACGGCCGTTGCGGATTTGCGGGAAGGCGATATTGACCGCAATCAGAATGGGTTGTCCTGTAAGATTTTGCCATTCCACTGCATCACGGCAGGCGGTTTCCAGGGCCCAGTCGCCAATGGAAACGATAACTCCCGTTTCTTCGGCAAGGGGGACGAATGTCTCCGGAGGAATGTCCCCCAATTCGGGGTTGCTCCACCGCAACAGAGCTTCCGCTCCAATAATTTGACCCGTTTTGAGGTCGTTGATGGATTGGTAGTGAACTGCCAGCTCATTGCGTTCAAGTGCATGACGAAGATGAGTTTCAATGGCGAGGCGGGCCAAGGCCTGTGCGTTCATTTCCGGAGTGAAATAGTAGAACGTATTGCGGCCCAGTTCCTTCGCCCGATACATGGCCGCGTCGGCATTTCTCAAGAGCGATGACGGTTCTTCTCCATCATCCGGATATAAAGTGATGCCGATGCTGGCGGTCGTGGAAAGCTCATGGCCTTCGATTTCGACGGGCCGGGCAATATTCTCCAGTAGTTTTTCGGCAACGTTCTCCGCCACGTCGGTCGAGGAGAGGTCGGCAACAACGACCAGGAATTCATCACCGCCCAAACGGGCTACCGTATCGGCTTCCCGAATGGTTTTTTTCAACCGTTCGGCAATCGCCTTTAGATGTTTGTCTCCGATATCGTGACCTAACGTGTCGTTGATCTTTTTGAAGTGGTCTAGATCAATGAACAATAGAGCGACTCGCCATTGCCACCGTTTTGCCCTGGCCATGGCTTGCTCAAGTCGATCCATGGCCAATAGGCGGTTGGGAAGGTCGGTCAGAGGATCATAACTGGCCTGTCTCAGGAGCCTTTTTTCGTATTCCTTGCGTTCGGTTATATCCTCCATCACCGAAACGAAGTGGGTGATGTCGCCGTCCGAGGACAAAATGGGAGAAATGGAGGCGTGCTCCCAAAAAAGCGATCCGTCTTTGCGTTTGTTGTGGAACTCTCCCCGCCAGGTCTTGCCGTCTAAAATGGTTTGCCACAAGTCCTCGTATTTGCTCCGCGGCGTGTTCCCGGAACTCAAGATATTCGGCCGCTGACCGATTATTTCGTCGGCATTGTAACCTGACACCGCCAAAAGCTTCGGGTTGGCGTATTCTATCACCCCGTCGGCATCGGTAATCAAAATGGATGCGGGGCTTTGGTCCATGGCCGCAGAGAGCTTGCGGGCGGTTTCTTCCGCTTCCTTGCGCTTCGAAATATCGAGTAAACCGAACACGATGGCCGGCTTGTCCATATAGGTCATGTATTGGGCGTTGAGGGAGACCCATAGCGGCGTCCCGTCGGCCCGGCGGGCCAACATCTGATGGTCGATGAGGATATTGTCGCGGCCAATCAGATTGATGGCTTTTGAGCGTTCGTCTGTCCCGTCAAAAACCTGATCGATATTGAGGCCGTTGGTTTCTTCGCCTAGGCCAAACGTTGTATGAAAAAGACTGTTGGAAAATAAAATGGAACCATCCCGAAAATCGCTGATGGCCAGCGGTAACGGCACCGTTTCGGCAATCGTCCGAAACCGCATCTCATTTTCCCGCAGTATCTTTTCTTCACGGGCGCGTGAAATTTCCTGCTCTTTCCTCAGGCGCTCCGTTTCCAGAAGGCTATTGCGAAAAGTAACGATGGCTTTCAGCAATTCCCCGACTTCGCCGCCGGTTTCCAAGTCCTTGGTGGCAATGTCGAGGTTCCCGTCGGATAGCCGTCGCATATCCAAAGTGACCTGAGACAGTGGCTTCGAAATTCCTCTGGCGATGAAAATCGAGGCGGCGGAGACCAAAATCAAAATCGAAAAACCGATGATCGCCTTGCTTCGCGCTTCGTGCCAAAAAATTTGGTCGACGTCGTCGATATAAATTCCCGTTCCGATGATCCATCCCCAAGGCTCGAAGATTTTGACGTAGGAAATTTTTTCGCTGGGGATATGGGAACCGGGTTGAGGCCAGGAATAGGCGACATATCCTCCGCCTTGAAGGGCCTTTTCCTCCATCTCAACAAACAGCTTTTTGCCTTTTGGGTCTTCGAAGTCAGTTAGATCCGTGCCTTCCAGATCGGTGCGGAAGGGATGCATGAGCAGTGTGTTTTTGGAATCCGTAACCCAGAAATATTCGTGCCGGTCGTAGCGCAACCGCCGTAAGTCGGAGAGGGCAATTTTTTTTGCCCCCTCTTGGCTGATTACCCCGCGCTCGACCATCAATGGATAGTGTTTGAGCATATCGTGGACGGACTCGACGATATGGCGGGTCTTGACCTGCCGGTCTTTAATCAAATTGGAACGGAGTTCGTAGAGGCCGAAAAGGCCCATGGCGGCCAGGCCAATAAACGTGCCAAGCACCATAAGCAGCAACCGTGAAGAAATCTTCAGGTTCTTAAAAAACGCCACCGCATTAACCCTCGCCACCGTCTTCGGTCATTTTCCGAAGCAGAGTTTTGTTTTTCTTTAGTTTACCGGGTTTGGCGCCTTTTTCAATCGATGGGAAAAAGGCGGATGCGGACGGTATCTGGAGTTGAGCCGCCTATTTCCCCGTTAGGCCGTTCGCCGCCATCGCTGAAAACTGCTGGATGATTTCGGGGATCGACACTTCGCCGTCTGGGTCATACCAGCGGCAGACCCAGTTCATCATGCCGAGTAGACCGTATGCCGCCATTTTGGGATTAAGGGCTTTGTTAAACACTCCCTCCTTTTGTCCGGCGGCGATCAGGTCGACCCAACAGTGGCTGTAATCGTCCCAGCATTTCTGGAGTTCCGCCAACTTAACGTCGTCTCGCACGAAATGATCTTCCCGCAGCGCAACGCTCATTTCCAAATAGGCGGGATTGAAGGAGTCGAGATGGCTACGGACGGCTTCGTGTAGCTTTTCTTCGGCGCTGACCTTCGAGCGGAGGATGGATTGAAGGTTGAGCAACAGGGAATTGGATTGCGGCAGAATGACTTCCAGGAGTATGTCGCCCCGGCTCTTGAAATAATAGTAAACGCCTTCGCGTTTTATGCCGACCGCATTGGCGATATCTTCCATCGAAGTGCGGGCCACGCCTTTGCGTTCAAACACTTCGGCGGCGCGGCGAAGGATTTCCATTCTGCGGCTCATTTACCTGTTCCTTGACTTGCTTCAATCGTTGAATGTTTCTGTTTGGTGGCAGAACAATTTCACCGGGGTGGACCCTATTTGATAGGTCGTAAAATGGCAAATAGTTTTACGGGGCCGTAAAACGTTGTTGGCTTTTTATCGAAGCGACAGGAAATCGAGAGGGGAAACCCGTTTGAAGAGCGGAATTGTATGATCGAAATAAACTCGCACCAAGCCGCTGTTTGTGTCGGGGAAGGTCTGCCTCACATCGTCGTAACGCCTGATCTCAACGGTGACGGGGCCGTCGTTGCTGGAGCTTTTTCCCATGTGCCAAACGACGAAGTCGTTGGCTAACCGTGGCCCCTGAAGGACGCGGATTTTACGAATAGACCGGAAATGCGGGGGACCCAGCTTCTTTTGAAAATGGGCGACAACAGCTTCGTAGCTATTCGATTCAAATAGTGTGTATAGGCGGGTTGCGCGTCCTTGGTCATAAGCGACAATCGCTTTGGTGCCGTTGTAAAGAACGCCCCCGCCGTTAAACGCCTTTTTTAGATTGGCAGGCCAATTGACGTCGACGACACAGTGGGTTCTGGCCAAAAAGGACTTATCGAAACAAGGAATGTTCTTGCCGTCTTGTGTCGGTTCTAGCTGCGTTAAATGAACGTTGTCGCCAAGTCCCCAGGCATCTGTTTTAAAAGTGGCGTCCCGAGGCGGCGGCAGTTGGGCTTCGGGTTGAACGGCGGCGACCTGAACTGCGTCCATCGTGTTGTTTTCAGATGGCGGGTCTTGAGCCTCAACGACAATGCGTCGCTCGCTTGACTGCGACTCCGACTCTACTTGATCATCGCTGAAAAGCCGGGTGAGGCGACCAAAAAGACCGATGTCTTCGTCTTCCTGTGGCGTTTCGGCGATCAGCGTTTCCGGTGTTTTATTCAGCGTCGTAAATGCCGGTTGCTCGCTGACATTCATCGTGGGGAGGGCCATCTTATCCTCGGCGTCCAACGCTTTCGGATCGATAGGCGTGATACCGTCCGGCACCGGCGCGGACGGTTTGGGCGCGTCAGCCAGCATCTTCGAGGGGGCGGGAATATCGGGCGTTTCCACCGGCATAGCCGCTTCGGGTGCCGGTTCTAGGGGCTCGATCTCCTCAGCAACTTGGGCAATGGGTTGCGGTTGGGAAACCTTTGATGAAGAGGTTGGCTGAGACGGAACGGCTGGTTCCGGGGTGACCTGTTCCATGGGTTTGGGTGTTGACGCGGCTTCCACGGTCTTGACCGTCTTGGGAAGAGCCGGGTCCAGGGACTGAGCTTCAACGGCCACAGGTTTTGGCGTCGGATCAATGGCGGTCGCTTCAGGAATGTCCGGCGCCATCGCCTTAAGGGGCGCTTTATCGCTCAATACTTCCTCGACGATCCGTATCTCTGGAACTTTTGATTGATCCGAAGCTTTGGCCGGTTCGTCGACAAGTGATTCAAGCACGCTTGAAGCCGTCTGCCGGTCTTCTTCTATCTTTGCCGACTCAACAGGGGCGGCGCTTTCCTCTTCCGCCGCTTGAACTATATCCGGGCCATTTTCGGCGGTTTGTGTTGTGGTTTTTTCTGATGGTTTCGCCAGCTTTTTATCCGGAATATCGATCGAAACTTTTGGAGCGCTTGTTTTGGGCTTGGACTCCGGCGTGAGCATCTCGGCCAACCGGTCAAAAAAGCCCTGTTTGGTCTTTGGCGAGCGCATTTGGCCAAGCTGAAGGTAGCTGGGGCTCTTTTCGACCAACGCATTCGCAGGAGGGGTATCCCGCTGCGATGTCGCCGTATCGTCAGGGCGATTTTTGTTCAGCTCTTTTCCTTCTGGGACGACGGGCTGAGCCGTCGCTTCTTTGATCGTAGTTTCCGGTATCTCCGGTTGAACCGGGCTCGGAATTTCCGGAGCAACAACCGGTTCGCTCCGTGTCTCAAGCTTGTTGCCCTGGCCCGCGTTTTCCTCATGCCTCTGTTTAGGCGGTTGAGTTTCCGCCGTTGGAGATGTTTTCGTCGTTTCAATCCCCTGAGGTGTTGGGGCGTCGGGCGGTTGTTGTATGGGCTGAACGTCTTCGGCCGTCGAGCGTTGTTGAACGGCAATGTCTGTGACTTGTGGAATTTCCGGGGCGGGTGCCGATTGACGGGCTGGGGAAGGCGCTACCGGTTTTTCGGATTGAACTTGAACTTCCGGCGCCATTTGCGGAATTTCAATGTTTTCGACGATTGGTTTGGCAGGGGGAGACTGTTCGTTTGTTTTCGGTTGCGGAGCGTCCAGTTTTTTAGCGTCTTCCTCCGTTTCTTCCGAGGTAAAGATATTTTCTAGCGAATCGAGCCTTCCTGTGTCGGTGTCGGAGTCAGAGTCTGGTGTGGCGTCGGAAGCGACCGGCGAAACCGTTTCCGTATCGGGTTCAATCGGCGTTGGGCCGACCTCGACGGACTTTTGAACAGGCGTTTCCACCATAGGTGCAGCCTGTGGAAGAGGGGACTCCGGAACCGGCGTAGGTGTCTTTGGCGCCTGAAAAACCTTTAATTCTCCGGGAGATAGAGGTTTCGGCGCAACCGGAGAAGGGGCATTGGGCGCAAAGGGGTTCGGCTCGGCGGCCCATGTCTGAGCCGACGCCAATGCGGTCGCCACGGCCATGCCGACTATCCATGATCTTTTTTGGTTGAACACCGTCTGGCTCACACCCGTTTTGCGCTGTGGTTCCGCCCCTTGTGGCAGCTGGACTTAGTTTAACAAATCATGCGCGGTTGCATAACAGAAAGGACGAGCCGAAGGAAAGGTTGAAGCTGTTGCACTAAGATACTGAGACGTAAGGAGGAAGGATGTTTTTTGCCGCAGTTTGGTGCTATAGTGCGCGTTTTCCAAACCAGAAGGGTTTTTAGGGGCATGGCCAAGGGCGAGAGCTCTCACGAGAACGACCGTGAATTGAAGATGGTGAAGTCCGGCGAAACCGAGCCTAACGAGGCGGCGGGCGCATCGGTTCGCGAAATGCCAAGGCGGGCGTTTAGCGGCCAGGAAACATCGGGGCCGAGTGCGGCCGATCTGCCGACCATTGTGCCGGAAGATTTGCTTGTCGCCCCGGAACGCTGGAAAATGCCGTTCTGGGCGCGCTACCGTCTGCTTTCCGTCGCGGCATTAGTGCTTAGCGCGGCGTGGCTTGTTGTCTCTTATACCTATATCGATCAACAGTTCGGCTGGGATACGTTCTCCCAGGTCTTTCCTCACGAAATCGGCGGTTTGGCCGCCGGGATCGTCACGCCCCTGGCTTTGTTGTGGTTGGTTGTTTCCTATCTTGAGCGGGGTCGGCTGTTGCAGCAGGAAGCTGCGGCGCTCAAATGGTATTTGGAAAAAATGGTTTACCCGGCGACCGGTTCGGTGGAGCGGGTCAACGAAATCACCGAGGCCCTACGCCAACAGGCGCGCGACCTGACCAACGCTTCCGAAGACGCGGCGCGGCGGGCGGTCAGCATTGATTCGATGATCCGCCAGCGGGCCGATGAATTGGCCCGGATTACCGAAGAAGCCAACATCAAGAGCCGCGAAGCCAGCGAAGTGTTGCGACGCCAGGCGGAAGACCTGATGCAGGTGTCCGACCGGGCGATCAGCCGGGCCCGCGAAGCGGGCAACGTTCTTCACCATCAGTCGCACGATCTGATTACTGCATCGGAACAGGCGTCGTCGCGCACCGAAAGCATCGCCGATCTCCTGCGGGTTCGCGGTGACGAGTTGATGAAAGCCGCCGATGAAGCCGCCGTACGGGCGCGCGAGACGGCGGATACCTTGCGCAAACGGACCGAAGACCTGGAGGGTGTGTCGGGCGAAGTTTCCAGCCGGGCTGGGCAGGTTGACGAATTGTTGGCGCAACGCTCGTCGTCGTTGCTCAAAACGTCCGAAACCGCGCTGCAGAATGTCAAGGCCGGGGCCGAGTTGATGCGCAGCCACGGCGAAGAGTTGAGCCAGCGCACCGACCGGGCCGCCGTTCAGGCCGATTTGATGGGGGAAACCTTGCGCCGTCAGGCCGAAGACCTGACCAACATCGCCAAATTGGTGGCCGCGCAAACCTCGCAAATCGAAGTGGATCTCAGCCAGCAGAGCAAGCACCTGACCACCACCTCGGATACGGTGTCGGAGCGGGTGAAGACCATCAACGAAAGTCTGCGGGCCGAAGCGCAAAGTTTGATTTCC
>Ga0070727_10002408_pt1 | contig 18105 bp, 22 predicted proteins | sample tdAd472_FD_66722 | JGI IMG/M metagenome (GOLD analysis project Ga0070727, IMG submission 66722) | Marine sediment microbial communities from the Atlantic coast under amendment with organic carbon and nitrate - tdAd47.2 | ecosystem: Environmental > Aquatic > Marine > Coastal > Sediment | place...
ACTCCTCGAGCCTTCTTTATAGGGAATCAAGTGTTTCCACCAGATTTCTTAGTGGGAATGAAATAGACAAACCACACAACCCAAAGTAACCAAGACGCATCAAGAAGGTCAGCATCGGCTTGCATGAGCTCCCATACCCCAATCAAGAATAAGAAACCTAGAAATCCTAAATACCGCTGTTTGCGTTTTTGTTTTTTCATTAACTCAATAATAGCAAGGTTTAACAAAAAGTAATATCTGCTCCGGCGGCAGGATTCGAACCTGCGACCAATTGATTAACAGTCAACTGCTCTACCACTGAGCTACGCCGGAATGTAGACGCTATTGTACAGAAAAATCGGAGAGTTTCAATGGTATACTGGGAGCGTAAAAATAATTCACACATAGTATGCTGACACTGTACGTACGAACTAATTGCCCGTTTTCTGCAATGGCATTGAAAAAGATGGAAGATCTCAATCTACAGTTTGAGGAAAAGAATGTGGACGACGAAGGAGTAACAGAAGAACTCATTGCACTAGGAGGCAAGAAGCAAGAACCATTTCTTGTAGACTCAGAAACAGGAGAGTCTATGTACGAATCTGACCTCATCACAGAGTATCTTCAGAAACAATACGGTAATACAGACACGGTATAATGTATATACGTGTATCCGTTATACCAAACGCAAAGAAGGAGAGGATAAAAACCATCTCGGATACACGTTTTGAGATGCAGGTGAAAGAACCTGCGGAAAGAAACTTGGCAAACAAAAGAGTACGCACACTACTCGCAGAAACCCTCGGCGTTTCTGTCGGGAAGGTGCAGTTGGTCACTGGACACCGGTCTCCAGTGAAAATGTTTGCGGTAGACCTTTAGTACGTAATATACACAACACTATGTTTCCCATTACACATATCAAAGGTACAAACCTAGACGTGACAGACGAACTTCGTGCGTTGGTAGCGCAGAAGTTTGAAACACTTACAAAACATATTGGTGACGAGACAGATGTTTCGTGTGATATCGAACTTGAAAAGATAACTGGAAGTCACAATGGTGACATTTTCCGTGCAGAAGCCAATGTACATTTTCATGGAAAGATGTACCGAGCAGAAAAGACGACTGATCAGATTGAGAAGTCTATCGACGAGGTTCGGAATGAAATGGATAGGGAATTGCGTCGTGCAAACAACAAGGTACGTACTGCAATTAAAAAGGGAGGAGCGCGTCTGAAAGATATGCTTAGGTTTGGAAAGTAGTGTAGTCCGTCTCCTTTTTCCCTTCAGGAATGACTTTCCGTATTTCAAATACTCCTTCAGGAGTAAGGGTGGCGTCTGTAATTTTTATACGCTTCTCATCTTTGAAGAAATATGTGCCGGGCCATTCTTTATACGCACGGTATGTATTCCAGTTTTCTATAGCAGACGCGTCTATATCCAATAGACCGTCTGCTTTTGTAAGTTTCCCACATCGTGTCGCTTCACTGTGGTCTTGTGGAGTCGGAGATATACTTCCGTCAAGATAGTGGGGAAGTGTTTCCACAAGAAGGTTTGCGCCTGCATCGATAAGTTTTGGACGAAGTTCAATTGTCGTATCAAACGGTTCAATGCGAACTTCTTTCTGAGCAATAATATCTCCCGCATCAAGTTCCTTCACCATTTTTTGTACAGTAACACCAGTTACAGTGTCTCCGTGAAGCAGCGCCGCCTCCGTTGGTGTCGCTCCACGATATTTTGGAAGGAGGGAATAGTGGACGTTAAGTACTCCTTTTGGAAACGCCTGTATCAGTTCTTCAGGAAATATTTTCCCGTACGCAACAACCACTGCATACTCCGGAGCGTGTGAGAGAATTTTCTTCTGTGCATCAGCATCCAATGTCTCTGGAGTGTAGACAGGGATATCATGTTTTTCTGCAAGTGCCTTCACCGGAGAAGGTTGCAATTCCATTCCTCGTCCACGTCGTGCGTCGGGGTTGGTAACTATAAGCGAAGGAGTAAACCCTGCTTCAAGCAGACGCGAAAGCGTCTCTTCTGCAACATATGGTGTGCCAAAAAATACAAAGTTAGTCATAGTCTGCTTCACGTTCTGTGTGTTTGTCCATCTCATCTTTACTCCACACCTTCTCTGCACGATCTACAAAAAGCATACCGTCGAGATGATCACACTCATGTTGAAAAATTTGTGCAAGAAGTCCGCTGCCGCCATGTTCATACACATTTCCATGTTCATCATACGCACGAATAGTCGCCTGATGCGCTCGCTCTACCGCACCATAGTGATTAGGGACAGAAAGACACCCCTCGCCGACCACAGACTTCTTTTTAGAGGTCTTAATAATCTTCGGATTGATTGCGACAAGTGTTGGGATTTTATCTACATCAGCACGGTCGGTACTCATATCCTTTACCAGAAAGATACGGAGTGGAATACCGATCTGCGGGGCAGCAATGGCGACGCCAACAAATCCTTTAGCATTGTAGGATTCCAATGCTTTTTCCATGTCTTTGAGTACCTTCTGTATGGTAGGGGAGGTGATATCTTCCATCGGCACTTCGTCTGCAATACGGTGCAGTGCTTCGTGGTTTTGTTCTACAAGTTTTGCCATAGGGTAACTGTACCAAAACAGAAGAAAAGCCGCCAGACTCTGTATAGAGTTGGCGGCATTTTTATTAGTAGAGATACTCCTCGAAGTGCCAAAGTACTTTTTGCAAGTTCTGCACATCTTTTAACGCTTGTTTTGTCTCCTCACACGGATTTTCTCGCAATTCAGCATCGAGATAGTCTTCGTCGCGAAGTGCTTCCGCAAATATGAGTATGGCTTCTTCACGTGTGAGCGGCTCTGTACCTTCCTCGAGCAACTCAAGACTTTTTGGTGTATACATTGAGCCCTCCTCTAAAGACCAAAAAATACTGTACTATTTCTCTGAAAAACGTCAAGTATCACACAATCCTATCTGGATTCATCACAATTCGTACTGAAGGGGAGAGACTGCGAAGGAGTGCCAAGAGACGAGAGTCTGGCCAATCTTTTTTGGGTCTTCGAATAAGTGCGTATTCTGTTACATTCTTCCCGAGGGTGGGCGCTTTGTAGAGAAGTGGTTCATACAGAGCAAATTGTTCTTGTATTTGTGTCCGTATTTTCTCTGTTTGTGCAGGTGTACCTTGCCATGTGAGGTGGATGAAATGTGCATATGGTGGATACTTAAACTGCTCACGGAGTGTTGCTTCCTCTGTATAGAACGTATCTACCGAACCAGTTCGTGCTGCTTCGATAAGTTCATCTGGTTCTATGCGTGTCTGCACAAGGAGGTTTTCTTTTGTCTTTTCGCGCAAGAAGAGGAGGGTCCATAGGATATCTTCTTGCACTCTCCATGTTGGGGTGGCGCGAAGTGCGTCAGTATTTACGATGATACTGGTATCTACCGGTTCTCGGAGATACGGAAAAGCCATAGGCGTTCCAATCATGATAGATCCTTTCTTCTTATAAAAGGTCTCGATGAGGAACTGCGCTTTCTTAAAGGTACTTGCAGAGGTGTGATCAAAGAGAGTTACTGGTGTATCTGGGAGGAGTGCAGAGAGTTCTTTGTGTATGTGCTGGATACCGATACCACGTTCACGGAGTCTCCAGCCAGTACATTCTGGACAGGTGTCTGCCGCACGTGTCCGGGTCCCAGATACGCTGGAGACAAACCACCGCTTTCCACCACTCTCTACAAGAGAATATGGCGCACCGCTCTCGGGGTCTCTGAAAATGTGTCCACAATCTAGACATGCTACTACAGGCGCAATACCTTTTCGCGGTGCGAAGATAAACACATGTCCTTTTGCATCGAGTGTTTTTCTGATGGCATTGAGCGCTTTTCTTGAAAAAAGTGTGAATGGCGTATCACCGTTTGGCTTGTCTTTCATTTCCACCACGACTAGTTTTCCAGGAAGAGAGAGCCTTTTCGGATGTTCTCCAAAGGTAGTGTAGGTTTCGTTTCTTCGAAGTACCTCTTCTTCGGTGCGTGGAAGAATATCTCCAAAGATAAGTTGCCGCTTGCTCTCGCGTGCGTGTACCCGCAGTACTTTTCGGGTATCGAGGTATGGTCGTGTCCGTCCACGATAGTTATTGGAGTATGCGTTCTCTATAATGACGGTCGTGATGTCGTGTCGCTCCATCAAAGCGTAGCCACTCGTCGCTATGATCAGTTTCGGCTTACAAAAATCTTCAAGTGCCGCATAGGCATCTTTTCGTTTTTTCTTTGTGTCTGCAGATGAGAAAACCACGACTCGGTCAGTAATGCCTTTCGAAAGTCGTTCTGCTGCATCATATGCTTGTGCTGCAGTGGATACGACAAGAAGTACAGATCCTGCGTGTGCAAAGGTTTCGCGCACCAAGGAACGATATGCTAAGAATCGTTCTTCAGTCGTACCTTGAAGCACTTGTGGTGCATCAGGCTCTTCATGTGTACTCTCGTGTGTGTGAGGAAGCGGCACATCACCTTCACGTACTTCAGGTGGAAGCATCTGGAACATCACTGCACCAGGGCTTGCTGCGTAGTAGTCTGCAAGTTCGTACGCGGTTTCAATAAATGCAGGGGAGAGTGCTTTGGTATTTTCTTGCGCAGGCAGTTTTTTTAATGAAAACGTAGCCGCACGGAGTGCTGCTTTTGCACCACTCACCTCACGACTGTCGATGACAATACCTGATGCTTCTTTGTTTCGTATAGGGATAGAGATAATAGTTCCGCGAGGATATGAGACACCAGAAAAATATGAAAGAGATTCTATGTGTACACCTCGTTTTAGGGGGATTACCTCTATGACAAACATAGAGGTATTGTAGCAGATTCAATTACTATGACTCCAAATACGTAATATCCGCACCAAGGTCTGTAAGACGCTCTACGAGACCTTCATACCCTCGGTTGATAGAGTAGATATTTCGGAGTACCGAGTGTCCTTCTGCACTAAGCATAGCAATGAGGAGTATGGTTGCAGGACGAAGTGCAGGCGGACAGACAAGTTCGTTTGCACGAAGTTTTGTTGGTCCATGTATATAAATACGATGTGGATCTGCAAGGACGGTATCTGCTCCAAGTTTGTCTAACTCTGTGAAATAGATAGCGCGCTTTTCGTACATCCAGTCATGAATGAGTGTTTGTCCTTCTGCTTGCGTTGCTATGACGGCAAAGAAGGGAAGGTTGTCTGCATTAAGTCCTGGGTATGGACGAGAGTGTACTTTATCTGCTGGTGCATGCAGTTTAGAAGTGTGTGTAGTGATGTCTACCAGTTTTGTCAGACCATTTTCTGCAAGGTATACATCAGACGTGGTGTATGAGAATCCCATTTTCTTCAGTTTCAAAAGTTCCAATTCCAAAAATTCTATCGGACACCGCTCTATCGTTATCTCTGAGCCAGTCACAATTGCTGCGGTGAGGAAGAACATGGTGTCAGTTGGGTCTTCTGCAAGTGTGTACTCCACATCCATGTGTATGTTTTCTACGCCGGTAACGGTGAGGGTAGTTGTTCCTACGCCATCAATACGTACACCGAGAAGACGAAGGAAGGCACAGAGCTCCTGCACCATGTAGTTTGCAGATGCGTATTTAATCACGGTTGTACTCGGTGTCAGTGCTGCTGCCATGAGTACATTCTCTGTCACAGTGTCTCCAGATTCGTAGAGGATAATTTCTCCAGCCTCTTGTGGGTTTGCAGTCACCTCAAACGCATCATCTGTGGTATTGATGTCTACGCCAAAATCTTCAAGTGCATAGAAGTGTGGGCGAACGGTCCGGCTTCCCAACTTACATCCTCCAGACTGCGGAAGAGAGAACTTCTTCATGCGGTGCATGAGTGGTCCAAGGAACATCACAATACTCCGTGTACGTCGGGCCGCTTCTACGTCGATGTCATCAAGACGCAATTTCTCAGGGACGTTGATGGTGAGGTCTGATGCATTCCAGGCGGTGGTAACACCAGTACTCTCGAGTACTTCAATGATGCGGTACACCTCTTCAATTTTCGGCATTTTCTTGAGCGTCGTTGTCCCGCTATTGAGGAGTGACGCACAGAGGAGTGCCACCGCACCATTCTTAGATGTATTGGTCACAACGGTTCCTGTAAGTTTCTTCCCTCCGGTGATACAGAGATTCACGGGGTGTGCGGATTGTTCTGGATTCATGCGGGTATGATACCACGCTCTCTGTCCCCATTGCACCTTGTCTCCAAACCCGCTACCATACGTACATTATGTTTGGCGGTATGACACCTAAGGTTGGAATAGATCTCGGTACGACGAGTGTCTTGGTATACATTCCTGGAAAGGGAATTGTGTTGCACGAACCATCAGTGGTCGCTGTCTCTGAAGACAATCAGATTCTTGCGGTAGGGAACGAAGCAAAGCGAATGATTGGACGCACACCAGACACCATCCGTGCATATCGTCCGATGAAAGATGGGGTTATCGCAGACTATCGGGTGACCGAAGCAATGCTCCGGTACTTCCTGAAAGAATCTCTCGGTACATGGAATATTTTTAAGCCAGATGTACTCGTATCTGTACCTGCGGGTGTATCTTCAACAGAGAAGCGTGCTGTGGTAGAGGCTGCAGTGAAAGCGGGGGCAAAGAATGCCTACGTAGTGAAAGAACCAATTCTTGCGGCTATTGGAGCAGGACTTCCTATTTACGAACCACAAGGACACCTCATTGTAGATATTGGAGGGGGGACGATTGACGCTGCCGTTATTTCTCTCGGAGGTATTGTTGCCGCAAACTCTGTGCGTGTTGCGGGGAATAAGATAGACAATGCGATTGTGGAGTATGTGAAGAAAACACGAAATCTTGCTATCGGAGAAAAGACTGCGGAAGAAGTGAAGATACAGATTGGGTCTGCGCTTCCTGTGGAAGAGGAACTATCTATGGATATCAAAGGACGAGACCTGCTCACCGGTCTTCCAAAGACGACAGAAGTGAAGACAAATGAAATTGTACGTGCAATCTCTAAGGAACTACGTGACATGATCAAGGCAATCAAGGATGTATTTCAAGACACACCGCCAGAACTTGCCTCTGACATTATCGACCATGGAATTATCCTTACCGGAGGAACATCACAGTTGCGTAATTTTGCAGAGTTAGTGAAGCGACGTACTGGAGTGAAGGCGGTACTGGCAAACCAGGCACTGTTTTGTGTTGCAAAAGGAACGGGTGTTGCACTTGAGCATTTGGATACATACAAGAGGACCATTGTGGCGAAGCGGTAGCCTTGATATCTCCACTTTCATATAAGAAGTGTCTGCTATACTTTCTATATCATGCAGTCACTTGAAGATTTCAAAAAAGATATTGCAACAGGAGGTGTAACACTCCAGAAGATATTTGATGATCATGTAGCGCAGGGAGAGCAGTTTACAGGAGACAAAGAGTCGCTCCTTTGGAACACGTATACGCGAAACAGAGATTTACAAAAGAAGTTTCTTGAAGAAGTACATCATGCAGTTTCTATGCCAGAACTTGCTGCTGAGGTAATTGGAATGCGATTCCGTTTATGGCAGGAATTTGTAGAATCTGTAAATGCTCTGGGAAGTTCTCCAGCACCTGTCGAAGAAGAGCAGGACCTTACGGTATATAAAGATAAACATCCGGCACCACCACGGGAGGATGAACTTACCGTAGCGCCAAAGCCATTTGTACGGGTGAAACCAAAGCCAACATTCACTGCGCCGAGACCTGTGCAGAAGGTAGGGCCAAAGCCAGCAACTCCACCCGTTGAAAAAAAGGTTGTAGAGAAACCAAAAAAGCAGGTAGAGACCATGGAGCGTAGGATTGCAGTAACTCCAGAAGATATTGAAAAGATTCGAAAGAATATTATTGAGCGTGTCGGAAAAAATGCACAAGGCTTTCTTGATGGTATCTTCGGTTCGCTTGGAAATGATGATGCAGGTCTTTCAAAAGTGCAGAACATTACACTTGCAGACATCATTGCAATAGAGAGACTTTCTCCTGATGCGCACACTGCAAAACTTGATGACCTTGGCGTCACGCAGAAAGAATGGGAAGGGTGGATTGATTGGGTAAACGAATCTAACAGAGTTGTGCCAGCAGCAGTCACTGCATCTCTTGGAGAGTATGTCGATATGGTTGCACATCACATTGCAGGGAAGAAGTAGTTTATCAACGGCAAGGGTGAAGGGTGAGGAGAGTAAGGGTGGTACAATGACCATACTATGGACGATACGTCTACCGGTACTTTTGATATGCAGAGTTGGCAAGGATTGACCAAAGTTCTTCAGGCTGGACGAGATGCCAATATGAGTCCTGAAACGTATGCAGAGTTTCGGGATAGTGTGCTGCGGTATGCACAAAGTGGTGGCACAGACGAGACACTTCGTACGCGTATCGAAGAATTGCTTCCTGGCTTCGAAGATATTGTTCCAGGACAAAAGGAAGAAGTTGCGTCCAAAGAGGGAGTGCAAAAACAGGTAGCGCCGCCTGAGAATCTTCCGATGGGTGGTGATGTTCCTGCTGTGAAAGAAGTGTCACAGTCTGAACCTGAACCTCCAAAACCACCTGTCGAAGAAAAGAAACTAGAATCTATTCCAGAGGCGAAGGAGACTCCTGCACCCCCGAAACCAGTACCTGCAGGAGAACTTATGTCTGCAGAAGAAGCGAAGGAACGTATTGCGGAGATAAAGCATGCGGTTACAGAATATGTAGGGAATCCGGTGACGCTTGTATCAGAAGACGAAACGATTGGGCGTGCATATATGAAAGCACTTCTTGCAGCACTTAAGGCGGTGAGTGGAAATGCGCCGGGGACATTACGTACTTCTATGCACGAACTCGAGGAGGCCTATAAGCAGGTATTGAAAATACAGGTTGGAAAACCGAAAGCGCAGCCAATCGTGCAAGAAGAAAAGAAACTCGAACCTCTAAAACCACCTGTCGAAGAAAAGAAACTAGAATCTATTCCAGAGGCGAAGGAGACTCCTAAACCAGAAAAGAGTATCCCGGTTGTTGAAAGAGAAACTACCATTTCATCACTTGATGAGCGTATACAGAGAGCAAAGGAAAAGGCTTCAGAGATTGTGAGTTCTGAGCCGCTTCCTGCTCCTAAAGAAGAAAAGAAACTCGAACCTCCAAAACCACCCGAGCAAAAAGAAACTTCGAACAAGGAACAGGCTGTACCTGTTGTTAAGAAAATATATACAGAGCAGGAAGTCGAAAAAGATATAGAGAAAGCGCTTGAAAAGATAGAGCCAGAAAAACCATTTGCAACACCAGACTTGCCAGGTGCAGAAGCAGTTCCAAAAGGTGTTACTGATGACCTCTATGGTCCAGACATTGAGGAGGGTATAGAACAACTTCTTAAGGAGTGGCGTATCTTCCGTGGAGAAAAGAAAATATTTGGACGGGGTCCAAACGGGAAAGAGCATCCACTATTTCAAAAACTCCAGAATACCATTATGTTTGATGTTATTTCAGGACACTTCGAAGGTGCAGATAAAGATGTGGTGCTTTCCATTAGAGATTATGCAAATGCATGGCGTAATGAGCAGGGGATTGTGTACTCTCCGAGTGAAACTTTTGAACACTATCTCCGGAGAGTCATTCGTCGCATTATCAAACGGTCTACATAGTGGTATCATCTTTGTATGAAGCATCATGCATCTCTCTACATCGGTACATTTGATACGATTTCTCAGCATCTTCCTGAAGACGTGCAAAAAACAGGAAGTGATGTACGGCATGTTGTGTGCGACCGACTCACTATAGATGATGCCCGGGACATTATGCGAGAAGCAGTACAACGCCCGGTAGAAAAAGAGACACGGAGTTTTGTACTTTCATTTTTTGACGCAACGTCTGAGGCGCAGAATGCACTCCTGAAAACACTTGAAGAACCAGTTGCCACCTCAGTGTTCTATATCATTGTGCCGCACAGAGAAGTACTTATACCGACCGTGCAGTCTCGGCTTATGACTATTGATGTGATGCAGGAGGAAGTGTCTTCTAAAACTGCACGAGATTTCTTTGCACGACCGTACAAAGAAAAGTTTGATCATATTGCGCATATTGCAAAAGAGCATGATGCGAAGTGGATTGAGGAGTTTCTTAAAAGTGCAGAACAGTATGCGAGAGAGATACGGAACATGGCGTTGACCAAGGCACTCCTCTTGGCACGAAAATACATCAGTACATCGGGTGCATCGAGGAAGATGCTTCTGGAGCATGTCGTACTCTCGGCATAAGTTGCCATCACCCCGACTCCCCGATACAATACGGGTATATGACATACGATTTATCTTCATTTGAAAACCGTGCAAAAGAGGTGCACGAATGGCTGCAGAAGGAATTCTCAACAATTAGAACAGGACGTGCAACCACAGCGCTGTTGGATAACGTGCGGGTAGATTCATATGGATCACAGGTGCCGTTGAATCAGGTGGGTAATATTGGTATTGAAGACCCACGCACACTTCTTATCTCTGTCTGGAATGTAGATCAGGCACAGGACGTAGAGAGGGCGCTTCTTGAAGCAGACCTTGGACTTTCAGTGAATGTGTCAGACACCGGTATTCGTGTTCGGTTTCCGGAACTGACAGCAGAACGTCGAGAGCAACTATTGAAGTTGGCAAAGCAAAAACTTGAAGAAGGGCGTATCTCACTCCGTAGCGCACGTGATGAGGCTATTAAGCAAATGGAAGCAGATGAACTTTCTGAAGATGATATGTTCCGTGCAAAGGAGTCGCTGCAGAAGCGAGTAGATGATTATAATAAACAGATGGAGACGCTGTTTGAGACTAAGGAGAAGGAAATACAACTGTAGTCTATGGATATCCTCATTTTCGTTCTCGTCCTCTTGGTAGTTGTACTCGTACATGAGTGGGGGCATTTTATAACTGCGAAGAAGGTGGGTATGCGTGTTGATGAGTTTGGGTTTGGGTTTCCACCAAAACTGTTTAGTCGGAAGAAAGGAGAGACAGAATATTCTTTCAACTTGTTACCCATAGGAGGATTTGTGAAAATTTTCGGAGAGGATGGTGAAGCAGGAGATCCTCGAGCATTTACCGCACGTCCTCGATGGGCGCAGGCACTTGTGCTTGTTGCGGGTGTGGTAATGAATATCGTATTAGCATGGATACTTCTCAGTATTGTTTTTATGATGGGACATCAGACAGTGGTAGAGACACCGTCTGAGACAACACGACTGGTCATCACCGAAGTGCTTCCGGAAAGCGCAGCTGCACGTGCAGGTATTCCGCAGGGTGCAGAAATACAGTCTGTAACTGCAGGTGACGAGATAGCGACACTAACTCCGGAAGGATTTCGTTCATTTACAGAGACACATACAGAAATACTGTCGGTCACGTACGAGAGTAATGGAGATACAGAGACAGTATCTGTAACACCTGAAGGTGAGCGACAGATTATCGGCGTAGGACTTGCACTGGTAGACACTGTTCGTCTACCGATACATCTTGCACTGTATGAAGGGGTAAGGATGACGGGTGCTGCACTTATAAATATTACAGTGGGTATCGCAACACTCATTGCAGATGCGGTTCAGTTTGAAGCAGATCTTGAAAATGTTGCAGGTCCAATAGGGATTGTGAGTCTTGTAGGGGAGGTGTCTTCATTTGGACTTGCACCTCTCTTCACCTTTGTTGCATTCATTTCACTTAACTTAGCGGTGATAAATCTCATCCCTATCCCTGCACTTGACGGTGGACGACTACTCTTTGTTGCCATTGAAGCAGTGCGCAAGAAACCAATTCCCTCAGCATGGGTGGGTGGATTGAATACCGCAGGGTTTGCACTGCTTATCATTTTGATGCTTGCAGTGACGTACAATGATATTTTGCGAATCATCTAAAAGGGGATAGAATAGGAGGAATCTATGAAACAGTCTGGGGTATTTACAAAGACACGGAAAGAAGCACCGTCTGATGAGGTGTCCAAAAATGCACAACTTCTTATTCGTGCAGGATATATCCATAAAGAAATGGCAGGGGTCTATGCGTTTCTTCCTCTTGGATTGCGGGTGGTGGAGAAGATAAAGCAGATTATCCGCGAGGAGATGAATACTGCAGGAGGAGAAGAAATTACACTCTCTGCACTGCAAGATCCGGAACTTTGGAAGGAGACAGACCGTTGGGATGATGCGGTGGTAGATGTCTGGTTTAAGACAAGACTGCAGAATGATACAGAACTTGGACTTGGCTTTACCCATGAAGAGCCAATGACACGTATGATGAAGGATCATATCTCTTCACATCGAGATTTGCCACGACAGGTCTATCAGTTCCAAAAGAAGTTCCGAAACGAGACGCGGGCAAAGAGCGGTATTATGCGAACGCGGGAGTTTGTCATGAAAGATCTCTACACGTTCGCACGTGACGAAGAAGAACACACTGCCCTCTATGAAAGAATAGCAGAAGCGTATACGAATGTATTTAATCGTATTGGTATTGGGGATAGGACATTCAAAACGTTTGCGTCAGGAGGAGTATTTTCTAAATATTCTCATGAGTTCCAAACTGTAGTTGATGCAGGAGAGGATAGTATCTATGTTTCTAAAGAAAAGGGTATTGCTATCAATGAAGAAGTGTATACGCCAGAGGTTTTGAAAGACCTCGGAGTATCTGAAGATGAACTTGAGAAAGTACAAGCATCTGAGGTGGGAAATATTTTCTCCCTTGGTACACGATTCTCTGAGCCGCTTGGACTTACCTACAAGAATGAAGACGGGGAATCTGTTCCAGTAGTGATGGGTTCATATGGTATTGGTCCGGCACGTATCATGGGGGTGGTGACCGAACTCTTCTCTGATGAGAAGGGGTTGGTATGGCCAGAGAATATTGCACCGTACCAGGTACATCTCGTAGGGCTGAACGGAGACGACGCAGAAGTAAAAGACTACACTGACGGTATTTATGGTGCATTGTCGCTCCGTGGTGTTGAGGTGCTGTATGATGACCGAGACCTTCGTCCGGGAGAGAAATTTGCAGAGAGTGACCTTCTCGGTATGCCGTATAGAGTTGTAGTGAGTCGTCGCACAAAGGAAGAAGGACAGTTTGAGGTGGTAAACCGTATGACGGGAGAGACACGTATGCTTTCCGAAGAGGAACTCTTACAAGACTTTGCTACTAACGAAGAAGACGATGCTTAAGAGTCTCGCAAAAAAGTTTGAGCAGATATTGAACGCACTGTCGGTAGATATTGGTATTGACCTTGGTACCGCAAATACGTTGGTCTATATAAAAGGAAAAGGGGTGGTGTTGAATGAGCCAACTATCGTGGCACTGAATAAAAAGACGGGGCAGTTGGTGGCAGTAGGACGAGATGCACAGGAGATGTATGGACGGACACCAGTCCATATTGAGGTGGTACGTCCGCTTGTAGACGGTGTTATCTCAGACTTTGAGGTGACTGAAGAGATGCTTTCGTATTTTATTTCAAAAGTACGTGAAGGGGCGCGTACGTTTGTGGCACCGCGAGTATTGGTGGGAGTACCATCAGGCATCACCAATGTAGAGATGCGCGCGGTACGAGATGCTGCAAAGAATGCGGGGGCGCGCGAGGTGTTTCTCATTGAAGAGCCGGTCGCTGCTGCTATTGGAGCAAAACTTCCGATTCACAAAGCACAGGGAAGTATGGTGATTGATATTGGTGGAGGAACGACAGACATCGCAGTACTTTCTATTAACGGTATTGTTGCCTCACGAAATATTAAGGTTGCAGGAGACCATTTGAATCAAGCGATTGTGAGTTACATTCGTGATCAGTTTAAGGTACTCGTGGGGAATAAGACTGCAGAGGAGACGAAGATGCTTCTTGCGTCAGTGGAAGAAGAGGGGGAGGCAAAAGAACTTGTCGTGCGTGGACGGGATGTGGTGACAGGACTTCCTCGAGAGGTGGTTATTACCACCTCAGACATTCGTGAGGCAATCACACCGTGTATTCATGCAATTGTAGAAGCAGCACGAGATATTCTCGAGGTAACGCCTCCAGAGATTCTTGCGGATGTGATGCAGCGAGGACTATACCTCTCTGGAGGAGGTGCGCTTATCACGGGGGTATCTGAACTTTTAGAGGAGGTACTCAAAGTGCCGGTTATTGTTGTTTCAGATCCACTCCGCGCAGTTATTCGTGGAAATGGTATTGTATTAGAGAATCTTGATGAATATGCAGAGCTTCTTGTCGAAAAAGAAGGGGAACTATCACCACAATTCTAACGCTAGTGTGCGGAAGATTATAGTCGGTGCAGTTATTGCGCTTATAGTCATATATCTTGGACGAGGACTTATCAGCGGCGCAGTCTCTGCACTCCTCCGTCCTCTTTATGTTGCAGAAAGTAGACTTTCAGACAGTACCTATTTTTCAAATGCAGATACGCTCCGAGAGCAAATCATTGCACTTGAGGGAGAGATTAGAGAACGAGGTATGGAGTCTGAGGAAGTTGTCCGTCTTCGTGCAGAGAATGAAGCACTCCGGGGTGTTTTGGGACGAGAGGAGGCTGAGGACCGTATTACGGTCGCGGTAATCGCGCAGCCGCCGTATATGCCGTATGACGCAGTGCTTATTGATCGTGGGTCTGATGATGGGATACGCGAGGGAGCGGTAGCATATCATTATGGAGACCGTGCGGTCGGTCTGATAAGCAAGGCGTTCTCAAAAAGTGCGTTGGTGACGCTATTCTCTACACCTGACGTAGAGACAACAGTCTATATTCTCGGTCCTGATATATTTACGACTGCGTACGGTGTTGGTGACGGAGCGGTGCGGGTGAGTGTACCGCAGGACATTGAACTCTCAGTTGATGATGTCGTCATCATTCCGTCACTCGAGAATGGAATACTGGGTGCTATTACTACCATAGACCGTGTCATTACTGAGCCAGAGCAGCATGGGTATGTGGTGGGGGATGTATCGCTTCAATCTCTTCGTGTACTTGCTGTCTCACGAGAGGTGGCAACACCAGTTTCTTTCGAGGAGGCATTAATTCATATAGAAGAGGAGGAGAGGCGGTCGTTAACGATTCCTGTACCAGAGGATGTAATTATTGACACTGCGACGACGACTGAAGAAATTTGATACACTGGTGATATGCGAGTTGTTTATTTTCTTGGACTTTTGCTGGCAGCATTATTTTCTCCATGGTGGTTTTTTCTCGGTGTGAGCGCCGTGTATCTTTGGCACTTTGCAGGGTATGAGATTTTTTTCATCACCGTTTGTATAGATGCCTATTTTGGATCAGGAGGACTTATCAGTGGTGCGTTCTACACGCTTGTCTATACAGCACTATTTGTATGTATGAGTGTACTTAAACCAAACCTTCGTTTCTAGTATGTTGTTTTGGCTTCCAAACAGAAGACGGAGAAAGAATACTGAGATTGGGTTTGATGAGGTGATTCCTGATCTGTTAAACCTCTCATCCTTTGATATTGACCGTATGGAGGGACGTATAGAGAAGCCTATTGGCAGGCGGAGTGTCCTTATCATTGGTGGTATTTTTGGATTGGTCGCTACGGTATTTCTTATACGTCTTTTTATATTGCAGGTGGTACATGGTGAAGACTATGCGTTGCAGAGTACGAATAACATGCTCCGGCAGACGTTAATTGTTGCAGAGCGAGGAATTATCTATGACCGAAATGGAGAACTCTTGGCATGGAATGAGGTTGACCATACCGGACAGTACAGTTTTCCAATTCGAGCATACACAGACAGAGAAGGTTTGGGGCAGTTGATTGGGTATGTGAGTTATCCGCAGAAAGATAGTGCCGGATTCTATTACCGTACAGAGTATTTAGGGCGCACGGGGGTGGAAAAGAGTTTCCATGAGTTTCTTGAAGGAGACAATGGCGTACGGTTGGTAGAACTTACTGCACATGGTGAGATACTTTCAGAGAGCGCGACGAATCGTCCGCAGTCTGGAGGAGAATTGACACTTTCGATAGATGCGGAACTTTCAGAGTATATGTTTGATGTTATTGCCACATCGACAATACAGCAGGGATTTCGAAGCGGTGCGGGAGCAATTATGGATATAGAGACGGGGGAGATTATCGCAATGACAAGTTTCCCATCGTATGATCCAGAGATACTTTCTGACGGGGATGATGTGGAGGCTATTGAAGCACTTAATGTGGATGAGCGGTATCCATTTCTGAACAAAGTAACCGGTGGAGCATATATTCCTGGTTCTATTGTGAAGCCGTTTATGGCGTATGCTGCACTTGCAGAGGAGATTATCTCTCCATACAAGGAAATATATTCTGATGGTACGTTTGAAGTGCCAAACCCGTATAATCCAGATAAGCCAACTATCTTCAGAGACTGGAGAGCGCATGGTGCGACTGACGCACGTACTGCTATCGCATATTCCGCAAACGTATATTTCTATACCATTGGTGGTGGTGTAGAAGGGGAACAGGAAGGGCTTGGCATTTCACGAATTAACAAGTACATGCACCTCTTTGGTATTGGAGATAAGACGGGTATTGCACTTGAAGGAGAGGTGAGTGGAAACGTACCAAGTCCAGAATGGAAGAAAGAAGTGTTTGATGACGATTGGCGTCTTGGTGATACCTATAACACCTCTATTGGACAGTTTGGATTCCAGACAACACCAATACAGATGCTTCGTGCCTATGCGGCTCTTGCCAATGGTGGGATACTAGTGACACCACAGGTGGTGTTGGGAGAAAAAGGGGCGCGTACAGATCTGCATCTTGATGAGGATGCACTTACGGTTGTACAAGAAGGTATGCGGCAGACGGTGGTACAAGACGGTGGTACGGCACGTCCGCTTGAGCGGAGCGATGTTGCGATTGCAGCGAAGTCTGGAACCGCTGAGGTGGGCGTGAGTAATGAGTATGTGAACTCTTGGATTGCAGGATACTTTCCGTACGAGTCCCCAAAGTATGCCTTCATCCTCTTTATGGAGCATGGACCACGAGCAAACACGCTCTCTGCAGGACGTATCATGAGTTGGGTGTTTGACTGGATGGGAGAGCATAGAAATACGTATTTTGAGGGGTAAGATTGTTATACACATTTGACCCTGGACGTTTCGTGCGTATAATTTAGGCACTATTTAATTTTTAACTGCTCATCCGAATCTTATGAACGATGTACACGAATCTTTCCTTACACCAGAGAAGTTTGAGGAACTAAAGAAAGAACTAGAACATCTCAAGACTGTGCGTCGCAAAGAAGTTGCAGAGTCTCTAGAATACGCACGTTCACTCGGAGATCTTTCTGAAAACGCAGAGTACCAGGAAGCGCGAGACATGCAAGCTGCGATTGAGGAACGTATTGGACACCTTGAGCAGGTGATCAAAGAGGCAAAGATTGTTGCACATAAAAAGAAGGGAGATATTGTTGTTCTAGGATCTGAGGTAACTATCCAGAAGAACAAGGAGAAGGACAATCATACGTACACTATTGTTGGATCTGAGGAGGCGAATATTCACGAGCATAAGCTTTCATATCTTTCACCACTGGGAGAGGCGCTTATGGGGAAAGGGAAGGGAGACGAGTTCACCTTTGAGACGCCAGGAGGAAAGCAGACATATAAAGTGTTACAGGTGAAGTAAGGTACAGACCTCGGGAGACCGAGGTCTTTTCTTTTTTCCTATACCACGCTATTCTAAGCAACATGTTTTGGGCAGAAAAAATCGCTGACGATGTCGTTCGGAAATATACCGACAAGATAGAAAAAGGAGAGTCTTTGGTGGTGCGTGATGAGAAGACCGCTTCTGGACACGTGCATGTTGGTTCTATCCGAAGTGCTGCACTCCATGCACTTGTTGCTGATGTATTTCAGACACGGGGTCTTAAGACGGACTTCTTTTTTGAGATTAATGACTTTGACCCTATGGACGGGATTCCTTCGTATCTTGATGAGAAAGAGTATGAACAGTACATGGGAGTGCCGCTTGGTATGATTCCGTCTCCGGTGGAAGGATTTGATAACTTTGCAGAGTACTACGGGCAGGAGTATGTAGAGGTACTTGAGAAGGTAGGGTTTGGTGCAAAGGTGTATCGGGCAAGTGAACTCTACAAATCTGGGAAAATGAATGACTCCATCCGAAAGATTTTGGATAATCGGGATGCAATTCGTCGGATTT
>Ga0070727_10002410_pt1 | contig 18097 bp, 30 predicted proteins | sample tdAd472_FD_66722 | JGI IMG/M metagenome (GOLD analysis project Ga0070727, IMG submission 66722) | Marine sediment microbial communities from the Atlantic coast under amendment with organic carbon and nitrate - tdAd47.2 | ecosystem: Environmental > Aquatic > Marine > Coastal > Sediment | place...
GGTTTCCGCGGCCTGCCCGTCGTCAACCGTTTCGACGCGCTCATGGCCTTCGCCGCCACGTTTGCCGAGCCGCGCATCGATCACGCCGGAATCATGGTCCGGAATGCCCACCACGAGCGCCCAGTAGGTCTTCTCAACTTCGCGCCCCTGGAACAGAACTGCCAATTGGGACGCCGTGCGCCGGTCCCGGGCCAGCAGCAACAGCCCGCTGGTGTCCTTGTCGAGACGGTGCACCAGGCGCGGGCGCTCCTTGGCATCGAACTGCAGCGCGTCGAGCATGCCATCCAGATGCCGGTGGGTCTTCGACCCTCCCTGCACAGCCAGCCCCGCGGGCTTGTTCAGGGCGATCAGGAATTCATCCTGATAGACGATGGAATCCCGCAGCGCATTCGCATCCGCACGGTCGACCGGGGGCCGTTTGCGTTCAAGGGGGCGTTCGTTTGTCCGCGTCGCCGGCATCGGCGGCACCCGGATTTCCTGCCCTTCACTGAGCCGTTGGCCCGGCTTGGCCCGGTGGCCGTCCACCCGGACCTGCCCGGTCCGCAACCATTTCGCCACCTGCCCATATGAAACGTCCGGAAAATGGCGCTTGAACCAGCGATCGAGCCGCACCTCACCATCGTCCGGCTCCACCGGGATGAGTTGAACCGATGAGAGATCGCTGCCGCTCATACGAACACCAGCCGCGCGAGCCGCAGTCCAAGCAGGAGCGCACCAATCGCACCGACCACCGACGCCAGAACGTAGCCGGCGGCAAACATCACCTGGCCGCGTTCGTAAAGAACCACCGCGTCGAGCGAGAATGTCGAGAAGGTCGTAAAGGCGCCGAGCCCGCCGACGGTCATGAGCGCCCGGAGTTCCGGTGTCACGGTCCATGTCGTCGCCATGAGGTGCACCAGAACGCCCATCGCAAACGAGCCGGCAATGTTTACGGTCAACGTCCCCCAGGGAATCCCATGCCCGATCCAGGCTGCCACCCCGACATTCACGAAGTGCCGCCCAAGGGCTCCCACCGCACCGCCGAATGCAATCGCCAGAACCATGTTCATGACGTGGCCTGCCTGGTGGCCATTCCGGTCGCCATCATGTTTCCTCCTTCGAACCACCGCGCTCGGCGCGCAATTTCGTCCAATAGTCCAACCGCTTGGCGATTTCGCGTTCGAAACCGCGTTCCACCGGTTTATAGAACTGGGCCCGTGCGACCCCTTCGGGGAAATAATCCTGGCCCGAAAATCCGTCCTCCGCATCATGGTCATACGCATATCCATCGCCGTAGCCCAGATCCTTCATCAGCCCGGTGGGCGCGTTCAGGATATGCTTGGGCGGCGCCAGGGAGCCCGTATCTTTGGCCATGCGCATCGCCGAGCCGAATGCTTTGTACGACGCGTTCGACTTGGGGGCACTCGCCAGATAGATCACACATTGTGCCAGGGCCAACTCGCCCTCCGGTGAGCCAATGCGCTCATAGGCCTCCCAGGCGGCCAACGCATGGGGTAATGCCTGTGGGTCCGCCAGACCAATATCCTCGACCGCGGCCCGCGCGAGGCGCCGCGCCACGAATCGCGGGTCCTCGCCGCCGGTCAGCATGCGCGCCAGCCAATACAGCGCCGCGTCTACATCGGAACCACGCAAGGATTTATGCAGTGCGCTGATCAGGTTGTAGTGACCCTCCTGACTCTTGTCATACAGCGGTGCCCGCTTCTGCACGGTCTCGATCAGTCGTGCGGTATCGAGAACATCGTCGAGAACACCATCCAGCTTCAACGCAAAAAGCTCCTCGGCAAGGTTCAGAAGGTAGCGGCCGTCCCCGTCCGCCATCGCCTTGAGCGCTTGTCGCGCCTGCGCATCGACCGGCAGCCCCCGACCTTCGAGGGCCTCGGCCCGTGCCAGAAGTTCTTCCAGTGCCGCCTCATCGAGCCGGTTCAGGACAAACACCTGACATCGCGACAGCAAGGCGGCATTGATCTCGAATGACGGGTTCTCGGTCGTTGCCCCGATCAGCGTAACCGTTCCGTCTTCGACATAGGGCAGGAACCCGTCCTGCTGTGCCCGGTTGAAACGGTGAATTTCGTCGATAAACAAAAGCGTGCCCTGCCCCCCCGCCCGGCGCGCGGCGGCGCGTTCGAAGACCTTCCGCAAATCTGCGACTCCCGAGAAGACCGCCGACAGGGGCTCGAACGTGAATTCCGTCTCCAGCGCCAGCAGCCGGGCGATCGTTGTCTTGCCACATCCAGGCGGCCCCCACAGGACCATGCTGGCCAACCGGTCATTCGCCATCATGCGGCCGATCGGCCCCTCGGGCCCGAGCAAATGCCCCTGCCCCACCACGTCGCCGATCGTTTCGGGGCGCAATCGGTCGGCCAGTGGCCGCGGGGCCTGGCCGGCGAACAACTCCGATTGGTTGTCGGGCGCGCTCATCCGGCAACCGCCAGCGTGAACAGACGTCCGTCACGCCGCACGGTGATGGTCCATTGCGGCGCCGGGGCGGCCGTCAGCATGCGGATCTGGGCAACGGTCTCAACCTCCACATCGTTCACGGCGAAGATCACGTCGCCGACCTGGAAGCTCAAACGATGGGCCGGGCTGCCCGACGCGATGGCCCTGACGACGACGCCTTGCTCGAAATGATCCCGCCCCATTTCTTCGGCGACGGCCGGCGAAAGGTTGGCGACCGTGGCGCCTGCAATCGGATGGCGCCCTTCCAGCACGCGCTCGTTGCGTGGCGGGGTTTCCGGCGGCAGCTCGAGCTTCAGCGACAGCTCCAGCACCGCGCCCGGACGGCGCACCGATAGCTGCACCTCGTCGCCCACAATGCCGGTGGCCACCCGAAATCGCAGACCTTCCGTATCAAACACCGGTTGGCCGTTGAATGCGGTGATGATGTCGCCCGATCGCAATCCGGCACGGCGCGCCGGACCCTGATCGTGAATGTCGGACAAGATCACCCCTTCGGGGCGTGGCAGGCCAATGGCCTCTGCAATCTCGGCCGTCACGGTTTCAAAGGACGCGCCCAACCAGGCCCGGCGCAGGGCTTCGCCCGCGGCAGCCCCATCGATGACCGTTCGAACCATGTTCGACGGGATGGCAAAGCCGATCCCCTGACTGCCGCCGCTGCGCGAGAAAATCGCCGTGTTGATACCCGCCAGGGTGCCATCCATACGCAACAACGCTCCGCCGGAATTGCCGGGGTTGATCGCCGCGTCGGTCTGAATGAAGAAATTGAAATCGGAAATGCCGACCTGGGTTCGCGCAAGGCCGGAAACAATTCCGCTGGTGACGGTCTTGCCGACGCCGAACGGATTGCCGATCGCGAGAACGAGGTCGCCAACCTCCAGATCGTCGCTGTCACCCAGCGCGATATGCGGCAGCGTTTCGTCTCCGGCATCGATTTTCAGAATGGCCAGGTCCGTGCGTTCATCCTCGCGCAGGATGGTCGCCTCGAATTCCCGCCGGTCCGACAGGACCACCTTGATGGCGTCGGCGCCCTCGATGACGTGGAAGTTGGTCACGATCAGCCCGTCCGGGCGCACAATCACGCCGGACCCCAATGAGTTCTCGACCCGCTCGCGGGGCCGGATCGGCCCCAGAGAATCTCCGAAGAACCTGCGAAAAAACGGGTCGTTGAACAATGGCGAGGCCGGGCCGCGGCTGCGCACCGCCTTGCGGGTAAACACATTGACCACGGCCGGGCTCGCCTGACGCACCAGGGGCGCAAAGGAGAGCATGACCTGCTCACGATTGTCAGGTAGGGCACGCTGGGCCTGTGCCGGCCCGGCGGGGAGGACAGCAAAGGCCAGCAGGATCAGACTGGCAGAAACGTGTCGTGAAAGTCGCATGCGTTGATTTTAACCCTGTTCGGGCCGCGATTCACGGCCCAGACGCAAAAGGCCGCCCGAGGGCGGCCTTTCGGAATTCGGTTCATGAAACAACCGCTCAGGCAGCCGCCTCTTCGACGAGCTCGCCATCTTCATGCTGAACCGGGCCGGAATCGAGGCCCTTGGCATCCTCATCGCGATCGACAAGTTCGATGATGGCAATCGGCGCGGAATCGCCATAGCGGTAACCCGCCTTCAACACCCGCGTGTACCCACCGGGACGTTCGGCATAGCGCTCGGCCAGGGTCGAGAACAACTTCTCGACAAGCACACGATCACGCAACGTGCTGAGCGCCTGACGGCGCGCGTGCAAATCGCCACGCTTACCAAGCGAAATGAGCTTGTCGACGACGCGACGCAGCTCCTTGGCCTTGGGCAAGGTGGTCGTAATCTGTTCATGCTTGACCAGCGCTGCCGCCATATTGGCGAACATGGCCTTGCGATGACTGCTCGTCCGATTGAGCTTCCGCGGACCTTTACGGTGACGCATCGTAACTACTCCTGATTCCGGGGACCGCTAGAACGGTTCCTCGAGGCGTTTCGCCAGATCTTCGATGTTCTCCGGCGGCCATGCCGGAATTTCCATGCCGAGGTGCAGACCCATCTGGGCCAGCACTTCCTTGATTTCGTTGAGCGACTTACGCCCGAAATTCGGTGTTCGCAGCATTTCCGCTTCCGTCTTCTGAACGAGATCACCGATATAAACGATGTTGTCGTTCTTCAGGCAGTTCGCCGAACGGACGGACAGTTCCAGCTCATCCACCTTGCGCAGCAGATTGCGGTTGAATTCGAGTTCGTCATCGATCTCTTCGACCGGCTGGGCGGCCTTGGGCTCCTCGAAGTTCACGAAGAGCTGAAGCTGGTCCTGAAGGATGCGTGCGGCGAGCGCCATGCAATCTTCCGGCGAAATCGCTCCGTTGGTCTCGATATCCATGGTCAGCTTGTCCAGATCGGTCCGCTCTCCGACACGTGCATTGCCCACATGGTAGGAGACCTTCGTAACCGGCGAGAACAAAGCATCGACCGGAATGAGGCCGATCGGGGCATCCGCTGCGCGATTCTGTGCCGCCGGGACGTAGCCCTTGCCGGCCTCAACGGTGAGTTCCATGACCACGCGCGCGCCCTGATCGAGCGTCATGAGGATATGGTCCGGATCCATGATCTCGATGTCCGGGCCGGTCTCGATCTGACTGGCCGTCACTTCGCCGGGGCCGGTCGCCGTCAGCGTCATGCGCTTGGGGCCTTCGCTGTGCATGCGCAGCGCCATGCCCTTCACGTTCAGGACGATGTCGGTGACATCTTCGCGCACGCCCGGGATCGACGAGAATTCGTGCAGCACGCCCTCAATCTGGAGCGAGGTCACGGCCGCACCCTGCAGGGACGACATGAGAACCCGCCGCATCGCATTGCCGAGGGTCAGGCCAAAGCCACGCTCGAGAGGCTCTGCCACCACCGTCGCCTGACGCACCGGGTTGTTGCCGCCGGCGATATCGAGCTTGTTCGGCTTGATCAGTTCGGTCCAATTTTTCTGCAGCATCTGGATTCGTCCTCAAATCTTGTCCGGCATACTCGCGCCGGTGTTCGGCGTCCGCCGATGAAATTTCATGTTCAGCGCCCGTTCGGGCGGGAAATCAGACGCGACGACGCTTGCGCGGCCGGCACCCGTTATGCGGGATCGGCGTCACATCGCGAATGGCTGTGATCTCGAACCCAACCGCCTGCAACGCGCGCAACGCGGATTCACGTCCCGAACCCGGTCCCTTCACCTCAACGGCGAGGGTCTTCATCCCGTGCTCCTGCGCCTTCCGGCCGGCATCTTCCGCCGCCATCTGCGCGGCATAGGGGGTCGACTTACGCGAGCCCTTGAAACCCTGGGAACCGGCGGACGACCAGGCAATAGCATTGCCCTGCGCATCCGCGATGGTGATGTGTGTGTTGTTGAACGTCGCGCTCACATGCGCCACACCCGAAGTGATATTCTTGCGTTCGCGTTTACGGACACGCGCTGTCGCGGCCTTTGCCATACCTGCTCTACCTTATCCTGCGCCCTAGACTTTTTTCTTACCGGCGATCGGCCGGGCCTTGCCCTTGCGGGTGCGCGCGTTTGTGTGGGTGCGCTGTCCATTCACGGGCAGGCCCTTGCGATGACGCACGCCGCGATACGAACCGAGGTCCATGTAGCGCTTGATGTTCATCGCAACTTCACGTCGCAAATCACCTTCGACCTGATAGCTCTGGTCGATCATCTCGCGAACCCGAATGACCTCATCGTCGGTCAGTTCGTGGACTCGCCGTTCGAACGGGATATCGCACTTCGTGCAAATCTCTTCCGCCTTCGTGTGACCAATCCCATGGATATAGGTCAGCGCGATCGGAACCCGCTTCTGTGTTGGAATGTTGACACCTGCAATACGCGCCACGCTCCGAACTCCTTCATGGTTACGGTGCGGTCAAAACGGCCAAATTTGGTAAGGCTGCCCGAGCGGCGGGATTATATGAATTTCCGCCATAGGGTCAACAGCTTAGCCTGCCGTAATGATCGCCTCTATTTGTTTAGACACTTCGTCGATCGACTGCATTCCATCGACTTTCTTCAACATGCCCCGGGATTCGTAATACGGCAGTATCGGGGCGGTTTGCTCGTGATACACATCTAGCCGTCGCTTCAGCGTCTCGGCATTGTCGTCGTCTCGTCGTTCGGCTTCCGGCGTCTCCGCGACACGGGCGTTGATGCGGTCAATCAGGACAGCGTCATTGACCGATATTTCGATCACGTGATCCAGCGGAAGTCCCTTTTCTTCCAACATCTTATCCAGTGCATCCGCCTGCGCCGTCGTGCGCGGAAATCCGTCGAGAATAAACCCGCTGGCACAATCGGGCTCGGCGATACGCGCCGAAATAATCTCCACCATGATGTCATCGGGCATCAGTTTGCCTGCATCCATCACAGCCTTTGCTTCCAGGCCAAGCTCACTTCCCGAAGCGACAGCCGCACGAAGCATGTCTCCGGTCGACAACTGGACCACACCATATTTGTCGACCAGCACCTTGGCCTGCGTTCCCTTGCCCGCGCCTGGCGGTCCCAAAAGGATAAAATTCATCGCCCCACCACCCCGTGATCCACTAGCCGCGACGGCCCTTCAATTTCGCCTTGCGGATGAGGCCCTCATACTGATGGGCCAAAAGATGGCTTTGTATTTGTGCCACCGTATCGAGAGCGACCACGACAACGATCAACAAGCTCGTGCCGCCAAAGAAGAAGGGCACCGAGAATCTTGAAATCAGAATTTCCGGCAGCAGGGCTACCAACGTGAGATAGCCCGCGCCGACGACGGTTAGCCGTGTGAGGACATAATCGAAGAACTCGGCCGTATTCTTGCCGGGCCGGATGCCGGGCACGAAGCCGCCATTCTTCTTCAGATTGTCCGCCGTCTCCTCGGGATTGAAAACAATCGCCGTATAGAAGAACGCGAAGAAAATGATGAGCACGGCGAACAGCAGGAAAAACAGCGGTTGTCCCCGCCCGATGACAGCCGTCACCGAGTTCAGGATGCCGCCGCCGCCGCCTGAGAAACCCGCGATCGAAACGGGCGTCAGCAGGATCGACGTCGCGAAGATGATCGGAATCACGCCCGACGTGTTGAGCTTCAGCGGGATATGCGAGGATTCCCCGCCGAACATGCGGTTGCCGACCTGGCGCTTCGGATACTGAACGATGATCCGGCGCTGCGCGCGTTCGACGAACACGATGAACATGATCACCGCGACGGCGAAAATCAGGAAGCCGATGATGAACAGCGCCGACAGTGCACCGGTGCGTCCCAATTCAAGGGTCGACGCCAGGGCCGTCGGCAATGCCGCCACGATTCCGGCGAAAATGATGAGTGAAATACCGTTGCCAACACCGCGCGCGGTAATCTGCTCGCCCAGCCACATCAGGAACATCGTGCCCCCGACGATGGTGATGACCGTGCTGGTGCGGAAGAACAGTCCGGGATTTTCGACCGCGGCACCCTGCGAAGACGCCAGGCTTTCCAAACCGACCGAAAGCCCATAGGCCTGCACGATCGCCAGACACACCGTCAGATAACGGGTGTACTGGTTGATCTTCTTGCGGCCGGATTCGCCCTCTTTCTTCAGCTGTTCCATGCTCGGCGAAATGGCCGTCATCAACTGCATGATAATCGCGGCGGAAATATAGGGAATCACGTTGAGCGCGAAGATACTCATGCGCGACAGGGCGCCGCCGGCAAAGGCATCGAAAACACCCAGGATACCGCCGGACTGCTGCGCAAAAATGTCGCCGATGACGGCCGGATCAATACCGGGAATCGGAATAAACGTACCCAGCCGATAAACAATCAGTGCGCCCAGGGTAAACCACAGGCGCTTCTTGAGCTCGGTCGCCTTCGCGAAGGCACCGAAGTTCAAGTTGGAGGCGATTTGCTCGGCTGTACTCGCCATCTAGATTTCCGTTCGCAACGTGTCGTCACGATCCATGTGGGTGATCACGGTCTGGGATCAATGCAAATTCCGGTGACTAGTCTGTGCTTTCCTCGTCCGCGTCGCTTTTCGCCGGCGCGGCGTCGTCGCCGGGGACGGTCTTGACCGTACGCGGCGTCTTTTCCTTCGGCTGGACAGACACGGCAATCGAACCACCGGCCTTTTCCACCGCCGCAACGGCACCCCGGGTGGCACTCGTCAGCTCCAGGCTGACCTTCGCCGTGAGTTCACCGGATGCCAGCAGGCGCACGCCATCGAGCTTCCGGCGAACCACGCCGGCCGCGACAAGCGCATCCTCGGTAATCGCACTGCCGGCATCGAGCTTCTTGGCGTCGATCGCCGTCTGCAGGCGGCCCAGGGTGAGCTCCGTCAGACGGGCGCGGTTCGGCTGGGTAAAGCCACGTTTCGGCAAGCGCCGATACAGCGGCATCTGGCCGCCTTCGAACCCTTTGATCGCGACGCCGGAGCGGGACTTCTGCCCCTTCATGCCGCGGCCGCCGGTCTTGCCAAGCCCGGATCCCGGGCCACGGCCAACACGTTTGCGTGCGCGACGGGCGCCCTGATTGTCAGACAAGTCGTTGATATTCATGATCTAAATCCGTCAGTCCGCATCTTCGACACGAACGAGATGCTTAACCTTCTCGATCATGCCGCGCACGGCAGGGGTATCTTCCAGTTCACGCGTGCGGTGGCGCTTGTTGAGCCCAAGACCGATCAGCGTCTGGCGCTGATCGCTCCGGCGCCCGATGGCGCTGCCATGCTGCGTGACACGAACAGTTTTCTTTGCATCAGCCATTGTCGGCCTCCGCCTCGGCGGCTTCGGCTTCGTCACCGCCGCCAACCGAATCCTGGACGCCACGGCGTCCGATGATATCGGCAACCTTCAATCCACGGCGCGCCGCAACGGCACGCGGCGACATCATGTTTTCGAGCGCCTCGAATGCCGCCTTGATCATGTTGTGCGGATTGGACGTTCCGATGGATTTCGCCACGACATCCTGAACGCCGAGGCATTCGAATACCGCGCGCAGCGGACCGCCCGCGATGATGCCCGTGCCCGCCGGTGCGGCGCGGAGAACCACATGACCGGCGCCGAAATGGCCCTGCACGTCATGATGCAGTGTCCGGCCTTCGCGCAGCGGGATACGAACCATCGCCCGCTTGGCCGATTCCGTCGCCTTGCGGATCGCCTCGGGAACTTCGCGCGCCTTGCCGGAACCATGCCCGACCCGGCCCTTCTGATCGCCGACCACGACGATGGCGGCAAAACCGAACCGGCGTCCGCCCTTCACGACCTTCGCCACACGGTTAATGCTGACGAGGCGCTCGACGAATTCGCTTGCTTCACGATCGTCGCGACGGCCGCCTTCGCGGCGATTGCGTTGTGGTGCCTGTGCCATTCCTGCCGACCCCTAGAAGTTCAAACCGCCGCCACGCGCGGCTTCGGCCAGGGCTTTGACCCGACCATGAAAAAGATAACTGCCGCGATCGAACACGACGTCCGAGACACCGGCGGCCTTGGCACGCTCGGCGATCAACTTGCCGACTTCGGATGCGCCATCGACGTTCCAGCCCTTGCCGGCCTTGAAGTCCTTGTCCTTCGACGAGGCCGCGGCGAGCGTTGTGCCGGCTCCGTCGTCGATGATCTGCGCGTAGATATGCCGGCCAGAGCGAAACACGCTGAGACGCGGTCGGCTGTTTTTCGCGACGCGCCGCAGCTTCGAGCGAACGCGATTGCGCCGCCGGATTGCCAGATTGCGTAGGGTCGACGTCATTTCTTCTTACCTTCCTTGCGAATGATTTCCTCACCCGCGTACTTGATACCCTTGCCCTTGTACGGCTCCGGCTTGCGATAGCCCCGGATCTCCGCGGCGACCTGGCCAACGGCCTGCTTGTCGGTCCCCGAGATCACGATGGTCGTTTGACCCTCGCAATTGATCGAGATCCCCTCGGGGATCGGGAAATTCACATCGTGGCTGAAACCGAGCTGAAGGTTCAGGGTCTTGCCCTGAACGGCCGCACGATAACCAACGCCGTTGATCTCCAGTGTCTTGCTGAAGCCGTCAGAGACGCCCGTTACAAGATTGTTGACCAATGCGCGCGACGTGCCCCACGCCATGCGGGCGCGCTTGCTCGTCGAACGTGGTTTCACGACGATTTCGCCACCATCCTGAGTCACTTCGACATCGGAAGGCAGTTCCACCGCTAACTCACCCAGCTTGCCCTTGGCCGAAACCATCTGGCCGGTAATCTGGATGTCGATACCGTCAGGGACGGCGACCGGGCTGCTTCCTACTCGCGACATACTCCGTGTCTCCTTAAACCGTGCGCACGTCTAGAAGACGTGGCACAGCACCTCGCCGCCGACATTTTCCGCACGCGCGGTGTTGTCGGACAGAACGCCCTTGGGCGTCGACAAAATTGCAATCCCGAGTCCGCCGTAAACCTGGCGCAAATCGCGGATTTTCGAATACACCCGGCGACCCGGGCGCGAGACGCGCTGAATCTCGCGGATAACCGGCGTACCTTCCTGGTACTTCAGCTCAATCGTGATCTCGGAAATGCCCTGTCGCATCTCCGCCACGCTGTATCCGCGGATGAAACCTTCGGTCTGCAGAACATCAAGAACACGCTCGCGCATCCGCGAGGCCGGCGACACGACGGAGCCGAGGCCCGCGCGTTGGCCGTTACGAATTCGCGTGAGCATATCGCCCAGAGGATCAGACATCGACATGTGTGCGCTCCCCTACCAGCTCGACTTCACGAGACCGGGAATCCGGCCCGTGGAACCCAGATCACGCAACGCGATCCGCGACATGCGGAACTTGCGGTAATACGCACGCGGACGCCCGGTAATTTCGCACCGGTTCCGAATACGAACCTTCGCGGAATTGCGCGGCAGCTTCGCAAGCTTCATGCGTGCGGCAAACCGCTCTTCGGGCTGACGTGAAGAATCGCGCGCGATCGCCTTCAGCTCATCGCGCTTGGCAGCGTACTGGTCGACCAGTTTACGCCGCCGCTTGTTCTTCTCGATCGCACTCTTCTTTGCCATATCGTTAGGTCTCCTGACCGACGTCTATTCGCGGAACGGCATTTCGAAGCCGCGCAGAAGTTCGCGCGCTTCGTCATCCGAATCTGCCGTTGTGCAAATGATCACATCGAGGCCGCGAATTTCGTCGACCTCGTCATAATTGATTTCCGGGAACACAATCTGCTCGCGCAGTCCCATCGCATAGTTGCCACGTCCATCGAAACTGGTCGGACGCAGGCCGCGGAAGTCGCGGACACGCGGCAAAGCGATTGTTACCAAACGGTCCAGGAACTCGAACATCCGCTCACGGCGCAACGTAACCTTGCAGCCGATCGCCACCCCTTCACGGAGCTTGAAGTTCGCGATTGATTGCTTGGCAGTGGTGATCTGCGCCTTCTGCCCGGCAATCAGTCCCATTTCGTTCGTCGCGGCTTCGATCTTCTTCGAATCCTGCGTCGCTTCGCCAAGTCCCATATTGAGAACGATTTTGTCCAGACGCGGAACCGCAAGGTCGTTCGGATACCCGAACTGTTCCTTCAGTTTCGGTTTGACGACGCTCTCATAATGCTCGGCCAATCGTGTATTCATGTCACACCTATTGGTCAATGATCTCGCCGGACCGCTTGGCAAAGCGAACTTTGCGGCCGTCGTCGAGAGTCTTGTAGCCGACACGGGTCGGCTTTCTTGTGTCAGGGTCGATCAAGGCGACGTTCGATACATGGATCGACGCCTCGAATTCGTTAATGCCGCCCGGCGATGTCTGTGTCGGGCGCTGATGACGTTTCATCATATTCACACCCTGGACCAGAACCCGGTTGCGCTCGCGGTCGACCCGCAGCACTTCACCGGACTTGCCCTTGTCGCGGCCCGTGAGAACGACGACCTGGTCGCCGCGCTTCACCCGCATTTTGATATTGGAAGTTGTCGCCATCAAAGCACCTCCGGCGCCAGCGAAATGATCTTCATGTAACGCCGCGCGCGAAGTTCGCGTGTCACCGGCCCGAAGATGCGCGTCCCAATGGGCTCGCCTTGCGGGGTGATGAGCACAGCGGCGTTGCTGTCGAAACGGATCGTGCTGCCATCCGCCCGGCTGATATCCTTTTTCGTGCGCACGATGACGGCACGATGGATTTCACCCTTTTTCACGCGGCCGCGTGGGATGGCTTCCTTAACGGACACCACAATCACGTCACCCACGCCGGCGGTCATGCGCTTAGATCCGCCCAGCACCTTGATGCACTGCACCCGGCGCGCGCCGCTATTATCCGCGACTTCCAGGTTGGTCTGCATCTGAATCATTGTCTTCTGCCCTCAATGGCGGCCCCGGCAAAAAGCCTTAGGCGCCAACCTTTTCAATCACTTCGAAACGCTTCGACTTCGAAATCGGACGGCATTCGCGAATACGAACGGTGTCGCCGATTTCGAGGCTGTTTTCTGCGTCATGGGCCGCAATCTTCTTCGATTGGGTCATGAACTTTTTGTAGATCGGGTGGCGAACGCGCCGGTCCACGCGAACCGTGACCGACTTGTCCATCTTGTTACTCACCACCGTGCCGGTAAGAACGCGTCGCGGCATCCTGTTGACTCCTGTAAGCCCGTTATTGCGCCAAACGGCGCTCGTTGAGCACTGTCTGCACGCGCGCGATATCCCGTCGCACATCGCGCACCCGCGCCGTGTTCTCAAGTTGGCCGCTCGCCTGCTGAAAACGCAGGTTGAACGCCTCCTTCTTCAAATTGCGCAATTCATCGCGCAGTTCGTCTTCCGTTTTCGCTCGGACATCTGCCGCTTTCATGACAATCACCCCAGCTCGCGCGACACGACACGTGTCTGCAGCGGCAATTTGGCCGATGCGAGTTCAAACGCCTCGCGTGCAATCGCGTCGGGCACACCGTCAATCTCGAACATCATCCGACCCGGTTTCACCCGGACCATCCAATATTCGGGCGTGCCCTTACCCTTGCCCATGCGCACTTCGGCCGGCTTCTGGCTGACGGGCACATCGGGGAAAACCCGGATCCACACGCGACCGGCGCGCTTCATATGACGCGTCATCGCGCGGCGTGCTGCCTCGATCTGACGCGCCGTCACACGACCCGGCGTGATCGCCTTCAGCCCATAGGAGCCGAAATTCAGCGAATTGCCGGACTGGGCGACGCCATGCAGGCGGCCCTTGTGCTGTTTGCGGTACTTGGTTCGTTTCGGACTTAACATTTCTAGACCTCCGGGCGGCTACCGAGCCGGCATTCCGCCCGACTGCTGTTCCTCGATCCGGCGGTCTTGCGCCATCGGATCATGTTCCATGATGTCACCGCGATAGACCCAGACCTTTACGCCACAAGTGCCGTAAGTGGTCATGGCCGTCGCCGTGCCGTACTGCACGTCGGCGCGCAGGGTGTGCAGCGGTACACTGCCTTCGTGATACTGCTCTGTCCGCGCGATCTCGGCGCCGCCGAGGCGGCCGCCGCACATCACACGCACGCCCAGCGCACCCAGGCGCATGGCGTTTTGCACAGCACGCTTCATCGCGCGTCGGAAACCGACACGACGCTCAAGCTGCTGGGCAATATTCTCGGCAACGAGGACCGCATCGATCTCGGGCTTGCGCACTTCGACGATGTTGAGGCTGACCTCCGACCCGGTCATGCGCGCGATATCACCGCGCAGCTTCTCGATGTCGGCGCCCTTCTTGCCAATCACCACACCCGGACGTGCCGAATGAATGGTGATCCGGGCCTTCTTGGCCGGTCGCTCGATGATGATCCGGCTGACACCCGCACCCGCGAGACGCTTTTCGAGCACGCGACGCAGTTCGAGATCCTCCATGAGGAGATCGCCATACGCCTGTCCATCGGCAAACCACCTGGAATCCCAGGTCCGGTTGATGCCGAGACGAAGCCCGATCGGGTTGATTTTCTGACCCATGCTTATGCCTCTCCCTGCTCGCGAACGACGAGCGTGATCTGGGCGAACGGTTTGTGGATGCGTGCGACGCGTCCACGCGCACGTGCGCGCCAACGTTTCATCACGAGACCCTTGCCGACCGTGGCCTCGGCGACGACCAGACGGTCGACGTCGAGCTGATGATTGTTTTCCGCATTCGCGATGGCGCTTTCGAGGCCAGCCTTGACCGACTGCGCAATACGGCGACGCGAGAATTCGAGATCCATGAGCGCACGCTGCACCGGCTTGCCGCGGATCTGCGCCGCAACAAGGTTCAGTTTCTGCGGGCTCACGCGGAGGTTCTTCACGACCGCCCGGGCCTCGTTATCGGCCAGGCTACGGGGTGTGGATTTCTTGCCCATGACTATCCCCGCCTCGACTTACGGTCAGCCTGATGCCCGAAATAGGTCCGGGTCGGCGAGAACTCGCCGAACTTCTGGCCCACCATATTCTCTGTCACCTGGACCGGAATGAACTTCTGACCGTTGTAAACACCGAATGTCAGACCGACGAACTGCGGCAGGATCGTGGAACGGCGCGACCAGGTTTTGATCACATCGTTACGGCCTGACGCCCGCGCCACTTCTGCCTTCTTGAGCAGATAGCTGTCGACAAACGGACCTTTCCATACAGAACGTGCCACTGCCGTTCTCCTCTACTTCGCGCGCCGACGCAGGATCAGCGAGTCGGTCTTCTTGTTAGACCGCGTACGCTTGCCCTTGGTCGGTTTGCCCCATGGGGTTACTGGATGACGGCCACCGGATGTCCGGCCTTCGCCACCGCCATGAGGATGATCGATCGGGTTCATGGCCACGCCGCGAACTGACGGACGCTTGCCGAGCCAGCGTTTGCGGCCGGCCTTGCCGAGTTTGATGTTGCTCTGGTCCGGGTTCGACACGGCACCAATCGTTGCCATGCATTCCTGGCGAACCATGCGAACTTCGCCGGAGGCGAGTTTCAGAAGTCCGTAACCACGGTCACGGCCCACCAGCTGAACATACGTCCCCGCCGCGCGTGCCATCTTGCCGCCGGCACCGGCCTTGAGCTCCACATTGTGGATGATCGTGCCGATCGGGATCGAGCGCAGCGGCATCGCATTGCCCGGCTTCACGTCGGCGCGCTGCGCTGCGATGACCGTGTCACCGACATTCAGGCGCTGCGGCGCGAGGATGTAGCTCTTCTCGCCGTCTTCGTAGGCGATCAGCGCAATGAAAGCCGTGCGGTTGGGATCATATTCGATCCGCTCGACGGTCGCCGGCATATCGAATTTACGGCGCTTGAAATCGACATGACGGTACAGGCGCTTATGCCCGCCGCCACGACGTCGCGCGGTAATCCGACCGGTGTTGTTGCGGCCACCCTTTTTGCTCAGACCTTCGGTCAGTGACTTTTCAGGGCCACCCTTCCAAAGTTCCGAACGGTCAACGAGGACGAGTCCACGTTGTCCCGGGGTGATCGATTTGAACTGCTTAAGTGCCATTTCGAACCCTCTAGACGCCCGTCGTGATATCGATCGAATCGCCATCGGCGAGACTCACGACGGCCTTCTTCACATCATTTCGGCGACCCGGCTGGCCACGCCAGCGCTTGGTCTTGCCCTTTTGCAGGATCGTATTCACCGCCTTGACCTTGACGTTGAACAGACCTTCGACCGCGGCCCGAATCTCGGGCTTGGTCGCGTCGACCGGCACCTTGAACACAACCTGATTATGTTCCGAGACCAGCGTCGCTTTTTCGGTAATGATCGGCGAACGAACGATCTCGTACATGCGCTCGCTCGAAACCTGGATGCGGCCGCGCGGCTTGCGATTAGAGCTCATCGGAGGCGCTCCTGAAGCTGTTCGACAGCCTGGCGCGTCAACACGAGCGTGTCGCAGCGCAGGATGTCGTAGACGTTTGCACCCTGCTGGGGCAGCACGTCGACGCCGTGAATGTTGCGCGCCGCGAGCTGGAAATTACGATCGAGCTCGGTGCCATCCACGATCAGTGCAGACGAAAGCCCCATGGCCTTGAGCTGTGCGGCAACGGCCTTGGTCTTCGGCTCCGCCGCGCTCGCCGCATCGAGAACGATCAGCTTGCCATCGGCATGTTTGGACGACAGCGCGACCTTCAATGCCAGCTTGCGAACCTTCTTCGGCAATTCCATCGAATGGTCGCGCGGCTGCGGACCGAAGGTCGTCTGACCACCGCGCCAATGCCCGGCCTTGCGGTCACCCGCGCGCGCGCGGCCCGTGCCCTTCTGACGCCACGGCCGCGCCGTGCTGCCGTTGATCTCACCGCGGGTCTTGGTCTTGTGGGTACCCTGACGGCGCTTGGCGAGCTGATAATTGACGGCACGCGCCAGCAGATCCTTGCGGAGCGGCGCGCCAAAGATGCCATCGTCGAGATCGATCTCTCCGGCAGCCTTGTTTTCGAGGTTGACGACCTTGAGTTTCATGCGGGTCAGTCCTTCGATTCCGTGGTGTCCGAAGCGGCGTCGTCTGCGCTGTCGGCGTTGTCGTCAGCGGGCGTCTCGGCCGCGGCTGCGTCTTCAACCGCCGCATCGGCGGCGACATCCGCCTCCGGTGCATCTTCAACCGGCGCGTCCCCCGCGACTGTCGGATATGGCGCGTCTTCGGGAAGCGCCTTCTTGATCGCGTCACGCACCAGGACATAACCGCCCTTGGAGCCCGGCACCGCTCCCTCGACCAGGATCAGGCCTTCGTCCGTGTCTGTCGTCACGACGCGAAGATTCTGGGTGGTCACCCGGGTCGCGCCCATGTGACCGGCCATCTTCTTGCCCTTGAAGACCTTGCCCGGATCCTGACATTGCCCGGTGGAACCATGACTGCGATGCGAGATCGAAACGCCATGGGTGGCACGCAAGCCACTGAAATTATGACGCTTCATCGCCCCGGCGAAGCCCTTACCGATCGAGGTGCCGGTCACGTCGACAAACTGACCCGACACGAAATGATCGACGCCGATCCGCGAGCCGATATCGAGCAGCGCGTCGTCTGCGACACGGAACTCCGTCACACGGCGGCGCGGCTCGACCTTCGCCTTGGCGAAATGACCGCGCATGGCTTTGGTGACGCGCTTGGGTTTCGCGTTGCCGGTACCGACCTGAAGGGCCGTGTAACCGTCGCGTTCAATGGTCCTCTGATCGACAACGTCACAGCCGTCGACCTTCAGAACCGTGACCGGGATGTGATTGCCGCCATCGTCGAAGACGCGGGTCATACCCAGTTTCTGTGCAATGATGCCGGTACGCATCTCGGCCCCTTAAAGCTTGATTTCCACGTCGACACCCGCCGCCAGGTCGAGCTTCATAAGCGCGTCGACCGTCTGTGGCGTCGGATCAATAATGTCGAGTAGACGTTTGTGGGTACGGATCTCGAACTGCTCGCGCGCCTTCTTGTTCACATGCGGCGAACGCAGAACCGTAAATTTCTCAATTCGTGTCGGCAACGGGATGGGACCCCGAACCTCTGCGCCGGTCCTCTTGGCCGTGCCCACGATCTCGCGCGCCGACTGGTCGAGCACCCGGTGATCAAAGGCCTTAAGCCGGATCCGTATATGTTGACTGTCCATTTCGGTGTCCCGTGAAAACGACCGGCGGTCCCCGAAGGAAACCGCCGATCCGTTGTATGCCTATTCGATGATGGAGGTGACGACGCCGGCGCCGACGGTGCGGCCACCTTCGCGAATGGCGAAGCGCAGACCGTCATCCATCGCAATCGGTGCAATCAAATTCACAACCATCGT
>Ga0070727_10002413_pt1 | contig 18092 bp, 21 predicted proteins | sample tdAd472_FD_66722 | JGI IMG/M metagenome (GOLD analysis project Ga0070727, IMG submission 66722) | Marine sediment microbial communities from the Atlantic coast under amendment with organic carbon and nitrate - tdAd47.2 | ecosystem: Environmental > Aquatic > Marine > Coastal > Sediment | place...
CCATTCCAAGGGTCCAACGCGGCTTTGATAACAGGTAACCCAGTCCAAGTCCTTACGGCCTAGGCGCGCCAAAATCGCCTCCACAGTCTGTTCCACGTGGTTTTGATAGGGGTCTCCCCCTTCAACAACCTTCTTGGGCAGCCCGTGGGCCGTAAAAAGGATACGAGCGCTATTTCCAAGCTCATCAAGGCTTTTAGAAACCTCATCGGCAATGGCTGCAACAAATCCATCGTTTGTTGGGTAGCAGCAAATGGCTTGCGTTGGTTTACGAAGCTTCGCTTTTTTGGCCGATTTTTCCCAATCCGTCAGCGATGAACCCGTCGTTGTCGTTGAGAACTGCGGATAAAGCGGCAGCAGAATAATTTGGTCAGGATCAAAAGCTTTCACATCGAGCACCACTTCAGGGCTCATGGGGTGCCAATAGCGCATACAAATAAAAGTTTTGATCTCTGCTTTGTCGTTCAAGGCTGTTTCAAGTGCATTGGCCTGCTGGTTGGTCTGATCTAACAGTGGCGATTTGCCACCAAGGTGATGATAAATTTCAGCAGCAACGGGAGCACGCTTGCCAGAAATGGAACGCGCCAACATCCAACGAAGGGGCTGAGGCACTCCAATAATTGCTTTGTCATTGAAAAGATTGAATAAAAACGGCCTAATAGCTTCCGGACGGTCTGGGCCACCCAGGTTGAAAAGAACGACCGCTATCTTTTTTTGCGTCGCCATTTTCTACTTTAGGCCCTATTTGCCCCAGTTATGGATCATCTCAGCCAAGCGTTCCACATGCTCAGGCGGAGTTTGGGGAACAATGCCGTGACCAAGGTTGAAAATGAATGGTCCATTTCCAAGTTTGGTTAGGATGCGGGTAATCTCGTCTTCCATTTCCTGGCCGCCTTTGACCAACAACTGATTATCGAGATTTCCTTGAACCAAGCATTTGGTTTGAAGCTTCTCAGCCGCCCAGTCTAAATCGACATCGGTATCTAAACCCACACCATCCACGCCGGTTCCGGTGACAAAAGCTTCATAGAGCTCGCCGGACCCTTTTGGAAAACCAATGACGGGAACATCCGAATACATTGCCTTAATCGCATCAACGATCCGCTTATTTGGCTCGATGACCCATTTTTCGTACTGGTCACCTTCCAAAACGCCAGCCCAGGAATCAAAAATCTGAACCACTTCGGCGCCATGCTTGATCTGCTCGATCAAATAAGACGAGGTTGCTTCAACCAGCATGTCCATCAGAATAGAAAATTCTTCGGGACGCTCAGCTGCCCAGCTTTTGATATTGCTATAATCGGTGCCGCCACGACCCTCGACCATGTAAGTCGCTACCGTCCAGGGTGCGCCAGCAAAGCCGATAAGAGTAGTGGTTTTTGGAATTTCTTTTGAAAGACGGCTTACCGTCTCATAGACCGGGGCTAAATGCCCATGGAGATTTTTTAAACTTAATTGCTCGAGGCCTTCTACTTTTTGGATTGGTTCAAGAACCGGCCCCTCACCTTCCTTGAATTCGACTTTCTGGCCTAAAGCATCAGGAATAACCAAAATGTCGCAAAACAAAATAGCTGCATCAAAATTATAGCGCCGCAACGGCTGCAAGGTCACTTCGACAGCTAAATCGGGTGTGTAGCAAAACTTCAAAAAATTCTTCGCCGTCTTTCTGACTTCACGATACTCAGGCAAATAGCGTCCGGCTTGGCGCATTAGCCAAAAAGGAGGACGTTCACTCGCTTCATTGCGGAACGCGCGAAGGAAGAGTTTGTTTCCGCGGTCGAGGGTCATATCGAAAGTATCCTATTTGCCGGTCAATAATACGGTTTAGGGAGATCGTTCGAAGTCTCCCGAAAGAAGGTGATAATAGTTATCCAAGGCCCCGTTTCATAAACCTTTTTTTTAATAAGAAAAGGTTGTTGTTGTTGTTGGGCCTGTGAAATCCGGGGATTAACTGTTGTCCACATTCTATCCAGATAAAACGACGGGTTTAACTTCTGATTTTCATTCCTGTGAATTTCTAGTGAATGAATCTCTAAAAAGGGCCAGAGATACTGACCTTTTGATGAGTATAACCGTCTGGGGAAAACGTGGAACAAGGGGATAAAGTGAAAAGAGAAAACTTTGTTTCATCCTTTTATCGGGCTCTGGAATGTTTTATGCCAGTAGGTATGACTGTAGGGGCGTCTCTTGAATAAGGTGTGTGGTTCTTAAGGGGTTTAGGGGAAATGGTCGCTTATCCACAAAAACGCACCTTGCATGGGACAAGTTCTGGATAACCCAAAAATTTTCGGCGAGTGGCAGACTTCATGGAAGACAAACATATACATTTAGTCTCGGATGCGACCGGCGAAACGGTTAGCTCAGTCGCCAAGGCTTGCCTGGTTCAGTTCGATGATCTCAATATTATTGAACACGCCTGGCCGCTTATTCGCTCAGAAGCACAGATGGAGCGCGTCCTTGACGGGATTGCCGCGCGGCCCGGAATTGTGCTCGGCACCTTGGTAAATGACGATCTCAGAAAAATTTTGCAAGCGGGGTGCAAGCGGCTTGATGTGCCTTTCGTTCCGGTGCTCGATCCGGTGCTTGCCACCCTTGCCAAGGTCTGGGGATCGGAAGCCGTCAATCTGCCAGGCCGTCAGCACACCATGGATGACGAATATTTCAAGCGCATCGATGCCATGCATTTTGTCATGTCCCATGATGATGGCCAGTCGGCAGAAACACTGCAAGAAGCCGACATCATCATTTTAGGCGTTTCGCGGACGTCGAAAACACCGACCTGCGTTTATCTTGCCAACCGTGGCTTGAAAGCCGCCAACGTGCCAATTGTTCCAGGCTGCCCTTTGCCGCCGGAACTTGACCGCCCGGAAGGCCCGCTGGTTGTTGGGCTGACCAAAGACCCTCAGCGGTTGGTCCAAATTCGAAAAAACCGACTGCGCATGCTTAACCAATTGGAAGACACCGATTACGTGGATTTAGAAACCGTGATCGAAGAAGTTAAAGAAGCGCGACGCCTTTACACCCGACGTGGCTGGCCAATTATCGATGTTTCGAGAAAATCAATCGAAGAAACCACGGCGGCAATTGCTCAACTTTACAAAACCCATCGGGAGACAAATCGATGAGCAGCAACGGACCTGAGCTCGTTCTTGCCTCATCTAGCAAGGCCCGCGCCCGCATTTTGATGAGCGCTGGGCTGACCTATGTTGTTGAGCCTGCCGATCTGGATGAAAACCCAATTAAGAAGCTGGAAGCAGAAAAAGGATCGACCGCTGAGCAAGTGTCTCAGGTTCTCGCTCTTGCTAAGGCCCACTCGATTTCTCAGCGCCATCCCGGCTCCGTCGTTATTGGTTGCGACCAAATGCTCGATTGCGAAGGTGTTTGGTATGATAAGCCAGCGACCGATGCTGTTGTGGCCGAACAGCTGAAATCTCTGCGCGGCAAATCCCATAAGCTGATTAGTGCAGTCAGCGTTGTGCGCGATGGAAAAGAGCTGTGGAATTTTGTTGGCGTGACCCGACTGACAATGCGTGATTTTTCAGACTCTTTCCTTGATGACTATATCGACAAAGTGGGACGGCTCGTTAAAGGCAGTGTTGGGGCTTATCATTTCGAAGGCCTGGGCATTCAGCTGTTTGAAAAAATTGAAGGGGACTATTTTACCGTTCTTGGCCTACCCCTTCTGCCGCTGCTGGAATTTTTGAGATCTGAAGGAATGGTCGAGCGATGATTTTGTCGGGCAAAGCGAAACTTGCAGGGGTTATGGGTTGGCCAGTCGGGCATTCTCGCTCTCCCCGTCTGCATGGCTTTTGGCTTGAAAAATATGGCATCGATGGAGCCTATCTGCCTTTGGCAGTGGCCCCTGAAAAAATTTCGCAGGCGCTTCGCGCCTTACCCTCTCTGGGGTTTCAAGGTTGCAATGTAACCATTCCCCATAAAGAAGCGGTCTATAAAGCTGTCGATCACTTAACCGAGCGGGCCAAAAAAATTGGTGCGGTAAACACCGTGATCGTCAATGAAGATGGAGCTTTGACCGGCGATAACACAGACGGCTACGGGTTTATCGAAAATCTTAAGGCCGGCGCACCGGAGTGGAAGGCTGAAAATCCAGCAGTTGTTCTGGGTGCAGGCGGAGCCGCACGGGGAGTTTTGGTTGCCTTGCAGGAAGCCGGCGTTTCCGACATTCGACTAACCAACCGAACAGTTGAGCGCGCCGAAGCCCTGGCTGCCGACCTCGGCGGTATCACGGTCATCGATTGGGAAGATCGCAGCGATTGTTTGAAAGATGCTGGATTACTGGTGAACACCACATCGCTTGGCATGACCGGTCAGCCGCCTTTGGAAATGTCGCTCGAAGGCTTGAACAACTCAGCCGTTGTGACCGATATCGTTTATAGCCCACTTAAAACATCCCTGCTTGAAGCTGCGGAAACGCGTGGAAACACCGTCGTTGATGGACTTGGCATGCTGCTTCATCAGGCCCGCCCCGGATTTGCCGCCTGGTTTGGTAAAGAGCCAGAAGTAACCGATGATCTACGCCAATTTGTTTTGGAGGATCTGTGAGACCGCCCCTGGTGATCATCGGTCTAACCGGGTCCATTGGGATGGGCAAAACGACCACGGCTGAGGCCTTTAAGCGATTTGGTATTCCCGTTCATGATGCCGACGCGGCTGTCCATAGACTTTTTGCTAAAGGAGGCGCAGCCGTTGAGCCAGTGGGCGACGCCTTTCCAGGTGTCGTCAAAAACGGTGCGATTGATCGAAGCATCCTTAGCCAAAAGGTTTTGGGCGACGACGCGGCCTTGCGACGCCTGGAGGCAATTGTTCATCCGCTGGTAGGTCGTGAAAAAACAAAATTTCTCATAAACGCGGCGCTAACGCGCCGCAAAGCAGTGGTTCTCGATATCCCGCTACTCTTTGAAACAGGTGGAGATCGATCTTGCGATTTAGTAGTGGTGGCCTCCGCGCCAGAATTTCTTCAAACTGCACGGGTTATTGGGCGCCCCGGCATGACGGCTCAAAAACTAGCCGCCATTCGGGCCAATCAAATGCCTGATCGCCGAAAACGCCAACGGGCTGATTTTATCGTCCCTACTGGGGCGGGCCGTGCTTTTAGTTTGAGACTTGTGAGCAAAATCGCGAAACTGGCAAAATCTTTAAAACCGACAAACCACGCACGTCGCAAAATGAGGAGGATGGCCCTTTGAGGGAAATCGTACTAGATACGGAAACCACGGGCCTTAATCCCAAAGGTGGCCATCGGATTGTTGAAATTGGCTGCGTTGAGCTGGTTAACCACATGCCGACGGGCGAAACCTATCACCAGTATATCAACCCTGAACGCGATATTCCGGAAGAGGTCATTCGGGTTCATGGCATTGATAATGAGCGGGTAAAGGACGAACCGGTTTTCTCGCAGATTTCAGAAGCCTTCCTCGATTTTTTGGCCGATTCAACACTGGTTATTCATAACGCCGAGTTTGATATGGGTTTTATTAATGCAGAGCTGGCGCGTCTTGGCGTTGCTGCCCTCCCCATGACCCGGACTATCGATACAGTCAAAATTGCACGAAAAAAATTCCCCGGCGCACAGGCAAACCTCGATGCACTCTGTCGTCGGTTCGGCATCGACAATAGCTCGCGTGTTTTCCATGGCGCTCTGCTTGATGCAGATTTACTGGCAAATGTGTATCTGGAATTGATTGGCGGTCGCCAACCGGGGTTGGAGCTAGCAAGTGATGAGGGGAAAGCCGCTTTAGCACTAGCCAATCAAGCAAAAATTGACCGCCCCTTTAGAGAGCCCCGCCCCCACGCGGCTTCAGCTGAAGAGCTGGCAACCCACGAAGAGTTTGTCAAAAAACTAAAAGACCCGGTCTGGCAATCCTAACCGGGTCTCATAAAAAACGATCTTATGAAGAAATGCTACTCGCTGGCTTCTTCGGCGGCAGCTTCGCCTTCGCCTGCGGCAGCCTGTTCGGCTTGCATCTGGGCGATGCGTTGCTGGTAGAGAGCAACGAAATCGATGGGCTGAAGCATCAGTGGTGGGAACCCGCCGTCGCGCGTCGCGTCACAAATCAGGTTGCGAACAAATGGGAACAAGAGGCGTGGACACTCGATAAGAAGTGCGGGGCCACGGTGTTCTTCCGGGACGTTCAAAACGAACAAGCCAGCGTATTCAACCTCAAGAACGAAAGCGACCTGCTCTGAGCCTTTCGCCTCAACCTGAACATGGAGCGTAACTTCGAAGGAATTACCTTCCATGGGGACAGCGTTGGTGTCCACATTGACATTGATAGAGGGCTGCTCATTTGCCATGGAGCCAAATATGGCCGGGACATTGGGAGACTCGAATGAGAAGTCTTTAACGTATTGCGCCGATACGGCAATGGGCTGTAAGTCGGCTTGGGGCTGATTTTCTTCGCTCATGAAGAGAGTCTCCTTAACGTCTTCAAATAAATTGGAAGCCCTGGCTAACACGAAAGCCAGAATAGGACAATGTTAGTGTTCGCCACCCGACCAGGGTGAGTGAGGATTACGCCGTGTTTTTTCATCTGGCTCAATGGCTTTGGCATCATTGGCACGAGCATCTGGTTTTGTTGTAACGTCTTCAAACTCGCCATCAATTACCCCATCTTCAAAGGGCGGTTTGTTTGCGGGCCCCTGCTGAAAGCCACCGCCATGCATTTGTGTTTGAAGGGTGACGTGACGCGAAAGATAAAGCCGTAATCCATGGCGCAGGGGTGGAACAAAAAGCACGAAACCAATGGTGTCGGTCAAAAACCCAGGAGTTAGCAGCAATGCTCCAGCGGCGACTAGGCAAATGCCGTCGAAGGCCTCTTGAACGGGAAAAACACCGTTCTGCATAGATTCCTGAGCTTTGAAAATCGTTGCGATGCCCTGCGCACGCAAAAGTGCCGTGCCAATAACGGCTGTAAGGACGACTGTTCCTACAGTTGGCCAAAGCCCAATGCGGTCGCCAACCTCAATAAAAACAGCGATTTCGGCGATGGGAATGCCGATAAAAAGTAGAAGAACAATAAAGAAACCCATGGTGTTAAACCCTAATAGCGCTGCCACGCTCTTGCTCTTTTCCAACGAACGGCTTATCTAACCTAGTAACAGAGCCCTGAAAAGGGGCAATTGGAACTTAAAGAAACAAGGCGCATAGGTACAATGGACGGCGGTTTCCAGTTTGTCGATATCATCCTTTTCGCGATGATCGCAATTTTTCTTATCCTGCGACTACGCAATACTCTCGGTCGCCGGGATGGCAACGACGGTAATCACGTCGACCCTTTCTCCAAACGTGACAAGAACGACAGTGTCCAGTCTCAGCCAGACAACGATGACAATGTGGTTCAATTGCCAGGACGGGAGAATGATGAGGCGTCACAGGAATTTGGCTTCAAGGATGAGCCGGAGCCAGCCGAACCGCAAACGCCCCTTGATGCAGGCATTATCCAAATCAAATTGGCCGACCCGACGTTTGACCCTGACGGATTCATAGAAGGCGCAACGGGTGCTTTCGAAATGATCCTTGGTGCTTTCACTACTGGGGATGCCAAAACACTGAAAAATCTTTTAAGCCCAGAGGTCTTTTCCAACTTTGCCGATGCTATTGATGATCGTGAAGAAGCTGGCGAAACCGTGCGCGATACGCTGATCGGCTTTAAGAGTGTCGAGCTTATTGAAGCAGGCATGGAAGATAACGATGCGGTGGTTACCGTCAAATTTGTCTCCGAGCAAATCAATGCTGTGATGGATAGCGATGGTGAGTTGGTTGATGGCGATCCGAGCAAGGTCATCGGTGTCACCGATCTTTGGACCTTCCGCCGCGATACTCAATCGCGCGATCCTAACTGGGCGTTGGTTGCTACCCAGGTTCCAGCTTAAAAAACGGACGGCTACCCATGAAAAAGACGATTTTGGTTTCCGCTGCTTTGGTTTTTGCAGCGGCGCTGTCTGGTTGTGCCCAGTTTCCAACGCCTAAACCGGAAGAAAAAACACCCGACAAAATAACGGTTTCACCAACAGCTTTTACCAGCCTCGCGGGCTGGACGTCGGGACGTCAGGCCGAAACACTGGTCGCGCTTAACCGGAGCTGCGTAAGATTTGCCAAACAACCGTCCAGCCGATCATTGGGTGCCAACGGCATTGCGGGGACGATGGGCGACTGGCGCCAAGTCTGTATGGCGGCAAAAGCACTCCCGACAGGAAATAACGAAACAGCTCGACGGTTTTTTGAAAAGTGGTTTAGTGCGTATCAGGTCACGGGTGAAGGCCTATTTACGGGTTATTATGAAGCTTCGCTGCGCGGCTCTTTGCGCCCTGGTGGTCGCTTTCGGACGCCGCTCTATAAACGCCCAGCCAATCTGGTCATGGTCGATCTTGGAAAATTTGATTCAGACTGGAAAGGCAAGCGAACAGCAGGCACCGTGGTCGATGGCCGCCTTAAACCGTTTGCCGATCGTGTCGCCATTCGCAATGGAGCGCTGACCGGCAAGGGCCTAGAGCTGGTTTGGGTCGATGATCCTGTTGATGCGTTTTTCCTTCAGGTCCAGGGTTCGGGCCGGGTTGAGCTTGCCGAAGGCGGCGTCCTTCGGGTTGGATACGATGGTCACAACGGTCACCGATACCGCTCTATCGGCAAGGCGATGATTGAGCGCGGATACCTAAAACGCGATGAAGTAACCTTGCAGTCCATTCGGGGCTGGCTTGCGGCGCACCCTGAAAAAACCGATGAAATTCTCAATCTCAACCGGTCATTTATTTTCTTCCGCGTTCTAAAAGATGGTGGCCCGGTGGGTTCGCAAGGTGTTGCGCTGGTATCTGGTCGCTCGTTGGCTGTTGATCGGCGGTTCATCCCCATGGGCGTTCCGCTTTGGCTCGATACCACCGACCCTCTTGATCCCGCGCGACCGCTACGCCGCTTGATGGTTGCCCAAGATACAGGTGGCGCGATTAAAGGCCCGGTTCGGGGCGATGTATTTTTCGGAGCGGGCGCACTGGCAGAACAGCGTGCCGGTCATATGAAGCAAAAGGGCCGCTATACGCTTCTTCTGCCCAAGACCGTTACGCCCTCCCAGGCACTCATGAGATCTGCCGCGCGTTAACCTAATTTTGGGCAATTTCCGCCCTTGCCTTGGGGGGCGGAAATCTCCATTCTGATTCCCATGTCTGGATCATCTGAAAAACATAACGTTGGGCTTTTCGTCACCTGCTTGGTTGACCTATTTCGGCCTTCTGTCGGTTTTGCTTCGGTCAAGCTTCTCGAAGATAACGGCTGTCTAGTTTCCGTGCCGCGCGCTCAAACCTGCTGCGGGCAACCGGCGCATAATTCAGGCGATAAGAAAAACACCCAAACCCTTGCTCAACAAACGATTGCTGCGCTTGAAGGGTTTGATTATGTGGTTGCCCCGTCTGGCTCTTGCGCCGGGATGATCAAGAAGCACTACCCTACCCTCTTTGCTGAAAACGACCCGTGGAAAAAACGCGCCGAAGATTTGGCGGCAAAAACCCATGAGCTGGTTTCTTTTTTGACCGATGTTCTAAAAGTCAAAAAGGTCGAGGCCGCTCTGGAAGCAACGGCGACCTATCATGATTCCTGCTCAGGCTTACGAGAATTGGGCATTAAGGACCAACCGCGCAAGCTGTTGAAGTCGGTTAAGGGACTAAAGGTCAAAGAGGCCAGCCAAGCCGAAGCTTGTTGTGGGTTTGGCGGGATTTTCTCAATCAAATATCCCGATATTTCAAACGCTATCGTCACCACTAAAACCGATGATTTGGAATCGACTGAGGCCAATATTGTTTTGGGTGGCGATTTGGGCTGCCTGATGAATATTGCGGGCAAGCTAAAGCGCCAAAGCTCCAAACTTCAAGTTCGCCATGTGGCCGAAGTTTTAGCCGATATGACCGATAAACCAGCAATTGGCGAGGGGGAGGAAGGCTGATGCACCCCACTTGTAATCGGTTTGAAACCAACGTCGCCGAAGCTCTGGTTGACGAGCAGCTACAAAAGGCCCTTGCCCGCACGGCAGTGGGTTTGCCCTCAGCCCGCGAACGCGCTTTGACAAAAATGCCCGAGTTTGAGGCCCTGCGCGATGATGCGGTTGAGCTTAAGAAACATGTTCTTGAGCACCTTGATTTCTATCTTGAACGCTTCGAGCAGAAAGTTATCGAGCAAGGAGGCAAGGTTCATTGGTGTGCGACCCACGCTGAGGCGCGCGAAGTTATTTTAAAAATCTGCCAAGACGCCGATGCTAAAACCGTAACCAAAGGCAAGTCGATGATTGGTGAAGAGATTGCCATCAACGATTACTTGGAAACCCACGGCATCGAGCCAGTGGAAACGGACCTCGGCGAATACATCATTCAGATCCGCAAGGAACCGCCCAGCCATATCGTCGGCCCGGCGATTCACCTCAACAAAGAGCAGGTTGCTGAAAGTTTCCGCAAAACCCATACGGACTTGCCGCCTGACCGGCCCCTGGATGATCCGGCGGATATGCTCAAAGAGGCCCGAACCCTTTTGCGCGAGCAGTTCTTGAAGGCCGATGTGGGGATTACCGGTGCGAACTTCTTAGTTGCCGAAACTGGATCAACCGCCATTGTTACCAACGAAGGCAATGGCGACCTCACGCAGATTTTGCCGCGTGTTCATATTGCCATTTCGAGCATCGAAAAAGTTGTGCCGACCTTAGAAGACGCCAACACCATTTTGCGTGTTTTGGCCCGCTCAATCACCGGCCAGGAGCTCTCGGTCTATACTACCTTCTCGACCGGCCCCAAGCGCGAGGAAGACCCAGACGGTCCCGATGAATTTCATGTGGTGCTTCTCGATGCGGGCCGATCGGAATTGCTCGGCAATGAGTTTAAGGACATGTTGCGCTGTATCCGATGCGGGGCGTGTCTTTGCTATTGCCCGGTCTATACAGCAATTGGCGGCCATGCCTATGGTTGGGTATATTCTGGCCCCATGGGAGCCGTGCTGACGCCCGCGATTTTGGGACAGGAAACCGCCAGACATTTGCCTAATGCTTCGACCTTCTGCGGGCGCTGCGAAGACGTTTGCCCCGTTCGCATTCCGATCCCTAAAATGCTCCGCCACTGGCGTGAGCGCGAAGTCGAACAGGGTCGCGCGTCCGCCATTTCCCGCATTGCCATAGAGAGCTGGGCTTTCTTTGCCAAACACCCTGCCCTTTATCACCCTATCGCCAATCTAAAGTATTGGGCGCTTGGGCTCATTGGTCGCAAGAAGGGTCGCTTTAGCACGGCACCCGGCACCCATGGCTGGACCAAGCACCGCGATCTCCCTGCCCCTCAAGGAAAAACTTTCCAGCAGCTTTGGTCTGAGAAGGGGGGTCGCCGATGAGTGGTTCGCGCCAACAAATCCTTTCAAATTTGCGCAAGTCTTTGGGCAGAGGGCCGCTCGATGAGGCGAAGGTCAAAGAGCTTGAGAAAAATATGCGCCGCCCGAAAAACAGAGTGGTGCCCGCGCGCGGCCAAATTAGAGGGGCAAAGCGAAAAGAGCTGTTTATCCAGATGGCAGAAGCCTGTGATTGTTCCGTTGTGCAAGTGGCGTCACTTGCCGATGTACCGAAAGCAGCGGCGGAATTTCTGCGCGACAATAACCTCCCCGCCTCTATTCGTGTTGCCCCCCATGAAGATTTGAAAGATTTGGGCTGGTCGGAAAACGTTAGCTTTGGTTTGGCGGGCGACGATGACCCGGTGGGCTTGACCAAGGCCTGGGCCGGGTTTGCTGAGTCTGGGACTCTCATGGCGCTATCTGGTGCAGAAGGCCCAACCACCTTGAATTTTCTGCCCGACACCTTTATCGCCGTGCTCGAAGCAAAGGACCTGCTTGGCACCTATGAAGAGGGTTGGAAAAAACTCCGGGGTCGTAAGCAAAGCGGAACCTTTATGCCGCGGACCGTCAACTGGATCACTGGCCCGTCCCGTTCGGCCGATATTGAGCTTACCCTGCAATTGGGTGTCCACGGACCCCGTCGAGTGCACATTCTTTTGGTAGATGAAGACAAATGAGCGAGAAGAAGAACCCGCCGAAATTGATGACCTCTGAAGATGCGGCCCTTTGGGAATCCGTGACCGATTCCATCGAGCCACTAAAAGGGCGCAAGGCTCAGCATGTGGACCCGATCAAACACCGCTCATCAGACGCTGGCGCCATAAAACGCATCTCGCGGACATTTGATTCGGGCCTTTCTCCTTCAAGCCATCACTTGCCTCAACTCCGTCATGACCATTCTCCGGGGCTTGATCGCAGCACGGCGAAAAAAGTAAAGCGCGGCAAAGTGCCGGTCGAGGGGCGTCTCGATCTTCATGGCATGACCAAGACCGAAGCCCGCGGTGCACTGGAGAGGTTCTTGGCCTTTTCTCAGGAAAAGAACCGTCGACTGGTTGCCGTCGTCACCGGCCGTGGTTTTCGCGGTGAAGGGGTTTTGCGCCAAGCTGTTCCCGAATGGCTCAACCAACCACCCAACCGTTCACGCATTCTGTCGTTCACCTATGCCCCCCCATCCGATGGCGGTGACGGCGCGCTTTATGTTCTGGTTAAGAGGAAACGATGACCCCATTTGGCCAAAAAGTTCGCCGCCTGCGCGACAAACAAAGCACAACGTTGAAAAAAATGGCGACCGATCTCCATGTGTCTTCGGCCTATCTTTCTGCACTTGAGCATGGCCATCGTGGACGTCCTGGGCCGGGCCTGGTCATGCAAATTGCCGGATACTTCGATCTTATCTGGGATGACGTGGAAGAACTAAAGCGCCTCGCTGACCTGTCCCACCCGAGGGTCCCCATCGAAACAGCGGGCTTAAGTGTTAAGGCTACGTTAGCCGCCAATATGCTGGCTGCTAAAATCAGCGAACTCGATGAAAAAACCCTCGATCAACTAATTGGGCTGATCGAGGGGGAAGATGAGATGGAAGGCGCTTAGCTTTCTAAGCGGCTTTCGATGCCGGATAAAAGGCCTGATTCATCCGGTCAACAAAAGCAATCAAATTGGCATGTTTCTCGGTTTCCGCCTTTAAGGGCCCAGTGAGTTGTGGGATGAGGATGGAGGTCAAAATACCATGGGCCGTCGCATCTAAAAGAGTCGGCTCATCGCCCATGAAATAGGGTTTATCACACAAGAGTGCGGCAAGTGCGGCGATGTCGCCGGTGCCGAGATCATAGACCTCTTCCTGGCTGTGGCGGCCGACGCCATGGGCATATAGGTCAGCACGCACATGTTCGCGGACTTCTTCAGCGACCTGATCGCGCATGGCTTCCGGCACGGCTGCAAAAAATTCTGCTTTAACCGTTGGCCAGTTGGTCTCGTCGATCCAGTTGGCGTAAACGACGCACCAATAGAGCCGTTCTTCAATCATCACCCGGGTGACCCGCGAGGCCGCCTTGTAGAATTCGTCGAGTGAGGCGTCGGCGTCAAAATCGTGCTTTTCAGCCAAGTAGGCCGTGATGAAAGTAGAATCCGCGATCATCTGGCCGTCTTCCTCAATCACCGGCAACTTGCCTTTGGGCATCTTGTCGGTTTCAAAAAGATATTCCTGCTTGTAGGCGAGATTGGCCATGCGCAACAGGGTTTCGACCTTGGCGCAGAACGAGCTGACATTGGAGAGGCCGAAGGCAGGAGCGTATTGGTAAAGAGTAATCATGGGTTTTAAAGTCCTTTTGGTCCGAGGGAGGATGTTTTTTCGCTTCTCCCTCTTGATACGGACAGGCTCCTGACAGCATGATGTCAGGAGTGTGTCAGTAGGATCGAACTTATGAGACGTGCCGATCGCCTTTTTGAGATTATCCAAATCTTCCGCCGCCGCGGGTCCAAGAACCAAGGGCCCGTGACCGCGCGCTATTTGGCTGAAGAGTTGGAAGTTACGGAGCGCACGGTCTACCGAGATATCGCTGCATTGCAGTCGCGCCGGGTACCCATCGAAGGTGAAGCCGGGGTTGGCTATATGCTGCGCGATGGGTTCGATCTGCCACCGCTGATGTTTAGCGAAGACGAGCTGGAAGCCCTGCTTTTGGGTGCGCGGATCGTTGAGACCCACGGCGACCCCGCCCTTTCCAAAGCCGCGGGAAACTTACTGGCAAAAATCGAGGCGGTGGTGCCGGAAGCCTTAAAAGCCGTCTTGACCACTCAAGCCTTGGCGGCTCCGGCCAGCCCGTACAAATCATCCATGACCATCGACATGGCAGTGGTCCGCCAATCCATCCGCGCCAAAACCAAACTCAAACTCGATTACCGAGATGAAAAGGGAGCGGCCAGCGAGCGGACCATCTGGCCCCTCGCCCTGCTCTATTGGGGAACGGTCTGGACCATCCTCGGCTGGTGCGAACTGCGAAAAGACTTCCGCGCCTTTCGCCCCGACCGGATTGAAGCCCTAGAAGAAACCGGCGACGCCTACCCCGACAAGCCAGGGTATCGCCTGATCGATTACCTCAAGCGCGAGGGGTATGACTAACCCTACAAAATAAACTTGCTGAGATCGGCGTTTTTGGCCAGTTCGGTCACGGTTTCTTTGACGTATGTAGCGTCGATGGTTTTGGACTGACCAGACTTGTCGGCTGCCGTGAAGCTGATGTCTTCTAGGAGCTTTTCCATCACCGTGTGCAAACGCCTTGCGCCGATGTTCTCAACACCTTGATTGATTTCTTCTGCCAAGTCGGCCAAGGCCTCGATGGCATCATCGGTGATGATGAGCTCAAACTCTTCGGTTGCCATCAGCGCGATGGATTGACGAACCAAGTTTGCTTCCGGCTCGGTCAAGATGCGCACCAGGTCATCGCGCGTTAGGGCGGAGAGCTCAACCCGGATCGGCAGACGGCCCTGGAGTTCGGGCAAAAGGTCGGCGGGCTTGGCGATATGGAATGCACCCGAAGCGATGAATAAAATATGGTCGGTCTTAACCGTGCCGTGTTTGGTCGCTACTGTCGTGCCTTCGATTAGAGGCAGCAGATCGCGCTGGACCCCTTCGCGTGACACATCACCGCCCGAACGTTCGGAGCGCACGGTGATTTTGTCGATTTCATCTAGGAAAACGATACCGTTGTTCTCAACGGCTGAGATCGCCTCGCGGGTCACGTCTTCATTGTCGAGCAGTTTGTCGGATTCTTCGGCAACCAAGACTTCGTAAGATTCGATGACGGTCATTTTTTTAGGCTTGGTCTTTTGGCCAAACGCATTGCCGAACATGTCGTTCAAATTCAGCATACCCATCTGGGCGCCAGGCATTCCGGGAATTTCGAAAGACGGCATACTGTTTGAGCCTGTATCGTTGACGTTGAGCTCAATCTCTTTGTCGTCGAGCTCGCCCTCACGCAGCATTTTGCGGAATTTTTGGCGGGTTTCCTTGGTGGCTCCCTCGCCGACCAGGGCGTCGAGCACCCGTTCTTCAGCATGAATTTCAGCCTTGGCTTTCACCTGGCGACGCATCCGCTCGCGGCTCTCGTGAATGGAGATTTCCACCAAATCACGAACGATGCTTTCAACGTCGCGGCCCACGTAGCCCACTTCAGTAAACTTGGTTGCCTCGATCTTGATAAATGGCGCTTGGGCAAGTTTTGCCAATCGCCGAGCGATCTCGGTTTTGCCCACCCCGGTTGGGCCGATCATCAAAATGTTTTTAGGCAGAACCTCTTCCTTCAAATCATCAGGCAGTTGCTGCCGGCGCCAACGGTTGCGCAGCGCAATGGCAACGGCGCGCTTGGCGTCGTTCTGGCCAACAATAAAACGGTCGAGTTCGGAGACGATTTCGCGGGGTGAGAAGTTGGTCATTTATCTGTCTGCTTATTTTTCATCAAGAGATTCAAGAACGACAGCGTCGTTGGTGTAAACACAAATGCCGGCGGCGATTTCCATGGCCTTGCGGGCAATTTCTTCGGCATTCATGTCGCTGTCTTTAAGCGCGCGGGCAGCGGCCAAGGCATAGTTACCGCCCGAACCGATGGCGGTGATCCCGTCTTCGGGCTCAAGCACATCGCCGGTGCCAGTCAAGACAAGCGAGATATCTTTATCAGCAACAATCATCATGGCTTCTAGGCGGCGAAGGTAGCGGTCTGTTCGCCAATCTTTGGCCATTTCAACGCAAGCCCGGGTCAGTTGCTTGGGATATTGTTCAAGCTTGCCTTCAAGGCGCTCCATGAGGGTGAAGGCATCTGCCGTGGCTCCAGCAAAACCGACAATGACGGCACCATCAGAAAGCCTGCGGACTTTCTGGGCATTGCCCTTGATCACCGTTTGGCCGAGGCTCACCTGACCATCGCCAGCAACCACGACTTTTCCGTCCTTGCGGACGGTAATAATTGTGGTGCCACGCCAACCGGTGGTGTCGCGTTGAGAGTTCTGCTCGCTCATAGGGCCTCCGCTTACGAATTAAATGCGTTCTCAGCACTTAGTCTGAATGGGCCTGTTGGTCAAGGAAGCACTAGCAAAAGGTTGGCTTCGTGCCAAGCTTCCTGCTAAAAGGGCAGCACTGGTTTAACCCCTAATGAATCAAGGGAAAATCGAACGATGCGTAGCGCAAGTGTGGACCGCAATACGTCCGAAACTCAGATCAAGGTTTCCGTCAATCTGGACGGAACCGGCAACTATACGATCAACACGGGGATCGGGTTTCTCGATCACATGCTGGAACAGCTTGCCCGGCACGGCCTTTTTGACATTGAAGTCAAGGCCGAGGGCGACCTGCACATCGATTTTCACCACACCACCGAAGATACGGGCATCGCGCTAGGTCAGGCCTTTACACAGGCTATGGGCGAGCGCCGTGGCATCACCCGCTACGGCACAGCTTACGCCCCCATGGATGAGACCCTAACCCGGGTATCTCTTGATGCGTCGAACCGTCCGCACCTGGTTTGGAAGGTCAATTTCGCCCGCGATAAAGTGGGCGATATGGATACCGAGCTGTTCAAGGAATGGTTTGCAGCCTTTGCTCAAAATGCGGGTTTGACCCTGCATGTGGAAACGCTCTACGGCGAGAACAACCACCACATTGTGGAGAGTTGTTTTAAGGCGCTTGCTCGGGCTCTGCGCGAAGCATTGGAAATTGATCCGCGCAAAGCCGATGCGGTGCCATCGACCAAAGGGGCGCTCTAAGGTCAGAGGCGGCGTTTCATGAAGTTCTATTCCGCCCACTACCGAAACCGAACCGGCGAACCGGACTTGGTCCTTGTTAAAGAGGGCTTCAGCTGGCCTGCTTTCGTGTTTGGCATTATTTGGGCTCTATGGAATCGATTATGGGTCGTCGCTGTCGGGTTGATCGCCGTTGAGGTTGGTTTAGGCTTTGCCCTGGATTCGGTGGGTTTAGGCCCCGGAGTGCAGGCCTTCAGCTCGATTGGGTTGGCACTGCTTGTTGGCTTCGTGGCGAGTGATTTGAAAAGTTGGTCACTCAGCACCCTCGGAGGGTATGAAGACCAGGGCGTTGTGGTCGCCGGTGGTTTGCAGGAAGCGGAAAGCCGCTTTTTGGCAGAGCGCCCGGACCTGATGTCCGAATTTGTTTGAAGGACTTGAGAGCTAAGACATGAAAGTCGTCATTATTGATTACGGATCGGGCAATCTTCGTTCGGCAGCCAAGGCTTTTGAGCGGGCAGCAAGTGAGGCTGGTCTAAGCGCTGAAATTTTGGTGACTGCCGAGCCAGAATCCCTAAAGGCAGCAGATCGCGTGATTCTTCCCGGCGTTGGGGCTTTTGCTGATTGCAAGGCAGGGCTTTCTGCCGTGCCTGGTCTGCTTGATGCTTTAAGCGAGGCAGTGCTCAACGATGGCAAGCCGTTCTTTGGCATCTGCGTTGGCATGCAGCTTTTAGCCGAGCAGGGCTTAGAGCACGGCACCCAAGAAGGCCTGGGCTGGATTCCAGGCAAGGTCGAAGCGCTCAAACCCAGTGACAAGACACTTAAAATCCCCCACATGGGCTGGAATGCGCTGCATGTGGAAAAGCCACACCCGGTGTTTGAGGGATTGCCCGATGATGCCCATGCCTATTTCGTTCACAGCTATGCTTTCAGTGCTGAGAACAGCGATCAAGTTTTAGCCACCGTTGACTACGGCGGACAGGTCACGGCTGTGGTGGGGCGCGAC
>Ga0070727_10002414_pt1 | contig 18091 bp, 13 predicted proteins | sample tdAd472_FD_66722 | JGI IMG/M metagenome (GOLD analysis project Ga0070727, IMG submission 66722) | Marine sediment microbial communities from the Atlantic coast under amendment with organic carbon and nitrate - tdAd47.2 | ecosystem: Environmental > Aquatic > Marine > Coastal > Sediment | place...
GCGGAGACTTGGGCTCCGGTACGAGGAACAAGATGCCTTCCTTAATGGAGGTTTCCATCATGATAACTGGGTGGCCGTTGATCATCTTGGCTTTACCAGCCTTAACCAACTCAGCGGCTTTCTTCCAGTTAATCATATGGAAGAAATCGGTGTCCTTCTGAGAACAACCGGCCTCAAACGGAGGACGACCACGCTCAATGCCACCGACATAACGCTCGGAGCAGAAGGAGTTGGTGAAGGACCAACCATCAGATGGGCCTTTACCGAAATCGGAAAGATCCTGGCTGTATGGTGGCAGTTCGACGGAGAAAGATGCTGCTTCGTCGATGCGGCCCTTCTTACGATCAAACTTCCAGTAGGTCACAGCGCCACGATATTTCTCGTTGAACTGAGAAAGCGGCACGTATTCGTTGGTGAGCGGTGCAGCATACTGAGCTGCTTCGATCACGTAGTCGGTATTCGGGGTAACAAATGCACCACCGTGGTTCGACTTCATGATTGGGTTTTTGACGATTTGCTTGGTTTCGAAATCGTGCAGATCGATAACGGCAATACGCGGGTTTGCCTTATCGTTGGTGAACAAGAAACGACCGTCGTATTCGCCGTTCGTTTCAGAAATCGCCGGGTGGTGAACGTCACCCCAGTTGATTTCCGTATCGTTCATGTCGCCGGAACGCAGAACCTTTTTGGATTCTTCGTCAAAGCCATATCCCTGCCAAGGCTCCGGTGTGAACACCGAAACATACTTGAGGATACGCATGGACGGAATGCCATACACGATAATTTGACCGGATTGGCCACCGGAAGCAAAAGCGATGAACTCATCGCGACCGCCGGTAGGCGTGTAAGTTTTCGCCGCAGCGAGAACGTCTTTTTCAGTCAGGCCGCGAGCTTTCATCACGTCCTTGAGAGAGTCAGCAGCACTGGCGCTAGCGGCAATACCTGCACTGATTCCCATTGCGGCCAACAAAGTGACCGCCTTTTTGGTAAACACCTTCATGTCCCTACCCATTGGCTATTAGAGAAAAGTTGCGCATCTTTTGGGTTTTCGAAGCAAAAAAGATTATTCAGAGGGCGACTTGCGAAACTTGACTTCAGTCAACGTTCCTGTGTGAAAACACACAACGAAGTGGATAAATCACATATTCATCGGTTTTAAGCTTGAATCATTCCAAAGCAGGGTCTTTTGATCAGTGCTTTTCGATCGTCCCCTCTCACTTTAGACTCCCACTTTGCTTCATTTCGAGGATTTGACATGGAAATCGCGCCAGAAGTCGCTGCCACATTGAAGGACAATGGCCCTGTCGTGGCTCTAGAATCGACGCTGATCACCCATGGCCTGCCTTATCCGGACAACCTAAAAATTGCGACACAGATGGAAGGGGCCGTCAGAGAATCCGGAGCCGTCCCAGCAACCATTGCTGTCATAGGGGGAACTATCCGTATCGGTCTAAACAAGGAAGAGTTAGCAGCCCTCTCCCAATCCCCTGAGAGAGTTAAACTCAGCCGCCGCGACTTATCCTTTGCCATGAGCCAAAAACAAACAGGCGGTACGACTGTTGCTGGGACAATGTTTTGTGCGGCCAAAGCTGGCATTCGGGCCTTCGCAACTGGCGGCATTGGCGGCGTCCACCGAGAAGCCGATGTGACGGGCGATATTTCTGCCGATCTCATCGAACTTTCGCGCACACCTGTTGCTGTGGTCTGCAGCGGAGCAAAGTCTATCCTCGATCTGCCCCGGACACTGGAACATCTAGAAACACTCGGGGTTCCTGTTGTTGGCTACCAGACAGAAGAATTTCCAGCGTTCCACTGCCGAACCAGCGGCCTTCCTCTCGATCAAACCTGCCAGACCCCACAAGAAGCCGCTGCACTGATTAGGGCTCATATGGATTTGAAGATCAAATCTGGCCTACTAATCGCCAATCCTGTTCCCCCTGAAGCAGCGATGGAAGAAACCGCGATGGAACATGCTGTCAGTGAAGCGCTTATGACGGCCCGAAAGCAGGGCATCAAAGGCAAGGCTGTCACGCCTTTTTTGTTGCGTGAGCTTGCAGAGACCTCAAAAGGCCAAAGCCTGACAGCCAATAAAGCGCTGCTGGTCCATAATGCCTTGGTAGCCGGACAGATTGCTCGCGCCCTTTAAGAGAGGATCAATTCAGCAATATCAACACAAAAGAAAATCGCTCCAAGAATGAGCAGAAGCTTATAGGCGAGCTTTGAGAGACCGTGACGCCGCCAAGCCCCGGCTCCCCCCTTACGCTCTTCTGGCGCAAAGACCTCTGAACCCCGGCTTCCCTCCAGCAGCTTTCTTTCTTCAGTCTGAAAATCATTTTCTGTGAACTTGAAGCCGCGATTGACCGCCGAATACTCCGTGAGGAAAGGCAGAGCAATCACTAAGAGGAAGACAACCAGCGATCCTCCTGCCCAGTAAGGCGTATGGTCGAGCGAGAAGGCATAGCCGCCATAGGCAGCCACCAACAGCATTCCCAATCCAGCCCACAAAACTTGAGTGCCCATGCAAAGAACTTTAAGCCAAATCCAAACAAACAAAAAGGGACGGCTGACGCCGCCCCTTTAAAAAGATACCGAAGTTAGGCTCGATTAAAATTCAATCGCCATACCGGCGACAGCGCCCCAGCCTTCGTTATTCTGAGTAGCGGTCGTAACTTCATCTTCATACTCAGCTCTGAAAACAGAACCTTTGATATCGACGCCAGGGCCCATGTTGTAAGCACCCGAAAGCATGACAGATGAGGTTTTCTCTTCGCCAGCAGTTGCGCTGTTGCCTTCAAGCTCTTGCCCGAAGTAGGAAAGGCTCAAAGAGTAAGGCCCGGTTGCATAAGCAAGACCAACATCAAAAGCATAACCATCCTGCAACGCCGTGCTGTTGAAGCCAAGGTCATCTTCCTGTTGGAAATTGCCGTAACTGCCGCCAAAGGTGAAGCCAGCGTAGGTCAGATTGATCCCTGCATGGTAAACTTCGAGTTCACCCAACAAAGCCGCAGCGTTTTCAGTGACGCTATATCCAACGTCCATAGACAGGCCGACGCCCTCGATCTGACGCGAGTAAGCAGCACCAACACCATAGGCCATGCCCACACCACCAGTGGCATAATTAGGCTGGTTCTGGTCGTTGTTGCTTCCGTCGGGCATGAAGGTCGCAACAACTGACAGGCCGCCAAAAGTTGGGCTGATATAGTTGACCTTATTGCCGTTGCCCAGGTCCGTGAAAGTCACCGAATTGTCGATAAAGTTCGCAGTCGGTTTAACAATCCAGGTACCCACATCGCCGTCAGTATTTCCGATGCCAACGTCGGGAGCATATACGGCAATACCGTTCACTGCATCACCAGCAGCACCCAATTGCAGAGTACCCAGAGTGCCGGACGAAATCTCGATGAATGAATCATCAATCGTGCCGCCACTGCTGCGATCTGCTTCCAACTCAACGGTTGCCGAAATGGTCAAGCCATTGTCAAGCTTAGTTGAACCGGTGAAAAATACTTCCGTATCACTCTTGATATCAAAAGAGCCGTAGTCTCTTGTGCCAGCCCACGTGTCATCCTGATCAGCGAAACCGGCCCACTGCTCCATAAATCCACCAAGGCCGAGTTTAATTTTTTCTGCGGCGGCAGCAGGAGCTGCGGCCAACATACCTGCGCCAACAAGAGCGCTTGTTATAAACAGTGTTTTTTTCATGTCCCCAAAGATTCCATTGGTTCGAAATTGAAGAAATAAGAATCGGGCAAATTCCTAACACTGAGAATCACACGAATTCGTTAATATCCACAACCCCTGACCACCCTCTCCCACCCCCATGAATGCACAATTAATAAACATGTAGCATTATTGCAACGCAGCAAACGGGCTGGATGCATAACATTTAATCATTTGCATAGCAAATAAGCAGGCACTAATAATCATTCGCAACTCTCTTTCGTTGCAAAAACAGTTCTTTTTCCGCTAAGTTTCATCTGAAACAAAATTTTTGACTGGATTTGAGCCGAAAAATGGGGAATCGCGCCCCGATTCGCAAAGCCCATTTTGGGCGCTTCATATCCAAAAGGGGGCTCTGTTAAATATGAAAGAAACGGATTTTGAACCGCTCGAGCTTGATCGCTTTCTCCCCTATCGGCTATCGGTCCTCACATTGTCCGTCAGCCGATCATTGGCGAGCCTTTATTCCGATCGGTTTAATCTGAAGGTTCATGAATGGCGTGTTATGGCATCTCTTGGCTGTGGTGAGCCGCTCGCAGCCCACGAAATCTGCTCCCGCATTAATATGGACAAGGTTCAGGTCAGTCGCGCCGTATCGGGCCTTCTAGCGGCTGGGCTCGTCACCCGAAAAATCGACTCGCAAGATCGCCGCCGGTCCTCCCTCTGGCTCAGCGAAAAAGGGTGGGACGTATACAAAACCATTGTCCCTCTGGCCATGGAGCACGAGACAAGACTGCTTGATGCTTTCACAGTTAAGGAGCGCGAACAGTTTAACAAGTTGCTGGTAAAACTCACGGATCAGGCGCTCCAGCTCCAGAACGACACCTGAACCTCTGGCACTCCATATATTGCTGCAAACATTATATTAACCCTCGATCTTGTAAAATCGGCTCGATTCGCGAGAGCGTGATCGGTTTGATTTGGGAACCATGGGGATGGGAAAATGTCTGACGATATTCAAGATAGCAGCAAGATCGCACGGTTGTTTCCAGGCGAAAACCGGGATGGCGCTCCGGTTCCCGCAACGTTGGAAAACCTACAGTCAGACTTTGCAGCCCTGCGCGGAGAGATCAACCGCCGGGATGAAATCCTAAAGCTGGTCCTTGAGCGTCTCCCCGCCGCACAGGCAAGCGATCAAATTACGAACGACAAACTAGCCCGAGCCGAAGCCGCGCGCGACGAGGCTTTAAGTAAATTCGATCACATGCAGGATCTTATTTCGACGCTGACCCAAAAAGTCAGCGATCTGGCAAGCCCGTCCGAAGCCATCGCAGCGCTCACAGAGCTTAAATATCAAGTCGATGATGCGCGGCGTAATACGGGAGAACAGTTTGCCCTCCTTCATAATGAAATGACGACCCTTAAGCGCCGCATGACGTCGCTGGAAAACCTTGAACGTAAGGACATCAAAGCAGAGCACCGGGAAATTGAGAAGATTGAGCGGGATGTAGCGCTGCTCAATGACAACTTGATGGCTGACCGTGCCATGATGACCGAGATGCGCCTTGATATGGGCAGCGGCCCTTCAAGCCCCTCTGCTGGCCAGACAGAACTCACAGCCCGGGTTGAAACCGTTGAAACTGAGATGGGCGGCTTGAAAGATAAAGTGGTTCGCTTCCTGCTCGATCAGATGAAGCAGTCTCGTCAGTAACTAAATCTAAAGCCAAATAAAATGGGGGAAGCACCACAGCGCTTCCCCCTTTTTGTCTTTACGATGACTGCCTAGAACAGTACAGCATTGGCTGCTGGCAGCGCTTTGCCAACTTCAATAGGAGCTCCCATCGTAGAAAGGGTTCCCTCCAAAGCGCTCAGGCATAGGCTGACATTCTTTGGCGTGGCACTTTGGCCCATCAGCCCGACCCGCCAGACCTTGCCGGCCAAAGCACCGAGACCAGCACCGATCTCAAGATCATAATTGGCCAGCAGCGCTTTGCGCACGGCAGCTTCATCGACCCCTTCCGGAATGGTCACAGCATTGAGCTGTGGCAAGCGGTGAGCCGGATCAACCAACAGGCCTAACCCCATAGCCTCAAGCCCCGCCTTCAAGCCTTCATGCACTTTTTTGTGACGCGCCCAGGAGTTCTCCAAACCTTCTTCTTCAATCATCACAAGCGACTCATGAAGTCCATAGAGTGCATTGATCGGTGCTGTGTGGTGATAGGACCGAGCGCCACCCCCGCCATCGCCCCAATAGCCCATGACCAAATTCAAATCGAGAAACCAGCTTTGGACTTTACGATTACGCCCCTTGATCACACCAAGTGCTTTATCACTGAAGGTCACAGGAGAAAGACCCGGCGTGCAGGAAAGGCACTTTTGTGAGCCCGAGTAAACCGCATCGGCTCCCCACTCATCGACCAAAACAGGAATGCCACCCAGCGACGTCACCGCATCGACGATCGAGAGAGCATCATATTTCTGGGCCAAGGCACAAAGTGCTTTCGCATCCGATTCAACACCCGTCGAGGTTTCCGCATGAACAAAAGCCAAGGCCTTGGCGCCCGGGTTGGCTTTCAAGGCATCTTCGGCTTTGTTTAAGTCAATCGCCTGCCCCCAGTCGTCTTCGACCATGACGGGAGTAGCACCGCAGCGCTCGACGTTTTCTTTCATCCGCATGCCGAACACGCCATTCTGGCAAACAACCACCGTATCGCCTGGCTCGATCAGGTTAACGAAGCTGATTTCCATGCCCGCAGAACCTGGGGCTGAGACAGGCAGGGTCATTGCATTCTTTGTGCGGAACAGCCCCCGAAGCATCGCTTTGACTTCATCCATCATGCCAACAAAAGTCGGGTCCAAATGTCCAATGGTCGGGCGCCCCATGGCTGAGAGAACACGGGGGTGAACATCAGAAGGGCCAGGCCCCATGAGGGTGCGAACGGGTGGATTGAAAGAAGTCGTGGTCACGGGTGTATCTCCCCAAGTTTCATTTTCATTTCCTAGAGCGCAATCGACTTATTTTGAATCGCTTTGCAATCTTGCTTAAGTGGTGAACTGCCCTCTAACCTATTGAGAACGAGCAGAACTGGCAAAAATAAAATCTATTCGGTCTTTGCTATGATCAGAGTGATATCGTCTTCCTGCGCTCGTTCTCCACGGTGATCCCTCAAGGCTGTTTTAACGGCAGCGCATATTTCGGACGCATCTTCACTGGCATGGACTCTTATGAGTTCTCGGAATCTTTCTTTGCCAAACATCTCGCCATCTAGATTACGACACTCCCAAATACCATCGGTGCCTAAAGCAATAACCCGCTCACCATCAGGCAATGGCGCTTCCTGAATACTATAGGTCCATTCAGGGTCGATCCCGATGGGAATGTCCTCACCGCTCCATTCTTCAAAATGGTCGTTGGCTGGATCATAAACGATAGCAGGATCATGCCCAGCACAGAGCCAGAGAGTATTTCGACTGGTCATATTGATAGAGAGGCCAAAGAAGGTGACAAACCGCCCACCATGAGCATCCTCAGAAACCTGGCGATTTAGCGCGCTAAGCTCTTGACCCGTTTCATCCATATTTCCCAGTCTCGCCCGCAAAGCTGCGCGGAACCCAGCCATCAAAAGAGCCGCCGAGGCCCCATGGCCCGTAATATCGGCCACCACGAGAACCACGCCGCTCTCATCGCCATTTGGTGCCGGAAGAAAGTCATAGTAGTCGCCGCCTGTTTCATCGCAGTAAAGGCTGAGGGCTCCAATGTCGAGGCCAGGAATTTGCGGAGGTGCCTGAGGGAGTAAATGTTGCTGCACTTCTTTTGCCAAGGCCAACGATTGACGCATGGCGAGGCGCTCGCGCAATCTGGGGATCATCCGGTTAAAGATGCGCGCCAAATCACCAATCTCATCACGGCTTGTGACCGGCACGGTTTCTGCCAAATCTCCGCGTGCAACTTTGCGAGCAACAGCGGCCAACTCACGTAGTGGCTCTGTAACTGACCTGGACCCAAAGAAAGCAGCCCCTGCAACCATGACAACCAGCAAAAGCGACATCAATGCCGTCAAACGCAGCTGACTGCCCGTTTCCTCGGCTATGTAGTCCTCCGCAGTCTGGGCAATGTCCGAAACATCAGTGAAGGGGACAGAAAGAACGAGATAAAGGTCGAAAGCCTCCAAGCGGCCAAATGCCCAAAGATAGTCGGTCTCAGATACCGGCATCCGCAAAATCCCAGTCTCACCATCCCCAAGATTTTCGACGGCAAACGAGAAGCGAGACGCGACATCATCAGGTAAGGTATCGAGCTTTACGTTGTCGGCCCAATAGCGCGGTTCGCTGGCATAATGCGGATGGGCAACCACACGCGCCCCATTCTTGGTCAAGCGGACCAGAAAAGCCTCGGCACTATTAACGATATGGGCCCGGCGCCCCAGCTCACGCAAAATCCCAACAATTTCAAGATCAATGGCCGTCACCCCGGCAAACCCGCCACCGCCATCAAATATCGGCATGGAAGCCGTGGTGATCAGTTGCCCCGATGAGGCATCAACCATAAGGTCTCCCCAGGTCAGGCTCCCTGTGGCACGAGCAGCCTTGTACCAACTCCTCTCTCGGGGATCATAGCTTTCCGGATATCCACCATGGCCGGGATAAGCGGCATGTAGACCATTCTCAAGCGCTGTGTATTGCCAAAAAAACAAATTGCCATACACCTGGCCCAATTCCTTATAGATCGGCAACAGGTTTGATAGTCGATTTACGTCTTTCCCGAACTCCAAGAGGGTTCGGCCCTTCGGCAACCGAAAAACCTGCTCGGCATAAGAAACCGACATGGGCTCCATCTTGCCGTCTTCTCCACGTCGGAGGTGGCGTTCCGACGTCACCATGCCCGGAGGTAAATAGCCCCGATCAAAATCTGAATCCAAAAAGGGCTTGTAGAGATGCTGTGGTGGATCTTGGCTCAATGCCCGTTCGGCACTTAATGCCTGAACTTTCAAAGCCGTTTCGACCAGCTCCATTTCACGACGCAGATTTTCAGTTGAGAACTTAACCACCTGCTCAAGACGCCCCATGGTCACCTCGAGCACCCTCATGCTGAACCAATCAGTCAAATTATCGCCAACCTTATGCATCCCTTGTTGTCTCTGCCATGTGGAGAGAACAAGCGGCAACAACGCGATAACTAAAAGCAGAAGCAGGAGTTTCCAGTGGAGGCGCATTTAGGCAGTCGATCCCGAACGGATTGATTGAACAGTTGCCCCATCTTGAGGGGCGAAACGAGATGGAGCAAATGGAATTCCACAAAAATGCCGGGCTTTTCAGCCCGGCTAGTTTTTTGGGGGGGGGACAGATGCTAGGGGATCCTTCTTTGGGGGATGGGGCTCCGAGGGGGTAAGAAGGTTCTCCCTAGCTTCAAAATAAGATTATGCCCTTTCAAAGCGAGAAACAGTGACGACCATCACAGTTTATCTAAAATTTTAGACAATTTTAAAATTCACGCCCTTCGCCCCATAACGAAATAAGCCCCTCCGGGGAAGAGGGGCCAATTTCGTTAGGGAAATTCTTAGGGTTCGTTGATCAGGCGCGGTTGGGATTTTCGCTTGGGATGGGGACTGCCGCCCTGATCTGAAGATGACTTTAGCGCCCTTTTCCCACGTCAGCTGTGACGCCAATCACAGAGGCACCTTTTTTCGGTGGACACGTATTTTTAGCTAGCCAGCCTCAACCCTATTGCGACCATTTTCCTTGGCTTTGTAGAGGGCTTTATCTGCTCGAGACACCAATTCAGAGACCGTGTCTGTCGGCTGATAGGCCGCAACACCAAAACTGCTAGTTTGTTGTCCTATGACTGGAAACTTGTGTTCAGCAACGGCAACACGCAAATGTTCTGCAAAAATAGCCGCCCCCTCTTGGCTTGTCCCTGGGCAGACGATCAAAAACTCCTCGCCCCCCCAGCGTCCCAGGGTATCTATGGTGCGAACGTTCGCAGAAAAGAGTTTAGCGATTTCCACTAAAATTAGGTCACCCACTTGGTGACCATGGTCATCGTTGATCCGTTTGAAATGATCCAAATCGATCAAGATAACCCCAAAGGATTGCCCTAAACGTTCTCCGCGCTCGAATTCTTCAACGAGAACCTGATCTAGTTTTGTCCGGTTGTTCAGTTGGGTTAGGTGGTCCGTAACTGAAAGTTTTTCCAGTTTTTGATTCTGGTCTTGCAGCAAATTCTGCGCATTTTCGAGTTTGGATAAAGCTTCCCCTGTGATGGTACGTTCCCGATGCAACTGACGATTCCAGTAGAAAACGACGATCAGAATTATCGAGGCTCCGAAAAGCACTTGCAGCAACAGAGTATGATCGGTGACTCGCTCGACATTCAAAGTCATCCACTTACTGTGAATTCGTTTTTGTTCCTCGGATGCTAAAGAACTCACAGCTTTCTGCATGATTACGCCCAACAGGGGTTCATCTGAGCGACTGGCAATGCCTAACTCGTAGCCCCAAGCCAGCCGACCTGCCACTTTTACATCGACCATTCCTGATCGTTGCAAAGCATGGGCAACCTCAGCCGTTGCTCCGATATAGCCGAAAGCCTTCCCTTCGCGCACCATCTGCAATCCGTCATCAACCTGCTTCACTTCAACCAGATTCAGGTCAGGGTATTTCTGCTTCAAAAGTTCAGAGACGGCGTAGTCCCTTCCCACTGTGTAGGTCTTGTCAAGAAAGTGCTCAAATTCCTCAATGAAAAACTGTTCGGTCCGGGTCGCTATGACGAACGGAAAAGAAAGATAGGGTGTCGTGAAATCAAGGTATTCGCGCCGCGATTTAGTCGGAGCAGCTAAAGTGAGAATATCGCATTGATGCTCGCGTGCAGCTTCTAAGGTCTCACTCCAACTTTCGGTTTTGTGGAGGCGATAGCTAATATTCAGCCGCCCCTTGAAAAGCTTGAAAAAGTCAGCCGACATCCCTTCATGATCACCATCCTCACCCAGCCTCTCGTAAGGCGTCCAATTGGGATCGATGCAAGCAGTTAGCTGTCCTTTTTTTGAGAGGTAGGCCCGCTCTTCCGGCGTTAGAAAAATACGCTTTTCCTCTGCTGCACCCACAGTTCGTTGGCTGCCAAACCACTTAACCTGAAGGCCTGATACTTCTTCTGGGGTGAGGGAACTTAAGGCCTTGTTGAAAATTTGGAGCAAGAGAGGCCAGTCTTTCCGCACGAGGAAATGCAGATCATATTTATGCCGCTGATCAAACTCCTGAAACCACGCATTTTTCCGCAAGTCTGTTCGCATTTCTTTATTCAGCAAATAGCCCGCAACGGCATCAAGCTCAGCCGTTGCATAGGCTAGCCCCTTGCTCACGGCATCAAGTGCTTCAATAGTCCCCTTGGTAATCAGCAGCTTCATTTCAGGATGATTGTCTTGCAGATAACCGGTCAATGCCCACCCCGCCGGGGTGGCAAATACCTTATCGCGCAATTGTGATATTGCTTGGATATCGGGTGCATCCTTGCGCGTGATAAAAATTTGACGACCGCCAAACATCCTTTTCGTCGCGAGGCCGAATTCTTCACGTTTGTCGTTGATCAGCACCGGATGCACAACGTCTAGCTCTTTACGTTCGAACATCTCCCAGAGTTCATTCCAGGTGTAGCCATTGACGAACTCTAGTTGGATTCCGCTGCGCTCCGCCAAAAGCCGCAGCATATCGATACTGTAGCCCTGAGGCTCATTACCCACGGCAAAATCAAAGGGCGGCCAATCCAGTTCATTGGACACCTTTATGGTCGGGTGATTTTCAATGAATACTTTCTCTTCTGGGGTCAACTGAACCCTGTGTACTTTGCCCTCATCTTCACCAACAACACGCTCAGTGCCTCGCACACTGTTCCAGCGGCTTTCGATCTCCCTCATCTCTTTGGTCGTTACCGCCCTCAATGCTTTTGTCAAAATACTGTGCAGTAGAGGAACATCTTTGCGAACACCGACGTGAAGCGATGTTTTCTGCTGTTCTTCGTCCGTCATTTCAACGAAATGGATGAGGCGCAAATGGAGAATTTGATTCTCCTTGGCGAAGTGCGAGAAGAGTAAGGGGTTGCCAATTATTGCATCGAGCTTGCGTTGACCGAGCATGGTAACCAACGTTTCAGGGCTCGGATTTTCAACGAACTCAATACCTGGAATTTTCTCTCTGATGAGAGGGATCGCACCATGAGCCTTCTGGATACCAATGCGCTTACCTATTAAGTCGTCCAGCGTATCAATAGGTGAGCCCTGCTCATGGGCAAACACACCCAATTTTCCTGCGTAGTAAGGCCTTGTGAATAAGGTAAAGGCTTCCCGGCTTTCATTCCGATATAACGCCGGTATGACATCAATCTGCTTGTTCTTGAACTGGTCAACCAGTTCGGCCCATGTAAAGCCATTGACGAACTCAATTTGTAAACCGGCTTTTTCACCAAGCAGCTTAATATGGTCGATAGCAAGCCCTCTTGGCTTACCAAAGGCGTTGAAGTCAAACGGTGGCCAGTCCATCTCGTTTGCCACGCGGATAATCGGGTTTTCAGCGATGTAGGCCCGTTCGGCTTCCGTCAAACCAATGCCATCACTTTTGGCTGCTGATACGAAAGACGTAAGCAACAGGCAAAGCAGCAAAAATACCGACAGCGGTTTGGTGAGCGTGTCTCTTTCCATGTCAAAACACATTAGTTCTGATTAACGTGTTTTGCTAGCGAATGGCTTTGGAAACTACTTTTCCCGTTTTGCCATCTCCATGGCGCGGAGCTCTTTGCGCAGCAGCTTACCAACCGGAGACTTTGGAATTTCGTCGATGAACTCCACTTCTTTCGGGCGCTTGTAGCCGGTCAAGTAGCCCTTGCAGTGTTCAATCACCTCTGTATCGGTCAAGCCTTCGTTTGCTTTCACCACGAAGGCCTTGGGGGCTTCGCCCGACTGATCATCGGGGACACCAATCACGGCGACTTCCGCGACCCCGCCCATATGGGCAATGGCGTCCTCAACTTCGTTTGGATAGACGTTGAAGCCGGAAACCAAGATCATGTCTTTCATCCGATCGACGATGAAGAAGTAACCCTCTTCATCCATCTTGGCGACGTCGCCCGTGTAGAGCCATCCGTCTTTGATGGTTGCCGCTGTCTCTTCAGGCCGGCCTAGGTAGCCCTTCATGATATTGGGGCCTTTGGCAATCAACTCACCTGGCTCACCAACCGGCACTTCCTTGCCCTCATCATCAACGATTTTGATATCGATGCCTGGCAGGGGCAGACCGATAGAATTGAGTTTGGGTCTGGTTTGCGGAATGACCGTCAAGGCACAGGAGCTTTCCGTCAGGCCATAGCCCTGGAAGATGGTGACGTCATATTTTTCTTTCCATTCCTGCGCCACGGCTTCCTGCAAGGCGGTTCCCCCAGCAACACAATGGGTGAGTTTTCCGGCGATCTCTGGGGTAAACCACTCTTCCTTGGGCAGGGCGGCAAACAGCGTATTGACCGCCGGGAAGACCGAAATCGGATACTTGTCAAACACTGGCTTGAGGTTTGAAGGCGGCCTCGGACTTGGCACCATGACGGCGTGATAGCCCTGTAGCAGTCCATTGATCATCGAGAAGGTGAAAGCGAAGATGTGATAGAGCGGCAAGGCGACCAGCCCATGCACTTCTTTTGGCATATTCTCATCATCAATTGCCGCGACCATCTGAAAAGCGTTTGCGAGCACGCTACGATGGGAAAGCTCTGCCCCCTTGCTGCGCCCAGTAGTGCCGCCCGTATATTGATAAACCGCTGTGTCATCAGGATCGACGGTCTCGGCGTAATGTCGGGTTTTGATATCTTTTGAAATGCGGTGCGACATGCCGATCTTTAAAGCCAGTTCAAGCTTCGTGCGCTTGGTCCGCATGGGTGGCACCACTTTCTTCACATACTTAAGAATGAAGCCAATGATTGACGCTTTGAGGCCGGGGAAAAAGTCGACCACCGAAAGGGTGATGACATGCTTGACGTTGGTCTTGCCAATCACCGCATCGACCTTGTCGCCAAACATATCGATAACGATCAAGGCCTTGGCATTGCTGTCCTGAAGCTGATGCTCCATTTCAGGCTCGGTATAGAGCGGGTTGATATTGGTGCTGATGCAGCCTGACTTGAACACGCCAAAACTGGCCACCGGATAGCCGTTGCAGTTGGGCGACATGATGGCAACCACATCGCCTTGGTCGAGCTTCAACTCTTCACGAAGAAAGATGGCGAGATTATCGGAGTGAAAATCGAGCCGATCGTAGGTCAAGCTACCCTTGGCACCATTGGGCAAAACTGTCGTGCAGGCGAGCCGCTCTTCATATTCCTTAGCCGCCTTTTTCATCAAGGTGCCTAAGTGGAGCGTCGGCAGTTCATCGGCATTAAAGGCCTTGGCTTTCGCTGAATAGAACTCTTCCCATGGATGGCTCGCCATTATTATTCTCCCCTGTGTTCTAAGTGACTGGCCGCCTCCCGCTATTATGTTTTTGTCGTTGCGGCCCAAATTTGAGAAAACCCTATCAAAAAAACCTGCCAGCCCAAACAGTTATGCAGCCTACCAAAGGAAAAAGGCCGTCCCATAACTAACGGAACGGCCTTTCGCTACTCTGGGGGGAGAGTTTTGACGCTACTGTCGGATGCCTTCAATGGAGAGGATCATCTCCACATTGGCGCTCGCCGGACCGAGGTTTTTGGTAATGCCAAAATCTTTCATTGCGAAGGTCACGCTGCCCTGCAGGCCGCGGCGATAACCGCCCCAAGGGTCTTTGCCGTGGCCGATTTGGTTGACCGCAATATCAATAGACTTGGTGACGCCGTGAAGGGTCAGGTTGCCGGTCACTGTGCCACTGCCATCGCCATTGGCTTTAACTGCCGTGCTGACGAAGGTGGCTTTCGGGAACTTGGCAACATCGAGAAAATCAGGGCTGCGCAGGTGCTTATCGCGCTCGGCGTGATTTGAGTCCACGCTAGCTGTATCAATTTCGATGGCAATTTTAGAGTTTCCTGGATTGGCCTCATCTGCGGTGAAAGTGCCGCTAAAGGTATTAAACCGGCCATAGAGCCAGGAATAACCCAGATGCTGGACGCGGAACTGAATGAAGGCGTGGGAGCCTTTGGTGTCGATTACATAGGTCTCAGCAGCCTGGGCAGGAGCCGCGACAGGCAGGGCAAAAAGCGCGGCCATAAGGGCCAGGGCAATAATGCGAGTTTTCATCAGAGTATCTCCGTGTTCTTTTCAAATGAATGAAGGGGGGTCGCTCCAGCCTTTTTAAGGCCGAGCATTCGTTTCAATGTGGCGTCACGATCGATGACGTGGTGCTTGATGGCAGCCAGGGCATGAAAAACCGCCAAGCTGACCAAACCAATGGCAAGAATAAGATGGACCCATCCGGCGATATCGCCTTGCTTGGGCAGGCCGCTAATAATGGCAGGCAAAGAAAACAGACCAAAGACATCGACCGGCTTGCCATCGGCCGTGCTGATCAGATAGCCACTGAGCAATACGGCAAAGATCAGCAAATAGAGCAAGAGATGAACCGCTTCAGCAGCCTTGATCTCCCATTCCTGTTGTCCGGGCTCTGGCTCAGGCACCGGATTGATTTTGCGCCAAACCAGCCTAAAAACCATCGCCAAGAGCAACAGCACACCGATCCCTTTATGGATCGCCGGGGCCTTGTGGTACCAGGTCGAATAGTAGTCTAGCTCAACCATCCAAAGTCCGAGGCCAAACAGCCCAAAAACAACCAAGGCCACGCCCCAATGAATGAGGATGGAGAGGCTTCCATATGTCGCTGAACTGTTCTTGATCGACATGACGACTTTCGGGGCTAACAAAGGTTTAAACAAACCGACACCCACCATGTGGTGCGTCCGTGTCCCTAATGTTAGTCATCCTGCCAAGAAAACAAAGGCCCTCTAGCCGAACTCACTGTTGCCTGAGGGGAAACAATGCCGCGTTAGAATCGTTAAGGCATCGCCTTCTTAATCAGGGCGGCAATCATGCCCTTTTCGGCTTTACTCTTGATCTTGCCGACGATGACGCCTTTGGTATCGATGAAATAGGCCACCGGCACTTCGTTGACGGCGTAGGTCTGCGAAACTTGAGTGTATTTATCGACGAGTGTTGGAAAGGTGACGCCCAGGCGGTTGACGTAATCTGAAGCAGATTTTTTGTGCTGCCCCACATTGACCGCTAGAACAGCCAAACCCTGCTCTTTTCGCTCTTTGTAAATGGCCTCAATTTCGGTCAATTCGCCCTCGCAAAAAGAGCACCAGTCAGAGAAGAAGTAAAGAACGACACTCTTTCCCTTGAGGTCCGAAAGCTTGACGTCTTTATCGTTCACGTCGGGCAAGGTGAAATCTGGAGCCGGTTTGCCGTCGGCCAACTTGCTCGGCTGAGATTCTCCACATCCGCTTAAGAAAACCGTTGAGAGGCAAATAACCAGAACTGAGAGAATTCGATTCATCTTTTCGTCGCTTCCGCGTTAAGCCCACCCAGTATTGGACAGGAAGAATTTTGAGGCGTCGCCCAGACCATATGAGTAGTCTGCCCCTATTGTTAGTTGATGCAGCTCCATCGGTCTAGAGGGCGGTCACTTCTAACAAAAAAGCGGGCTCCCGTAGGAACCCGCTTTCTTTGGCTGGGGCGGCAGGATTCGAACCTGCGCATGCTGATACCAAAAACCAGTGCCTTACCGCTTGGCGACGCCCCATCAGTGCTATGAGCGGCGCAACATAATTGGTTCGGGCATGGCTTTCAAGCCGCTTTTTGGATGGTTTGTTGATCAGACCATAAGGGGGGCCGCTGTGACCCACCAGTTGGGATTGGCCTCAGCGATAGAAAGGGCTGCATCCCAAGCCATATCTTCCTCACCAAATAGCCCAAAACAGGTTGCCCCACTGCCCGACATTCTTGCCAAAAGGCAGGCATCCTGCGCTCCTAGCCGCTCAACAACCTCATCTATGGCCGGAGCAATTTTTCGGGCCGGGGCTTCGAGGTCGTTTGTCCGGGCGGCAAGAAATTCTGCAAGTTGCTCTGCATCTTTGGGCGTCTCATCAAATTGCGCAGCACTTGAAAATCCACCTCGGCGCGCCTTAAAGACTTCGGGTGTGGAAACCCCAACGCCCGGATTGACCAAAACCAGCCAACTGGGCGGCAAGGGTGGCGGGGCGCTTAAATCTTCGCCAATGCCACCAACAAATGATGCGCGACCGCGCAAACATACCGGCACATCAGCCCCAAGGCTTAGAGCAATCTCTTGCATTTTTTCATCAGCCAGATCGATTTCCCAAAGCTCAACCAGAGCCTTCAAGGTCGCTGCCGCATCGGCTGAACCACCGCCGATGCCGGACGCAATGGGAAGCTCTTTGGTGAGCGTGAGGGTCGCACCTTTTTTGCAGCCAGAGGTTTTTTGCAAGGCGCGCGCTGCTTTTAAAACCAGATTGTCATCATTGGTTTCTAAGCCTTCGGCGAATGGCCCCACGATAGCGAGCGACAAATCATCGGCAGAAGCGGCTTCGATAATGTCACCGACACCAGCAAATACCATCAGGCTATCAAGCAGGTGATAGCCGTCGTCTCGCTTGCCTGTGACATGGAGATAAAGATTGACCTTGGCGGGCGCAAAGATGCTGACGCTGTTTTCAGCCGTCATTGCCCTACTCAGCAACCACTTCCGTTAACGAGCCGCGCTCCACTTTGTCCTTAATTTGCTCGGTAAGTTCTTCATCGGGGTCAAGAGACAGGGCGCGGCGCCACTGAAAACGGGCTTCCAACTTGCGGCCAACCTGCCAATAGGCATCGCCCAAGTGGTCATTGATGGTTGGGTCTTCGGGGCGAAGCTCAACGGCCCGCTCAAGATTTTTCACCGCTTCGGGATACTTTTCAAGCTGGTATTGCACCCAACCTAGGCTATCGACAATATAACCGTCCATGGGCCGAAGCTCGACGGCCTTTTCGATCATCTTTTGCGCACGATCCAGGTTTTGGCCTTTCTCGACCCAGCTATACCCAAGGTAGTTCAAAACGAAGGGCTGGTCGGGCTCTAGAGCAAGGGCTTTCAAGAAGTCTTTCTCGGCACGGCCCCATTGCTTGGAGCGCTCAAGAGCAATGCCACGGGTATAGAGCAAGCTCCAGTGGCGTTTCTCGATTTTTTCAATCCGCCCGATGGCGCGATCATAAGCAGTGGCAGCTTCTTCAAAGCGCGAATGGGAGCGCAGAATATTGCCCAGCTGAACGAGCGAATCGATTTGCTTGGTGCGCTCAGCAGCCATTCGCTCTAAAACTTCAGCGGCGCGATCAACCTGATCAAGCGCATCCCAGTTAGTCGCTCGACGGAGTTGGGCCGTCCAGGCAAACGGCGAGGCTGAATCTATCTCTTCATAGACCGCGTTAGCTTCAATCAG